>Ga0070706_100004657_pt1 | contig 13160 bp, 12 predicted proteins | sample KBSK5501metaG_FD_65476 | JGI IMG/M metagenome (GOLD analysis project Ga0070706, IMG submission 65476) | Corn, switchgrass and miscanthus rhizosphere microbial communities from Kellogg Biological Station, Michigan, USA - KBS K5-50-1 metaG | ecosystem: Host-associated > Plants > Roots >...
TGAAAACGGAGGTCTGTGGGGCCGCGAGGTACTCTGAACCACACTCCTGGCTGACGCCGGGAGGTTCTGGTGGCATCACCGCCGCCTCTGCCGGGCTCTCGCACGGCGTTGCCGCCGTGCTACAGCATCCCGGCTCTTAGCCTTGGCTGGCCGACCTGCTGCAGGCGACCCGCGCTGACTCGGACCGGCCCCCACCAGCACTGCCGCTGGAGGCCGGCCAAAGGAGGTCGGCAGCCGCCGACCACTCGCGGGTTGGTTTTGGATGGCCTGCGCATACGCCGCTTGCAGGGTGGGCTCCCACCCCGGCCAGGCGGCGTGCGCCTGACCCACGTCGAGCAGAGAGGTTGCTGGATGGACGAAGCGTGCCAGCAAGGCCGAGAAGAGATCGCGCTGGGCACTGGCCCCACAGGGACAGGCATGCCAGCGCTCGGAGCGGGTTTTCTTCTTGACGCGGCCGCAGTGGCACGTTTGGGATAACCGCGCTCGCCAGGGATTGATGTCCACGACGGTCCCGCCAGCACTCTCAGCCAAGCGAGACAACCGTTCGACAAACATCCCAGGCGCGCAGAGTTGGACCGACTTCCCGTAGCTGCGTTGCCAGGCACGGTAGGAGAGCTGCTCCAACTGGAAGGCGCTGCCCAGGGCCAGCACCCGATGGGCCAGCTGGCCATGGCTGCGCTTGCGCGTGGCGGCCAGCTTCCGGTACACCTCGCGTCGACGGGCCTGCACCTGGCGCTGGCGCGTGGACACCTTCCAGCGCTTTGTGCCTTTCCTCACCCGCCCCCGCTCGTCGTAATTCAGCGGGTTATTGGCGCGGCGCTGCCGGTCGAGCTTCCGCTCCAGCCGTCGCAGGGCTTTGGCATCGGGCGCCACCTCGGGGCAGAACGGCTGGAGCAGCGCCTGTTGCTCCGCGACCACCGCGATCGCGCTCGGGCCCAGGTCCAGCCCGACGACTCCGCTTCCCAGCTGGTGCTGGGCTTCTGCCAGGGCACGCCCTGGCAGACCAGCTGGGCTGAAAAGCGGTTGTGCTCGCCCAGCTTGCGGCGCACCAACCGCACATACTTGACTGGTGCGGCCAGCCCATGGACCTGCACCTGATCACGTGGGTCCAGGAGCGCCTGCAGCACCAGCCCTTTCCATTCCACCCGATCCCCGCACCAGCGAATGCCGCTGGTGTTGGTCTTGCCTTCCACGCTGTCCAACTGGTGTTTCCCTTTGAAGCGCACCCGTTTGGCCCTCCCCAGCAGCAGCCGGTTGGCGGCGGCATAGGCCCGTGAGGCTAGCTTCTGGAGGGTCAGGCTGTCGAGATGCTCCCCCAGCCAGCACTGGCCAAATTGCTGCGCGTAGGCGTGCAAGGCATACTCCGAGAAGGCGTGCTGCGAGCGGGCTTGGGCAAAGAGCGCCTTCCGCGTGGGTTCGTCGCGGGGCAAGGTCAGGGCGCGCTGGAAGGCTGTGGACTCGCGCACCAGCCGCACACGTCGGCGCGCCTGCCCCAGGCAGGCGTTGTAGACCTGGCGGGCCGCCTCGAGCCGGGCGAGCAGCGTCTGTTCCTGGGTACGGCTGACCCGCAGCGGCACCTCGCAGACCAACGAGGGTGTGCGTCTGGGCGGGTCGTCAGCGGAACGGGACCGCACGGGCATCAGGATTCCTCCGCTCTGGATGAGGAACAGATGTTCTCCTACCCAGTCTAGCACCAGTAGCCATCTAGAGCAAACGCGGCACGGGGAGGCCATGCATCCCCCGACTGCAGATCGGGGGCTTTCTGGCTCATTCTCTGTAAGGTGCCCCCCGGCCGTTGTAGATGGCCTCGCCCAACCCACCACGAGCTCAGGCGCGCACCCCCCCGGCCCCGGCACAGCGGTGACAACGACCGAGAGCAAGTTGATATGACCTCCCGTCCAGGCGTGGCAAGTGCAGCATGACGAGACGGCGTTCTACAGGCGGAGGGGCACGGTCAGCCGGCGTCAGGTGAGCAGCTGTCGCAGCTCCTCCGTCAGCTGCTGAGCCAGCTCCGGTTGCCCGTGAAACTGAGCCGGAGTGTTCTGGAAGAGCACGACGCGCCAGGCGCCGTCGCTCCTGGCGGCCACGAGACGCTGAATCGAGTTGAGCGCCGGCGCGATGTCCGCGCTCCCGGCGGGCACAATCCCGGCGACTGCACGGAGCACGGCGGCGTGCGGATCGAGCAGGCGCACACCGCGGACGCTGCCCACGTAGGCGCCGGTGGGATGGTCGGCAAAGATGCCTCGGAGCGTCGCAGCGATCTCCGCCCGCCCGCTGAGCTGGCTGCCGTCGAAGCCGATGGACTCGCCATCCTCGGCGAACGGCGCGGCGAAGGCGTCGGCGTCGCGTGCGTTCCAGCCGGCCAATAGCTGCTGATACAGCGCGCCCACGGCGGCCGCATCAGGCGAGAGCGTCTCCGGCAGGTGGACTCTTGCGGTGTTCACGGTGGCCTCCTCCCTGGTTCTCTACCTCCTATTGTGGCCTGAACAGAGGGGAAGAGGCAACTCCTTCGCGCCCCTGTTGCGTTACGACCGCTCCAGCCGCACGCCCGCGAATTGAGTCAGACGGCTGCTATAAGCTTGACAGAGTCAACCAAATAGCTGACAATGGCATCCAGTTGTGGATCGGCGGCGGGCCTGGCGTTGAGAGGAGACGATCGTGACCACCAGCGACATCGCACAGCGCGCCGAAGCCATGCGGTGCTTCAATCGGTTCTATACCAAACAGATTGGCGTGTTGCACGAAGGATTGGTGCAGAGTCCGTTCTCCCTGACCGAGGTGCGTGTGCTCTACGAGCTTGCGCACCGCGACAAGGTCACGGCGAGCGAGCTCGCGACTGACTTGGGGCTCGACGCGGGCTATCTCAGCCGCATGCTGCGGCGCTTCGACTACTGCGGTTTTCTCGACAAGAGCCCCTCCCCCACCGATGGCAGGCGGACGCACCTGCGGCTGACGCCACAAGGTCGGGACGCTTTTGCCCCGCTCGACCAACGCTCGCATGACGAAGCCGCCGCGATGCTGGGCAGGTTCTCGGCGGCCGAGCAGAACCGCTTGCTCGAAGCGATGCGCACCATCGAAGAGCTGCTCGGACCGCCAGCCGCAGCTAGGGAGCCGTACCTGCTGCGGCCGCACCAACCCGGCGATATGGGGTGGATCATCCATCGCCACGGCGTCCTCTACGCGCAGGAGTATGGATGGGACGAGCAGTTCGAGGCGCTGGTCGCCGAGATCGCGGCCAAGTTCATCCAGCACTTCGATCCCAAGCGGGAGCGCTGCTGGATCGCCGAAAAAGACGGCGAGATCGTCGGGTCCGTATTCCTGGTCAAGCAGTCCGACGAGGTCGCCAAGCTGCGCCTGCTGCTCGTCGAGCCGGCCGCGCGTGGGCTTGGCATCGGCAGTCGCCTGGTCGGCGAGTGCATCCGCTTTGCGCGGCAGGCGGGGTACAAGACGATCACGCTGTGGACCAACGACGTCCTGCATGCTGCCCGCCACATCTATGAACAGGCGGGGTTTCACCTCGTAGACGAGGAGCCGCACCACAGCTTCGGGCATGACCTCGTGGGGCAGACCTGGGAGCTGGCGCTGTGAGGCGCTGCGATTTGCGTGCAGCGTTGAAAGCGGGCGGCGATGCTGGCTGACGTGCGGCCTGCGCTGAGCAGGTTCGCGCCTACTGCGGCGTCGGCCGCCACCGGCGTCCAGGTAGGAGCAGCCATCGTCGCCACACGCTTCGTCATCGGCCAGACGAGCCCCGCTTCGCTGGCGCTGCTGCGCTACGCGATCGGCTTCTGCTGCCTGTTGCCGCCCGCGCTGCTCGCACGGCGCGGGCGGCTGGAGCGGCGTGATCTGTTGCCCATCGCGCTCCTCGGGATCGTCCAGTTCGGTGTCGTGGTGGCGCTGTTGAACTTCGCGTTGCAGCACATCTCCTCGACGCGCACCGCGCTGATCTTCGCGACCTTTCCCTTGCTGACGATGATCCTCGCCGCGGCCCTCGGCACCGAGCGGCTCACCCTGGCCAAGAGCCTCGGTGTCCTCGTGACGCTGGTAGGCGTCGGTCTCGCGCTGGCAGAGAAGGCGCTGGCGAAGACCGCCAGCGCGCCGCATGAGTGGATCGGCGCGCTGGCGGTCTTCGCCAGCGCCGTGAGCGGCGCACTCTGCAGTGTCCTCTACCGGCCCTACGTGCGCAAGTATCCGACGCTGCCGGTCAGCGCGTTCGCCATGCTTGCCGCCGTCGGCTTCCTCGCCGTGCTCGCCGCAGGCGAGGGGTTCTTTCGTGCCCTGCCGCGCTTCACCACGCAGGGTTGGCTGGCCGTCGTCTTCATCGGGGTGAGCAGTGGCGTCGGCTACTTCCTGTGGCTGTGGGCGCTCGGCCGCACCACGCCAACGCGCGTCGCCGTCTTTCTGGCGCTGAGCCCCGTCACCGCGGCCGGGCTGGGTGCTGCGTTCCTGGGGGAGCAGATCACGCCGCTCACCCTGGCCGGGCTGGCGTGCGTCGCCTTTGGCCTGTGGCTCGCCCACCGCCAGCAGCGAGTAGCCCTGGCCGTGTAGGAGAGCGGTTCAGTGTCCACGCGTCCCATAGTCGGCGCAAGCCCGCGCAGCCCGCGCAGCCCGCGCAGCCCGCGCAGCCCGCGCAGGCGCGCAAGGGAAAGGCGCTCTCAGCGCGCTGTCTGGCGCAATGAGCGCGTCGTGCGGATTGTCGTGCGGCGTGCGGCTCAGCGCCGGCCGAAGAGCTGCTCCCAGGGCGAGCGCGGCGCCTGGGGCACCTCCGCCTCCTCCGGCTCGTCGTTGGCCAGGAACTCGTCGCCGTGGTAGCCGCCGCGGAGCGGCGAGCGGGACTGGCTCGCATCGGGGCGCGCCACGGCCCCATCTTCACGCGGGCGCTCGGGGCGCTGCTGTGGCGCCTGTGCCACCACACGTACCGCTTCATCCATCTGCGGCTTCTGTGCCTGCACCACGCTGCCGTTGTGTCCGTTCGCGGTGGGCTGGCGCGCGCGCATGCCTGCTGTGGGCGCCTGGGGAGCTTCGGCCGGTGCGCCTGTCAGCGCGCGATTGGCGGCGCTCTTCGGCAGCGGCGCGGGAGAAGCTGGAACCACTGCCGCGCGGGGACGCAGCGCGCGCTGGGGATCCATCGCCACACGTGGCTCGAAGCCGGTTGCCACCACCGTCACCTTGAGGACGCCGTCGCTGTTTGGCGCGTAGACCGTGCCGAAGATGATCGTCGCGTCGGCGTGCGCGGCACCGCTGATGATATCCGCGATGGTCGTCACCTCGGCCATCGTGAGGTCATCGCCGCCCGTGATGTTGAAGATGACGCCCCGCGCGCCACTGATGTCTACATCCAGCAGCGGGTTGGTGATCGCCGCGCGCGCCGCTTCTTCGGCGCGCCTCTCGCCGCTGGCCTGGCCAATCGACATCAACGCCGACCCGGCATCCGTCATGACCGCCTGCACGTCCGCGAAGTCCAGGTTGATGAGGCCCGGAACCGTGATGAGGTCGCTGATTCCCTGGATGCCCTGGCGCAGCACGTCGTCGGCCACACGGTACGCCTCGAAGGCGCTCATATTTTGCCCGGCCAGCTTGATCAGCCGCTCGTTCGGCACGACGATCATTGCGTCCACCATCTCGCGCAGCGTGGCGACTCCCTGCTCGGCGATCAGCCTGCGCCGCCGCTCGAAGGCGAACGGCGTGGACACCACCGCGACGGCGAGCGCGCCCACCTCGCGGGCGACCTGCGCCACCAGCGGGCTCGCCCCGGTGCCGGTCCCGCCGCCCATCCCTGCCGTGATGAACACCATGTCCGCGCCGGTGAGCGCCTCGCGGATCGCTGGGGCGCTCTCTTCGGCGGCTTTGCGCCCGACCTCGGGATTGCCGCCCGCCCCCAGCCCGCGTGTCAGCGTCTCGCCTAGCCGCAGCCGATGCGTCGCGCGTGCGGCGCCCAGCGCCTGCGCATCGGTGTTCATCGCCAGATACTCCACCCCGGAGACGCCCGCCTCGATCATGCGATTGAGGGCGTTGGTGCCCGCGCCGCCCACACCGGCCGCCAGCAGCCGCGCGATGCCAGGCACCTGCGGGTGGGGTAGCGGCTGTGGCTGGTGGGCGGGAGCACCCACGCCGCCGGCGTCGTGAGGCTGTACGCGCGCACGCTCGGCGGTATCCTCCCAGTCTGCCTGTCCCGTCGCTTCCATCGGTGCCACCTCCTGGTTATGTCTGGCATGCTGTCCATGCCGTCGTACCGGTTCTCAGACTACAAGCGAATGGCGTACCAATTTTCCCTGTTCAGCTTCGATGTGCGTATCGCCGGCTCTACGTCGGCGTGCGCGCGACACGGTGGCGCTAGGGCATCGCGCTACCCACCAGGCGTCGCAGCTGTGTCATCAGCTTCGGCAGGCCGCGCTGCTTGCCGTTCTGCGCCGGACTCAGGTCGTAGGGCGAGTAATGTGCGTGCCAGAGCAGCAGCCCAGCCGCGACCGCGAACTCCGGGCGCTCCAGCCACCCAGGGACGTTGCGCGCGCCGGCGGGCACATGCTCCACCGGCACTTCCAGCGCCGGCATCAGCAGCTTGTCCAGGCCGAGCAGCCGCGAGCCGCCGCCAGTCAGCGCCAACAGCTCCGGCTCCGCGCCGGCCTGTCGGGCCTCCTCCAGCCGTGGGCAGAGCACATCGGCCAGGGCGTAGGCACGCTGCTGGATGATGCGCGCGACCTCGGCACGTGGCAAGAGCGAATCCAACCCCGCCGAGGGCGGCAGATCCACCAGCTCAAAGTCGGCGACGCCGGCTGGGTCGCAGTCGCCATAGCGCAGCTTCACGTCCTCCGCCGCGCCGAGCGGAATCTTCAACTGGGAAGCTAGCTCGCGCGTGATATCCGCGCCCCCTCCCGGGAACACCTCGCTCGACCAGAGCGTGCCGCCGGTATAGATCGTCAGCCCAGTGGTCTCCGCGCCGATGTCTGCCACGGCCAGGTTCGCCACGTGCGGGTACGCCTCGCGGATGGCCTCGCCAGCCGCCAACGGTGCCGCCACCAGCATCTCCGGCAAGACTCGCGCCTGCTTCACGGACTTGAGCAGATTGGCGATGGTCGTCGCGACGCCAAGCGAATAGTGCACGTCTACCTCGAGTTCGTAGCCCAGCATGCCGTGCGGGTCGGTGACGCCGGGCTGGCCGTCCACACGATAGGCGCGCGGAATCTCATGGATGATATCGCGATTCTCCATGGACGGCAGCGCCTCGCGTGCGAGGGTGATCGCGCTGGCAATGTCGTCGTGGATGATCTCGCGGCCCATGGGGAGCACTTTGACGCCGGCGTGGGCGTTGACGCCCATCACGTGCGGACCGCCAACGCCGACGCAGACGGTCGTCACGCGCCGGCCACTGCGGTCTTCGAGGTCACATAGCGCGGATTCGATGCAGGCGACCGCGTCTTGCAGGTCTACGATGATGCCGTTGCGCACCCCGTGCGCCTCTACCGTCGTGCCATCCAGATACGTGAGGCCGCCGCCACGAGAGCGTAAGGCGACGACGGCGGCGATCTTCTTGGTCCCGACATCCAGCCCGACAACCGGAGTCTCCGCCATCGTACCCATGTGTACGCCCTTTCCTCGTCGTCTCTCACGAGCCACGGGTCACGCCGTCGTCGTGACGTGTGCCCGCGTAGCCGCCAACAGCCGGCTGCTGGCGGCGCCAGGCTTACGTGCGATAGTACGGATGCGCGCCCCAGCGCAGATCGATCAGCGTCGCGTGCTCCCCACGGCTGGAGAGCCGCGCCAGCACGTCGCGCAGCTCGCGTAGCTGCGCCGCCACCCCGCTCGTGTCGGCAGTGCCGCCGCTGGAGAGCGCCGCGGCGGTCTGGGCCGCGTCCTCCGGCGTGCCGAAGAGCACCCGCTGGCCACCCGCCTTCAGCGCAACGAAGCCCGTATCGGCCGTCCATTGCAGCGTCCAGCCGGTGCCGAGCGCCGTCAATCCACTACGCAACTGTCTTGCCATTTCGGCGACCGCTGCATCCATACGCTGGCCGGGCGCGGGTGCGCGCCCGTCGAACGCCGCCGCGCCGGAATCCACTACGTCCAGCAGGGGCGCCTGCGCGAAGGCGGGATCGCTGGCTTGTGGTCCCAGCACCGTGCCGTCCGTGGCGACGACGTAGCCGGTGTCGCCGATGTGCCAGAGCAGCGCGGGCCGCCGTGGCACGACGACGACGACCAGCCCATCGGGATACGCCGCGTGCACCTCGGCCCGCGCGACCGCCGGCAGCCGCGTGATCAGGCGCGTCTGATGCGCCGTGTCGCAGCGAAAGATATTGCAGCCGGTGAGCGGCAGCGTCTGGACCGCCGTCGCGAGTGCCGTGTCGTCGGTGCCTTCGACCTGCACGTAGCGTACCTGCCAGGTTGGCGACGTGAGCGCCCAGATGACGAGGCCGGCAAAGGCGGCCTGCACCAGCAGCAGCGCGGCCAGCCCCAGGCGCCCGCGTACTCGGCGCCAGCGCGCATCCGTGTCCCCACGGCGCACCGCGCCCGGCACCGGCTGCCATCGCTTGAGCCGCGGCAAAAGCATGTTGCGTGGCCGCGAGTCAGTGCGCGCCCGGCGGGACGCCGCGCCAGTTGGCGCACCGCTGTTGCGCAAATCCTCCCCGACGCGCCCCGGCGTGGCAGGGCGTGGTGGCGGCTCTGGCACGCGTGACGCACGCAGCACACGCAACGGTGAGCCCGCCCGGCGCGCCTGGGCGCCTTGCGCATGCGTATCGCGGTCGCCGGTCATGTGCACACCTGCTCCACTTGGGGATGTCGCCGCGACATCCTCTCCGACTCCTATGAGCATTTCCGATGCCGTAGTGGATAGGCAGGCCTATCCCCTGCCCTGCGACGGCAGGAGCCGTAGCTGCCTGGCGAGCGGCGCTAGCGAGAGGAAATATGAGGGCGTTTCGCCTGAAAATTCGCCTGAAAATTCGGCGGCTGGCCCGGCAAGAATGGGCACAGCAGCATCTTGCTCCCGCACCAGAGTAGGTTGGGAGAGGTCGTCACTGCAGCGCACGTTGCAAGTGACGACGCAGGGGTCAGCTGCACGTCAAAGCCGAGGGCCTCCAATCGGCGGACGGAGTGGCGCTCCCAGCGTTGGGCGTGGAGGTGGTCGAAGGAGTCGGGCCCCAAGTCCTGGTAGGGCACTTGGTCACGTAGCATGGAGGAGCTGCGTACCAGCAGGCTGTGGGCCACGGCCACCATAGCCATAGCCCGCGGCTTGCCCCGGCGCCGCGCGAGGCGGTGGTAGAGCGCGTGCAGAGAGGTGCCTGGCGAGCGGGCGATGGTCGCCGCGATCTCGCACAGGATGGTTTTGAGCTGCGTGTTGCCCTTAGCCGTCGCCCCGCTGAGCTGCTTGCCGGCGCTGCGCCGGGTGCCCGGACAGCCCCCCGCCCACGAGGCGAGGTGGTGCGCACTGGGGAGCCGCGTCATGTCGGGGCCGCTCGCCGCCAGGATCGCCGCCGCGGTGACCGGCCCGGTTGCCGGCAGGGTAAGCAGCAGCCGGACCGCCGTCGCCGTGTCCTGCTCGGTTACCAGGTCAGCGATGCTCACCTCGAGCCGATGAATCGCCTGCTCCAGATAGGCGATGTGGTCGAGCAACTCGCCACGGAGCAACCGCTGATGGGGTTGCACGCGGCCGACCAGCGCTTGACGGAGTGCGGGCAGCTTCTCGCGCACGCGCCCCTTCTCGCGCACGCGCCCCTTCTCGCGCACGCGCCCCTTCTCGCGCACGCGCCCCTTCTCGCGCGGCCAGCTCGGCCAAGGCCGCGGGATTGGATTCCCCCGCCTCGATGGCCCGCAGCATGGGGCGTGCGCTGACCCCGACCACGGTGCTGGCCACCGCCCCCAATTTGCGGTTGGCGGTCTCCAGCACCGTGTGGACCCGATTGATCTCTTGGGTGCGTAGCGCGACGCGCGACTTGCGGTGTCGCGCGAGGTCGCGCAGCACCCGGATGGGCTGCGGCGGGATACAGCTGGAGCGCCGCAGCCCATGGCGCCGCAGCCCATGGCGCCGCAGCCCATGGCACCGCAGCCCATGGCACCGCAGCCCATGGCCCATCCGGGCGCAGCAGATCAGCCAGCCACTCACTCTCCTTGACGTCGGTCTTGGACGTCGGTCTTGCGGCCAGGCACCGCTTTGACGATGCCAAGAGAATACCCTCCTAAGTCGATAGGTACGCGTCGCGCTCCGTCTGGAGGATAGCGAGCACGTGGGGGTCGTTCGGAATCAGGTAGTGTCCGCTCCCGGGATGGCGGCGGGCGGGAAGCGTGCCGTTGCGGATGCGGGTATAGAGCCAGGTGCGTCGCACGCCGAGCTCCTGCGCCAACCCATGGATCGTCCACTCCCCGGCGATCTGCCGCTCAGCGCGGAAGCGCTGTCGCATGCCGACACGTTTGTGCGCCCGACGGATCTTGCCCACCAACTCCTTGGAGATGGGCCGCTGTCGTGCCGAACAGAACCCTTCGGCGGTGAGTCGGTCAGCGATCTGTTGGTCAGGCTGTCCCTCCTGGCTCAGCGCCAGGATCCGCTCGACGAGGGGCGCATAATCGCCCAGCTCGCACGTCCGATAGACCGGTGGGGCGAGGGTGAGCGGGGTAAGGGCTCCACTGACCCACACGATCCGCAGCTCAATGCGTGCCGGCTCTGGCCGAGACAGGATCACGCGGCGGATGAGGCTGCGCAGCAGGGCTTTCTGGTGCTCGGGCTGCAGACGACCACTCCCCCACAGATCCGGCAGATGGGTGCTCAACTCAGCGAGCTGGGCCTGCACCATCGGATCCAGCACCGGCTCTGCGGGCTGGGACGCGAAGCGCTCGGTGGCCTCTCGCGCCTCAGCGAGCGCCTGCAAGGCGAGCTCCCAGCGCCGCTCCAACTCCGCCGCGACCAAGCGGTTCTCCGGATCGACGGCATGATACTGCCTGGCGGCGAGGGCAGCGTCATACTCCGCCCGCTTCACCTGGTTCGCATACTGCTGGGCCAGATGCGCATGGTCGGCCCGCTGGGCGGCCAGGACCGCATCGAGCACCTGGAGTTCAGCTGGTGCGAGCGCCTCGAAGAACGCCGCCACCACCGCCGCATCAAGCAGCGGGCCCTCCAGGTGCAGACAGCCCGGTCCGCCGGAGATTTTCTGCAATGCCGTGCAGACGTAGTAGGGGCGAGAGCGGTAGGCGACGTGCATCTGGCGGCCGCACTGGCCGCAGACCACGAGCCCGGCCAGCAGGGCCGTGCCGCTACGCGGAGCCCCGCGCGCCCGCCGCGCAAAGGAACTGGCATTGTCGCTGAGTTGTGCCTGGTTGGCCATGAAGGTCTCCCAACTGATGTAGGCAGGATACACATCGTGATGGACCTGCGTCCATGCCCCCAGCGGTCGGTGAACCCGTCGCGTGCCGCGCCCGCGTGATGGAGCCGGCACACGGCTATGGCGGCCGAAGACGAAGGCTCCGGCGTAGGCGGGATTGCGCACCAACTCGTAGACCGCGTCGGCGGTGGGTCGCTTCCACAGCAGGGTGCCAGCGGCTGCCCCCGACGTCTGGCGGCGAGGTAAGCAGATGCCCTCATCGCGCAACGCCCGCAGGACCTTCTGGCAGGACCGCAGGGCGCCAAAGCGCTCGAAGACCAGGCCAAGCGTGTGCTGGACGCCGACGTCAGGGTCCTTGACCACCTGCCCGTTGGCCAGGCGCAGCAGCCCGGTGGGAAGTTGCTGCTGGTAACTGCCCCGCTCCACCTGCCGCATGCGTCCGGCTTCCAGGCGCAGATGCAGCAGGTGGAGCTCGGCCTCACTGAACATCCCTCGCAAGCCCAGCAAGAGGCGGTCGTTGTACGCCCGCGGGTCGTAGACCCCTTCGGTATCGGCGAGGAGTGTGCCCATGACCGCAGCCAGATCGAGCAACGTATACCAGTCGGCGTTGTTCCGGGCCAACCGGCTGGCCTCATAGGCCAGCACGATCCCGACGTGGCCCAGAGACACCTCCGCCACTAACTCCTGGAAGCCGGGACGACCACTGTCCTGGCCAGACTGGCCGAGGTCGGCGCTGATCACATGGATGCGCTCGGGATGCCACCCTAACGCCCGTGCGCGCTCGACCAAGGCATATTGATTCGTTTGGCTCTCGCGGTGCTGCTGCACTTGTCGCAAGGTAGACTGACGAATGTAGATGTAGGCGTGCCGGTCACGGTGGTGCGCCGTGATGGTCTCAGTCGCGGTCGCCATTACCCAACACCTCCTGGATGACCTGGACGAACACCTGCTGCGCCCGTATCCGCTCCGTCAGCGGGAGGGTGCCCCAGACCTGGTGGGGCAGGACGGTTGGCGGCGAGACCGACGGCACCGGAAACCGCGCTCGGGGCTCCAGAGACTCCGGCAGCTCCAGGGGTAACAGCAGTTGGTACGTGGGGGGCGCGGTCGCGCGCGGTCGCTGGGCTTCCACCGCTCTCTCTCCTCGGTTGGACACCGGCGCCGATGGACGTGACCACCAGCAACAAGGAGCGGACCGCAGCGACGGAGAGGCGACAAGGGGAGGGGGGCTGGCGGACGCCACCGAGGTCAGTGGCTGCCACTGGGATCAGGCGAACGATGCCCGGGGAGAGCTCCACCGCACAGGTGTGGCCGAGCGGTGAGCGATGGTGAACGATCTCATGCAACGGCAATCGCAGGCCGTACAAAGCATGGGTCGGATCGATCACCTCGACCATGGCGGTCGAGACCACTGTGCTTCCATTGTGGGGAGTCTGTTGTGGCCGCTTTGACGTGATAGGCGTTGACCACGAGGACTTCGCACTGCTCCTCGAGCAGATTAAACACTGGCCGCCAATAGGATCCAGTCGACTCCATGACCACCGGTCCGCAACCTTCCAAGCGTAGCCAGTCGGACAGCGCGAGCAACTCGGCGGTCATGGTACTGTAGGTGCGTACTTCTTTACTGACCGTTCCATCCGATCCCGTCGCCAGGAAGCAGGCCACGACGAACTTCTTGTGGATGTCCAGCCCGCAGCAGCGCTCGTGTAGCACACGCATGGTTCACCGCTCCTCTCTCCTGCAATGTCAGTGAGGCGACGGAGGCCAGCGGGGTGTCTCCTGGTCTGACAGACACTCCTGCGTGCTGCCCACGATGGGGCGCGACAACGGCCGGTGCGGCGCGACACCCCGAGCAAACAGTTG
>Ga0070706_100004658_pt1 | contig 13159 bp, 13 predicted proteins | sample KBSK5501metaG_FD_65476 | JGI IMG/M metagenome (GOLD analysis project Ga0070706, IMG submission 65476) | Corn, switchgrass and miscanthus rhizosphere microbial communities from Kellogg Biological Station, Michigan, USA - KBS K5-50-1 metaG | ecosystem: Host-associated > Plants > Roots >...
GTCGACCGCCACGTCGAGCGGGTCGCGAAGCGCATCGGCCTCGTGCCGGCCAAGGCCCTGCCCGATCTCGCCACGGACCAGTTCAACGCGATGCTCGCAGGCTTCCCGGAACGCACCTACGAGGCCCACGTCCTCCTGATCCACCACGGCCGTGCGATCTGCCAGGCCCGCAGCCCGAAGCACGACCTGTGCCCGATCCGCGACCGTTGCCGCTTCGTCGACCCCAAGGCCCCCTGAGGCGCGCTGAGCACCTATCCCGGCGGGGCCCGCGGCGATCAACGCCATTCATCGTTTGGGCACCGGCCACACATGACGTCGTTCTCGCCGGCCGTCCCAGCGCGGCCACGTCATCTCAACCACGTGGCGACGGGCCGATTCTGATGAACCACGTTGATCGAGGAGCCTCGTAGATCGCCAGGTAAGCGCGGCTCGATATCAATGTCGGATGAGCGTCGACTCCTCGGTGTCCCGGATCGGCCTGGCCATCCGCGACCTCCGGCGCTCGATCGGTTGGAGCGAGCGCGAGCTGGCTGCGCGGGCCGGGGTCTCCCAATCGCTGGTCTCGTTCATCGAACGGGGACGCCTGCCCAACCTGAGCTTCGAATCTGCGGGGCGGCTCCTCGAAGCCATGGGCGGCAGGCTGATCATCGATGCGGCTGCGCCGTTTCTGGGAGATCGCGAGCGCCAACGGGAACCGGCGCATGTCAGGTGCGCGACGTACGTCGTGCGACGGCTCGAGCGCGACGACTGGCAGGTCGCGACCGAGGTGGAGATCGGCGGCGACCGCTTCCGGGGCTGGATCGACGTCCTGGCCTACAACGCTGCGCGTCGCCTGCTCCTCCTCATCGAGATCAAGACCGAGATCCATGACCTCGGGGCAATCGAACGTGCACTCGGCTGGTACGAGCGCGAGTGCTGGAGCGCCGCCAGACGGATGGGCTGGTATCCGGACCGCCTCCTCAGCAGCCTCATGCTCCTGAGCAGTGCGGCCAACGATGTCCGAATTCGCGAAAATCGGGACTCCCTCGCGCGCGTCTTTCCGGTCCGGGCGAGTGAGTTGGCCGCATACCTGCGCGATCCGGGCCGGCCCGTCCGTCCGGGCCGTAGCCTTGCGTTGATCGACCCGCTTTCGCGCCGCAGGGATTGGCTGCGGCCATCACGCACCGACGGCCGCCGGTCCGCCGCTCCCTACGTCGACTACATCGATTTCGTGCGGCGAGCGAGCCTCGGACATGCGCCCTCTCGACGATCAACCTGACTCATCAGTTCGATGCCGCCGCAAGCGTGGCCGCCGGCCAGTTCGCCCGGCCCGGCACCTTCTCACGCCGACTCACGCACGTCTGGGCGGTCGGTGATCGATCTGATTGATCCCGGCGGCCGGGATCGGGCAGTGGCGCTGCCTATACTCGTTCCCATGCTGAGCCGGCGATGCTGAGCGGCCCGGGCGCCCACGAGACCGCGCCGCGGATCCTGATCGTCGACGACGACCCGAACTTGCTCGTGCTCCTCGCCGACCAGCTCCGATCCGACGGCTATGAGATCCAGACCGCCCGCGACGGGGACGAGGCGCTCCGCCGCCTCCGGACGTCCTGGCCGGACCTCCTGATCATCGACATGATGATGCCGAGGATGGACGGCCTGAGCCTGGCCCGGGAGATCAAGGGCCGAGCGGACCTGCCGATCATCGTCCTGTCGGCGATCGACGCCGGCGACTCGAAGGCGGACCTCCTCGACGAGGTCGCCGAGGACTACGTCACCAAGCCGTACCACTACCCCGAGCTCCGGGCCCGGATCAACCGGGTCCTGCGCCGGCTCGGCGACAAGGTGCCCCGCCAGAGCCTCGTCCTCGGACCGAGCCTGACCCTCGATCTCCACCGCCGGGAGGCGACGGTCGGCACCCAGGTCGTCCAGCTGACGCCGACCGAATCTCGACTGCTCTACGCGCTTGCCGCCAACATCGGCCAGACCGTGACGACCGACACGCTCCTCGCGCGCGGCTGGGCCGAGACCGAGGACGCCGACCCCTCCTACGTCTGGGTCACGATGCGGCGTCTCCGCCAGAAGGTCGAGGTCGACCCGAACCGGCCGGTCCACCTCCAGACGGTTCGTGGCGTCGGCTATCGGCTCGTGATGGCGGACGCCGGGGCCACGACCGCAACGACTGCAACGAACGCCACGACCGCCGGGCCCGCCGATGGTTGAGCCGGGCGGGGTCTCGGCGACGGGCGCGACCGTGCCGGACGCCGCGCCGGCCGTGGCCACGGGGGCAGCCGCACCAGCTCTCGACGCGGCGGCCCAGGCAGCCCTGGCACGGGAGGTCTCGGATCGGGAGGCCGCCGCAAGGGACGCGTTGTTCGGCGACACCTGGCCGGACGACCTCGACCGCGAGGCCGACCGCGGGCGTGAGGGCGGTCGTGGCGGTTGGCTGAACCTCGGGCTGTCGTTCCGGACGCGCCTGACGATCGCCCTCGTCGCCGCGTCGATCATCCCGCTGGCCGGCTTCGGGATCCTGCTCCTCATCGTGGATCCGGCGGCGGCCCAGGGCGCGACCATCGGTCGCTTCCTGCTGTTCATCCTCGTCGTCGCGGCGATCTCCGGGATCCTCCTCGCCTACCTCCTCGCCGCGGACCTCACTGCGCCCCTCCGGGCGATCGCCGCGGCGGTCGATCGCGCCTCGGCCGGCGACCTGTCGACGCCGATCGTGGTGCCGGGCGAGGACGAGCTGGCCCGGCTCGCCGACAGCCACAACCGCCTCGCCGCCGACCTCGAGCGGCGCAACCGCGAGCTCGGTCGGATCCTCCAGGCGATCCAGAGCGGCTCACCGCACGACAGCCCGGACTTCATCGCCGGCCGCGCAGCGAACGACGCCCGAACCGCGTTCGGGATGATCGACGCCTACGTCCTGCTGGTCGACCCCGACGACATCGCCGAGGAGGAGCGCATCCCCGGGGAATCGCTCCCGATCCGGGCCGTGCTCCGGGCGGGCAGCGAAGACCTCGGCGTCCTCGTCGGCCACCTCCCGGCGACACGCCTCTGGGAGCGAGCCGACCAGGACCTTCTCGAGCTCTACGCGAGCGAGGTGGCGGTCGCGATCCGGAACGCCCAGCTGTTCGCCCGGGTCGAGTCACAGAACAGCCAGCTCCTCGAGCTCGACGCCGCCAAGGACGACTTCCTCCGCGGCGTCAGCCACAATCTCCAGACGCCGTTGACGAGCATCCGGGCGTATGCCGACCAGCTCGGCCGGGACCGGCCGGATCGCCGGCTCGGGATCATCGCCGAGCAGACCGACCGCCTGTCCCGCATGGTCCGCCAGCTCCTGACCGTCACCCGGCTCGAGTCGGGGGCGCTCAAACCCCGCAGCGAGGTCGTCGCCCTGGCCCACCCGGTCCGCCGGGCCTGGGAGGCCCTCGCCGCTGCGGACGTCACGTTCACGGTCGACGACCGGTCGGGGGGCTGGCTGGCGGTCGCCGATGTCGATCAGCTCGACCAGGTCCTGTGGGCCCTCCTCGACAACGCGCTCAAGTACGGCAATCGGACACCGATCACGGTCGAGATCGCGCCCGACACCCAGTCGCGGCTCCGGCTGACGATCTGCGACCTCGGGGCGGGCGTTGCGGAAAGCGATCGGGCGCGACTCTTCCGGCGGTTCGAGCGGGGCGCGGATCGCTCTGCCGACGACGGCAGCGGGCTCGGCCTGTACGTCTCGCGGGAGCTGTGCCGGGCGATGGAGGGGGACCTCGTCCTCGAGCCGCACGTCGCGGGCCGGGGCGCCGCGTTCAGCATCTACCTCCCCGGCGAACCGCCCGAGGAGGCCTAGCCGGCGCCCGCGCCCGCGCCGAGAAACCGGCACCGCCGGGACAACGCCGCCCAGAGGGCACCGCCCGGACAGCGAAGAGCCGGCCCTTTGGGGACCGGCTCGTGATCGCGATGGGGACGCGGGGCTCGCAGCCCCGGAGACTCAGGCCGGGTTCTGGACCGCCGACGGCATCGGAGCGGACGGGGTGCGTGGAGCACGGTTCCAGATCAGTCCGCGAGGGTCACCCGCAATGATCGCGGCCGCGGCCGTCCCGAGGATCGGGCCGAGGGCCTCGGACACGCCGAGCATGTGGGCGACCATCGCCCCGGCATACCAGGTCGAGTAGAACCACAGGACGGCGGCGAGGGCGCGCTTCTTCATGTGGGGAGGATCGCCCGCCCCAGGGCAAGGCGCCATCGCCAGTTCGTACCGGGGCGGCATGACCCGCTCGGCGATGGGGGCGCCCGCGCACCGGGGGCAAGGTGGCCTGTAAGGTGCGATCTGCAAGATGCGATAGGACTTTCGTCCTGCTCGCGTCCTACCCGTTTCCCGCTCTCCGGGGGATCCTCTCGAGATGTTCATCCGTCACGGCCGTCCCCAAGGCGCCCGGACCCAGCGACCCGGCACCCGTCGGCGCGGCCAGGGCCTCGTCGAGTTCGCGCTGATCCTGCCGGTGATCATGTTGCTGATGCTGATCACGATCGACTTCGGCCGCGCGCTGTACGGCTGGGTCGTCCTCCAGAACTCGGCCCGGATTGCAGCCAACTTCGCCGGGCTGAACCCCGATGGCTGGCGCGGCGCCGGCAACCCGCTCGTCGTGTCGCGTTATGGCGTCGAGGTCCTGAACGACCTGACGGCGGCGAACTGCGATCACGCCAGCGCGGCCACGGTCCCGGCGCCCGTCTTCTCCGACGGCCCGGACATCGCCGATCCGGACGGCCCTCCCGACACCGCCTACGACGTCGGTGACAGCGTCAAGGTCTCCCTCGTCTGCACCTTCCACCCGATCACCCCGATCATCTCGGCGATCCTCGGCAACAACATCCAGCTCGGCGCGTCCTCGGAGTTCCGGATCCGGACGGGCGACGTCGTCGGGCTGGCCAACGCAACGGCCATCCCGCCACCGACACCGAGTGCGAGCGCGAGCGCCTCCGCGAGCGCCTCGGCGAGTGCGAGCGCGACCGCGAGCGCGAGCGCGACGCCGCCGCCCCCATGCGTCGTGACGGCTGTGATCAAGACGCCACCCGGCAACGGCAAGGTCGGTGTGCCCGACACGTTCGACGGGACGACCTCGACGGCGACCGGCTGCTCGATCGCGAGCTACACGTGGAGCTTCACCAGCGGGACCCCGTCGACCTCGACCAACGCGTCGGAGGCCGTCTCGTGGACGGCGAAAGGCACCTACGCCATCACGCTATTCGTCACGTCGGACACGGGCGTGAACAGCGCGACCGTGACGACGACGTGGAGAGTCAACTGATGCGCCGTCGCCGGGCCGGGCAGGGCCTTGTCGAGTTCGCCCTGCTCCTGCCGGTCCTCCTGCTGATCATCATGGGAATCATCGACTTCGGCCGGGCGATCTACGCCTTCAACAGCGTCTCGAACGCCGCCCGTGAAGGCGCCCGGACGGCCATCGTCGACCAGCGGACGCGGACGGCGACCGGTGCCTACCTCGCCGCCGAGGAGGCGGCAAACCAGGCAACGGCTCTCGGCCTGAGCCCGACCGATCCCGCCCAGGTCCTCGTCACGTTCCCCGACCCGGACAACAACTGCCCGACCGTCGCCATCGGCTGCCTCGTCAGCGTCCGCGTCCAATACCAGTTCACCGCGATCACGCCGATCATCGGCCGGATCATCGGCCCCTTCACGGTCGGTTCGACGACCGTCCTCCCGATCGAAGCGACCCAGTCCGGCAGCACACCCTAGGAGTGAAGAGCATGTCCAGAATTTCGGGCCGCGAGGGGCGGCGGGGCCAGACCCTGGTCCTGTTCGCAGGCGGCATCATCGCGTTCATCGGGATGGTCGGCCTGGTGATCGACGGCGGCAACGCCTTCGCCCAGCAGCGACGGACGCAGAACGGCGCGGACGCATCCGCCGAGGCCGGTGCCACCCAGCTCGCCCGCAAGGCACTCGGGGTCCCGCCGACTGCCAACGACGCGACCTGGGACCAGCGCGTGCTCGACGCCGTCAACGCGACTGCGGCCGCGAACGACCTCACGATCGTCGGGGCGTCCCAGTATACCGACGTCTCCGGGGTGGTCCTCGGTCCGGTCGGGACCGGCACGATCCCGGCCAACAGCGCCGGTGTCCAGGTCAACGGGAACCGCAACTTCCGGACCTACGTCGCGGGCGCCATCGGCCTGACGAACTTCACGGCCTCGGCCGGGGCGACGGCCGTCACCGGGTACCTGAAGTCGATCTCGCGGGGCAACCTCCTGCCGGTGACGTTCCCGATCCTCCTCACCCAGTGCGATACGGGCGGCGGCAGCAACCGCCTCGAGAACCCGACCTACGGGTCGCCCCCGACCCATGAGTGGCCGTACGGTCCGAACAACATGGTGGCGCTACCGTTCTGCTCGAACGGTCCGGGCAACGTCGGCTGGATCGACTGGACGCCGACCGCCGGCGGCGCATCGGAGCTGTCCGGCCAGATCATCACGCCATCGGGCCCGGCCGTCACCACGCCGAAGTGGTACTACATCACGGCCACCGGGACGGTCTCGTCGGCCGACGCCGCGATGGACACCTGGGAAGGCCGCGACATCGAGATCCCGATCTTCGACGTCGTCCCGGACGACCCGGCGACGCCAGTTGACGAGTCCCTCCTGGGAACCTGCGACACGACGCCGACGGGGACGCAGACCGCGCTGACCGATTGCCCGCCCGGGCACAACGGCGGCTCCGGCTCCAATCAGTGGTACTACCTCGTCACCTTCGGCGACTTCCACCTCGTCCATTCTTACATCCAGGGCATGCACCAGGCCGAGTGCAACGCGCCGCCGCCGGCGCTCGTCTCGACCGCGACCTTCAACGCCGGATCGATCACCGGCGGGGCACTGATCGACAACTGCCTGATCGGCTACTTCAACTCAGGCGTGATCGCCGGCCCAGGCGAAGTAACCGGGACACCGACCGATCCGCGATTCACCCAGCGGGGCGTGCAGCTGATCAAGTAAGGACGCCGGGCCTCGCGGCTCTCGCCCAATACGGAGCCGCGTTCCACCAGGGACGCGGCTCCTCGATTCCCGGCAGACGACGCCGGATGACGCAAGCCGCGGCAGGACCATCGGCCGGGCCGGACACCCCGCTCGGGCTATGCAGCCGCGCACCGATTCAAGGGATCGTGAAAGGCACGTCATCGAACCTTCGGTGACCTTCTCCTCACATCGGGGTTCCGAATGCTCACGATCCTGCGCAGCCCACGAGCGGCGCTCATCCGCCACTTCCGGAGCCGCAGCCGCGGCCAGAGCCTGGTGGAGTTCGCCCTGCTCCTGCCGATCTTCATGCTCTTCTTCGCGGCCGTCCTCGACCTCGGGCGGATCGCGAGCGCGCAGATCGCCGTCTCCAACGCCGCCCGTGAGGGCGTCTTCCAAGCGGCGCAGACGCCGACCGCCTTCGACTCCTCCAAGCCGTGTCCTGCCGACCCGACCGACAAGTCGAACCTCATCTGGTGCCGGATCAAGCTGGAGTCGAGCGGCGGCGTCGCGATCGCGGCGACCGACGTCAACGTGAGCTGCAGCCCGGTCGACTGCTCGACCGGCATCGGCAACACCGTCACGGTCCGCGTCACCGGTCACTTCCAGCTCTTCACCCCCCTGATGGCCGTCTTCTTCGGCGGCAACCAGAACATCGCCTTCACGACATCGGCGACCGCGAACCGGGAGACCCTGCCGGTCACCGGCCTGAGCACGCCGCCCCCGTCGGCGACCCCATCGCCCTCGCCTTCGCCGTCGCCGAGCTCGTCCGCTTCGGCCAGCCCGAGCCCGAGTCCGTCGCCGACGCCGCTGGTGTGCAACCTGCCGAGCGCCGGGTTCACGTACACCGCCAGTCCGGCCAACCACCAGTCGCCGGTGACGGTCAACGTCACGGATACCTCGACGTCGATCAACTGTGGAATCACCAGCTGGCTCTGGACCTGGGGCGACGGCACGACCACCCTCAGCCAGGTGCCCGGGCCGCACACCTACGTCGTGAAGAACCCCGACAAGTCGGGCGGCTACATCATCACCCTGAAGGTGACGAATGCCGCCGGATCGACGACCAGCGGCGGCGTCCTGGTCTCGGTGAAGTGATGACCATGCTTCACCGCTCCAAGGCCCGCAACGCCGACGGCCGGCGTGGCCAGGCGCTCGTCGAGTTCTCCCTCGCGCTCATCCCCTTCGTCCTGATCCTGCTCGGGATCTTCGACCTCGGGCGAGGGATTTACATGAACAACGGCGTGTCCGAGGCGGCACGCGAGATCGCCCGGGTCACCGCGGTCCATCCGTGCGACGCGGGCGGCTGCGCGCTCGGCAACAGCCCCGAGACGCTCGCCGTGATCGCGACCCAGAAGGGCCTGATCCCGGGGCTGGGCTCGGCTGCGAGCTCCGTCACGTTCGACTGCACAACCGTCGCGGATGTCGTCGTCCCGACGAGCGCCACGAACCCGTGCGACAGCGGCAACTACGTCCGCGTCACCGTCACGGTTCCGTTCGGCGTGATCACCCCCGTCCTGTCGATGGTCGCACCGTCGACGCTCGCCTCCACCGCCCACATCCAGGTCCCATGAGGTACGCCGCCATGCGCAGATTCGCTTCGGACGAGCGCCGCGACCGCGGCCAGATCCTCGTCGTGTTCGCCCTCGCCCTGACCGCCATCGTCGCGATGACCGGTCTCGTCCTCGACGGAGGCGCTGCCTTCGTCCAGCGCCGCGACATGCAGAACGTCGCCGACAACTCCGCGTTGTCGGCTGCGTACGCATACGGCATGGGGGGTGGGGTCTCGGGGGCCCTCGTCGCTGCCCGGAGCACCGCCGCGTCCAACGGCTACACCGACGGGTCCGGCGGGGTCAGCGTCAACATGCAAACGAACGCCGCCGGCGGGGCCGGACGGACCTTCGAAGTGACCGTGGACGCGCCGCACCGCAACAACTTCGCCGGAATCGTGGGAATGCCGACCTGGCAGATCTCGACGACCGCGATGACCAAGGCCGGCTGGCCGAACGCGGTGCGCGGCGCGATGCCGATCATCTTCAACCAGTCTGCCTTCGACGTGAACGGTGCGGGCATCGGCCACGAGGTGACCTACACCGAGCCGCCCCCGGGCTCGGCGGACGTCCCGATCGGCGCGAGTGAGTTCAACTGGACGATGTACTGCGACCAGTGCAACGGCGACTCGAACGTGATCTCCGACCTGATCGAATACGGCGGGCTGTCCACGACCACGAGCCTGGACGACAAGATCTCGCCGCTCAACGCAGGCTCGCACACGACCCTGTATTCGTCCTTGGCGCTGTACGGAATCGGCAGCGACTTCCCGGTCCCGATCGTGGACGACAACGGCAACATGGTCGGCTGGGCGATGTTCCACGTGACCGGCTCGAGCGGCGGCGGGACGAAGTACATCAGCGGCTACTTCGTCTCCCCGATCAACGCGAACAACTTCCTGATCGATGACTCGGCGCCGGCCGGTGGGCAATTCGGCGACTACCTGGTCAAGCTGATCAACTGAGCGGCGCCGTGGGAAGCACGGCCTCATGGACCTGAACGAGACTCGGCCGCGGCGGATGCCGCGGCCGAGTCATGTCGGTCAGCGGATGCCGGTGTCGTAGGCGATCTGGACGATCTCGAACGTTCCGCCGACGGTCACGTCGACGACCTTAGCGGTGCCCATCAGGCCCGCCACCGGCTGCGGCTCCAGCCGGTAGTTGCCAGGCGGCATGACGACCCAGAACCGTCCCGTGCTGTCCGTCTCCAGCTGGGCGACGACAGTCCCGTGGTCGTCGCGGATGAGGATCGCGGCACCGGCGACCGGCCGGCCGTCGCAGGCAGAGTCGCCCGGCTTGACCACGGGACAGGTCGGACCCGCCAGCGCCCGACCGGCGATGCCGGGGCCGGCCGGAAGGCCGTCGAAACCGCTCGCCGTGGCCGCTCCGCCACCCGTGCCGGCCGGAACCGCCGGACCGCTCTCCTGCGCGAGGGCGACCGTGCCGTCCGACCCGACCGTGTACAGCCAGTCGTGCTTGCTCGTGCAGCCGGCCGGGCAATCGCCCCAGCCGATCTCGATCGCGACCTGGAAGCTGCCGTTGCCCAGGGCAACCGCCGAGTACCAACAGCAACCGTCGATCATGTTCGGATCCCGCGGGCCGATCCCCGCGAACCGGGCATCCGAGGCGATCACGAGGGCGGCGGCCGCGTCCGGCGTCGTGATCGGCAGCGTGAGCGATGGAGCCGGCGAGGAGGGCGCGGACGGCGGGGCGGAAGGGCTCCCCGTTGGAGCTGCCGGCGGCGTCGCGGCGGCCCCTGAGGCGCACGCGCTGACGATGACGAGAACAGTGGACAACAGGATCGCGGGAGCGAAGGGTCGGTTCATGGCCGTGCGACGATCATCGCACCGCCGCAGTTCCGAGATGCGAAGGGCGCGGGAGACCCGGACCGGGACGATCGAGGGATGGTTCCGCCGCGGGCCCCCATGGCCTACTCTCACGACATGGCTTCGAACCCGCCGAATGCCCCGACCGATCCCTTCGTCGATGGCGATGCATCCGCGCATCTCGAGGAGCTGATCACCGGCGCCCTGCCGGCCGTCGAGGCGCCTGCCGAGCTCGGAACGACGATCGACGTCGAGCTCGTCGGACCGCACCTCCGCCTGTCGGGCTCGATCGCCCTCGGCCGGTTCCGGCGACTGTCGGATCTCCTCAACCACCACGAGGGCCTGATTGCGCTCCGCAATGCGACGATCCTTCGTCGGAACGGCACGGCGACTCGGGTCACGACGCCGTGGATCTGGGTCAGCCCGGCCGAGGTGACCCTGATCGGCGAGGCAGGAAGCGCCGTGGCCGCGGATCCGTCGATCGAGCTGCGGGTTCCCAAGGAGCCGCACGACCTGGTCTTCGTCACCCCGGGCCACACGATCACGGGGACGGTCCACATCGTGACCGGTGGGCAGCTGGCGTCCTTCATCGAATCCAGCGACCCGCCCTTCCTCGCACTGACCGACGCGCGAACGCGGTCCCTGGCCGATCGCCGGATCATCGCCCGGTACGGCTTCGCCCTGCTCAATCGTCGCCACATCGTCGCCACCACCGAGCTCGCTCCCGAGATGATCCGCGGTCGCTCGGTGATCTGAGCCGCGGGCACTGGGCGGCCGCGGGCGCGTCCACCTGCCTGGACCCCGGGGCCGTCAGCGACCCCGCGGCCACACGAGCCCGGCCGGCTCGTCGGGCGTGCCGACGGTCGGTCGGTCGTCCCAGTCGTCGCGGGCCGGGGCGAAGACGTCCACGAGGACGGCTCCCTCCGGACCGGTCACGACCGAATGCGGCGTGCCGCCCAGGATCCGCCACGTCCCGCCGGGACCGAGCACCCGCTCTTCGTCGTCGATCCGGAACGTGACCTCGCCCTCGATCACGAGGCCGCACTGCTCGTTCGGGTGGCGATGCTCGGGGACGACCGAGTCGGGCGAGAGCTCGACGACCGCGAGTGTCAGTCGCTCGCCCTGGACCCGCCGCCCGACGACGCCGTCCCAGATCTGGAGGGGAAGGAGCTCGGCGAGATCGACCAGGTTCGACATTCGGTCCTCCGGCGGGTCGGCAGATCCGGCCGTTGGCCGGCTCGAGCCAGCCTACCCGACCGGCCGACCCGAACGCCGATGTCGACCGCCCGGGAACTCGGCGGGAAGGACCCCTGCGCAGGTTGCAACGCCGATGACACGCCGATGAGAGGCCTAGGGCCGGACCGCGCCGTAGCATGAAACCGGGCTCGAGGGTCCCGGCCCACCCTCGCCCGGATGCCCTTCTGCGGGCCGGTTCAACGGAGGTGCCGACCCCATGCCGACGTCGGTCCGACGTGCCCTCGCCCTATTCGGCGCCGCGGCGATCGCGGGCTGCCTTCTCGTCGCCGCGCCTGCGGCGATCGCGGGTGAGAGCCAGACCTATCTCGTCCTCTACAAGGGACTGGCCGTGCCCAGCGACGCCGCGGCCCGGATCCAGGCCGCCGGTGGAACCCTGGTGGCTCGCTACGACGCGATCGGCGTCGCCGTTGCCCGTTCGGGGAGCTCCACGTTCCGGTCGACCATTCGGGCCGACGGCCGGGTGAGCGAGGCGGCGCTGACCTCGAAGGTGGTCGTCGGGGTGGATGGCGCGGTCGACAACACGGCCGACGCGACACCGAACATCCCGGCGACGGACTCCGACAGCCTGTCGGGCCTCCAATGGGACATGGTCCAGATCCATACGCCGGAGGCGCACGCGATCACTGGCGGCAGCCCGTCGGTGGTCGTCGCCGACCTCGACACGGGCCTCGACTTCACCCATCCGGACCTCGCACCGAACTATGACGCGGCCGACAGCGCCGACTGCTCGAGCGGGACGGCGACGCCGCTCCTGCCCGGCAACGACCAGTTCGGCCACGGCACGCACACCGCCGGGACGATCGCCGCGGCGGCCAACGGCATCGGGATCGTCGGGGTCGCCCCGAACGTGAAGATCGCCGGCATCAAGACGAGCAACGACAGCGGCTTCTTCTTCCCCGAGATGGTCGTATGTGCGTTCATGTGGGCCGGGACCCACGGGATCGACGTGACGAACAACAGCTACTTCGCCGATCCGTGGCTCTTCAACTGCAAGAACGACTCCGAGCAGCGGGCGATCTTCGCGGCCGAGCAGCGCGCGATCAAGTTCGCGATATCGAAGGGCACCGCGGTCGTGGCCGCCGAAGGCAACTTCGAGGACGACCTCGCCCACGTGACCCAGGACGTGATCAGCCCGGACACCGGTCCCGGCACGGTTCGCGACATCAGCAACGCGTGCGCGATCGTTCCGGTCGAGGTTCCTGGCGTCATCGGTGTGACGGCCAACGGCAACCTCGGCATCAAGTCCTTCTACTCGAACTACGGCGTCGGGGTGACCCAGGTCGTGGCGCCCGGCGGCGACTCGATCCTCCAGCGCACCGCGGCGGCACCGAACGGCCGCGTGCTCTCGACCTATCCGTCGTATCTGCCTTGCGCCCGCAAGGTCGTCGACCCGAGCGGCGCAACCTATTGCTACCTCCAGGGCACCTCGATGGCGTCGCCTCACGTGACGGGCTTGGTGGCCTTGATCGAGAGCGCCTTCCCCGGGATCTCGGTGGGCGCCGCGACCGCTCGACTGACATCCACGGCCGACCCGAT
>Ga0070706_100004659_pt1 | contig 13156 bp, 8 predicted proteins | sample KBSK5501metaG_FD_65476 | JGI IMG/M metagenome (GOLD analysis project Ga0070706, IMG submission 65476) | Corn, switchgrass and miscanthus rhizosphere microbial communities from Kellogg Biological Station, Michigan, USA - KBS K5-50-1 metaG | ecosystem: Host-associated > Plants > Roots >...
CCGGCAACTATGCGTGCACTCGACGCACGGCTTGCGACGAGGCTGAGAAGGCGAGGCGCGTCTAGACAACTCAGAACAGCTGTGGCGATCGCTTCCGGGCGCAGGGGGCGCTTACGCTAAACCACGCAAGCGTGTTCCTCCACACGTCCGGGCAACTCGCACTCAAACTGGCGCGATGGCAGAGCGTCCAACCGCTCCTCCGCCTTCGGCTGCTCAGGGCGATAGTGGAGGTGGGCTGTCTGACTGCGGTTCCGATCCTCCCGGTCGCGGGAGGCGAGCAGGGGGCAAAGCGGCAAGGTTCGCCGGCATTAACGCGATGGACATCTATGAAGAGCTAGGGCTGCTTCCGAAGAAGGGCAGGCCCACGCCGCGCAGCGACAACCGCTTCGTGGAGTGGTGGCTGCAGAAGTGGCGGGAACTGCGCGACTCGTACAAGGTCTTCCGTATCACGGCGGCGCCTTCGTGGTGGGAGATTCATATTGGCCTGCCGCGACTCGACATCCAGCTGGACCCCGGCTTCGACTGGACGAGCGTACTTATTCGCTGGGACATCCTCAAGTTTCACTTCGTTCTCGGACTCGTAGATTCGGACTAAAGGTGCCGCGTCGTCACATCCCCGGTCCCGATCGTGTCGCAGAGCGCGTCGCCTAGGTCTAAGAAGACAACTCTAACCGGCGACCTAGATGTCATAGCCCGCCTCCCGAAGGAGCCTGACGACTTCGTCCTCTAGCTCTCGAGGCGCATAGGTATTCAGTCGGCGCTCCGCCTGCGCTCTCGCCGTGCGATAGACGACGGTAGCTTTCTGAACGCTGTCCGGCACGCGCTCCACGCCGAGCGGCCCGAGCAGATGCTCCTGCATCTTCCCAAGCTCCAACTGCACCAGTTTTCGCTTCCCCGCCTGGTCCTTCGCCGCCAGCCAGATCGCCCAGTCCCAGAAGTGATCGTCGATACCACTCAGCGTATCCGTTGATACATGCCACGGAGGGCTCGACTCCCACGGTTCGTCAAAGATGAGGTCGACCTTCCCGATCCCGCGAAGCAAAAGCATGTAGCACGCACGCGCGCTCAGGCGGTCCCACTGCTGCGCCAGCGGCTCCAGCGGCGCCACCAGCTCCGGTAGCGCCTCAGCCACCGCCTCGAAGTCGCTCGTCTCGATTTGGAAATCCCAGTCGGACAGCGGCCCAGCCTCGCCCCTCGCCCGCGAACCGGTCAGCTCAACCGAGCGGACAGCAGGATCGTCGCCAACCGCCCCGACCATCGGCGGGGCAATTTCCGTCTCCCCAACCCTAACCACTAATCCCTTACCACACTCACAGCCCGCTCTGCACCTTCTCCGCCAGCGCCCGCGTGAACCCTGGCGTCGCTGCGATTTCCTCGACGCCCGCCTCACGTATGCCCTTCACCGACCCGAACTTTCGCAGTAGCGCCCGCTTCCGCTTCGGCCCGATCCCCTGTATCGCGTCCAGCGCCGACTGTATCCCCGCCTTCGAGCGCACGCTCCGGTGGTAGGTGATCGCGAACCGGTGCGCCTCGTCCCGCACCCGCTGCACGAGGTACAGCGCCTGCGACGTGCGGTCGAGCACGATCGGCTCAGACACGTCCTTCACGTACAGCTCCTCGAAGCGCTTGGCAAGCCCGGCCAAAGGGATCTGCCCGACGCCCAGGTTCCGCATCGCGTCATGCGCCGCCGACACCTGCCCCTTCCCGCCGTCCACAATCACCAGATCCGGTATCGCCCCAAACGACTCGTCGTATTCGCGCCCATCCGTTCGTGCTGAGTGTATCGAAGCATCCCGCGACGCCAGCGCTGTCTGAGTTCCATCGAAGTCGGAGCGCGCCTGCCTTCCGGGTTCCGATTTCCGTCTCGCGTTTTCCCGCGCCCCGCCCGGCGCAGTCATCCTCACCCCCGCGTTCGGCTGCGAAAGCTCGGCACCAACGCTCTCCCGGTCCGTATCGTGATCGTCCGGCCGGTCCGGGACCGACTCGTTTGCGCCTTCTCCCTCAGTCTCCCGCCGCACCTTCCAGAAGCGGCGCTTCAGCACCTCCTGCATCATCGCGAAGTCGTTCTGTCCGGCTACTCCCTTGATGCGGAAGCGGCGGTACTCGTTGCGCCTCGGGTGGCCGTCGACGAACACCACCATTGAGCCAACAGCCGAGGTGCCCTGGATGTTCGAGATGTCGTAGCACTCGACTCGTGTTGGTAGTTCGGGCAGGCTCAGCGCGTCCTGGAGTTGCTCGAGCGCCTCCCGCTTCTTGCCGCTATCAGCTAGCCAGCGCGCCCGCGCCTGCTGCAAAGACTCCCGCGCGTTCGCGACCGCCCTCTGCACCAGTTGCACCTTCTCGCCCCGCGACGGCACCATCAAGCGCACGGGCCGCCCACGCCGCTCCGACAGCACCTGCTCAATCACAGGCGCATCCTCGACGACGATGGGCAAGAGCAGTCGCCTGGGCACGTACGGCGCCGATTCGTAGAACTGCTCGATAAAGCTCCCTAGCACGCGCTCATCCGGCTCGTCGGCCGTCCCATCGAGCTGGAAGTTGTCCCGCCCGATCACGTTCCCTCGCCGCACAAACCACACCTGCACGTACGCTTCCTGCTCCTCGCGTGCCAGCCCGAACACGTCCATGTCCGTCCTGTCGCGCACCTCCATCACCTGCCGTTCAGTCGTCCGCTCGATCGCCTGCACCTGGTCCCGCAGGCGCGCCGCCCGCTCGTACTCGAGGGCTTCCGAGGCCGCCTGCATATCGCGCCGCAGGTCCCGGCCGATCTCGTCCGTGCGCCCCTCGAGGAACATGATCGTCTGCCGGATCACGGTGTCGTACTCCTCCTTCGAGCAGAGCGAAGCGCACGGGCCGATGCAGCGGTGGATGTAATACTCGAGGCACGGGCGCGGGTCGTCCCCGGTAATCACCTTCGTGCACGAACGCCACGGGAACAGCTTCTTCACGAGGTCGAGTGTCCGCCGCACCGACCCGGCCGAGGCGAACGGTCCGAAGTAGCGCGCCCCGTCGTTCAGCACGCGCCGCGTGATCTCGACGCGTGGCCATCGCTCATTCAGGTCGATCTTCAGATACGGGTAATGCTTGTCGTCCTTCAACCGCACGTTGAAGAACGGCTGGTGTCGCTTCACCAGCGTCGCCTCGAGCAGCAACGCCTCCTGGACTGTCCCTGTCAGGATGAAGTCGATGTCCGCTATCTGGTCGACGAGCCGCCTCGTCTTGGCCTCGAACCCGTGCATGGAGCCGAAGTAGGAGCGCACCCGGTTCCGCAGCAGTGCCGCCTTGCCGACGTAGATCACCCTATCCTTGGCGTCCCGGAAGATGTACACGCCCGGCTTTGCGGGCATCGTCTTCAGGCGGTCTTCGAACTTGGCTTTCGGCGTCGGGGCCATCGCACGAATATTCTATCGCGCGGCAGGCTGGATGGCCGGCGGCTCTCGAGCGTCCTGACCTAATCGCCGATGCGCGTCCAGGTACCGCAGCCCCAGGAATCAAATGCAAGATCCTTGGCGGTGATCTCGATCGTGATGATCGAAGTCCCCGATCCCGTGGCGGTAATCGCCGACGGTTCGCCGTCGAGCCGGGCCAGCCGCGACCACCGGCACCCCTCAGAAGAATCCGAGTTCTGCCATAGCCCTGGCACGATCTCTTGATTTACAAACCACGTGCCCGGTCCAAACGGGTCGCCGGGGGCAGGCGACGGCGCTTCGAGGATCTGGGTCCACCAGCCGCATCCCTCCGACCAGAACGCCGCATCTGTGGGCTGTATTTCGACTGTCAACGTCGTACCGGCGCCCGCAACGACGTCGCTCCCCCGCTCAATCGAAGAGAAGCGCTTCCATGAACATGTCCGCGAGCGGATCGCCCGCCACATGCCGGGCGCTATCTCTTCACCCACGAGCCAAGTCCCGTTGCTGAACGTCGCGCTTCCGCCCGGCGGGGGCGAATTAGTCGGGCTCGGCGCGGCAGAGGCTCCCGCCACTGCGGCGCCTGACGCTTGCGCCGCCGCCCTTGATACTTCGACCGCCGGGCCATTGCCAGAGTCTGATGTGTTCTGCACCAAGATCATCACAACGGCCGCCAGAACGACTCCCAACCCGCAAGCAATCGCTAGCCAGCCGAGGGACAAGCGCGCGGTCCTCGCTCGCCAGCCTTGTGGATGCTCGCCGTACAGCGTGCCGTATGGAATCCTCTGCTGCTCGCTCATGTATTGAACGGCGAGTTGTCTCAGGCGGCGGCGGTCATATTCCGCGCGTTTCGCCGGATCACTGAGGATTTCCAGCGCCCGGTTGAGCCGGCGCATTCGCTCCGGGGCGCGCGGGTCGGGGTTGACGTCCGGGTGGTAGGTCTGCGCAAGCCTGCGGTAGGCCGCAAGAATCACGCCGGGTTCGGCGTTAGGGGATACCTGAAGGACCTCGTAATGGTCCGGTTCGCTGGGCATTGACTGAACCATTATGGCGTTTGCTGAATCGTAAGTCGACGGATTATGCGGCCGATATTCAGATCATTCAGCCTAGTCTCAGCGACCCACGACCCGCGGGCGACTGCTTCCCGTAGAATGAATTTCGTAGGGATCGCGAACAGGAGGAGTGCCATGCGCAAAGCGATCGCGGCTGTCGGCGGCGCACTAGCAGGGACCGCAGCTCTCTGCTGGCTGCGACGCCGCAAAAAGGAAATCGACTGGCGCTCTGGCAGGCCGCCCGGCCGGATCCTCGGCGTCGATGGTGTGCCAATCCACTACATCGAACGCGGCACTGGACCGGACGCAGTCGTCCTTGTTCATGGCTTCCTCGGCAACACCCTCAGTTTCCGCTACCTGATCCCCGACCTAGCGAAAGACCGCCGAGTCGTCGCCGTCGATCTCAAGGGCTTCGGCTTCTCAGGCCGTCCTAAGAAAGGCGATTACTCGATGACAGCGCAGGCCCGCCTCGTCGTTCGCCTCATGGACAAGCTTGGCATCGACCGCGCCTCCGTCGTCGGCCATTCGCTCGGTGGCGAAGTCGGCATGCGCGTCGCGGCCAACTCGCCTGAGCGAGTCGATAGGCTTGTGCTCGCCGCTAGCGTCTCCGGGGACCGCATCCCAACGCTGCCGGTCACCCCGCTGATCAAGCCGATTCTCTGGCTGATCGGCCGGCTCTTCGGGCGCCGCATCTTCCGCCGTCAGTTCTACGACCCGCGCAAGGCCACGAAGGAGGTGTACGAGGGCTACCGCCGCCCGCTGCGAATCAAAGGCACCGGCAACGCTGTCTATCAAACACTGCGCGATATGCGCCGGGAGAAGGCCGTCGACAGCAGCCCCATAACGGCGCCCGTCCTCATCCTCTGGGCCTCCCACGAGCGCATCCTTCCCCGCTGGGTTCTATCCCGCCTCCGCAAGCGATTCCCAACCGCAAAGGTCGTCACTATCGAGCGCGCCGGTCACCTCCTGCTCGAAGAGCAGCCAGAAGAAGCCAGTCGTGCCGTGAGAGCGTTCCTATGGGGTCGTGAACATGACGCCGAGATAGCGGCTGGCGTCCCCAGGGCCGCGCTCTAGTACTCGCCACGCCAGGCGGTTGTGCAGGTTATGGGCTGGGGCTGGGGGCGACCACTATAACATCGACGGATACCGCAGGCGCGTCCGGGTCGTGTAGCCGTACGTGCGCGTTGTCGCCGAGAGCCAGGATGATAGTGTGGAAGCCCGGCGGTAGGTCCAGTTGCAGCGCATTTGAAGCGAAATGGTAGACACCCTGCTCATCGCTCGGTATTACCTTGCCGGCGGCCGTAAATGGATTCTTGTCTACAAAGATGTGGTAGTGAGCTGCATTAGGTATGTTTTGTTCGGGAGCAGCGATCAGGTGAGTGGAAGCCACTTCAACTGTAAAAGGGCTTGTTACTCTCTCCCCTTGCCGCGGGGAGACGATCCTCAGCGGCGGAACGGCGGCTGGTTGGCTGCCGCCTCCCGACAGGAGCAGGAAGCCCGCAACCGCAGATCCTGTCACCGCGCCCAGCGCGCCTGCGGCAACTGCCGCCCGCACGGGTCGCCGGTCCAGCATCCGGGTCTGAGGCTGCGCCGGCGTTTGCCCCGCCGCCTCAAGCGCCCGGTCATACTCCGCGCGCTTCGCCGGCACATCGAGCACGTCGAACGCTTCGTCCAGCCTCCTCATCTGATCCGCGTCCACCGGCGGTTCATCGAAATCGGGCTGGTACTTTCGCGCGAGCCTTTCGTACGCCCGCTCTATCGTCCGACCATCGGCGTCGGCGGACACCCCAAGGATCGCGTAGTAATCCGGCAGCGTTTTAGCGCTGTCGCTTTCTCCATCCATTGGCGCACCCCCTATGCTACTCTTGCTTACGAACTAGGGCATAGGATGGTTGACAGCAGCCCGGCGAGACGCCCAGACTTATAGCACAGACGTTCGAATCTCCGGTCGAACGCTACTGACATGCTACTGACACGAAGTAAGGCTAAGCTGCAAGCATGACCGTACTCTCCTCATTCCACCCAGCCGTCCGCACCTGGTTCGAGCGCAAATTCCGCGCCCCCACGGACGCGCAGACCCTCGGCTGGCCCGAGATCATCTCTGGCCGCGACACGCTCATCTCTGCGCCGACCGGCTCCGGCAAGACACTCGCCGCCTTCCTCGTCTCTATCGACCGCCTCATCCGCGCGGCCGAGAAGGCGCCGCTAGCCGACGAAGTCCACGTGCTCTACATTTCGCCCCTCAAGGCGCTGAGCAACGACATCCGCCGCAACCTCGAGGACCCGCTCGCGGAGATCGAGCAGGTCGCCCTCGAGCTCAGCTACCCCTCGCACGGCATTCGCACCGCCCTCCGTACCGGCGACACCACCCAGGCCGAGCGGCAGGAAATCGTGAAGACGCCGCCGCACATCCTTATCACGACGCCTGAGTCGCTCTACCTCATGCTCACCGCCGAACGCAGTCGCGAAATCCTGCGCACCGTCAAGACTGTCATCGTCGACGAGGTCCACGCCCTCCTGCGCGACAAGCGCGGCAGCCACCTTGCCCTCACCCTAGCCCGCCTGGACCACGTCTGCGAGACCCGCCCGGCGCGCATCGGCCTCTCTGCCACCGTCAAACCCATCGAAGAAGCCGCTCGCTTCCTCGTCGGCGCCGACCGCCTGAACGACAACGACGAGCCAGATTGCGCCATCGTCAACACAGGCCACCAGCGGGACCTCGAGATCGAGATCGAGGTCCCGCCCACGGACCTCGAGGCGGTCGCCTCCGGCGAACAATGGCGCGACACCTACGACCGCCTCGCCGAGCTCATCAAGCAGCACCGCACGACCCTCATCTTCGTGAACACCCGCCGCCTGGCGGAGCGCGCCGCTTTCGCCATCGCGGAGCGAATCGGCGAGGAGCATGTAGGCGCCCACCACGGCAGCCTCTCGAAGGAGCGCCGCCTCAACTTCGAGCAGCGCCTCAAGGCCGGGGAGATGAAGGCGCTCGTCGCCACCGCCTCCCTCGAGCTCGGCATCGACATCGGCACCATCGACCTAGTCTGTCAGCTCGAGTCGCCGCGCAGCATGACCACGTTCCTTCAGCGCGTCGGACGCTCCGGTCACGCCCTCGGCCTCACTCCGAAGGGACGTCTCTTCCCGACCACGCGCGACGAGCTCGTCGAATGCGCCGCCCTCGTCCGCGCCGTCAAGGCCGGTCGCCTTGACCGGCTGTACCCGCCCATCGCTCCGCTCGACATCCTCGCCCAGCAGATCGTCGCCGAGGCCGCGTGCGAGTCCTGGCAAGAGGACGCTCTGTTCGACCTCTTCCGCAAAGCCGCCCCATACTCGGAACTCGACCGACACAACTTCGACGAGATCGTCGAGATGCTCAGCGAGGGCATCCCTGTCGGCACCGGCAAGGCCGCCGCTTACCTCCACCGCGACCGCATCAACGGCGTCATCCGGGGCCGCCGCGGCGCACGCATGACCGCCATCCAGTGCGGCGGCGCCATCCCCGAAGTCGCCGACTACCGAGTGCTCGCCGAACCCGAAGGCACCTTCGTCGGCACACTCGACGAGGACTTCTCGATCGAAAGCATGGCCGGCGACATCATCCTCCTCGGCACCACATCCTGGCGCATCCGCCGCATCGAGGCCGGCGTCGTCCGCGTCGAAGACGCCCACGGCCAACCCCCCAGCGTCCCGTTCTGGCTCGGCGAAGCCCCCTCCCGCACTGTCGAGCTCTCCGAAGAAGTCTCGCGCCTCCGCCAGGATGTGGCCGACCGCTTGCCCGATCACGGTCGTGTAGATGCGTCCCGTAGAGACGCACAGATAGATACGCGCCGCGAGGCCGGGGGTCTGGGGGTGTCCCCTAGTTTTCCCTCCCGGGCGGGTGGGTGGGAAGGAGGACCTTCCGCTAACGAGAACGGAGGAACCCAAGGCAGCGAGGGACACCTGGGTGGGGCAGGCGAGCCCGACGCCATCCGTTGGCTCGCCACTGAATGCAACCTCCCCGCCGAAGCCGCCGAACAGCTCGTCCGCTACATCCGCGCCGAGCGCGACGGCATCGGCCTTGTCCCCACCCAGCAGGACGTCGTCTTCGAGCGCTTCTTCGACGAAAGCGGCGGCATGCAGCTCGTCGTCCACGCCCCCTTCGGCGGCCGAATCAACCGCGCCTGGGGCCTCGCCCTCCGCAAGCGCTACTGCGTCGGCTTCGATTTCGAGCTCCAGGCGGCGGCAAGCGACGACGCCACGCTCCTCTCGATCGGCGCCAACAACAGCTTCCCGCTCACCGACATGTTCGACCTCGTGAAGCCACAGTGGGTCGAGGAATCCGTCGAGCAATCGCTCCTCGTCTCGCCGATGTTCGGCGCCCGCTGGCGCTGGAACGCCACCCGCGCGCTCGCAATCCTCCGTCAGCGCCAGGGCAAGAAGGTCGCGCCGCAGATCCAGCGCATGCGCGCCGACGATCTGATGGCGGCGGTCTTCCCGAAGCTCGTCGGCTGCCAGGAGAACCAGACGGGTCCCATCGAGATACCCGATCACCCAATCGTGCGCCAGACCGTCTACGACTGTCTGCACGAAGCGATGGACATCGACGGCCTCAAGGACGTCCTGGATCGCATCGAGGCAGGTGAGATCCGCCTGCACGCGAAGGACACCACCGAGCCCTCCCCCTTCGCCCATGAGATGCTCAACTCGAAGCCTTACACATACCTCGACGACGCCCCGCTCGAGGAGCGCCGCGCCCGCGCCGTCACCCTCCGGCGCTCGCTCCCCGAGAACTCCCGCGACCTTGGCGCCCTCGACCCCGACGCCATCGAGCGCGTCATCGACGAAGCCCGCCCCGACCCTCGCGATCCTGAAGAGCTCCACGAAGCGCTCCTCAGCCTCATCGCCGTGCGCCCGGAGGACTCTGGCGGCTGGGAGGCGTGGTTCGACGAACTCGTCTCCTCTGGCCGTGCAGCCATCGCCGATACGGGCGGCGGCCCGATGTGGTTCGCCGCCGAGAACCTCCCCGCGATCCAAGCCCTCTACCCCGGCGCGACCATCCGCTCCGAACTCCGCTTGCCGCCTGAGCTTGCGTCGCGCGACGTAAACGAAGACGACGCTCGCGTAGCGCTCTTCCGGGGCCACATGGAAATCGCCGGTCCCATCACCATCGCCGAGCTCGCCGGCCGGACAGCCATGCCGCCGGCCGCCGCCAACTCCGTCCTCGCCCAGCTGGAAGGCGAAGGCTCGGTCATGCGCGGCCAATTCACGCCGGGCTCCCGCGACGAACAATTCTGCGACCGCCGCCTCCTCGCCCGGATCCACCGCTACACGCTTGACCGCCTGCGCCAGGAGATCGAGCCCGTCACCTCGCAGGATCTGATGCGCTTCCTCCTCCGCTGGCAGCACGTCGCCCCCGGTACGCAGCTCGAAGGCAAGCGCGGGCTCCTCGAAGCGATCACGCAGCTCCAGGGCTACGACATTCCCTCCGTCGCCTGGGAGCGCCACATCCTCCCTTCCCGCGTCGCCTCGTACAAAGGCTCCTGGCTCGATGAGCTCTGCATGTCCGGCGACGTCGCCTGGGGCCGCCTCGCCGCCCGGAAGGGCGGCGATAACGGCCGCGCGCCGACCACCTCCTCCGCCACCCCCATCTCCCTCGTCCGCCGCACAGACCTCCCCTGGCTTCTCGCCGGCATCCGAAACGGAAACGGCACCCAAGGCCCGCAGGCAGGCGCCGGCCGCGATATCCTCGACCTCCTCGCCGCCCGCGGCGCCCTCTTCTACGACGACATCGCACGCGCCACCGGCCGCCTCCCCACCGACGTCGAGCGCGGCCTCTGGGACCTCGTCGCCCGTGGCCTCGTCACCGCCGACGGCTTCCAGGCCCTCCGCTCCCTCATGGCCTCCACCAAGCGCCGCAACTTCCAGCGCCCTCAGCGCGCCCGCCTCTTCCGCTCTCTCGCCGTCGGCCTCCCCTCCGGCCGCTGGTCACTCCTCCCGTATGCGACGTCCCTCGACGCAACCAGGCCCCTTCCCGCTCATCCTGAGGTATCGAAGGAAGGAGCGGAGCCCTCGCACGCCGAAGAGTGTCAGCGCCGCCAGGCCGGGGGTGTGGGGGTGTCCCCCTTTCTATCCTCCCTGGCGGGTGGGTGGGACGAAGGGCGTCTCGCTGAACAAGAACGAGGAACACAACGTTTCGAGCGACACGGGAGTGGGGTGTCCGGCCGTCTGGCGGCCGAAGACCTCGCCGAAACCTGGGCCGACCAACTCCTCTTCCGCTACGGCGTCGTCTTCCGCGACCTCGTCCAGCGCGAGAACATCACCGTCCCCTGGCGCGACATGCTGCGCGCGCTCCGCCGCATGGAGGCCCGCGGCTCCGTCCGCGGCGGCCGCTTCGTCGCCGGCTTCTATGGCGAGCAGTACGCCCGCCCCGAAGCTGTCGAGTCCCTCCGCAAGGTCCGCCGCCTGGAGAAGAAAGGCGAACTCGTCCGCGTCTCCGCCGTCGACCCCCTCAACCTCACTGGCATCATCACGCCCGGCTCGCGCGTCACGGCAGTCCATACTCGCTCCGTCCTCTACCGCGACGGCATCCCGCTCGCCGACGCCGAAGCGGCGGAACTCCTCGCCGTAGCGCGCATGCAGAAGGCGGGTTAGCTGCGGGTTTCAACCCGCAGTCGTCGGGTCATTTTCAATGTAGGCGGAGGTCTTTCCCGCGCGGCGGGCGCGCCTACGGCGCTGAGACTCCCGCGCGCGCCTTGCCCGCCGTGATTTGGCGCGCCTCGGCGCGGAGACAGGCATTGCGCCCGCCGCGGCCAGACCCTGTCAGCACCCCGCCTCGCGCTTCGCCACCCCAGCGCCGCCGTTCGCACCGGCCGTATACGTCGCAACCCGCACCCACTCACTGCCCGCCTCGCGCGCACACACCGCCCAGAAGTCATAATTGCCAAGCGAACGGTCTCCGGCGGCGTTTAGCTCGGTCGGCCCTGTCAGGCCGGTGTGGTCCCGAGCGGCGTTCACGATCGCCTTACGGAGCGCGGCTACCTCTAGCTTCTCGCCCGGACCCTTTAGCGCCCCTACGCCCACGACCAACGCGTCGTAGGCGGCCAGGGCGAAAGCGTCGGGAGTCCGGCCGAGCCGCGCGCTCAGCCGATCGACAACCGGCTTCCAGAGTGCACTGTCCGCATCTCGCATGCCGAGAATCGGGTTCGGATAGCCGGCCTTCACTGCGAACGAGGCTGACGTGGCATCCTCAATCAGGCCCTTGCTTAGGGCGACGCTATCGCTGCCGTACCACCTTACGGATTCCAGCTCGGGAGAACCGGCCGCCGCTCTGAAGAGTTTCGTCACCTCCCCGAACGCCGTGAGGTAAACGCCCACCGGGCCGCCTCCTGCGGACGCCTCCGTAATTCGAGCGGAGAGCGCCCGGACCTCATCTGTGAAGTCCTCCTTGCCTGCCGCATACGTAATCGTAGGCCCAACCTTTCCTCCCAGTGCCTCAAAAACCGGCTTCATCGCCGATTGCAGGCCGCGGTTGCCTTCGTCGTCCCGCGTAATCGGCACGATCGTGCGAATCCCGTCGGCCCACGCCAGGTTCGCCACGGCTAAGCCTTCCTGCTCATCATCAGGCGTGAACCGCAAGACGTTGTCATCCGGGACAGCGAGTGACGTCGCCGTGCTGAGAGGACTGATCATGATGATGCCGTTCTTGTCGGCGAAGTCCTTCACCTCTCGCACCTCGGAGCTGGAGTACGGGCCGATCACCAACTTCACGCCTTGTTCCTTGAGGCTTGTCAGACCTTCGAGCGCCTTGGCCGGATCAGTCGCCGTATCCTTGACCGAGAGCGACACCCTGTTCCCGTCGGCCTGAACCGCGGCCACGGCTTCGTCCAGCGCCGCCTGGCTCGTCTCGCCGTAGGACGCGAGATCACCGCTTAGCGGAAGCAGCGCCCCCACCGTGACCGACGCGCCCCCGCCTGTAGTCGACGGGCTCGCCGGCGTCGACGTCGCGCTCTTCTCGTCCGAACTCGAGCACGCGCTGCCGAGTGTCAGCAGCGCCATTGACAGGCAGAGTACGACGAATGCGAGTCGCTTCATCTCGATTCCCCCCTCTGGCCCTCGCTTTGCCCCGCCGAGGGCCAGAGGGTATATTACCCAACCTCGGTCTCGCGCGCCCTACCCACCCACGTGACTCGCCCCTCTTGTGCTAGGTTCCCTCCCCCTAACCCTCACGTAAAGGTTGCCTTCTCTCCCGCTTCCTCCTATCATCTGAACCACCAAAATCGCCAAACAAACTCCCGAAGGGAGCACCCAAATGCACAACCCCCTCCACACCCCCATCTGCGACCGCCTCGGCATCGAGCACCCCGTCTTTCTCGCCGGCATGGGCGGCGTCTCGCTCTCCCGGCTCGTTGCCGCCGTCTCCAACGCCGGCGGGCTCGGCATCATGGGCGCCGCCACCCTCGGCCCCGATCAGCTCCGCGATGAGATCCAGAAGACCCGCGACCTCACCGATAAACCCTTCGCCGTCGACCTCCTCGCCCCGCTCCCCGACCGCATCCGCCCGCAGATGGAGGTGCTCTTCGAGGAGGACGTTCGCATCTTCGTCGCCGGCCTCGCCGTCCCCGCCGAGTTCATCGCGGAGATGCACGAGCGCGACATGATCGTGATGGTCATGTGCGGCCGGGTCCGCCACGCACAGAAGTCCGAGGAGGCCGGCGCGGA
>Ga0070706_100004663_pt1 | contig 13148 bp, 18 predicted proteins | sample KBSK5501metaG_FD_65476 | JGI IMG/M metagenome (GOLD analysis project Ga0070706, IMG submission 65476) | Corn, switchgrass and miscanthus rhizosphere microbial communities from Kellogg Biological Station, Michigan, USA - KBS K5-50-1 metaG | ecosystem: Host-associated > Plants > Roots >...
CGACGACCGAGAACGAAGTATGGCGACGGCAGATGGCCCGTCACGAGTGTCGGTGATCACATTCAGACTGCAGGCCCACCCAGATTTCCCCGTCCTCGAAGTATTCCTTCTTCCAGACCGGCACCGACTCCTTCAGCGTGTCGATGGCGAAGCGGCAGGCCTCGAAGGCTTCGCGCCGGTGGGGCGAGGAGACGGCGATCATGACGCTCGGTTCCCCGATCTCGAGGCGCCCGACCCGATGGAGGATCGCGACCCGCCGGATGCCCGGCCACCGCGCACGCAGCTCGGCGGCAATCTCCCGCATCTTGGCGACGGCCATCGTCGCGTGGGCTTCGTACTCGAGGAACTTGACCCGGCGTCCCCCGGTCTGCTCGCGGACGACGCCGGAGAAAAGCGCCACGGCGCCGGCTCCGGTATCGGCCACGGCGTCGGCCAGGGCCCGCTCAGACAGCGGGTCCGAGGTAACCTCGATCCAATCGGGCTTCGAATCGGCCGGCGCCGACCCGCCGCTCACGGGCGGGAAGACGCAGAGCTCGTCGCCCTCGCCGAGCGGATGATCGGGGCGGACGTAGTCATTGCCCAGCGCGAAGAGGGTGAACGGCCGATACGGGCTCAGGCGGGGGAATCGCTCGGACACTGCGTCCCAGGCCGTTTCGACCGTCCCGCCCTCGGGAAGGTCGAGCTCCACCCGGTCGCGGCCCGCTTCCTCGCGGTAGCGGGCGAAGAACCTGACCTGCACCTTCATCGGACCGCCACCCGCCGTCCTACAGACCTGGGCTAGAATTGGTGCGAGGAGCCGCACCCGCAGGACGACTTGACATTGGGGTTCTTGATCGCGAACCCAGCGCCCATCATGTTGTTGTCCACGTAGTCGATCTCGCTGCCCTGCAGATAGGGGGCGCTGTGAGCGTCCACGAAGACCTTGACCCCGTGCGACTCGATCACGTTGTCCCCTTCGGCGGCCGCGTCGTCCCAGCCGAGCTCGTAGGACATGCCGGAGCAGCCGCCTCCGACGATGCGGATGCGGAGGCCCCATTCGGGCTTCCCTTCCTCCAGCCGCAGGTCGGAGATCTTCTTGGCGGCCGTTTCGCTCAACGTGATCATCGATGCCTCCTTGGAGTTTGGTATTCGGTCCGGGACACGCACGTTCATTATAACAGAGGATATCGGAGGTCGGGGGGCGGCGGTCAGAGGATGCCGCCGGCCGGCAGCAGGCTCAGCTCCTCCAGCGTCGCATTGGGCGGCAGCGCGGCCATGAGCAGGGCGGCCTCGGCCACCTGCTCGGGCCTGAGCATGAGCGAGCGGTCGGGCCCGCCGGTCACGGCGTCCCAGAGGGGCGTGTCCGTGGCCCCGGCGGAGAGCACGCCGACGCGCACGCCGTGGGGCCGCATCTCCTCTGCCAGCACCCGCGAGAAGCCCAGCAGGCCGTACTTGGACGCGGTGTACCCGGCGCTCCCAGCGAGCGCCCGCCTGGTTACGACCGAGCCGATATTGACGATCGTGCCGCGCCGCCGCTCCATCATCGCGGGCAGCACCGCGCGGCAGCAAAGAATGGCCCCTCTCAGATTCACTGCCAGCATCTGGTCCCAGTCTTCGGTTTTGCTGTCAGCGACCGGACCGAAGCTCGCAACGCCGGCGGCGGTGACGAGGATGTCGATGCGCGCGTGCTCGGCCAGGGCGCGCTTGACGAGGGCCGCCACGGCCGGCTCCTGTCGCACGTCGGTAGGCACGACCAGGGCGCGGCCGCCAGCACCCTCCACCTCGCGGGCCACCGTGGCCAGCTCCCGCACCGAGCGGGCGGCCAGCACCACGGCGGCGCCCTCGCGGGCGAAGCCCAGCGCCACGGCGCGGCCGATGCCGCGGCCGCCGCCCGTCACGATGGCTACCTGGCCGCCGAGCTTCAAATCACGAGCCCGCCGCGCGACTTGATCAGCTCCATGAACTCCGCGCGCGTCTCGGGCCGGTCGCGGAAGGCGCCGAGCATTGCGGAGGTCACGGCCTTGGAGTTCTGCTTCTCGACGCCCCGCATGAGCATGCAGAGGTGCAGGGCCTCGATGACCACGGCCACGCCCCGCGGCTGCAGCACGTCATTGAGCGTCTGGGCGATCTGGGTGGTCAGCCGCTCCTGCACCTGGAGCCGCCGCGCGAACATCTCCACCAGCCGCGGCAGCTTGGACAGCCCCACGATCCTCCGGGACGGCATGTAGGCGATGTGGCACTTGCCAAAAAATGGAAGGAGGTGGTGTTCGCAGACGGAATATAGGTCGATGTCCTTCACGACCACCATCTCGTCGTACTCTTCGGTGAAGAGGGCCTCGTTGAGCACGTCGTTGACGTTCTGCTGGTAGCCCGACGTCAGGTATTCCCAGGCCTTGGCGACGCGGGCCGGCGTCTTCTCCAGGCCTTCGCGATTCGGATCTTCGCCGATCTCCTTGATCAGGTCGCGAATCAGGCGCTCCATCATGGTGACCTCGGGGGGCCTGCGTGATCGCCGCAGTACTCGAACACGTTATTGGCCGTCTCGACCACGGCAACGCGCCGCAGCGAGTCCGGCGGCAGCGCGGCGGCGAGCCACTGCCAGAAGGTGCGGGCGAGATTTTCGCCAGTGGTGATGATGCCCTCGAGCGCGGGCACCGTGGACGAAAGATCGTAATGATCCACGCGGCTGAGCACCTCCCGCTCGACGAGCGCGTCCAGTGTGCCGATATCCGCGGACATGCCCGTCACGGGATCCAGCGCACCCGCGACCGTGACCTCGAGGAAGTAGTTGTGTCCGTGCTGGCGGGCGCACTGGCCGTAGGCGCGCGTGTTCTCTTCCTCCGTGAGGGCGGGGTTCACCAGCCGGTGGCCAGCGCTGAAATGGTAGCTGCGCGTGAGCCGGAGGCTGCTCACGAGCCGAAGTACTCCACGTAAAACGTCGGATCCTCCCACAGCCTGAGCCGGTAGAGCCGCTCGCTTCCGAGCTTCGGAACGAGCAGGTCCCAGATCGCGCGCACCAGGTTCTCGGTCGTTGGAATCGTTCCGGGCGCGAAGAGCGGGTCGCGGTTGAGATCGGCGTGATCGAAACGGGCCACGACGGCATCGCCCACCAGCCGCTTGAGCTCGGCGAGGTCCACCACCATGCCCGTGCGCGCGTCCACGGCGCCGCGCACCGTGACCTCGAGCGTGTAGTTGTGGCCGTGCGCGACGGTCAGCTGGCCGAAGGCGCGTGTGTTGTCCTCCGCGCTCCAATCCTCCCGCCAGTAGCGGTGGCCCGCGGAGAACGTGAATTTCCGTGTCGCGTAGACGATAGACATCGGTCCCCTGTCGTCGGTCCCCTCTCGTCAATCGCCCCGTGTCGGAGGCGCCGCCCGCTTCACCGTCCATCTTACCGCGTTCAGGAAGCGCTCGGCGACGCGCTCGGGTGTATAGGAATTGACCCGACGGCGGCCCTCCGCGCCGAGTTCTCGCCCACGCTCGGGGTCCCGCAGCAGTGCTTCGAGGACCCCCGCCAATGCCGCGGGGTCGCGCGGCGGCGCAAGCAGCCCCGTCACCCCGTCCTGAACCACCTCGGGAACAGCCGCGGCCCGGCAGGCGACCACCGGCAGCCCGGCCGCCATGGCTTCGAGAAAGACGATGCCGAATCCTTCCTGGACGGAGGGAAGGCAGAAGACATCGGCGCCCACGTATTCTTCGGCCAGACGCTCGCGGCTCACGTCGCCCAGGAGGGCCACCGTCTCGCCAAGCCCCAGCTCGGCGCGCAGGCGGTTGAGCGCCTACCATTCGGGCCCCCGACCTACGATGCGGATCCGGACGCCGGGGATTCTCGCGTGGAGCCGAACGGCCGCCCGGAGGAGATCGGCGAAATGCTTGCGCGGGTACATGCGGCCCACCGACACCACCACCGGGCCGGCCTCCCGCCGCTTCTCGAGGCAACGCCGAGCCTGGCTGAACTGCGCGTCCCAGGTCGCGAGCTCGATGGGCTCGGGCACAATGGCCAGGCGGTCGGCCGCCACGCCGTATTCCCGGCGCGCGACCTCGGCCGAGTAGGCGCTCGTGACGAGAACCAGGTCGGCGCGCTCCGTATTCCGCCGCTCCCAGCCCGCCTGTAGGCCCAGAAGGACGCGCACCCACCCGCGCTCGTTCTTGAGCTCGTCCGCGATGATGCCCTTGAGGCTCACGACGAACGGGATCCGGCGGCGCCGCGCCCAGAGAAAGCCGTCCAGGTCCACGCCCACGACGAGGTCGGCCTCCCGCGGGGGAGACAGCAAAACGCCCAGATTGTAGAGCCAGCGGTCGAGGGTGTGAAAGCGGGTGCGGACCCGCAGGGGCCTGAGCGTGAGCCGATGCCCGAGTGCCTCGAGGCCCTGGGCCAGCCCGGCGATGCCCACGAACGTTCCGCTCCCCTCCAGCGCATTGAGCGGGGTGGAGGAGAGGACGGCGATCCGCAGGGGCTACCGGCCCTTGAAGATAGGCTTCCGCTTCTCGAGGAAGGCGCGGGTGCCTTCCTTGTAGTCCTCGCTATTGAAGGTCTCGATGCCCATGGCCTTGAGCTGCTCGCGGTGGGCTTCTGTGATCCCTTCAAAGATCGCCCGGACCTGGGCTTTGGTGCCGCGAATGGACAGCGGGGCATTGGCCGCGACCGTGCGCAGGTAGTCGTAGGTGGAGGCCTCGAGCTCGGCGGCGGGCAGCAGGCGCTGGATCAAGCCGATGGCGAGCGCCTCGGCCGCCTCGATCGCGCGCGCCGAGTAGAGGATGTCCTTGGCGTAGGCCGGACCGACAAGCGTCACGAGCTGATGGACCGCGTCGAGGCCGTAGATGATGCTGAGCCGGGCCGCCGGGATGCCGAACTTCGAGCCGGCCGCCGCGAAGCGGAGATCGCAGGCCATGGCGATGGCCATGGCGCCGCCCATGCAGAAGCCGAGGATCATGGCCACCGTGGGCTTGGGGCAGAGGCGGATCGCGCGGTAGGCCGCTTCGGTTTGCTTGCTGTAGGCCAGCGCGGTCGCGGTGTCCTTCCTGTTCTCCTCGAACTCCGAGATGTCGGCGCCCGAGGCGAAGGCCTCCGTCCCCGCCCCGCGGTAGACGATGGCGCGGACGGCGTCGTCTTTGGCCAGCCGCTCGGTCACCGCCCCGATCTCCGTCCACATCGCGAGGCTGATGGCGTTGCGCATCTTAGGACGGTTGAACACGACGGTGGCGATGGCCCCGTCCTGCTCGACCAGGATGTGATCGCTCATTGCCGACCTCCGGTGTGCCGCGGTCCGTTGCGTTGCTCGCGTTCGTGCTGCTTCCGCTCGTATTGCTCGATAACGCCCGCGGCCAGCAGGGCGTCGATGGTGGCGGGGTCATAGCCGAGCTCCGCGAGCACCTCGCGGGTATGCTCGCCCGTCATGGATGCCGCATGGACGACCTCGGCGGGCGTGCGGGAGAGGTGCACGGGCAGCGCTAGCACCTTGTGGGGGCCCCAGGCGGCATTGGACACCTCGCGCACGAGGTTGGCCAGCTTGATCTGGGGATCCGCGAAGACCTGGTCCACGGTGTAAATGGGCCCGCAGGCGACGCCGGCGGCATTGAGCGCTTCGACCCACTCCGTCGCCGTCCGGCGCTGCAGCGTCGTCTCGAGGATGGCGTCCAGCTCCTTGCGGTTCGCGACGCGCGCGTGCATGCCGCTGAAGCGCGCGTCGTCGGCCAGCGCCGGCAGATCGAGGGCCGCACACATGCGGCCCCACATCTCGTCATTGCCCACCGCCAGGTTGAAGTAGCCGTCCTTCGCCCGGTAGACGCCCATGGGCGCCGTGAGCGGATGATGGTTGCCCACGGGAGGCGGAACTTCTCCCGTGTTGACGTATTTCGCCGCCTGGAAGGAGAGGCTGCCGGTCAGCGCCTCGAGCAGCGAGGTCTCGACCTTCTGCCCGCGCCCGGACGTCTCCCGCTCGAGCAGCGCGACCAGGATTCCCATTGCCGCGAAGTATCCGGCCAATAGGTCGCCGATCGGGATGCCCACGCGCAGCGGCGCGCTCTCAGCGGTACCGGTGAGCCACATGAGTCCGGACATGCCCTGCACGATCTGATCGTAGCCTGGCCGCTCCCGGTAGGGTCCGTCCTGCCCGAAGCCCGAGATGCTCGCGTAGACGAGCCGCGGGTTCTCGCGCGAGAGCGCCTCGTAGTCGATGCCGAGGCGCCGCTTGACGTCCGGCCGGTAGTTCTCGACCACCACGTCGGCCTTCGCCGTCAGCCGCTTGACGATCGCCACGCCGCGCTCGTCCTGGAGGTTGACCGCGACGCTGCGCTTGTTGCGGTGGAGATCGGCTGCGTCGAAGAAGACGCGCTCGCGTCCCTCGCCGCCCGGGCGCTCCACCCGCAGCACGCGGGCGCCGAAGTCCGCCAGGATCTTGGTGCACGTCGGGCCCGACCGGACCGTCGTGAGATCGATCACCGAGAAGCGCGCGAGGGGACGGCCGCCGCTGTCAGTCACGAACATCGAGTGTAACGGAGGGGCGAGGCAACTTCAAGAACACCTCGGGAGAGCGGTATGGATGGTGGCGGCGGGAGGACTCGAACCTCCGACACGGGGCTTATGAGACCCCTGCTCTGCCACCTGAGCTACGCCGCCGCACTCAGAGCCAGAGCAGAAAACGTACAGGCTTACCGCGCGGGAGTCAAGCGAGCGGATGCGCCATCAAATGCGACTGTGCCCGAAATTTGTGCCCATTACCTTGCGCGCGACCTCCTGGAGGTCCGCAGCGCTCACGATGTGGTACCGATCAAATACCACCGGACCGCGCCGCAGTAGATGACGAGGGCGATCCCTTCCACAAGTCGAGCAGATAGGGCACGGTCGCAGTTACCACGATGGCGAAGATCAGCAAGACTAAAGCGGATCGAAACCAACCCGCGTCAAAAATGCTCGGCGGCTCTGGATCCCCGTCGAACAGGTAGGCGATCTCCTCTCGGACTTGCTGATTATCTCGCTCCAGCGCCTCCAGTTTGGCCTCGAGCCGTTTCTGACTCTCGATGGTTTGCGATAGGCCGCTGAACAGGTACCGCCCTTCAGGGGACCACTGCGCGATAGCCGACGTGACTCGAGAGGGTAGCAATTCGTTGCCGGGGTGCTCATTGTTGTGACCTAGACCGGGAACCAATGTGACCTGCTCTTGCGAGGCACTAAGGCGTGAAGTCTCCTGGCGATCATGGCCCGCAGCCTGATCGACTAGGCCGCAGGAGGCTGGCGAAAGATAGGGGGCTCCCCGGCTAATTGCTTTGATGCGTCGCGGGTGTTTCCGCCCTTTGGCGAGCTTCTCTACCTCCCTTTTCGATAGGCCCCGGACACGTGAAACCAATGTCTTGACTGTCCGTTCCGACACTTGGTCGGCGAGGATGAGTCTCTTTGCCTTCGGTCCCGCGACGATGTAGGCAATCCAATCGTCCACCTTCGGGGTACCTCGCCAGGCAATCGTCAGTCCGCTAACCTTGAGTCGCTTCCGGCCCTTGATTCTGGTGAGGGGTTTCCGACTCGCATGCATAGTAGGGCCCCCTGCCTCTACGTGGGTTTGAGTTGAAACGTCGTGGCAAGACTAGTGAGCGGCGGGCAAGCGTGTCAAGACGGCTTTCAAGAAAAATCGGTGGATATCTGTGGATAACTCCAAAACCGACAATTTGTTGAGCAGTTCTCGCCGGTCCCAGAGGTCTCGGGGAGGTTACAGCGCCCGAACTGGCCGGACCCCAACATGCGCCGAGTCCGATCGAGTGACTCACACAGAGTCCGCCGGAAAAATCTAGAGACTGATTTCTATCATCATCAACTACGGGCCCGTCCCCAAGAGACCCGCAGCCTCCCGACCAGAACGGGCCCGACGAGTGAGATTCCGGGTCACGACACGTGCAACGCTGTGCCCGTAGCTGTGCCCGTCGGCACCCTCCCGCCACCCCAATCACCCCACAATAGCCAACGTCCCAATGAAAAACCCCTCGGCGAGCCTTGGTCTCACCGAGGGGTCACCGGTCGTCGGTAGGCTTATGAGGCCCCTGCTCTGCCACCTGAGCTACGCCGCCGAAAATGGCGTGGACAGCAAAAAGCGCTTTGTTATAATCCGCCCAAGCAACCTCTAACATTAACGAGTCTCGCCTCCCAAGTCAAGACGGGAGCCGCCTGGAGGTGCTTCATGGCGTGGCTCGACAATCGCCCGTGGATCGAAGACGACGAGAATCCGCTCTACGACAAAGACGATGACGTCGAAGACGAGGACGACGATGTCGACGACGAGGATGACGAGGACTTCGACGAAGATTTCGACGACGACGACCTCGATGAGGAAGAGGCGGACGATCTCGACGACGATCTCGTCGAGGTCGACGAGGATCATGGAGATGAGACGGACTAGCAGCGCCTGACCCGACGACCTTCCCAGGGGGGTGTCTATGGCACTGATGAGCAGCGACGGCTGGCTATTCCTCTTGCGGTGGATTCACTTCCTGGCGGGCATCACCTGGATCGGCCTGCTCTACTACTTCAACTTCGTCCAGGTCCCGTTCTTCGCCGAGACCGAGCCTGCGGTCCGCTCCGGCGCCCAGCAGAAGCTGCTGCCCCGCGCGCTCTGGTGGTTCCGCTGGAGCGCGATGGTGACGTTCCTGGCGGGCTGGCTCATCGTGCTCCACAAGTTGGGCCAGGGCGGCTTCTTCGCCGGTTCGTACGGCTGGGCCATCCTGCTGGGCGGCATCCTCGGCTCGGTCATGTGGGCCAATGTCTGGTTCGTGATCTGGCCCAAGAACAAGATCGTGATCCAGAACGCCATCGATACCGCCGCCGGCAAGCCGGCCAATCCGGCGGCGGCTCCGGCGGGCGCCCGCGGCGGGCTCGCCTCGCGGACCAACACGCTCCTGTCCATCCCGATGCTGTTCTACATGGGCGCCGCGAGCCACCTGACGCTGCCCCTGCCGCGGAACGGCGCCGTGTTCTGGATCGTGGCGCTGGCCATCACCGCGCTCGTCGAAGCCAACGCGCTCTGCGGGGCGCCCGGCAAAGGCGCGGCCAAGCCGTTGGCCACGGTTAAGGGCACGCTCTGGGCGGGCTTTATCCTCAGCGTGATCTTCTACGCGTGGTTCGAGATCGTGAAGTAGGCGAGATCAGCGAAGGTATGCCGCCAAGTCAGGGATGCTCGGGGCCAGGTCGGGGCGCGCCGGCATGACCTTGGAGTCGCGCTTGGGCTTGTATCCCGGCGGATAGGTGGCGTGCAGCACGCGCGCCTCCAGCAGCTCGCTTGACGACCCCTTCACGGCCGGGCCCACGGGTCCGTCCTTGGAGGGGTCGGTGTTGTGACAGGCGATGCACTGGGCCAGCCACACGTGGCGGCCCTTGGCTGGATCCCCCGCCGCTGCGGGTGCCGCAACGCTGGCCCTCGCCGGGGCCGACCGGGGGGCCGGTTTGTCGTCCTCGCCGCAAGCGGCTAGCAGCCAGCCCGCTGCCAGCACTACGGCGACTCCGGAGGCCCTCACGCGGTCAGATCCTCGAGGAGGGCTGCCCGCGTCGCCTCCGACAGCCGCGTCCGCGCGCGCTCGCCCGGATGATCCACCACGAGGAACACCTCCGCGTCCCTGAGGGCACGGACGGCTTCTGGAGGGAAGGCGAAGCGGACGAAGTGGATGGCCGAGAGCTTTCCCTTCTCCTCGTCCGAGCGACCGGCCTCGAAGTCTCCCGAGACGGCGAACTCCTTGCCGATCTGCAGCCACACGCGCTGGCCCGTGTCGATGCCCATGAACCGGTCCAGCACCGGCTGGATCTGCTCCTTGTCCTCGATTTCGATCATCAGCGTCGCGGACAGCTCGCCGGGGCCCGGCAGCATCGCGCTGTAGACGTCGATCTCGTCCTGGATCCGGGCGTCATCGGTGATGCGCTCGACGCGGCACATCTCCTGGATCTGGAACAGCACCGTGTCCCGGCTCTCGAAGACGAACGACAGGTAGCTCCCGACGGGAACGCGGCGCGTACGCTTCATGGCGATGACGCGACGGCGCATCTCTTCGCGCACCTTCTCGTACTCGAAGAAGTTCAGGATGTCTTTCAGCTCGATCTTCGCAGTCGTCATGGCGATCTAACCCAGCCCTCCCCTCGTCGGTGATTCACCCAGCCCTCGCCCCGCGGCTTTGCCGCTCAGCTCGAACTGCCACGCCTGCGGCTCGTCGGCCATGCCTCGGCTCGAACTACTCTATCGTCAGCCCATACGCCTCCGCCAGGATGCGAATGGGGTGTTGGGCGATTCGCGCCGCGCCCTGGCGGATCTGCAGCGCCGCCAGTGGGCAGTCGGTGGCCACGCGCGCGGGTCTTGCGGCCTCGATATCTCTGAACAGCGGCTCGGCCAGCTTGAGCGACAGCTCGTGGTATTCCTTTTTGAACCCCCAGGTGCCGTCCACCCGCGAGCACTGCTCGATCGTCTCCACCTCGGCGCCGGTGAGCCGGAGCACGTCGGCGGACTTGGTCCCGAGATTCTGGGCCTTGAGGTGGCACGGCAGCTGGTAGGCGATGCGGCCGGGCGGAGCCGGGAAGGTCGTATCCAGCCGTCCCTGGGCGTGCAGCCCCGCCAGGTACTCGAAGAGGTCGCGCGTGTGCGTGGCGACCAGCGCCGCGTCCTCGGAGCCGTCGAGCCAGGGGTATTCCTGCTTGAGCATGTAGGAGCACGTCGGCCCGGGCACCACGATCTCGCGCCCCTCGCGAACGGCCTCGGCCAGCGTCCGCACATTGTCCGCGATGAGGCGCTTGGCCTCCTTCACCGCGCCGCCGTCGAGATACGGCATGCCACAGCAGCGCTGGGCGGGCAGCGACACGTCCACGCCGTTCTTCTCGAGCACCGCGACCGCCGCCTTGCCCGTGACGGGATCGTTGTACTCGACCGAGCACGTGGCGAACAGCGCCACGCGGCCCGCGGGCCGTGACGCCGGGGTGGCGGCGCGCCGCCGCGAATCGAACCAGCGGGAGAAGGTCTCGCGATGGAAGGGCGGCAGCCGGCGCTCGCTGTGAATGCCGACGGCGGCCTCCATGAACTTCCGGTTGACCCAGACGCCCATGGCCCAGTTCGACACGGGCGCCGTGAGACTGCCCAGCTTGCCCACCAGATCAGTGTTGCCGAGGAACCGGTCCTGGAGCTTCACGCCCCGCTGACGCGCCTCGGCCGAGCGCGCGCGCAGCATCAGGCGCGGAAAGTCCACCTGCCAGCGGTGCGGGGGCGTATAGGGGCAATGGTTGTAGCAGAGCTTGCACTGGTAGCAGAGATCCACGACCTCCTTGACGTCGCCGACGGCCAGCTTCGCCACGTCGCCGTCCACCGCCTCGGTGTCGAGCCGCTCGAACAGCACCTTGAACGACGGGCACAGCGGCAGGCACCGCCGGCAGCCGGAACAGATGTCGTAGACGCGGCGCTGCTCGGCGTCCACCTGGTCGAGCTTCCAGAAACCCGGCTGCCGGATGTCGAGCGTCATAGGAGTGGCGATCGTGGGATTCGCGCCGGGCTCCCCGGCGAACGAGGGGCGAGGCGCCGGTGATCCGGCGCCCCCGTCGGCGCGGTCGCGGCGCTAGATTGCGTCGGCGGGATCTTTCCCCGCGATCTGGTTCATGCCCTTGGTGAAGCGTCCGGCGTGCGACTTCTCGGCGCGCGCCAGGGTCTCGAACCACTCGGCCAGCTCGGCGTAGCCCTCGTCGCGGGCCGTCTTGGCCATGCCCGGGTACATCTGGGTGTACTCGTAGGTCTCGCCGGCGACGGCCGACTTGAGGTTCTTCTCGCTCTTGCCGATGGGCTCCCCCGTGACGGGATCGCCGACTTCCTTGAGGAAGTCCAGGTGGCCGAAGGCGTGGCCGGTTTCGGCGTCGGCCGTATCCTTGAACAGCCCGGCGATGTCCGGAAACCCCTCGATGTCGGCGACGCGCGCGAAGTAGAGGTACCGGCGGTTGGCCTGGGACTCGCCGGCGAAGGCTTCCTTCAGGTTTTCGTGGCTCTTGGAGCCCTTGAGACTCTTTCCTGCCATGACGACTCCTCCTTTATGGGTTGAGGGTGGGCAACGGCATCCGGAATCCGGTCGGGCGCTACGGGGCGCGACGGCGGCCGGGCGGCGGCCGGCGGCGGCGCGATCTGCGCTGGCATGCCGCGCACCGGCCAAAGAACTCGATGCGGTGGTGGGTGACGCGGAACCCGCTCTGGGCCGCGACCCGGCCGCACAGGGCGCGGGAGTGAGGCTCGGTGAGAGGCCCGGCCACGTCCGTGATGGTCCCGCAGGTGAGACACGTGAAGTGGTGGTGCTCGCTGGTATTGCCGTCGAACCGGGCGTGGGGCCCGGGCAATTCCTTGACGAGGCCGGCGGCGACCAGCATGCGGAGATTCCGGTAGACGGTGCCGAGGCTCACCCGCGGCAGACGGCGGCGCACCATCTGGTGCACCCACTCGGCCGTCGGGTGGGATTCAGTGCCACGCACGACCTCGAGCACCATCCGGCGCGGGCTCGTCAGCCGCAGGCCGCGTTCGCGGAGCGCGGCGCCGGAGCCGTTGGGCCCGGCGGGGCTCTTCTTAGGAATGATTCTCATTTCGAAACTGAGCATACCGGGCTCCTGGCGGCTTGTCAAGTCGTCGCGCGGGCCGCGCGTTCCGGTCCCTGCCCCAAGTCATTGCCCGGGGGTGGCGCGGTCTAGTACACTCCCCATCTCAGGAGGACTGATCGAATGTCCCAGCCCCTGTCGCTGCGCATCGAAGGCGCACGGCAGAACAACCTCAAGAACATCTCGGTTGCCATCCCCCACGACCGGGTGACGGTCGTCACCGGTGTCTCGGGCTCCGGCAAGTCGTCCCTGGCCTTCGACACGCTCTTCGCCGAGGGCCAGTGGCGGTACATCGAGTCGCTCTCCACCTACGCGCGCATGTTCCTGGAGCGGCTCGACCGTCCGGACGTAGACCGGATCGAGCACATCCGCCCGGCCATCGCCCTTGAGCAGAAGAACCCGGTCCGGACGGCGCGCTCCACCATGGGCACGGCGACGGAGCTGCACGACTACCTCCGGCTGCTCTTCGCCCGCATCGGGCGCGTCCACTGCCCGACCTGCGGCACGGAGGCGCGGAGCGACTCGGCCGATCAGGTCGCCGACTCGCTGGTGCGCGACCATCCGGGCGCGCGGGCGCTGATCTGCTTCC
>Ga0070706_100004666_pt1 | contig 13142 bp, 11 predicted proteins | sample KBSK5501metaG_FD_65476 | JGI IMG/M metagenome (GOLD analysis project Ga0070706, IMG submission 65476) | Corn, switchgrass and miscanthus rhizosphere microbial communities from Kellogg Biological Station, Michigan, USA - KBS K5-50-1 metaG | ecosystem: Host-associated > Plants > Roots >...
GAGCGCGACAGCATCGCCAGGTTGCCCGCCGCGAGCTCGGCGCGCAGGTCGGCGATCTCGACCGATGGCGGGGCGCCGCTGAGGCGAACCGGCAGCCGGTAGCGCTCGATCTCGCCGGTTCGTGCCCGGCCCTCGGTTTCGACCGACGGCGTCGCCGAGCCGAGCACGACCGGGGCACCAGCCAGCCGCCCGAGCTCGATCGCGGCGTCACGGGCCTGCAGCCGCGGCGTTCGGTCGCTCTTGTAGGCCGCGTCGTGCTCCTCGTCGACGACGATCAGGCCGACCTCCCGCAGGGGTGCGAGCACGGCCAGGCGAGTACCCACGACCACGTCGACGTCGCCCCGCCGGATGCGCCGCCACTCGTCGGCTCGCTCGCCGTCGCTCAGCCCGCTGTGGAGCACTGCGACGCGAGCGTCGAGGTCCGCCCGCAACCGGTCGACGAGCGGCAGGGCGAGCGCGATCTCGGGAACGAGCACGAGCGCCGGCTTGTCGCGGCCGAGCGTCCGCTCCAGCAGCTCGGCGTAGATGGCGGTCTTGCCACCGCCGGTCACACCATCGAGCAGGATCACCGCCGTCGTGCCCCGCTCGGCAGCTCGGTCGACTGCATCGACCGCGGCCGCCTGCTCCGGGCTGAGCGCCGCGCCATGGGGGCGGGCACCGCGACGTCCCGCGGGCCGGGTCGCCAGCGGCTCGCGCGGCGCCTCGCGCACCTCGATCTCGATGAGCCCTCGTCTGGCCAACGTGGCAACCGCAGACGCCCCGTGGCGTGCCGCGAGCTCGGGCGCTGGAATGCCCGATGCCGCGACATCGGCGAGCTCGGCGAGCAGCGCCTGCTGGCGCGGTCCGAGCCGTGGCGTTCCGTTGCCGTTTGCCGGCGTGGCGCGCCGGACATAGCGCACCCAGCGCGGCCCGGCCCCGGCGGCGAGCAGCGTCCAGTCGAGGGTCAGCAGTCCTGCGCCTTCGAGCGCGCGCAACCGCCGGAGGAGCGCCGGCCGACCCTCGGCCGCATCAAGCAGCCGCACCTGTCGAGGGCCCGAGGCGAGGGATTCGACGATGATCCGATCCTCCGGCGCGAGGCCGGTCGCGGGCTCGACGTCGGCGGACCGGCTGCGCTCGGCCTCCCCGTCGGGCGCCGGTCGCAGCTCGGCGACGAGCTCCAGCCGCTCGAGCAGCCCCGGCGGCAGCATCGCGCGGATCGTGATCGCGGGTGGGGCCAGGTAGTGCTCCGAGATCCATGCCGCCAGGCGCATCGCCAGCTCGGGCAGGAGCGGACCGTCGGCACGGACACGGTCCGCGATCGGCTTCAACTCCAAGCCGGAGGTCGCCTCGCCGGGACCGAGCACGATCCCCAGCGCCTGTCGTCGGCCGAACTCGACGAGCACCGCCTCGCCGGGAGCGAGATCCGCGAGCGGTTCGGGAACTCGATACGAGAATGGTCGCTGGCCCGCGGCGCCGGCCGCGTCCACCGCGACCGCGACCACGCGCGTCCCGCCCGGGTCCGCGCCTGCCCGGTCGCCGGTCACGCTGGGCAAGCCTCAGACCCGGGTGCGGCGATCCGGATGCGCGGCCTTCTCGGCGCGGATGATCTCGTCGACCCTGGCCGCGGTGCGCGCGATCTCGCCCGTCTCGTTGAGGACGACATGGTCGTAGTCCTCCTGCCGTGCCAGCTCGAGGGCGGCGTTCCGCTGCCGGATGTCGAGCTCGTCGGCTGTCTCGGTGGCGCGCGCCTGGAGCCGGGAGAACAGGTCTTCGAGCGAGGGCGGGACCAGGAACACGAGCAGCGCCTCGGGCACCTTCTGCTTGACCACGGCGGCGCCCTGCACGTCGATCTTGAGGATCGCGTCGCGACCGGCGCTCAGGGCGGCGCGCACCTGGTCGCGCGGGGTCCCATACCAGTGGCCGTGCACGAGGTTCGCCTCGAGGAAGCCGCCGGCGTCGCGCTTCTCCGTGAACGCCTGGTCGGTCATGAAGTGGTAGTGCACGCCGTCGACCTCGTAGTCCCGGCGCGGGCGCGTCGTGCAGGTGACCACGAAGTACCGCTCTGGCTGGGTCGGGATCGTGCACAGCGACGCGATGACGGTGTCCTTGCCCACGCCTGACGGGCCGGACACGATCACGAGCATTGCTCCGGCTGCGCCCACGATGGGCTGCTCCTCGTTCACGCCCGGATTCTGAGGCCGGCGAGGACGCGCTCGAGCGACTCCGGCAGGGGCGCCTCGGCGCGGATGAGACGACCGGTCGTAGGCGACGTCAGCTCCAGTCGCCAGGAATGCAGGAAGAGCCGGGTGAGTCGATCGGGGCCGCGCCGGGAGGTGCCGGTGCCGTAGATGGGGTCACCCGCGACCGGATGGCCGATCGCCTCGAGGTGCACGCGGATCTGGTGGGTGCGCCCGGTGACGAGGTCGAGCTCCAGCAGCGTCCAGCCCGCAAACCGTTCACGGACCCGGTAGCCGGTGATCGAGTCTCGCCCGTTGGGCGTCACCGCCATGCGGGTGCGTCGCCCGGGGTCGCGCCCGATCGGGGCCTCGATTCGACCCGCGGCCGCCGCGACCGATCCGTGGACGAGGGCGAGGTACGTCTTCTTGACCCGGCGCGCCTTGAGCTGTGCCTGCAGCGAGGCCTGGGCCGCGTCCGTGCGCGCCACCATCAGCAAACCGCTCGTGTCCCGGTCGAGGCGATGCACGATTCCGGGGCGCTGGAAGCCGGCGATCCCGCCGGGCGCAAGCTGGGCGCCCCGACCGAGCAGCGCATTGACGAGCGTGCCCGTGTCGTGCCCGGGCGCCGGGTGCACGACCTGCCCGGCGGGCTTGTCGATGATCAGCAGGTCGTCGTCCTCGTAGATGACGGCGAGGGGCAGCTCCGGCTCGGCCTGCGGGCCCGCCGGCCTCGGAGGCGGGATTCGCAGCTCCAGCTCGGTGCCCGGGCCGATGATCGTATTCGACTTGACGGGCAGTCCCCCGGCGGTCAGCCGGCCTTCCGTGATCAGGCGTTGGACGTGGCTCCGGGACAGGCCGCTGAGGTCCGTCGCCCACCGGTCGGCACGCGCAGGCCGGGCGTCCGGCGGGATCAGCATCCGGCGGGCCTCATCCATGGCCTTCGCCGCTGGCCCGGCGCGCGAGCGACGGCCAGAGGCTGGCCGCGAGCAGCAGCAAGATTGCGCAGCTGATCGCTGCGTCGGCGACATTGAACGTGTACCAGCGCATGGCGCCGATGCCCGCGTCCACGAAATCGACGACATAGCCGAGCCGAAGTCGGTCGAGAAGGTTGCCAAGCGCACCACCGAGCAGCAGGCCGAGCGTGATCGAGAGGTACAGGTTCCGACCGGATCGTGCGTGGTAAGCCACGATCAGCCCGACCACCACCACCGAGACGAGCGCGAATGGCAGCGCCTGCCCCTGGAACAGACCGAACAGGCCACCCGCGTTTTGACCGTGGACGAGACGAACGAGATCGTCGACAACGCGAACCGATTCGCCAGGCGCGAGCAGCGACGTCAGCCACGCCTTCGTCAGCTGGTCGGCCGCGAGGATCGTCGCCGCGAGCGCCAGGAACACCCGCCATATCGGCCGGCCGCTCACGGCGCCAGGCGTCGCCGTGGCTCCGGACGACGCCGGGCCTGCTCCCGCCGACGGTGCGCTCGTCGCTTGGACCTCCGTCACTCGACGCTGGGTCCGCCGTGCGCGGCCCGCAGCCAGAGCGTGACCGTACCGCCTGACAGCTCGACTGTCACCGATGGGCCCGCCTCGTCGTCCGGTCGGCCGCGTTGCACCGAATCGGCGAGTGTCTCCCGGGCGACTGCAGCGAGATGCGGCTCCACCTCTGCCGGCGCGCCGTCGAGCCAGAGCTCGATTCGTGCGTCGAGGTCCAGGCCGGTGTCCTTGCGCAGGTCCTGGATCGCGCGCTGGAGCTCCCGCGCGTCGCCCTCGGCACGCAGCTCCGGCGTCAGCTCCGTGTCGATGACGACGACCAGCCCCGCATCGTGGGCCACAGCGGTGCCGGGCCGTGGTGTCGCCAGGATCTCGACCTCGTCCGCGGCAAGGGTGACCCCGGCCAGCAGCACCGAGCCGTCAGGCTGGACCTCGAAGGCACCCTCGCGGGCCGCCGCCATGACGGCCGGGATTGCCGGGCCGAGCCGCTTTCCGATCCTCGGCAGCAGCGGCCGCACCCGTCGCTCCACCAGCTCGCTCTCGTCGCCGATGACCTGCACCGACTTCACGTTGAGCTCGTCCGCGATCAGCTCGATCAGCTCCGGCCCGACCTCCACACCTCGACCCGGGATCGCCAGCCACGCCCGGGCGAGCGGCTGCCGCACGCGCAGGCCGGCCTGCGAGCGCAGCGTGCGCGCGAGCTCGACGGCCCGACGCGCGACCGACATCGACGCCTCGAGGCCGGCGTCCCTGAGGCCGGCGAGCTCCGGCGCCGGCCAGCGCGTGAGGTGGACGCTGTCGGGCGCCCCCGGATCGCTGGTCCCGATCAGGTTCTGGTACAGGTCCTCGGACAGGAACGGCAGGATCGGGGCCATCGTTCGGGTGAGCGACACGAGCGTCGCGTGCAGCGTCGCGAACGCCGCGTGCCGATCCGCCGGCTCCGCACTCGCCCGCATCCGTTCGCGGGATCGGCGCAGGTACCAAGTGGACAGGTCATCGATGAAGGCGCGGAGATGCCGCACGGCGCCCAGGGCGTCGTAGTCGGCCATGCGCTCGCCGGCGTCGGCGGCGACTGCCGCCGCGCGGGACAGGATCCAGCGATCGAGCGCCGGCCAGCTCGCGGCGGAGGTGATCTCCTCGACGATGCCTCGCGTCGGGCTCCACGCGGCGAGGCGCGCGTAGGTCACGAAGAACGCGTACACGTTCCACAGGACGAGCAGCTCGCGGCGAGCCTCGTCGGCGGCATGCCAGCCGAACAGGATGTTGTCCTCGGGCCGGGCCGACGTATACATCCAGCGCATGACGTCGACGCCCATGCGCTCGGCCGCCTCGTCGAACTCGATGGCATTGCCCCAGCTCTTGTGCATCGGCCGGCCATCCTCGCCGAAGAGCGTGGCATAGCCGAAGATCGTCTCGAACGGAGCCTCCCGGATGAGCACCGTCGACATCGCGAGCATCGCGTAGAACCAGTTGCGGAACTGGCCGGGGAAGCTCTCCGTGATGAAGTCGGCCGGGAACCACTTCTCCCAGTAGGCGCGGTCCTCCCGGTAGTGCAGCGTCGAGAAGGGCACGATGCCCGCGTCCAGCCAGGGATTGCCGACGTCCGGGATCCGCGAGACCGGCTCGCCGCAGCTCGGGCAGGCGATGACGACCTCGTCGACGTACGGCCGGTGCGGGGTATGCCCTTCGAACCGCTCCCAGCCGGAGACTGCCCGTTCCTTCAGCTCGTCGCGGCCGCCGATGACGTCGAACGTCCCGCAGCTCTGGCAGTCGTAGATCGGCAGCGCCAGGCCCCAGTAGCGCTTCTTGCTGATCATCCAGTCGTGCATGTTCAGGAGCCAGTCGAGCTCCCGCTCATAGCCGAATGACGGGATCCACCGGATCCGGTCGACGACCTCCATGATCTGGTAGCGCAGGCTCGCGTCGACCTGCTCCTTCGTGAGCTGCTCCCGGGGCTGGTCGTAGACCTCGCCCATCGAGATGAACCACTCGTCGACGAGCCGGAACAGGAGCGGGGTGCCGCACCGCCAGCAGTGCGGGTAGCGGTGGGTATACGGCTCCAGGTGGTAGAAGAAGCCGCGGCGCTCGAGGTCGTCGACGATGTCGTCGGCGACCTCCGGGGCGGCCTTGCCGCTCAGCCAGTCGAAGCCCGGGTAGTAGCGGCCGTCCTCGTCAATCGGGCCGATGACCGGCAGCCCGAGGCTCTTGCCCAGCTGAAAGTCCTCGGCCCCGGCGCCGGGCGCGATATGGACGATGCCCGTGCCCTCGTCCTCGCCGACCTGGTCCCACGCGATGACCCGGTGCTCGTACGGCACCTCCGGGTTGTCCCGCGTGCCCTTTGCGAAGGCCTCGCGGACGACCGGCAGCCCATCGTACGGGCCTGTGTAGCGCCAGCCCACGAGCTCGCTGCCCCGCTTCGACTCCAGCACCTCGAACGGTCCCCTGGCCACCTGCTTGAGCGTGCCCCGACCGACCCATGAGGTGCCGTCGCCCTGGCGGATGCGGACGTACTCGAGCTCCTCCCCCACCGCCGCGGCGACATTGGCGGCGAGGGTCCAGGGTGTCGTGGTCCAGACCAGGAGGGACTCCCCCGGCCGGTCGACGAGCGGGAAGCGGACGGTCAGGCCGGGGTCCTCGCGGTCCTGGTAGCCCTCGGTCATCTCGTGTTGGCTGATGCCCGTACCGCAACGCGGGCACCAGGGCATCGAGTCATGGCCCTTGTAGATCCAGCCGCGCTTGTGACACTCCTTGAGGAAGCCCCAGATCAGGTCATTGTTCTCGTTCGAGAACGTGAAATACGACCCGCCGACGTCGGGCATGCCGAGCCGGCCGACGAGCATCTCGACGGTATCGGTGACCGGTCCGTTGGGGCCCTCGATCGTCGTCTCGACCCAGGGTGACTCGGCGAGCAGCTCGCTCAGGCGGCGCAGCTCGTCCGGGTCGTTCCAGTCCATCCAGAACCCGAGCCGCGTCGACTGCTCGGTCTGCCGTGCGGCGTAGGTGAGGACGCGCTGCTTGCACAGCGACACGAACTCGGCAATGCCGTACGCCTCGATGTCGCGCTTGCTCTTGAAGCCGAGGTCGCGCTCGACGTTGACCTCGACCCACAGGCCCTGGCAGTCGAACCCGTTCTGCCAGCGCTGGTCCTCGCCGAGCATGGCGTGGAAGCGCTGGAACAGGTCTTTGTATGTGCGGCCCCAGGCGTGGTGCACGCCCATCGGGTTGTTGGCGGTGATCGGCCCGTCGAGGAAGCTCCAGTGGGGGCCGCCGGCGTTTTGGGCGCGGAGCCGGGCGAACGTGCGTCGTTCGCGCCACTGGGCCAGGAGCTCGTGCTCGAGGGCAACCAGATCCGGGCGTGTGGGCACAGGTCGGAACATAGGGGTCCGGCTATCCTACCCGCGATGCAGGCGCCCCACGAGACTCTCCCGCGGGGCCGCTCGCCCTTCGCGGCCGCGTTCCTGTCGCTGCTCTTCCCTGGCCTCGGCCACGTGTACCTCGGCGCCTACCGTCGGGGATTCGGGTTCGCGGCACCCGTCGTGCTCTTCGCGGCGTTGGCTGCCGGGTTCGCGGTGCGCATGAGCGTCTTCGATCTGGCCGGCCTCGCGGCGCAGCCGTGGTTCCAGGTTGCGACCTTCGTCGGCAACCTCGCGCTGCTCGCCTATCGCGGGTACGCCATCGTCGACGCGTGGTCGATCGCCAGAGCCCTGTCCGGCAAGCCGGCCAAGTCGACGACCGCCGCGCTCCGCCAGGCCGGCGTCCTGTCCGTCGCCGGGCTCGGCGCCGTTCTTCTCGTGATGAGCGGCGTGCACGTCGCGGTGGCGCGTTACGACATCCTTCTCCAGGAAACCACCAACTGCATCTTCAATCCGGACGCGACCAACTGCAGCCCGACCGAGAGCGAGGCGCCGGAGGAAACGCCGGGTCCGACGGAACAGGTCACCCCGGAGCCGAGCCTCGGGCCGACGGTGACCGCCCAGCCGATCCCCGAGTGGGACGGCAAGGCGCGCCTGAACATCCTTCTCGTCGGTGTCGATGAGCAGGGCGGCGGCTTCAATACCGACACCATGATCGTGGTCTCGATCGACCCCCAGACCGACCAGGTGGTCATGTTCCAGCTGCCTCGCGACACGGTCGACGTGCCGACGCCGCCGGGGCCGGTCCGGAACTACTACGGCGCCGTGTACCGCCAGAAGATCAACAGCTTCGCGGCGAACGCGAACAGGGCGGACTTCTACCCGGGCAACACGAAGCTGCACACGCGCGGGTTGAACGGGCTGAAGGACATCCTCGGCAACCTGTACGGGCTCGACATCAAGTACTACGTCGAGGTCAACTTCAACGGCTTCACGCGCGTGGTCAACGCGCTCGGCGGGGTCACGATCAACGTCCAGGTGCCGGTCCTCGACGACAACTTCCCGCAGGCCAACGGCGCCCGCCTGCGGCTGTTCATCCCCGCCGGAATCCAGCACATGAACGGCGACCAGGCGCTGCAGTACGCGCGGTCGCGGAAGAGCACGTCCGACTTCGAACGCGCCGCCCGCCAACAGCGCGTGCTGGTTTCGCTGCGCGAGCAGCTCGACATCGGTGAGGCGATCCAGAACATCGACCAGCTTGCCGCGGCGATCGGCTCGTCGGTCAAGACCGACATCCCGGTCGACCTCGTGCCGAAGCTGCTCGGGCTGGCCGACAAGATCTCGAGCCGGTCGATCCGGTCGGTGATCTTCACGCCGCCCTACTACCAGACCGAGTGCCTGAACTGCCCACCACGCGGCTACATCATCCAGCCGAAGGTGGCGCGCATCCGCGCCGCCGTGGCCGACGCGTTCAACGTCGATCCGAACTTCGCCGCGGCCCGCGACGCGCTGCTCCAGGAGGGTGCCCAGGTCTGGGTGCTCAACGGCTCGGGCCGCACCGGCGAGGCCGCGCGGCTCGCCCAGTTCCTGAGCTATCTCGGCATGGACGCCACCGCGCCCAACCAGCGCCCGACCACGAGTGGTCTGCGGAAGACGACGATCCGCGCCTACAACGGCGCGGAAGACTCGGCGCCGCTGACGCTCGCCGCGCTCGAGCAGGCGTTCGGCGTCCAGGTCGAGCCCGTGACCGATCCGGCCATGCGCGCCGACTTCGTGGTGATCACGGGGCTCACGACCCCGCAGCTCACACCCCCGCCGGTTCCCTAGCTCACTCTGGACCCTTCGCCAACGCCGGCGTGGCCCGGCTCAGCGCGAAGGAATCGGCGTCAGCCAGTGGGCGAAGCGCGAGTCTCGCCCCCGAACCGCCGCGTAGTACGCCTCGTGGAGCTGCTTCGTGATCGGCCCGATCGCGCCGCCGGCGATCGGCCGATGGTCGAGCTCGATGACCGGCGCGAGCTGCACGCCCGTGCCGCACAGGAACATCTCGTCGGCGACGTAGATCTCCGAGCGATCGATCGAGCGGACCTCGAACGGGATGCCGAGCACCTCGGCCAGCTCGAGGACCGCCTTGCGGGTCACGCCCTCGAGGATGTCGTCGGTGACCGGTGGTGTGAGCAGGATGCCGTCGCGGACGACGAAGAGGTTCGCGGCGCTCGCCTCCGAGGCGTGGCCGTCGGGCGTGAGCACGAGCGCCTCGTCGAAGCCGTTGAGCTCTGCTTCGGTCTTCTGGAAGGCCATGTTCACGTAGCCGCCGACGATCTTGCCTCGCGCCGGCAGGGCATCGTCGGCATTGCGGCGCCACGTCGAGGTCATGACTCGCACGCCCGAGTCGGTGTCGATGTAGTTGCCGAACGGAAGCGCGACCACGAGGAAGTCGTGCGGCAGCTTGTGCAGCCGGACCCCGATCGACTGGCCGGACTTGTACACGCACGGGCGGACGTAGGCGTCCTCGCGGAAGCCGTTCCGTCGAACCGTCTCGACCACGACACGGACGAGCTCGTCGACCGCGGGCAGGTCGTTCATGAACAGCATCGCGGCATTGCGCCGGATGCGCTCCATGTGCTCTCGGAGCTTCAACCCGTAGAGCACGCCCTGCTCGGGGTTCCAGTACGCACGGATGCCCTCGAACACGGCGGTGCCGTACATGAACGCGTGCGTCAGGATGCTGACCTTGGCCTCGGCGAGGGGTACGTATGCGCCCTCGAAGTACGCGACGCTGCCCTCGGTCGGCGTCGTCGCGGCGTGCGCGCCACCGGCTGCAGGCGCGGGCGCGTCCTTGGGCTTCTCGGTCAGCATTCCTCGGGCTCCTCGATGGTCGGCGGTGTTGCCGCATGGGGTTCGAAGCGGCCGGAGTATACGCCCGAGCCCGTTCCGGACCCCGCCCCGACGACCTCGGTCAGGCCCCCGTCAGGCCGTGGTCACGCCCACGGCCACGATCACCAGGTAGGCCACGTAGAAGGCGCCGCCAACCAACAGCCCGCGGCCCCGCAGCCGGCCCGAGCGGGCCATGGGCAGGAAGATCGCGGCGCTGGCGAGGAACGCGATGCCGGCCGAGGTGAAGGCGATGTAGCTGCCCGGTCCCGCGACCCAGCTCTCGGGCGCGAATATCAGGGCGACGGACGTCGGAATCGCCGACTGGAAGACCATCGCGCCGGTGATGTTGCCCATCGCCAGCGTGTCCTTGCCCTGCCGGATCCAGATGATCGAGTTGAACTTCTCCGGCAACTCGGTCGCGATGGGCGCGACGACGAGCGCGAGCAGCACCTGGCTCACGCCGAGCGTGGTGGCCAGGTGGCCGACGGCGTCCACGAACTCGATGGCGCCGATGACGATCAGGCCGAGCGCGACGAGAACCTGCAGGTTGACCACGCGCAGGCGCGGCGCCTTGTCTGGCGCGACGGTCCGATGCCTGTCGAAGCGGTGGAAGCGCAGCGGCGCCAGGTCGCCGGCGTCCACGGTCGGGTCGGCCTCGAAATGGCCCTTCACGTACCAGGCGTAGATGACGAGCAGGCCGATCGCCACGAGCAGCTTGGGCCACGTCGGCTCCGCGGGCAGCACGGCCGCCGCCCCGATCGCCAGGCCATAGGTGATGACGAAGGTCCGCATGTCCGCGCCGAGCACCTTCGTGTCGACGGGCATCACATCGCCGGCGGCACGATGGCGCGCCTGGATGACGACGGCGAGGCCCGTGACGAACATGGCCAGCGTCGCGAGCATGAACGGAGCCCCGAGGATCGCGCCGACGCCGATCTCATCGGAGTGCTCCTGTCCGGCGAACAGGATCGCGATGATCGGGATCATGGTCTCGGGCAGCGCCGTGCCCACCGCGGCGAGCACCGAGCCGACGGCGCCCTCGGCCAGGCCGAGCTTGTGGCCGAACCACTCGATGCCGTTGGTGAACAGCTCTGCCCCGGCCAGAATGATCAGGAAGGAGACGAGCAGGATCAGCAGGTCCATTGCCGTCTAGCCTGCCAAAAGGCCGGTCGCCACGCCCGCGGCGACCACCGCCAGGATCAGCAGCGCAACCGCGACCATGTCCCGTTCGCCGCGGCGCCAGAAGCCGACCAGCGCCCCGGCCACGCGCAATGCCGGGGTCACGCAGATCCCGAGGATCCCGAGCCACAGGAAGCCCTCGGGACGGCCCTCGGCCACGTCACTGAGCACCCGCTCGATGTGGAGCGCCGGTCCGCCGGCGAGCGGCGAGATCCCGCCGGCAATGAGCAGGACCGTGCCCACCGCGACGAGCGTGATCGAGACGTATGTCCCCGCCTGCAGGACGCGCGCGAGGGCCGGCTCGAGGTCGGCGGCGCCGCGATCCATCCGGAGGTCCCGCATCACCTCACCCGATCGCGAGGGCGCGACGGGCCATCTCGACCGCCGTGTACAGCAGGACGAGGACGAAGGCCACCCGCAGCTGGCGCTGGCCGATCCGATGGCCCAGGCGCGACCCGACCGTTGCCCCGACGAAGACGCCGATGGCCGTCGGGCCGGCAACGTAGGCGTCGATGCCGCCGCGGACGAGGTAGACGATCGCGCTGGCCGAGGCGGTGATGCCGATCATCAGGTTGCTCGTGGCGGTCGCGATGCGCAGCGGAACGCCGAGCACGAGGTGCATCAGCGGGACCTTGATCAGCCCGCCGCCGATGCCGAGCAGCGCGGATGCGATCCCCGCGCCAACGCTGCCGACCGCGGCCACCGGCATGCGGCCGGACAGGTAGGCGCGGTCGTCACGCTCGACGCCCTCCCCGACCGCGTGCGCGTGTGGCGGCGTCTCGTCGTCGGTCGCCGGCTCGGCGGTCACCCGCCGCCGGAGCCCGCCCAGCATCGTCGCGGCGACGTAGACGAGCAGGATCGCGAACAGGCCGGCCAGCAGGCGCTCGTCGATCAGGAACGCGATCGCGCCGCCGATGATGGCGCCGGTTGCCGTGAACAGCTCGAGGACCATGCCGAGGCGCAGGTTCGCCTGCTTGCGCTGGAGGTACACGCCGGCGGAGGCGCTGCTGGTGACGATGACGCACACCAGTGACACGCCGACCGCCTCGCGCAGCGGGAGCCCGAAGGCGAGGGTCAGCAGCGGCACGATGAGCAACCCGCCGCCGAGCCCGAGGATGGACCCGAACGCACCGGCGGCGATCCCGCCGGCGAGCATCAGCAGCCCGACGTCCATCAGGCCGCGCTCATCCGGCCCCGGTTGAGCGCGACCTCACCCGGCGTTAGGGGCGAAGGTGCTCGGGCGCGTATGGAAGCAGCGCGACGTGTCGTGCACGCTTCAGCGCCACGGAGAGCTCGCGCTGGTGGCCGGCGCACGTGCCGGTCTTGCGACGCGGCTCGATCTTGGCCCGCTCGGACAGGTAGCGGCGGAGGCGATTGACCTCCTTGTAGTCAATCTGGACGGTCTTATCGGCGCAGAAGGCGCAGACCTTCCGGCGACGTCGGTCGCGGTAGAAGTCGTCGCGCTTGCGCGCCCTGGCGGAAGGCATCGAAGTCAGGTCTCCTGGGCTTGGGTCGAGTTCAGGGGTTAGAAGGGCAGCTCGTCGATCTCGGTGTCATCGAAGCCGGCTCGAGGCGCGCCCGCTGCCGCAGCGGCGCCTGCGGGCGCGCCGGCAAAGGTGCCTTCGGCGGCCTCACGCTTGTCGAGCCCGAGGACCGTATCGGCGGTGATGTCGAGGGACAGGCGCTTCTGGCCGTCGTTGGCCTCGTACTCCCGGGTCCGGAAGCGGCCGTCGACGAAGACACGGCTGCCTTTGCGCAGGCTCTCCGCGGCGCGCTCGCCGCGGTCGCCCCAGACGCTCACGCGGAACCAGTCGGTCGACTCGATCCATTCCCCGGTCTGCTGGTTCTTGGTCGACTGGTTCACGGCGACCGTGAAGCTCGCGACGGGGCGCCCGTTGGGCGTGTAGCGCAGCTCGGGATCGCGCCCGAGGTTGCCGATGATCTGGATCTTGCTCAGCGCCATCTCTCGACCCTCTCAGTCGATCGCGGCCGGAGCCGCCTCGCTCTCCGACTCGTCGATCCGCTCGCGACCATCATCCTCTTCTTCCTCGTCCTCCGCGGAGGGAAGTGGCGCCTCGTCGCCATCCAC
>Ga0070706_100004668_pt1 | contig 13137 bp, 14 predicted proteins | sample KBSK5501metaG_FD_65476 | JGI IMG/M metagenome (GOLD analysis project Ga0070706, IMG submission 65476) | Corn, switchgrass and miscanthus rhizosphere microbial communities from Kellogg Biological Station, Michigan, USA - KBS K5-50-1 metaG | ecosystem: Host-associated > Plants > Roots >...
GACCACCCGCTGGTGGAGAAGAAGGAGCGGAAGTTCGCCCACTCGGAGAGATTCGTCTTGCCGAGGATGACGGCGCCGCCGGCGCGCAGCTTCGCGGCGACCGTCGAATCGTGGAGGGCGGGCTGGCCCGCTAGCGCGAACGACCCGGCGGTCGTTTGCATCCTATCGCCGGTGTCGATGTTGTCCTTGAGCAGAACCGGGATGCCGTGGAGCGGCCCCAGCACCGTGCCCTTGGCGCGGAGCGCGTCCGCGTTCCTCGCCATCTCCAGCGCGTCGGGATTCAGCTCGATCACCGAGTTGACGCCCGGGCCGTTCTGGTCCAGTGTGAAGATCCGGTTGATGTAGAAGTTAGTCAGAGCCACCGAGGTGAGCTTTCCCGCAGCCATCTCCGCCTGGAGCTGCGCTACGGTTTCCTCGTTGTGCTTCGTCTGTTGAGCGAGCGCGGAGAGCGCGCCCATCAGTAAGAATGCCGGAACGAACATGGTGCGTTTCATCATAGGAACCTCCTGGTTTGGACGCAGAGTGTGCGGCGGGCGCGGATGGATTGTCAATCCTAATTTTGAGTCCCAAATTAGGACACTGCCCAATGGCCGCAGCCTACATCTCTCGAGCTGTTCGCGGCGCTCTTGCAGCTCGTCATGCTGCTGCTTCTGTCTGGCCAGCGCGGATGACCAGCTGACCTCTGATGTCATGCTCGCTCTCGGTACCCGCGGCTGACCGCAGCCCCTAAATAAGGTCGTCTTGGCGTGTATTCTCGCGGCCGTTCTGGTTTCCGCGTGTGATCACTCAGCACCCCTCAGCAAACTTACAGCGCGAAGAATGTCCTGAGCCGCCGCAAAAATGTGGCGCTGTATTCGCGTTGTTTGGCCACTTGCTCCTCCGGACGCGCCGCGTGTTTCAGGATGCCTTCCGTTTCCAATTTTCGACGGGCCAGAATCTCGCTCAGTTGCTGGAGACAATCCGGCGACTCGTGAATCACTTCGGCCATGACCGGCTTGCTGATCTCCATGACGTAGCAATCGCCCTCGGCGCGCACCGTGGCGCTCCGTGGTTCGCCGGTTAACAAGGACATCTCGCCAAAGCAATCGCCGGAGCGCAAAGTGGCCACCGGAATTGATGATCCATTTTTCGAGACGGAAACATTCGCCGTTCCCCGCAGGAGGATGAACATGGAGTCGCCTTTCGTGCCCTCCTCGATCACCCGTTCGCCACGGCCGAAGTGATTGAGGTGCGATCGCTTGACCAAACTATCGATCTGCGGATCGGAGAGGCATTGAAAGAGCGGTTCGCCACGCAAAATATCTCTTGCTTCTTCGTGATCTTCGTGAATCGGGCGCGCGGCACGACGCTCCAAATGCAATGTGCGAACGGGAAACGGAATTTTGATCCGCTGCCGCTTCAACTCGTACCACACATTCGTGCGGACGGCATCATTGATCTCGTTGATCCGGGCGTGATCGCCCATGTAGAACTTGATCTCGTAGGTGACCGCGTGTTCGGCGAAATCGACTAGGAACACTTTCACCGGCGGATTGGCTAGGACGCCAGTGGCGCCGGATGCGGCACGACCCAGGGCATCTTTTACCCGATTGGGCGGGACATTGTAATCCACGCCCACGCGAATCCGCATCGCGTGGATCTCGGTCGGGTAGTGGAGATTGACGATCGCTTGGCGGACGATCTCGTTGTTCGGAATGTCGAGATAAATGGCGTCGTTCGTGCGCAGACGCGTGGAGCGCCAATTGATTTCCATCACTTCGGCAAAGCGGTCTCCTACCTGCAACCAGTCGCCCACTTTGTAGGGCCGGTTAATCTGGAGGGAGATGCCGGCGATCATCCCGCCGAATAGATTCTGCCCGGCAAATCCAAGAATGATCGCGGCGATGCCCGAGCCAGCGAGCAGCCCCTTCAATTCCCGCTCGGCGTGATAACCCACGCTCAGAACAATCAGGAGTGCGATCAGAAAAATGACGAGGGCAAAGACCTCGCGAAGAAAATGAGGAATCGGTGTCTGCTTGCGCTGCTCGAAATAAAGGTCCCGAATGTAGCGATTCACCAGCGCGACGACGAGGGCGGTGCTCAAAAGGACTGCGGCCGCGCCGATGTGATTGCGCCATGGCGCACGCACGCCATACACCGCGATGGCGGCGTAAAATGCGAGTATCAGACAGAAAAGCTGAAAAAGGACACCAAGGCGCACGCTGGCGCGGCGTTTCAGAAACCGGCCGATCGAAAGCGCGACAAAAAAGGTGGCGATGAATACGACCACCGTGACGGCCGCTCTCTGGGTTTCAAGCAAGGTGGTAAACATCCGCTTGCAATTATATCAAAAAGCAGTCCGCCGAAACAAGTTCTGTAGTGGCAGGCGTGTCGCCTGCAGAAACTTCAAACGATTGCAGCCGGCGCGGCTGCCTCTACAGAAGATTTCAGGCGCCTGGCACAAGCGCCCCTACAGACGCGGCGAGATGACCAACCACGCCCAGCCAGCGACAAAACAAAGACCGCCCAGTGGTGTGATGGTGCCAAGCCAGCGGGCGTTTGTGAGCGCCATCGTGTACAAACTTCCGCTGAAGAGAAAGATGCCCGTCAGGAGCAACCACCAGGCGCCGCGATTGGCCGCGCCGTGAAGCGCAAGCACGAGGAGCGCAATCGCGTGAATGAAATGATAAAGCACGGCCTTGTTCCAGACATCGAGCATCCCGTGGCTTTCGATTGTCGATCTAAGCGAATGCGCGCCAAACGCTCCGAGCGCGATGGCCAGAAAACAGAGCGCAGCGGCAATTCGGAAAAGCAAGATCGACATGTTATGTCATTTCGAGCGGCGTCGAGAAATCTCTTCTTTTAAATCATCGAGTGAAGCTTGCCGCTCCTGGCGGATCGTTTTCACATAATAAATCGTTCCGGCCACTCCGAGAGCGGCTGCGGCGAGAAAGTTCAGCCGCGGCCCGAGCTTCCAAAGATACGCACCTACGATTGCGCCGAGGCTGACGATCAAATCGCGCACCAGATAATACGTGCCGACCATTTGCCCGCACCGCTGCGGCTCGCAGTATCCGATGATAAGCGCTTTGCGGGACGTGTCTCCGAATTCTTTAAAACCGCGAATGGCGAACGCGATGACCAACGCGGCAAAACTTCGCGACACGAGCAGACTGATCGGGAACAGCGTGAACATGATGAAAGTCACGACCACAAAAGGTTCGCGACCGTGTCGGTCCGCGAAATGCGAAGCTGGGATGATGCATAACGTCGCGGCCAGCATTTCCACCGTGGTGAGCACGCCGATTTCTTTTGCGCTGACCCCGATGTAATCCATCGCAAAGATCACCACCCAGGCGTAGGGAATGCGTTCGCAAAAGCGAATCAGGATGTCGCTCAGGAGCAGGCGGCGCATCGGGGTATCGAATTCGAGTAAGCTTCGCCAAAAATTCCAGCGCTCATCGGGCGCAACTTCCTGTTTTGGTTCTTCGCGCAATTGACGCTGGACGAGAATCGTGACGGCCGAGAGAAAGATCGAGATGACAAGCGCGATGCGCACGCCGGGAATGACGCCGAAACGATCGATCAACATTCCACCAAAAACCGGCGCGATCATGATCGGCAGCCGCTTGATGACCGATTGGACGCCGACACCCATCGAGTGGCGATTCGCGGCAAGCGTTGCGCCGACGAGCGAAAACGTTGCGGGTAACGAAAAGCAAGTCCAGGAAAGAAAGAGAAACATGCCCGCGATGACGGCGGCCCAATGTGGAACGAGCAGCACCAGCGCGTAACCGGCAATCGAAACCAAATTGAAAATGATAAACGCCCGGCGATGTCCCCAAAGATCGACAAGTACGCCGCCGGGATAAGCGTAGAGCGCTCCGAGCAAAGTGCGCAGAGCGTCGTAGAGGCCGATAACAAGGACCGTCGCACCGAGCGTTTGCAGATATTTCGGCACGAAACGCATCCAGAGTTCCTCGCCCGCGCCGATAACGAAAATGGCAACGAGCAGGACGAGGAGGTTGCGTCTCAGGCCGAAAAACTCGGCGAGCCTGCGCGCAGGGTTTACGCTTTGTTGAGGTGACGTTTGCATTCCGCGTAAAGCGCGTCGTAAACGATGAATTCGCGCTCGAGAATTTCGTGATCGCTCAGATCAAGCGCGCCAAAGCCGCCAGCGATCCAGCGCAAGCCTTCACCAGCACCGTGCGGTTTGCTCGGATGCGAATCGGCCGCGCGCACAATTTCGCCCAGAAGAGTCAGCGCAGGATCGGCGAGGTTGTATTTTTTCAAGATCGAATTGAACGAAACATCCTCATCGTGATGGCCGAGCTCGCAATTTGGCACGTCAAAAACGATTCCGTTGTCGATCTTGCTCCAATCGGTATCGCGCGGAAGAAAAACAAACTCAGCTTCAGGATCGACAAACTTTCGGATTAACCACGGACAAGCGACGCGATCCACTTTAATTTTCTCGCGAGTGATCCATTTCATTGAGTTGCTGTTGTAGGGCGTCTGTGTCAGACGCCGGACTTGTGTTGTTGGATGTTGGACGGCGGACGTTTGCAGGTTAACCTCGCCGCATGGCAGCTTGGTTCTGGTATGCAGTTATCGCCGCTGTTCTTTACGGTGCGCATCAAATCTTTACCCGGCTGGCAGCGGATCGCATCGGCGAAGGATTGGGCGGATTCGTCGTCGAAGCAACGGCTGCGTTGTCGATCTTAGTTTATCTTGGGTTGCTTTGGCTGGCGAGCCGTTGGAATCAGCAATCGAGTGCGCAAGGAGTTTTCTATTCAGTCGTCACAGGTATTTGCGTCGGCGCCGGCACGATCGCGTTCTTCCTTCTCTTTCAAAAAGGCGGGCCGCTCTCAGCCGTGCCGATCATTCTCGCGGTCGGCGCTGCGATCATGGCGATCGCGGGAATTTTATTCTTTCGTGAACCAGCATCCTTGCCGCGGCTCACCGGAATTGTTTTGGCAATAATCGGTCTGCTGCTTTTGGGCAGGTAAGCGAGCGAACACGACTCGGCATTTTGTTCGATCGGTGCTGCTGTAGCGGCAGTCTCCGACCGCCGAAATAAAAAGTGCAGAAATTCTACTTCGCATGTCTGAATGCCTAAAGCGCCTTGATATTGTTTATCAACATTCGCCGATTTACTTCGTCACAGCGTGTACAGCGAAGCGGCGCAAGCTGTTGGCGGACTCTGCGATTCACAGCGCGTTTAAGGTATTCGCTAACACAGGTCCGAGCTGCGGTGCATGGGTCGGCGCATACGTGCTGATGCCTGATCATCTGCATCTCTTTGTAGCAATCGATGAAGAGCAGATGAGTTTGTCTGGTTGGATGAAATCGCTAAAAGGCACGTTTTCTTCAAAGCTCCGCGCGCTTGGAAAGGCTTCGCCATATTGGCAGAAAGGATTTTTCGATCATGTCCTCCGCAACAGTGACTCGTATTCAGAAAAATGGAGTTACGTAAGGGAGAATCCTATACGTGCGGGTTTTGTAACACATTGGGAGAAGTGGCCATACCTTGGCGAGATATTTGATCTCGAATTCCACGACGCCCGCTTTTGAAATAAAAAGTGCGACAGTCAGCGACTGCCGTAACAGAAACGCGCTACGCGAGCGAACACGACTCGGCGTTTTGTTCGATCTGGATGGTGGAGTGCGCGATCCCGAACGTGCGCTGCAAATGTTCGCACACGGTGTACAGAAACGCGTCGCCGGCCGCCGCGGCGGGCATAACGAGATGAGCGGTTAGCGCGACTTCCCTAGTGCTCATTGCCCAAATATGCAGATCGTGCACGGCGGTGACGTCTGGGAGCTCGGCCAAATATTTTCTGACCTCGACAAGATCGACACTCTCCGGCACTGCGTCCATCGCGAGATTAAAAGATTCGCGCAAGGTACCCCATGTGCCCATGACAATGACGACGTTGATGAAGATGCTCGCCGCCGGGTCGAGCCACGCTTTTCCTGTGAAACGAATCGCCACCCCGGCGATGACAACGCCAGCCGACAAAGCCGCATCTCCGGCCATGTGTGTGAATGCGGCGCGCAAATTCAAGTCCGCTTTGCGTCCCGACACAAAAAGCCAAGCCGTGACGCCGTTGAGCAAGACGCCAACCGCCGCGACCCAAATCATCGTGTTTGCATCGACAATCTCGCCGTGAAGGAATCGCCGCACCGCTTCCCACGTGATCGCGCCAACCGCGAGGAGAAGGAAAATCGCGTTCAGCAACGCGGCCATAATGGATGTCCGCCGCCATCCGTAAGTGCGTCGGGGCGTGGCTGGCCTTTTCACCAAATGACTTGCGACCCACGCCAGCACGAGGCCGAGGACATCCCCGAAATTGTGGCCGGCATCAGCCAGGAGCGCGAGCGAATGGCCTAAGATTCCGAACACGACCTGCGCCAGGACGTAGGCGACATTCAACGCGACGCCGATCGCAAATATGCGATTGAAATCTTGTGCGACCTGAGTGGGAGCGCGTCCGCGCGAAGACTGACCCATAATGCGTTGGAATATTCCGTGTATCGCGCGCAATGACAACGTTAGCCATTCGTCGCGTAAAATGCGACTTGGTGAATGATGAAGGCGAGCGCGATTAACTACGATCGAGATCAAGCAATGCCAAACATTTTTCGCAGAGTTTTCACTTCGTCCGTTTTGGGATTGCTCATCATTGGAACGACGACCGACGCGCAAGAGGCTGTCACTCGCAATGTCGTCGTCGAGGTCGAGGAATTGCCGAGCGCATATGGTGCGCCGCCCGACTTATCGCGTGGTCGCATCTCTACGCTGACGAAATCGTACGTCTTGCCTCCTTTCAGTTTCGAACTGGAAACGATTTACGAAGGCGATGTCTTTCGGCACGGTCCGCCGCGCAATCTTTTTGGCCAGGAAGTCGAAATGGGGCTTCCGCGGCGCTTCACGGTTGCCATCGAAAACCAATTGGAAAGATTCGCCGGGGACGGTGGCGAGCGCAGCTTCGGTATCGAGGCGCGCTATGCCCTGGCCGATTGGAACAAAATCCCGCTCAACCCCGCGCTGTCTGCGGAATACAAGTTTGGCCTCGGTAGGACATCACGCGAGGGTTCCATTCCCGATGCCATCGACTTCGGGCTGCTGCTCTCGCACGATTTTCGTCACATGGTGGAATGGGCCATGAACTTCTTCGTTGACCAGGAAGTAAATGGCGATCAGTCCATCGATTGGGGTTTTGCGCAAAGCGTCGAGGTTCCGGTGTTGTTGCCTGAGGAACAACTCGAAGTCGGGCTCGAGATGCAATATCGCCACGGTCGAGAGGCGATCGCACATGTCGATCAAGCGCGTGGTTTTGTCATTGGGCCAACGCTCGCTTGGAGACCAACGAAAAGTGCGCGTGCGCGCTTTGATTTTTCGCCGCTCTTTGGATGCACGGGCGATTCACCGCGCGTTGAAATCTTCGCCGTGTTCTCGTTATCTTTTGGGAAATTAGAAGCGGGCGAAGCTGAAACACCCGCATCCGCGCGCAACCGTTAAGAGTTATCACTTGATGCGCTGGCGGAACCTGCTGATTCTTGCGCTCTGCGGTTTTGTTACGTCGTTTGGCGCGCACGTCGCGACGAATCTGCCGTGGTATGCCGAATCGGTGGGTGCAGGCGCATTGACCATCGGACTGCTGATCGCTGTTTATGATTTTGCGGAACTTTTTGCCAAACCGCTGGCTGGCTTCATTGCCGATCGCCGCGGGATGAAGCTCACGCTGCTAGTTGGCCTCATGATCTTCATTTTCGGTTCGCTGCTGTTTCTCGTGATCCCAGCCAGGCTTTTGTTGCTCGTACGCTTTGCGCAAGGCCTCGGCGCGGCGGCGCTCTCGACTGTCTCGATTACACTCGTCGCAAAATATTTCGCGCAAGCCCGCGGCCAAGTGTTCGGCATTTACAACGCAATCAAAGGCGCCGGTTACGTGATCGCGCCTGCGCTCGGCGGGTTTCTCATTCGCGGCTACGGCTTCGCGCTGATCTTCGTCGTCTCCGCATGCGTCGGTACCGTCGCTTCGCTGCTAAGCCTCTTGTTGCCGGGCGATCGAAACAAGAGCGAACCCCTGGAAGACGACGATGAGGCAATTACCCTGCGACAGTTTTTCCTCGTCTTCAAAGAGTCGCGTCTCCTGCCGGTTTACGCGATCATTGTCATTAACATGTTTCTGGTCGGAATTTTGTTTGGCTTTTTGCCGGTCTATTTGCACGGCATCGGATACACGCCGCTCGAATCCGGCTCAGTCATCAGCGTGGCGACTTTCAGCTACCTGTTCGTTCAACCGTTCGCCGGACACCTTGGCGACAAGATCGACATGCAGACGACCGTGGTCATCGGCTTGCTGCTCGCAGCGCTGGCGATCGTCGCGATCACTTTTACTTCCGGCGCGATCCTCATCGCCATTGCCATCGTCGCCGGAACTGGCATCGGCACGGTCTGGACAAACAGCGATGCACTCGTGAGCGTGCTCGCAAAGAAAAACCAACTCGGCGCAAGCATCGGAGCGGCGCAGTCATTTAAAGAATTCGGCGACATGGTCGGGCCGCTGCTCGTGAGCGCGCTGACTCAGTTTTTTAGTGTGCATGTTGGCTTTGTCACCTGTGGCGCTCTGGCGCTCGCCTGTCTCTTTTCCCTAGCGAAAATGCACGGATTGCGAAGCGCCGAAGTTTAGAGAAGCGGCTGCGCGTAAAGCTGTTTGCGCGACTGATACTCGTGCCAGATCAAAAACGCCACGATCACATCGAGAACCGTTAGCAGAATGAGCCAGATCGAATGGGTGTAGATGTAGCGATAGCATTGGTAAACGATGAACGCGGCAAGAAACCAAAGCGACATCGGGTATGCCCATAATTTTCCCCGCAAGAGACCAGCGACCAAAAAAATCTTGATCAGACCGTGTATGACAAGATAAGCGCCTGCAAATAGCGCGGTATCAGCAGTGAAGCGCTGGACGGCGCGGGTGAGGGTAGTGGCATCTATGTAAAGTCTTCTCACGGATCGCACTGGTCATCGGATAAATTACGCCAATGCACGGCCGATTCACGCGCAACCGTTAATGCCGAATTCGATCGTAACCGCGAAGACTTTGCGCGATTCGTGATCGAGGTTAAGTTTTAGCTTTGCGATTTTCTGAACGGCGGAAATCGCTGCGCTGTTTTCGTGTTCACTTTGTTAGAAACTGCAAGCCGATGTAGCCTATCGCGCTTGTATCGCCAACGATGTCGCGTCCACCGGTGAAAAGCAGGTTGACGTGCTTGCTCAGCTTCCATGTGCCGCCGAGGTTGAAGGCCACGTCGGAACGGCTGCCGCGTTCCTTTGGTGAATTGCCGAACAATTCCGCGCCCAGCGTCAGCCGCTCGCTGATTTCGCGCTCGAGCACCACGCCGGCGTAGACGTAATTGCGCGTTTCGGCGGCGCTTTGCCACCAGTAGCCGACGTTGCCGTAGAGCGTCCACGTATCCCAACTTTTCTGCGCCACCAGTGGCAACAGGTACGCCGGCCGACCCTCACCGAGCCCGCGCGCCCGATCGCCCGTCGGCAACAACAACTGCGGATAACTGCCGAGTTGAAGATGCGACTGCTCGTTATTGAAAAAGCGCCACTTCACGCCGAGTAGTAAGTCGCCCGCGCCACCCGCCGTGCCGTCGCCGTCCTCGTGCACGACTCTAATTGGAAACTCCAACTTGAGCTGCACGTCCGGCAATCCGTAGTTGAAATCGAACAACGGCGCATCCATCTCCGTTTTGCCTGGGGTGCGCTCGAGGATGAACGGGACATTGATTTCCCATCCGCCCGATGGAGGCGGCTCCGGGTCGTCGGTAACAAACGGCGGCCCGGCATGCACGAAGCCAATCATCAGCAACCAGCCGATACCGAGCAGGACACCATGAACCTTCATACGCACTTGATTTCGCCCTAGCGATGTCGATCTTGCCACGCCCATCGGGTGCGCTGCGGGATTATTTACGTGTTAGCTTCAGGATGCGACCTTCAGCGGGATCGATCAGGTATGCTGCTTCGCCCTTACCGGCAACGACGCCGCGCGCTCCTTTGACCGTCGGAACCGTTGCGTTCGGATGAAATTTTCCGTGATCGTCCACGTCGGCGATGGTCAGGGTCGCAGCTTGAGACGCCGCCGCGTAAAGAACTTTTCGGTCGAGCGAATAATCAATATTGTCCAGACCGGGTCCGGTCGCTATCGAGTCGGCTATTTTTCCGCCGTGGGCGACATCGATGCTCACAACATGATCTCCACAGGCCACGAAGAGAAATCCTCGCGCGTTGTCCAGCGCCAACCCTTGCAACTCGCGACTGCCGACATCCCATTTCCCTACGACCCGGTGCGACCGTACGTCGATCGCTGCTGTGGTTCCGCTCTCTTCGATATTCGTGTAAAATAATCCGCGCTGGTTATCGACGGCGTACCCTTCGGCCGATCCGTCCAACGGGATTTTCGTTTTCAATTTCAGATGGCGCGGGTCGGAAGCGTCGAACACCTGAATCGACTTATCCGCTGAGGCTATTCCCAAGGGCGGTGCGCCGGTCGTGATCCATAACTCGCGCGTCTCGGCCACATAGACAACGCCGTCCGGCGCGGCCCCGCGACCGGCCGAAGACGGAGCGACCTGCAAGCATTCACCGCGTTCCAAGGTGTGCGCGTCGATGATGCACAAACTTGAGTCGCCGCGATTACCGATATACACCACGCCGTCACCGATCGTGACCGCGGTTGGACCGAGCGTTACTTTTCGTCCGCGCAGCTCGACTTCGCCGGTCTGAAATCCTGTTACTTGCGAGACAGCGTCCGTGCTCTCGTCAATGACATCCACGCTTCCGGTGTTGCTGGCCGGCACCCACAGTCTGCCCGTCGAGCGATCGTAAGCAAAGTAGTCTAGGGCTACGGTACCGGTTGCGCCAGGCAAAGAGAGTGGCTTGAGCTCGTAATTTGAGTCCGGCGTGCTAGCGGCCATCATCCCGCTTCTTGCCCAAAAAATATGGAGCGACGCGATGCCGCAGAGCTTCACGAAGGTCGAACTCCAAGCTGACGAACCAGATCTGCGGTTAAGTTTTGATTTCATCGTGCGATTAATTGCGCACGACTGCGCCGCAAAGAAGTATATTTCGCAAACTCCTGTTTTGCTTCGAAGGAATTTTTCAAGTAGCCCGCGAAACGTTGATGCAAAGCCAAATCCAAGTTCGTGGAGTGGTGTAAGCAGTTATTCGATCTGGTAAGCGCGGATCTCGGCCTGTTGCGAACCGCGATGGGGGACAGCCACGAACAAGGTGTCTCGCTCTGGCACAAAAAGTCCGGTGCGAGCGCCATCCGCCGTGTCGATCTTGCCGGATACTTTGTAGCTGTTCGCATCCGCTTGCTCGATGATGTCGATCTTGCCAGCGCCACAGATGGCGTAGATGCGATGGCGCTTGCTGTCGTAGAAGACATCATCGGGATCGCCGGAGATTCCGATGCTCGCAACCACGTTGCCTGATTCCGTGTTAAGGACAACGAGTTTTGATGGCATGCGGCATCCGATAAATAATCGGTGATTGGCTTCGTCGAGTGCCATTGGAAAATTTCCAAACGCGCCGTTGGTTTTCCAGGTTGCAATCACTTCGCCTTTTTCGCGATTAACCACCGCCACTTGCCGCGCGTTGGGGACATTCACGAAAATACGATGCCCCTGTTTTTCCAGCTCGAACGCTTCCGGATGCTCTGCGAGTTTTATTGACCCAACGGTTTTGCTCTCTGACGCGCTGATGATTCCGACTCCTCCACTGCCAAAGCCCACGTAAATCTGCTTGGATGAATCGTCGTAACGGACATTGTCGGCATCGTCTTTGAAGTTTATTTCTCCAACCGTCTGGTATGATTTTGCGTCGTAGATCTTGCAAATACCGCCTTTGTCATTGGCAACAAAGAGACGATCGAGTTCAGGAATGTAGGCGATTCCTTGAGGCGCGCCGAGGCCCGTAATGGAATGGATTCGTTGCCCTTTACGCAGGTCGAGGACTTCGACTGTATTGTTGCCCAACGCGCAGACGAACAACCTGTCACCCGTAGCATCCAACGCGAAGTGGTCTATGCGTCCTTCCACTCCAGGCAGCGCGATTTTCTGTTTTAATTGAAGCCCCGCCTCACCGGATTCCGCGGCGGCGAGATAATTGCCAACCACCGCGATGATGATGGCAAGAGCCAATTGTTTCACCTGGCTCCGTAGCTGAAATCGTCAAACAAGGTCACACTGTCAGCCTTCGTCCACACGCCCACTTTTCCGGCTTCGGTAAAGCTGCTGTCGTTGGCCTCGATCACTTTGTTGCCGTCAAACGTGACGGTGAATTTGTTGCCCGCGAAGTCCACCCGGAGCGCGTGCCACACGCCGGACGTCACCTTCGTGTTGATGTTTTTGAACGCCACGCGCTTGCCGTTGATCGTGTGATAGATCGTGATGTTGTCCTCCAGGGCGTTCGCGCGCGCGATGTAGTAGTTGTTCGCATCCTGCACCCGCCAGATGACCCCACCGGCTTGGTCTTTCTTCCCGGCGACTGGCTTGAACCTCACCTCGACGAAACCGTCTTTGAGGTTACTATCGTTCTTGATGCAGACGGGGAAGGTCGCCTCACCGGATTGTTTGAGGACGTTTGGCTTGCTTGGCGCCGAGTCATCTTTCTCCACCGACCATTTCCCGGAACCGCTGCCGGTCTGTGTCGCCGTCCAGCCGGGCGGCGCTGCTCCTGTTTTGAAATCATCGAAGCTCACCGTGTCGGCCGATGACAATGCCGCAATCGCCATGCTGGCGAGCGATGTAAGGAATAGCGTTTTCATTTGATGTTTTCAGTTTGTCCGGCGACTTTCAATGCACTGCCGGCTTGGTGACGCCCGACAACCCTGTTACCAACAGCGCGCCTTTGACGGCTTCGGCCAATTTCTTGGCCGAACCTCTCCCCCAGTAATGCAGAAACAGGATGCGCGGGTTTTCGTGCGTCATGTGTGAATGAATTGCGACGATGTTGATCTTGCCAACGCGAAGAGTCTTGAGCGCTGGTTGCAGTTCGTCTTCGGTCACAGCAAAATCGCCATCCACAACCGCGTCGTCGTCACTGCCGGCGAACGCGGCCCACGTGTTCACGCCCAT
>Ga0070706_100004673_pt1 | contig 13127 bp, 12 predicted proteins | sample KBSK5501metaG_FD_65476 | JGI IMG/M metagenome (GOLD analysis project Ga0070706, IMG submission 65476) | Corn, switchgrass and miscanthus rhizosphere microbial communities from Kellogg Biological Station, Michigan, USA - KBS K5-50-1 metaG | ecosystem: Host-associated > Plants > Roots >...
CTCAAGGCCGACGTGCCGATCTGGAAGAAGGAAGTCTTCGCCGACGGCAGCGAATGGGTCGGCGCCCCCTGCGACCACGATCACTGAACGGGGTTAGAAATCGACGGCCAGACCGAAGCGATGCGTATCACCCAGCGCATCCGGCTCGAAGCGGTAGGCATAATCGAAGCGCATCCGGCTCAAACGCATGGCTGCGCCAAAGGTCGGCTTGTCGATATCCTCCACACCGCCCTTCACGTGCCGGAATCCGCCCCGAACCGCCAAACGGTCCGGAAACACCCACCATTCCCCGCCGGCCGCGGCGCGATAGAGGCCGCTCGTTCCTTCGCGAATCTCTAGGTCGGCGGATACGGTTACGTTCTTGAACATGATGCGGCTCCAGCCCAGCGAGGCATCGATGGGCAGGCGCTCGGTACTGTCGAATTTCCAGAACACTCGGGAAAAGAGATGCGGCACGTCCAGGCCGAGCCGGCTCCGATTCGAGTACTTCCAGGCCACACCTAGGCCCAGGTTATACCCCGTTCCCGAGACGTCTTCGATGTCGCTGGAAGCAAAGAGCCCGCGGAGCGCGAGCCCCACCGCAAAACGGTCGCCATACCCCCAGGCTACGCCCCCACCCAGACTCAGCTCCGAGTATCCGTTCTCGTCCACGTCCAAGAACAAGGATTCAAGCCCCAACGCGTAGGCCATGCCCGAGGTTCGATTCTCGCGCACCACGACTTGATCGCCTTCGTAATGCACTTCATCGATCACGTGTTTGGTGCCGTAGGTAAAGAAGGTGCGCTTGGCCAATCCAAGACCGTAAAGGTCCGAGTACGAAGCCTCGATGGACCGGTGGGTCTGGAAAAAGAGCGTGGCGGGGTTCCAGTAGAGCGCGCCCGGATCGCCGCCCAGGCCGGTGTAGGCCCCGCCCATGGCCGTGGCGCGCACTCCAGGATCGTTGCTGGCAAAGGCCGTGCTGGTGGTGCCGGCGCTCGCCGGCACGGCCGTGGCCGTCAACAGAAGCGCGGCCACCCAAGCCCAAGATCGTCGCGGAGTCATTGGCCTCCCGTCCGCCGGAAGATGAAGGCCTTGTGCAGTCGCTCTCGCACGCTCCCCCCGGTCTCGACCTCTACCGCGGCCAGGCAGGGACCACTCGAGGTGATGATTCCGGTGTGATCCTTTCCGTCCCAGGGGATGCGGAAGATGTCTCCGTGCCCGCGTTTTTCGAGCCGCTGTATCTCCACGCCTTCCATGGTGAAGATGTGCACGGTGACGGCGTCCGCGGGTGCGGTGAGCGCGACGAAGAATTCGCTCCCCGGACTGAACGCGGGAGGCACGGTAAGAAGCGTCTGATGCACGAGGAAAATCGAAATGACCGCGGAGGCGGGGGAGATGTTACCGGCCTGATCGAATCCCTTGGCGGTAAACTGGTTTTCTCCCGACCTCAGCGTAACCTGTCCGGAAAAGCGATGGTTGGAGGGATTGACGGCAAAGGTGTCGACCGGGGTACCCGCGAGCAATATCTCCACCGAATCCGCGTCGTTCGCCGTTCCGGACAGGGTGGCCGGGGATGTCTCGACGACCAGAGACGAAACGTCGAACACCGGGGCGGTTCCCGCCTTGGAATCCACGGTGACGCGGACCGTGACCGTGGTCGCGCCGCAACCCACGTCGGCGCGATCGCGCGCGGTCACGAGCACGGGGAGGTTCGAGCCAGAAATGATGTTGTTGGAAGCGAGGGTGTAGGAGATGACGTACCGGCCGCCCCCCTTATCGTCGACGACCGCGGGCCGGGTGACGGCGTTGTACTTGTCGTCGACCGCCGAGAAGTCCGCGGTCACGTTGAGATTCTGTTGTTGCGGCTCCGAGTCCCAATGGGTTGCGATCTGTATGCGGTCGCCGTTCCGGAAGGGCCCGGGATTTTCCAACAGCGTGTCGGGGGGCACGAACCGAGGCGGTACGTTATCGAGGCACACCTTGACCAGATCCGACACGGTGGCCGTGTTGCCGGCCTTGTCGACGGCGGTGATTGGAACGAGCAGGTTGGCACGATCGAGCACCGTATTGGTGGGGCTCACCGCATAGAAAACGCCATATTTCCCGCCCGATGAATCCGCGACCACTTCGGTCGAAGTGGACAGATTGAAGTTCGAATCCACGGCGCTCAGGTCCGCGCGCAGCGTATAGCCAGACCGATCGTAGGTCAGCGGAAGGTTGAGAATCTGTCCGTTGCGGGCTTGAACGGCTCCGGGAAGGGGAAAGGCGCGCAGGATCGGCAGCGTGTTGTCCACCTCAAGGTTGGTGAAGAGAGAGCGCTGGCGATCGAGAGCGATGCTGGTCGCCCGCAACACGAGACTCAAGGTCTGGTCGACCAGACGTTCGGGGGGCACGAACGAACCGAAGCTGCCGTTCCAGAGCACCGTGTGAACACCGCGGGTGAACGTGCGGGAAAGCTGGATGGGAATGTTCAGGGTATCGGTTGGATTCTTGAGCACGGCCAACGTGGAGACGCTGACGATGAGCGTGTCTTCCAGCACGGTGAATTGAATACCGACTTGCTTGGCGCCGTTCCCCGAGGGAGAAAACGCGGTCGGGTTGACGTGGAAGTTCTCGACCAGAGAGGAGTTCAAACCGGCGTTATCGAGCGTGACGGTCACCGAGCTGTCCGCGGCCACCCCGCATCCTGGATCGTAAGCCAGGAGGTGAACGCGGTAATCGCGGTCCGGCCGCGTGTTCGTATCCCGCAGCCGGTAGCGAACGCGATAGAGGCCGCCTCCTTCCGGGGTCACGTGCACGCTGTCCGCATCGAAATGGGAATCGATGTTGGAGAAATCTCCGGTCACGGTGACGGGGTAGGAGGAAGTGAAACCGACCTGGGTCTGGATTTCGTCTCCATTTTGGAAAAAGGGAGATTCATTGGTCAGCGTGCCCGCCTGGCTGACCACGGGGGGGTGATTGGAGAGACAAACGAAGAAGCTGGCACTCGAGATGTTACCGGCCGCATCCTTGGCTTGGATCTCCACCGGGAGTTGCGCGGCGTCGGGCCGCGCATTGGTGGCAGAAATCGTGTAGTGAAAGAGCCGGCAAGGATCGGGGAGGAGATCCATGTCCACCCGCGATGTATCGAATTGCGAATCCACTGAAGAAAGATCGACCGAGATCGAAGCAAATCCGCCTTCGACACAAGCCTGCATGGTCAACAGCGAACCGTTTTGGGCGACGGGAGAAATACCCGAGGACAGCGTCCACAGGGAAATGAGGGGCGGCACCCGGTCGATGGTGAGGGGTAACGAAACGGACTCGGTGCCCTCACCTCCCGTGCCGACCCCGAAGAGCCGCACTTCGTAAGTCCCATCGGCGATCGGCCCGGCCTTCCCCGTCCCGTCGAAGGCCAGGGAATGGGTGCCTTGGCCTCGCCGGGCAAACGCCTGCAGCGTATCCACGATGGCGCCCCCCGAAGCGGCCAAGAGCACGCGAACGTCCGCCGAATCCACTGCAACCTGATAGGAAATGACCGCCAGGTCTTGCACGTTGTCCCCATTGGGAGAAATGGCGGTCGGGCTGACCGAGGGGGTGGTGAAAATAGGGGCGGCCTGGGCAGAAATGGCGAACGCGCCGGCCGCCGCGAAGGCAGCGAGCCCCGGCAAAATGAGTCGAATGGCGCTCGGCATCGCGCGAAATCTAGGGACCGAGAGGGGGAGTGTCAACGTGTAAGCTCCGGGCGTTCCGCGGGTTCTACCCCCAGGAGTCCCGCTGGTTCCTTTGCACCCCCCGACTTGACCGGTCCTTGGCCCGCGGCTAGAGTCGCCACGGCACCATGAATGCTTCCCCTCGGCCGGTGGTCGGCCTCGCCTTAAGTGGCGGCACCGCAAAGTCCGTTGCCCACATCGGCGTGTTATCCGCTCTCGATGAAGCCAACATCCCCGTGGACTGCATTGCCGCGACGAGTGGGGGCGCCATCGTTGGCGCTATTTATGCGGCGGGGTTGTCGGTAGCCGAGCTGCGCTCGGTCGCGGAAGCACTCCGTTGGAAGGACCTCGCCCGCATCACCTGGCCCCGGCTTGGACTGCTCAACAACGCCGGCATCGATCGATTCCTGACCGAGCTTCTGGGCGATTTGACCTTCGACGAGCTGCGCATTCCGCTCGCGGTGGTGGCGACCGATCTCTTGACCGGGGAAAAAGTCGTGTTTCGGAAGGGTCGCGTCGCGCAAGCGGTCATGATCTCGTCCTCCATTCCCAACGTCTTCGAACCAGTGGAGCTGGATGGAACGTTGTACACCGATGGCGGTCTGGTCGAGTACTTGCCCGTGGAAACGGTGCGTGAATTCGAACCGCGCATTGTCATTGCGGTCAACCTCGGCCATCGTGAAGGACGCTCGCCCCGGCCCCGCCATTTGCTCCACATGTCGATGATGGTGACTTCCATCGCGGCCCGGCAGAACGCCCGCACGTCGGAGACCAAAGCCGACATCGTGATTCGGCCCCCCACCGGTGAGTTCCCGTCCTTCGACCTCATGGCGTCTTCGCGGCTCGTGCAGGTGGGATACGAGGCAGCGGTGGCGCGGCTCCCCGACATTCGCGCCCTTCTGGACGAGGTGGAGCCCAACTGGCGAGGGCCGTCCCGCAAGGGAGCCTAGTGTTCCGTGTCACATCCGGAACACTAACGGCAAAGGTGGCTTGGGCTTGGCCGGGAAGAGGATGATCCCCTCGCCCCCGGGGTATCTTGCTAGGGCCGGGAAGAGAACGCTCGTTTTCGAGGGATAGGTACATGTCGATGTCTTTACGGCTCTCTTTCCGCGGACTCCTCGCCCTGGTTTGTTTTACCGCCCTGCCGATGCGGGTTCGGGCGGATGAGCCCGCCCCCCCTTCCGCCACCGAGCTCGACGCCACCCAAAGAAGCCGTGTCATCGAGAGCTTCAATCGCTGGGCGGCAGGAATTCATGCGCTGACCGCGGGCGGTAAGGCACACGTGGGTGCGCAAGGTGAAAAGACCCGCGTCTTTCAATTCTCCATGCTGGTGGCCCGACCGGGAAATGCCCGCGTGCAAGGGCGATGGGGCGGTCTAGCCACCTTGTTCGATCTCTCCGGAGACGCTCAAGGGTGGACGCTCTACTTGCCGCAACAACGCACGGTGGTGCGGAGCCAGCCCGATGATTCGAGTGCGGGACTGCTCATTCCGCCCCGCGAGCTATTGGCCGTGCTTCTTCCCAGCGGCATCCCGCCGCGCGATCTGGAACGGGGGGGCGCAGCGAGCATGGAAAACGGTTTGGCGCGGCTGGTCGTGCCTCCGGGGACAGGCGGTGCGGGAAGCGCGTTGCATCGTGTGCTCTGGCTCGACCCCAAGACCGGCACACCGCGGCGCATGGAGATTCGTCGCGCCTCCCAACTCGAAACGCCCGTGCTGATCGCTCAGTACAGTCACTTCGAAGAAGGAGGACGCTTCGAGATTCCCGGCGACATCAAGGTGGAGATCCCCGAAACGTCGCAATGGGCCGAGTTCAACCTCGAAACCACGCGCGTGAACGGTGAGGTGGCCCCGAAGGCCTTCAATATCAACGTTCCCGCCGGAACCAAGAACGTTTCGCCTTCCGATCTCACGCCCGACTTCCTGCCCGAAGCGGAGGACCGGCCATGAAGGTGATGCTCCTCTCGCTTCTTGGTTTGGTGCTCGCGACCCAAGCGGGGGCCGCCCCGCCGCCCGAAGCCGCCCGTCTCGAGAAGGCGCTCAGCAGTGTGACCGGATTGCGCGCGCGATTCGTGCAGGTGCGCCAAGTGGCGCTCACCGGAGAAAGTGTGGAGGCAGCAGGGGTGTTGGCGTTTCGGCCGCCCCAGCGGTTCCGGCTCGCCTATTCCCGTCCCGAGCCGCAGGAACTGGTCATCCAGGGCGATTCGCTTTGGGTCGTCATGCCGTCGGAAAATCAAGCACAGCGGTATCCGTTTCGCGTCAACGCTCCCGGGAGCGAAGTGTTTCTCCTGTTCGGAGGACAGCATCGTTCGCTGACCGAAGTGTTCGACGTCAAGCAGGAGTCGTGGGGAAGTTATCCGGCCGCGCTGAGATTGTTTCCCAAGCATCCCGAGCCCGGGTATCCGCTCGAGGAAATTCGTCTCGTGGTAGGCAAAAACGGTTTCCCGGAGCGGCTCTTCTTCCGTGAGGCGACCGGTGACAACGTGGTCTTCCAATTCAGCTCGGTGGAAAAGAATCCGCGCGACTTGGAGAAAGACCTGACCCTCCATTTGCCGCCTGGGATCGAGATCATCGACGCGTCGCCGCCCAAAACCCAGACCGGTCTCCCCATCGATCATCCCTAGAGTCTCGGCACTTCAACTCTTGCGGCCTGCCACCATCCAGGCGGTCGCCGCTCGCCACATCCAGGTGAGCGCCGAAGCAAGCGCCGCTCCTGCCAATCCGAAACGCGGCACGAGCCACAGAAGAAGGATCGCGTCCACCACGAGCGCGGAGAGGCTCACCGGCAGAAAGACGCGAAGCGAGCGCGTCGAAGACACCACCCCAATGCGGCTCGAAGGCACGGCATACAGCACCTGAAAAAGGCCGGCCAAGGCGAGGAGCCCCACGATCACCCGATGATCTCCCGCGTAACGCGAGGAGAAAACCGCGGGCATGAGCCAGGGCGAGACCCAAGCCAGGGCAAGGCCGATCGTACTTCCCAGAATCGCGAGCCCCCAAGTGAGCCGTCGCGTTCTGATCGGTTCGCCACTGGCCAGCTTGGGTCTCAGTACCTGCCCGACCGCGATTGAAACGACGCCGTATCCAGTCAACGTGAAGAAGGAGAGTGCGGCGTAGAGTCCCAGCGCGTCGAGATCGAGCAGCTTGGCCAGAAAGAAACTGTCCAGCCGTGTAAGTAGGATCGCGGCCACGTAAAGCCCGCTGAACACCATCGCATCGCCCGACATCTCCCGAAGCGAAATCGCTTCGGGGCCGCGGGGGGCGCTCCGAGCCGCCCACTCCGAGGCCACAAGTTGCAGCAAGCCGGCCACGACGATGAGAAGCGGCACCCGTGAAATGGTGAGGTGGTGCGCGGCCAGGAGCGCGAGCACGCCAAGAAGAAGAAAGGGCCGCCACAACGTCTGCAATCCCTGCGCGGTCGAAAAGCGGCGAAAGATTTGGAGCACGGTGGTTGGATGTTGCGTTTGACCGATGAACGCCGACGCGGCGAAAAGCCAGAGCGCATCCCCGGGATTCAAGTGGTACACGAGATCGAAAATGATGGTGCCGATCGCGCACACGAGGAGGGTGAGGGCGAGGAACGGCCGCCCCAGGCGCGGCCAGGCGCTCCGGGTTAGCCGTTCGCGCGGATAGTTCCGCACGAGCGCATTGGGAAACCCCAAAAGCGAGATGGACCCGAGCACATTGAGCGCGGATACCCACAAGTTGAAGTAACCGAAATCCTCACGGGAGAGCTTGCGTCCCAAAAATAGAACGGCGATCAAATAGGCGCCGAGAGTCAGAATGGTGACCACGGTCACCGAACCCAGGGTGAGCACGAGATCGGGGATGCGCGGCCGCACGAAGTCGGGGAGGCGTGGCCACGAACGATTCATCTCGTCCGCTCGGCCGACATGAGCATCCAGGTATCGGTCACGCGCTGACTCGAGTAGGTGAGACGATCGACGCCGGTGATGAAGGGAAGAAACGCGGCGATGGGAAGCCGGCGCAGCAGTTCGCGAGCGAAGCGGCTCGAACCCACGAAACGCGATCGCGGCACGAGACCCTGTGCACGAAGCGCATCGGCCAACTCGCCTCCTTCGAATCGGTGCACGTGTCCATTCAGCTCGAAACGAGCGCCGCACTCGGGACATGTCAGATACTGGAGTGTCTCGCGGTAGGGTACGGTCACGACGAGGAGGCCGCCCGGCCGCAGCACGCGCGCCGCTTCTTTAAGCGCGCGATCGAGATCGGGAATGTGCTCGATCACTTCCGCCGCCACCACCGCGTCGAACACGCGATCGGCGAACGGAAGCGAGGTCACTTCGCCGGCGACCTTCTGCACCGAGTCGGGGAGACGCTCGAGCCAACCCAGGGCCAGATCCAGCGCCGCCACCCGATGGCCGCGCTCGAGAAGGATGCGGGTCAGGCCCCCCTCACCGGGGCCGATTTCCAGAATGTGACGCGACGCGCGAGGGAGATGGTTCGCCACCACGAGGTTGCGGTAAAAAATGCCGCGCTCGGTGTGGGGGTGAAGCGTCCGCCCCGCGAGCTCCTCATAAAAACGGCGCGAGGCTCCCGCGCCGTGACGCGAACCATCCCGTGTCATGGGGCGAAGACACTATCACAAGCGCGCGCTCTTTCGTTTGACCCTAGGAAAGGGCCTTGCTAACGTCGAGCGGTTTTCCCTCCCGGTTGCGTCATTGGGGGAAGCTGGCCCAAGGAGTCCCGGTGAAGATCCTCGTGTGCTTGAAGCAAGTTCCGGCCACCGATTCGCGTATAAAGCCGTCCGGCGACGGACACGCGGTGGATCTGGGCGGCGTCGAATGGGTCGTGAATCCTTACGACGAGTTCGCCCTCGAAGAAGCCTTGCGGTTGAAGGAAAAACACAGTGGCGAGGTGGTCGTGTTGTCCTTGGGCGGGGACAGGATTGAAGAGGCGATGCGCTCCGCGCTCGCCCTGGGGGCCGATCGCGCCGTCGTGCTCAAGGATCCCGCGTTCGTGGGGGCCGAGCCGCTCGCGGTGGCCGAGGCGCTGGCCGCGATGGCCAAACGGGAATCTCCCGATCTCATCTTGTGCGGCAAGCAGGGCGTGGATCACGACCGCATGGCCGTTCCGGCCATGCTCGCCGAAAAGCTCGATTGGCCGCAAGCCACGGTGGTGGTGAAGCTGGAGATCGCGGCGGACGGGAAAACGGCACATGCGGAACGTGAGGTTGAAGGGGGGCACGAGGAGCTCGAGCTCACCTTGCCGGCGGTCATTGCGGCGCAAAAGGGACTGAATGAGCCGCGCTATGCCAACTTGAAGGGCATCATGGCGGCCAAGAAAAAGCCGGTCACGGTGGTGACCGCGTCCGAGCTGGGTCTCAACCCGCCCGCCTCCTCCGTCGAGATCCTCGAGGTGTTGCAACCGTCGCAGGCCCGCAAGAATCGCATGATCGCCGGGGACCCGGCCCAGCAGGTCGAGGAGCTCGTGCGCATTCTTCGAACCGAAGAAAAGATTCTGTAGAAGGAACGATCATGGCTCACCTCGTCCTCACCCTCGTCGAGCATCGCGACGGACACATCCGAAAGAGCTCGTTGGAAGCGTTGTCCTTGGGAAAGCGACTCGCCGCCGAGGGAGGCGGGACGCAGGCCGCCCTCATCGTGGGGAAAGGCGTCACCAACCTCGCTTCGGAGATCGCCGCGCGCGGCGCGGCGCTGGTCGTCATCGCCGATCATGACGTGGCGGCGGAATACTCCACGGAGGTCCACGCCAAAGCGGCCGAGCGCGCCATCGAAAAAATCGGGGCCGGGCTCATCCTGGAGAGCGCGACGGCGCAAGGCAAGGATCTCGCTCCGCGCATCGCCGCGCGACTCCAAGCGCCTTACCTGGCCGATATCGTGGACGCGCGAGTGGAGAACGGGAAGCTGATCGCGGTCCGCCCCGAGTATGCGGGGAAGGCGCTCATTCGCGTGGCGGTGCCGGTCAGCAAGGTGGTGGTGACCGCGCGTCCCAACGTGTTTCCGGCCGAAGCCTCCGCGGGGGCGGCCACACCGGAGACGACGTCCATCGATCTCAGCGATGTGAAACCGCGGGCCCGCGTGGTCCGTTTCGTCGGCGCGTCAGAGGAGACCGTGGACGTGGCGGAAGCGGAGATCATCGTGTCCGGAGGTCGCGGCCTCAAAGGCCCCGAGAATTTCCCGCTCGTGTTCGAGCTGGCCAAGGCTTTGGGGGCCGGCGTGGGCGCGAGCCGCGCGGTCGTCGATGCGGGCTGGATCGATCACGACCATCAAGTAGGTCAGACGGGGAAGACCGTCAGTCCCACCCTCTATGTCGCCTGCGGTATTTCCGGGGCCATTCAGCACCTGGCCGGTATGCGCACCTCCAAGTGCATCGTGGCCATCAACAAGGACGCCGATGCGCCCATTTTCAAGATCGCCGACTACGGCCTGGCCGGCGACTTGTTCGAGATTCTTCCCCGACTCACCGAGGCGGTGAAGAAGGTGAAAGGTGCCGGCTAGCCGCAAAGGGCCCCGTTCCTCGGTTTCGCGCCGGTCCTCGTTTGCCGTTCCCGACGCGCTGAAGGACATCGATCTTGCCCCTCGTCCCGTGCGCGCGTCTCGGGTCGAGATGCTCGAGCTCATGTATCCCAACGACGCGAATCCCCTGGGCTCGATCATGGGCGGTCGCGTGATGCATTTCATTGACGTGGCCGGCGCCATCGCGTCCACACGCCACGCGCGGCGACCCTGCGTGACCGCCTCGGTCGATCACATCGATTTCCACGCTCCGGTCCGGGTGGGCGATTTGCTCGTCCTCAAAGCATCGGTGAATTACACGGGGCGCACGTCGCTCGAAGTTGGCGTGCGAGTGGAGGTGGAGGATCGTTTGACCGGAAAGCGCGCGCATACCTCGTCCGCGTATCTCACCTTTGTCGCGCTCTCCGCCGACGGTAAACCAGAGCCCGTTCCTCCCGTGATTCCCGAGACCGAGGACGACAAGCGCCGCAACCGGGAAGGCGAGAAGCGTCGCTCGGAACGCTTGCGGAAGTTGGGTAAGAAGTAGAGCCCTTAGGGGAAGATCTAGGACCGGATGCGATACAGGCTCAGACCTTCCGTTTCCTGAAAGCTCGCCTGTGGGTCGAACCCTTCCAGAAGGACGGTGGGGGAGATGAACTGCAGTCCAAACGCGGGACGCTCGTCCGGACCGTGCGTGTGGCGAAGCCGGACGTCACCTTTCGCGTCAAACACGACGAGCTTCAAAATCCCATCCAGATACTGAATGGCGACCAATCCACCGGTCGTGGAAAGCGACGTCCATTGCCAGGCCGGAAGCGCTTCGGGGAGATCCTTCTTCCACAAAAGCAACGGCCGGGGTGGATCCGAAATGTCGTAATAAAAATAGGTGAGACCTCGGGCTGCGCCTGAGCCCGTGGTCATGAACAAAGCGTGCGAGCGGTCTTCCGAATATCCGCGCAAGTTTCCCCGAACGGCCAGCGTATCCACGTGGCCATCCAGGAAAGACCGGCAGAGATACCGGCCTTGGGCACCCTGGTAGTACGCATAGTTCTCGAGGATTTGCACGTTGCGTCGGGGGAGATCGCGAACGTCCCGATACACGATCGGAGCGCCGAGGCTCAACACGTGCCCTTCGTTTTCGAAGTGGGCGGGCAAATCGATAACCCCGATCGACACGTGTCCCGCATCCTCTTGAAGCTGGAACGTCGCTTTGAGGGAGACGCCGCCCAGGGGAAAGCCGCCTTGCCCGGCGTAATCGTTTCGGAGCATCGTGATCGCCGGCGCTTGGAGAGAATCCGGATCCGGAGGCTCGGAGAGACCGACGAGCGCGTCACGCGGCCAGTCGATGCGAATCGACCAGGCCGGTAATTGATCGGGGGAATCGTCGGAGCGAGCGGATCCCGTCCAAACGACCGCGCAGAAAACCACGAGAAGCCAGCGCACCGTCGCGACCTCGAACCGAATGCCCTAGTCCAGACCCTGTTGCTTCCGACGCGCCCGCTCCGCGGATTCGTGCAACAACTGCTTCTCTTCCTCGGACAAGGAGCCCATGCCTTCGCGACTGATCTTCTCTAGGATCTCGTCGATGGTGCTCTGCATGTCCGCATCGCGATCGCGCCGAAAACGACGGCGGGAGGGATGGCGTCCTTCTCCGAGCGATCGCCTGATCCACCATCCGATCGATTCGTGCTTCAAGTAGAGATAGCCGACCAGCATCCCACCTAGGTGGGCGAAACGCGCCACTCCGTCGCCGCCCCGATACTCCACCGTCATGGCCAGCTCGATGAAGGCAAAGATAGTGATCAGGACGCGCGCGGAAATCGGGATCACGAACCAGAGCAGGATCTGGCGGTTGGGGAAGGCCATCGCGTAGGCGATCAGGACCCCGAACACCGCCCCCGACGCGCCGATCACGGGAACGAGCGGGTTCCAGTGAAACGCGTACGTAGTGAGCACTTGAATGAGGCCCGCTCCGATCCCGCAGATGAAGTAGTACTTCACGAACTCTCGGGAACCCCACCATCGCTCCAGGTCGCTCCCGAACATGACCAGATAAAACATGTTGAGCAGGATGTGCATGACCCCGCCGTGCAGGAACATGTAGGTCACGAGCTGCCAGATCATCCCGTGAATCACTTGATACGGGACGAGCCCCATGCCGTTCGGGATCTTGGGCACCGGGCTCCCCAAAATGTGGTAGAGCGCCGCCTCGGGCAAGAGCATCTGAACGAGGAAAATAATGGCGTTGACGAGCACGAGCTGGCTGATGGCCGGCGGAAATCCCATGATGCCGCTCGCGACCGGCCCTCTACGATAGTGCAATCGAATCCTCCCGCATCAATGCGATACGGACTGAGTCTAGCGTCCGGTGCCGCGTCAGGGCAACGCGGCTCTCTGCCGGTGACCTGAATCTCACCGGACCTCCGGCAGCGCATGTCCATCCAGGTCCCCCGGGATGGGCACGTGCAGGTACCCCAAGATGGTGGGGAAGAGATCCAGGATGGTCGGGTGCGGCGCATCGAGCTTGCGGTTCACGAAAAGAATCCCCTGGGTGATGTCGGCATCGAGACTGCAATGATCCCCGCTCCACTTTCTCGCGTTCACCTCCAGCTCGTTCTTGGGGATCCCCCCCAGGGAGGTCTGCCAGGACACGCGGTACCCCGGATTGTTCGCCACCAGGAGATCGGGGATCACATTGGGGTCGAATCCCCGGTACACCTCTTCGCGGCGCAGCACCCGGCGCACCGGGTGCTCGCCGTTTTGGGGATCGATCCAGGACGTGAGATCACCGATGAGTTGGGTTCGAATGCGTTCATATTCCGCACCTGGCTCCACGATTCCCTGACTTTCGCGCCCTTTCACGTTGATGTAGATGTCTCCCAGTCCCATGGCGTAGGCCTTGGTTCGCCGCCAGTCCACGTTGGGCCAGAATTGCCCTTGCCCGAACAGGTCCTCGAGCGTGCGCGACGACTCCTCGGT
>Ga0070706_100004675_pt1 | contig 13127 bp, 8 predicted proteins | sample KBSK5501metaG_FD_65476 | JGI IMG/M metagenome (GOLD analysis project Ga0070706, IMG submission 65476) | Corn, switchgrass and miscanthus rhizosphere microbial communities from Kellogg Biological Station, Michigan, USA - KBS K5-50-1 metaG | ecosystem: Host-associated > Plants > Roots >...
GCGTCTCGCGAGGCGATCCAGGAGACCCTGACCCGCGCCGTCGTCGCGCTCGCGAACGGCCAGCCATCAGATCCCGACAAGCTCCCGGCGTTCGTCGCCGGGATCGCGCGCCATGTGATCGTGGACATGGTGCGCGCGGCGCGACGCGTGGTTCCCCTCGACGCGCTGCCCGCAGACACTCATCCCTCCACCAACGTCGATGCACTGAGTGCGCTCGTGTCCGCTACAGAGCGGGCGCGGGTGCGCGACGCGCTCGCGCTCCTGTCCGCGCCCGACCGCGAGCTCCTGCGACTGTGCTACTTCGAAGGGCTCTCCCCCGGCGAGATCGCCGGGCGGCTCGGAGAGCCGGCCGACCGGGTGCGCAAACGCAAGTCGCGCGCGCTCGAACGCCTGCGGCATGCCTTCAGGGGCGCTCCAGGTCACGACGGACCCTCCTTTCCGACAGACAGTTTGGGAGGGCCCGACATGTGACGAACGGCAGCCTGAACTGTGAGGCGGTGGCCCAACGAGGACTCGTCGAGCGGTACGTAGCAGACCGGTTGAACGAACCCGATCTGTCGGACTTGGAGGCGCATTTACTCACGTGCGCCGCTTGCCGCGAGGAAGTGCGGCTCGGCTCGGTCGTGCGAGCGGAGCTTGGGGCGCCCGTGGCGCAGACGATGCGCCCGTCGCGGCCGCGCCGCGGTCCGTGGTTCATCCTCGGCGCGGCTGCGGCTGCGGCGGTCGTCTTCGTCATCGCGCGACCGATCTCTCAAGAAAGATCCGGCGCGCCCTTAATCCGTGGCCGCGACGAGGGGATGCCCGTGATCGCAGACGTGAGCCCCAAGCCGGGCGCGGTCGTGGCTGCGACATCGCTGGCCTTCGTCTGGCGCCCGGCCGGAACGGGCGCCCAGTATCGCCTCACGGTGACGAGCGAGCAGGGCGACGTCGTCTGGACGGGCGCGTCCGCGGATACGCTGCAGCGTGTGCCGCCTACTGCGCGACTGCAGGGCGGCAAGAGCTACCTCTGGTATGTCGACGCCCTCTTGCCCGACGGAGCGGCCGCGACGAGCCGGGTGAGGCGCTTCACGTTAGCGCCATGACAAATGGCCGTCGCTCCCTCGCCACCCTCGCCATCCTCGCCGCCTGTTCCCAATCGAGCAGCTCGCCCGGCGCGGAAGCCGCCCGCGGAGCTCCGGTTCGCGTAGCGGTCGCCGAGAGCATCTACTACCGAGGAGCTTACGACAGCGCGCGAGTGCTTTGGCTCGGCGCGCTGGAGCGAGCGCGCACTGCCGCGGACACTGCCCTCGAAGCACGGCTGCTCACATGGCTCGGGCTGGTGGCATGGCGGCAGGGGGATTACCGCACCGCCCGCCGGCTGGGTGAACAGGCGCTGGCGCTCAAGGTCAAGCACAACCTCAAGCAGGATCTATTCAAGTCCTACAACGCCCTCGGGCTACTGGCCTGGAACGAGGCGCGCTTGGGTGACGCGGTATCGCTGTTCGGCAGCGCGGCGGCAGCGGCTCGCGTGGCGGGCGACACCAAAGGCCTCGCCGCCGTATCGAGCAACTTGGCGCTCGTCAACACGGAGCTGGGTGAGTTCGCGGCGGCGCGAGCGGGGTTCAGCACGGCCCGCGACGGCGGCCACCGCCTCGGCGACGCCCGCATCGAAGGCAATGCGCTAACGAATCTCGGGATGCTCGACATTCGGTCGGGCGACCCGCTTGCCGCGATTGCCGTGCTCGACGCGGCACGGCAACGCTACCGCACCATCGGCTATGCCACGGGCGAGCAGAACGCGCTCGGTCAACTCGGCACGGCGTACGACGCACTGGGGGAGCCGCGCCTCGCCGTCGCGGCCCTGGACAGTGCGCTCGCCGCCGCTCGAGCGCAGGGGCTGCGTCAGAACGAGGCGAGCGATCTCGAGGAGCTGGCGCAGCTGCACCAGAACGCGGGAGACGTTCGCGGGGCGCTCGGCCTCTACGCCACGGCCCAGCGGATAAACCGCGATCTCGGCCTCGATGAGGAGACCGGGGCGGATCTGCGCAACGAGGCCGAGATCCATGTCACACTCGGCGATCTCGACCTGGCGCGACGCGCGGCGATGGAGGCGCGCGCCATCCACCACCGGATCCGGGCGCGAGTCGAGGAGATCGGGGACCTGCTCGTCTCGGCGGACGTGTTGGACCGTGCCGGCCGCCGCGCCGAGAGTCGAGCCTCGCTCGCCGAGGCGCGCCGGCTTGCGACCGGCATCGACGCGCGGCCGCTGCGGGTCGATGTGGCGCTTGCCGAGGCGCGCATCGCCGATCGGGCCGGCGACGCGCCGGGTGTGCTCAGCGCGCTGGCCAGCGCTCGTGCCGCCTTGTCGCGCGGGAGCTACGACACCGAATGGGAGGTCGCGGCGCTGTTGTGTCGGGCCTATACGCGGCTCGGCAGGCTCACGGCCGCCGCCGCGGCGGGACGTGAGGCCGTGACGGCGGTCGAGCGTGTGCGGAGCGATTTCGGCTCGGGACTGCTGCGCACCGGCTACCTAGCGGGTCGAGCGGCGGCGTACGCCGATCTCGTCACCACCCTGGCGCGGCTCGGACGATGGGACGAGGCGTTCGAGGTGAGCGACGCGGCACGCGGGCGCGGCCTGGTCGAGCACCTGGCTCAGAGCGACGGGCGCGCGTCACGTCGTCCGACTGCTCGGTCGTGGGCGAAAGGGGAAGACCTGCTGCGGCGTATCGACCAGCTCGCATCCGAAGCCGACAGCCTCGAGCGTGAGGTCGGTCCGCACGGCGACTCCGCCGGCCGCGCGACCGTAGCCGACCTGTGGCGCCGCGTGGGATATGCGCGCAGCGATTACGAGGCCGTGGCCGCGGAGGCGGCCGACGACCGGACGCCGCCGGCGGCGCTGCTCGGCAGGACGCCGGTCCGCACGAGCGAGGTGCGGGCGAGCCTGTCGCCGACGGAGGTATTGCTCGAGTATCTCGTCGCCGCCGACCGCGTGATGATCTTCGTCGTCACGCCCGACACCGTGCGCATGTTCACGAGCCTGATATCGGTCGAGAACCTCGCCAGCCGCGTTCGCGTGGCGCGCGACTTCCTGGCCAACCCCCAGGCGGGCACTGATTCTGGGAGCGCCCTGCTTGGCAGCCTGTACGAAATCCTGCTCGGTCCAGCGCGACGGGCCGGCATGCTGGGCGATGCACACCCGCTGATCGTCGTTCCGCACGGCGTGCTGTCATATCTCCCGTTCGCGGCTCTGCGTGACAACGCACGCGGTCGGTACGTCATCCAAGACCACGTTGTGAGCTACCTCCCGGCGGCAGCCGCGTTGCCGGCGCTGCGGAGTGCTCGAGGCGGCGCGACGACCCTCGGTGCGGGACGCGTCGCCGCCGCAGTGTTCGCGCCCGATCCGGAAGGCCTTCCTGCGACGCGACGGGAAGCGATGGCCGTGGGCCGAGCGATTGCCGGCGCGCGGCTGCTGCTCGGCCCCAGCGCTACCGAGGCCAGTCTGCGTGCCGCCCTCGGCACCGTGCCCGTGGTACACGTGGCGGGGCATGGTGTCATGAACGCCAGCAATCCCCTGTTCTCGCGCATCCAGCTCGCACCCGGAAATGGCAGCCCCGAAGACGATGGCCGGCTCGAGGTGCACGACCTGCTCGACCTATCGGTGAGGAGCACGCTGGTCTTCCTGTCGGGCTGCGAGACGGGCGTGGGGACGGCGTGGTCCAGTGCCTTCACGCGCGGGGAGGACTACGCCACGCTGGCGCAGGCGTTCCTTTTCGCTGGCGCGCGCAGCGTGGTCGCCACCTTGTGGCGAGTGGAAGACGACGGGGCCGCCGTCTTTGCCGAGCGGTTTTACCGGCAGCTTGCGACGGCACCCCCCGCTGTTGCCCTCGCCGCGGCGCAGCGGGAGATGCTGGCCGATCCCCGATATCGGGCGCCCTATCACTGGGCGGCGTACAGCCTCAGCGGCGTCGGCGATCGCGCCCCCGACGCGCGAGAGTTGCGGACGGTGTCGGTCCGATCGATCACAGGCGATTTCTCCGTAGGCTTGGCGTGGGAGGCCCCATGAGGTACGGTTCGAACGTTTCCTTCCGGCTGGCAACTCTGCTCTTGCTCGGGGCGGCATTCTCAGCCTGCACCGATCGCACACCTACCGGGGTCCCGCTTCGGGCCTCGAGCAGCAGCAGCACCAGCGTCACCGTGACGTCGGCCGCGCCAAATAGCACGCTCCAGGACACGACCATCGACGTGCACGTGTTCGGATCGGGGTTCGATCGGGGGTCCAAGGCTCAATGGGGTCAGAGTGGCGTCGTCTCACCCAATGTGACGACCAACTCGACGCAGTTCGTCAGCTCCACGGAATTGGCGGCCAACATCACCGTTGCGGTCACCGCCAGCCCAGGGGCATACGACATCCTCGTGACCACATCGCACGGCACCAAAGGCATCGGAACCGAGCTGTTCACGATCGCTAGCCGGCCGGTGGCTACCGTGACCGTTTCGCCGACCGCCGCCACCATGGCGTCAACAAGCACCCTGGGATTGACCGCCACCACTTACGACCACGCAGGGAAGGTGTTGACCGGACGGCTCGTGACGTGGGCGACCAGCAACCCGGCCGCCGCGACCGTTTCGTCGACGGGCCTGGTGACGGCTCAATCGCCCGGCACGGCGACGATTACCGCGACGAGCGAGGGAGTGAGCGGCACCTCGGCCATCACCGTCACCGCGATTCCCAGCGGGACCCTCACCTTCTCGGCACTGACGACCGGCTCCACACACACCTGCGGCCTCGTGGGCGGTGCAGCGTACTGCTGGGGGTACAACGGCGACGGCCAGGTCGGGAACGGGTCGACGAGCGCCGCCGTTCCGCTCCCGGCGCTGGTCTCGACCGGCCTGAGTTTCGCAGCGTTAAGCGCGGGCTACTGGGCCACGTGCGGCATCGCTTCCAGCGGCTCCGCCGATTGCTGGGGAGCGAACGTGACCGGTCTGTTCGGCAACGGGTCGCAGACGAATAGTTTGACGCCCGTCCCTGCCGCGAGCGGGCTCACCCTCGCGGCCCTGTACCAGGGCGACCAACATACCTGCGGGCTCACGCCCGGTGGTGTTGCCTATTGCTGGGGCGGGAATCACTATGGCCAGCTCGGCAACGGGTCGACCACGGACAGCCCGGTGCCTGTGGCGGTTTCAGGCAACCTGACCTTCGCGACGATCAGTACGAGCGGACCAGCGGATCATACTTGTGGCGTGACGACTGGCGGAAGTGCGTATTGCTGGGGCTTCAACCAGGCGGGGCAGATCGGCGCGTCGACGAGTGGCGCCTGCACGCTCCCGCTGAACCGAAAGGCAACCGTGCCCTGTGCAATGGCTCCCGTTGCGGTCAGTGGCGGCCTCACGTTTACGGCGGTGAGTGTGGGCTATTCGCACACGTGCGGGCTCTCGGCCAGTGGTGCGGCGTACTGTTGGGGGGACAACTCGACCGGTGAGCTTGGCGATGGCACGAGCACGAACCGCTCGGTGCCGGTGGCCGTGGTCGGCGGGCTCACGTTCACCGCGGTGAGCGTTGGCCTGCGGGCCTCCTGCGGCCTGGCGCCGAGCGGTGCCGCGTACTGCTGGGGGAGCAACGTGCATGGAGATCTCGGCGACGGCACGAACGTCACCCGCACCGCGCCCGTGCCGGTCCTCGGTGGCGTGAGCTTCGCTACCGTGGGGGTCGGCAGCGGGCAGGTGTGCGGCCTCATGGCTGGTGGCACGGCCTACTGCTGGGGAGAGAACCTGCGGGGCCAGCTCGGGAACGGGACCACGACCGACAGCTACACGCCGGTCAAAGTCGCGGGGCAACCCTAGATCGATATCGATGCGGCGGCGCGGCCCCCGAGTATGTGTTGTCCTCGCCGACCTTGCGGCCCCGAGTCCCGGGCGCATATTGCAACGCAACTCAGAAGCTATGAACCCCGAGGCGCGATGTCCTGCGGGATCGCCCATGCCTCGAGGGGAGCAAATCGCGAAACCGGCTGAGGAGAATATTCCACGGCCGGTGTTTTTTTTGCGGCTCCGAGACGGGACGGAAGCAGCCGGCCTCGGGCCCGCAGGGGGGCCTCCCGCATGCTAGTCCGTGTGGAGCAGAGCGGACCGGTGACCACGATCGTCTTGAACCGGCCCGAAGTCCGCAACGCGGTCGACCGTGCGACCGCCGAGGCGCTCGCCGATGCGTTTGATGCGTTTGAGCGGGACCCGAAGGCGCTGGTCGGGGTCCTGTTTGGAGACCATGGCGACTTCTGTGCCGGCGCGGATCTGAAAGCGATTTCCGAGGGGCGACCCAACCGCGCGCAGCCGGATGGCGATGCTCCACTCGGTATCAGTCGCAAGGTGCTCACAAAACCGGTCATTGCAGCGATCGCCGGTCATGCGGTCGCCGGAGGCCTCGAACTGGCGCTGTGGTGCGACCTCCGCATCGTCGAGGAGGACGCCGTGCTCGGCATCTTCAACCGCCGTTGGGGGGTCCCGTTGCTCGACGGCGGCACGGTTCGTCTGCCCCGGCTGATCGGCCTCGGTCGTGCACTCGACCTCATACTGACGGGGCGGCCCGTGAGCGCGGCCGAGGCCGTCCAGATCGGCCTGGCGACCCAGGTCGTGCCGCACGGTGCCGCCCGGCGCACCGCCGAGCGTCTCGCTTTGGACTTGGCGCGATTCCCGCAAGCGGCGCTACGCGGTGATCGGCTGTCGGCGTGGGAGCAATTTGGCCTGACGCTCGACGAAGCGCTCGCCAACGAGTTCCGCAGGGGCATCGTCGCAGCGGCGGAAGCAGTGGCGGGCGCCGCTCGCTTCGCCGGCGGTGCCGGCCGACACGGATCTTTCGAGGACATCGGGCCCTAGGCCCCGCACACCGCATGGAGCCGGATCCCCGCGGATTCCAAGGGACGGGCCGGTTTCGGGTACTCCGGCGTCTGGGCGCAGGTGGGATGGGTGTGGTTTACAGCGCCTCCGACGCGGGCCGCGATGAAGTGATCGCACTCAAGACGCTGCTGTATGCGGATCCGATGGCGATCTATCGCCTCAAGAAAGAGTTCCGCGCCCTCGCCGACGTCGCTCACCCTAACCTCGTCAACCTGTATGAACTCGTCTCAGACGGCGAGCGCTGGTTCTTCACGATGGAGCTGGTGGACGGCCTCAACCTCCTCGACTACGTCCGGCCCGGTGCGCTCGACGTCGCACGCTTGCGGTCAACGCTCCCTCAGGTGGCGAGCGGCATCATAGCCATCCACGACCGGGGATTGCTGCATCGCGACCTCAAGCCTTCGAACGTGCTGGTGACCTCGGAAGGGCGAGTCGTGATCCTGGACTTCGGTATCTCCGCCGACCTCGCCCCCGACGCCCCGGCACTAAGAACCGTGGAGGAAGGTATCTGGGGGTCGGCCCCGTACATGGCACCCGAGCAGGTGCACGGCCGGGCGTGTCCCGCCAGTGATTGGTATGCGCTGGGCGTGATCCTGTACGAGGCACTCACGGGGAAGCTCCCCTTCATTGGGTCGGCGTTGCGCATTCTGGCAGTTAAGCAAACGGAAGATCCGCCGCGTCCCGACAGCGTCGCGCCCGGGGTACCGGTCGAGCTCGCCGACTTGTGCATGCATCTCATGGCGCGCGACCCAGACGCGCGCCCGACCGGCGACCGGATCCTGCACCGTCTCGGTTGCACCCCCGACGCTCACCTCGGGGCGATGGTGCTTCCGAGCCGGCCGGATGCGCTGGTCCTCGGCCGGGAGCAGCAACTGGCTGAGCTGAAACGAGCACTGGCGCGCACGCGGGGCCACGACGCCGTCTCGGTGTACGTCCATGGCGCGTCGGGGATCGGCAAGACGACGCTGGTGCGGCGCTTCCTGCAGCTGCTGTCTCCTCGGGCGGGCCTGGTGCTGGCCGGACGCTGCTACGATCGCGAGAGCGTCCCATTCAAAGCTCTCGACGGCATCATAGACAGCCTCAGTCGCTACCTCCGGGCGCTGCCACCGAAGGAGCTCCAGTCATTGCTGGAGCCGGAGATTCTCACCCTGTCGCGGCTGTTCCCAGTGCTCGAGCGAGTCGAAGCGGTGGCGAAGCTGTTGCGCCCGGCGCGGGAGACCGGAGATCCCGTCGAACTGCGGCGTCGCGCGGTGGCGGCATTGCGCACGCTCTTGCGGCGCATCGCCGAGGGGCGCCGTCTGATACTCCACGTCGATGATCTTCAGTGGGCCGACGCAGACAGCGTGGCGCTGTTCGAGGAGCTCCTGAGTCCCCCCGACCCACCCGCGCTCCTGTTCATCGCGACCTTCCGCAGTGAGGAGATCGAGTCCCATCCCTTTCTGCAAACTGTGCTCGCACAGGCGCGGACCCCGAGGAATCTGGAAATCAGGTTGGGACCCTTGAGTGACGCAGAAACCCGCCGCCTGGCGCGGCACCTGCTCGGTGTCAAAGGCTCGGTTGCTCGTGGGCAGGTCGAGTCCATCGTGGAAGAATCGGCGGGGAGTCCGTTTCTCGTCGAGCAGCTGGTTCACTATGTACTGGGCGCGGATGGTCCCGGTTCCGCTCGCCGATCGGGGGTCGGTCTCAAGGACATGCTGGACGCACGCTTGGCGCGGCTTCCTGCCGGCGCCCGAGAGTTCATGGAGGTGGTGGCGATTGCGGCGCGCCCCATCGACGCCACGATCGTGCGGGAGGCGGCCCAGCTTCCCGGAGATGAGCGCCCGCTGATCGCGCGCCTCCGGACGGAGCACTTGCTCCGCACGAGCGGCGCTGCGGGAGGAGTCGAAGCCACGCACGACCGGATACGGGAGAACATCGCCTCTCACCTGAGCCCGCAACGGACCGCTGAGATCCATCGTCGATTAGTCGAGGTCATGGAGGCGCGCGGCGTCGATGAGCCTGAGACGCTATTCGAGCACGGCGCTGCTGCGGGACTTACCGAGCGGGCGGGCGCTAACGCCGCTCGCGCCGCACAACGGGCTTCGGAGGCGCTGGCATTCGAGCGGGCCGCGCTCTTCTACAAGCGAGCTCTGGAGCTGCTCCCATCAGGGGCCGAGGCGCTCGGGTTGCAGGTCGGCCTGGCAGCCGCCCTGGCGAACGCCGGTCGCAGCGGACAAGCCGCGGATGCGTACCTGATGGCCGCCTCACGCGCGGAGCAGCCGCAGGGCCTGGAGCTGCGGCGGCGTGCCGCGGAGCAACTGCTCCGCAGCGGACACGTCGACCAGGGCCTCGCCATCGTGCAGAACGTGCTGCGCGCAGTGGGTCTCCGCCTGGCGAACAGCCCTGCCCACGCGTTGTTACGGTTGCTCGCGCGCCGGGCGTGGATTCGGCTGCGCGGCTTCCGGTTCCGGGAGTGCCCACCCGAGCAGCTGGATCCAGGTCTCGCGCGACGCATCGATACCGTTTGGGGAGTGGCCGTGGGCCTCGCGCGGGTCGATACGATTCGTGCGTCCGACTTCCAATCCCTCAACCTGCTGCTCTCCCTGCGCGCCGGTGAGCCGTATCGGCTGGCGCGGGCGCTGGCCGCCGAGGCGGCGTTCGTTTCCCTGGGAGGGGGCGCCAGTCAGCACCGCGCCGAGCGACTCCTCGCGATGGCACAGCAGCTCGCCGAACGCGTGGGCAATCCTCACGCGCTGGGTCTCGTCGAGCTGGTGCGGGGAATCGCTCGCTTCTACATCGGCCGGTTCGGGGACTGCCGACGGGGCTGCGAGCTAGCCGAGCAGCAATTCAGGGAGCGCTGCATCGGCGTCATGTGGGAGATCAACACGGCGCATTACTACGTCCTGTCCAGCCTCTACTACCTGGGCGAGCTGGCGCACCTGGCACGGCGCGCGCCGGCTCGCTTGCGGGAGGCGCAGCGGCTGGGTGATCTCTATGCCGCAGCGGACGTCGCGGCCGGACGTCCCATTGTCGCATGGCTCGTGCCGGACGACGTGGCAGGTGCTTGTAATGCCTACCGCGACGCGATTAGTCAGTGGTCGCATACGTCCTTTCATCTACAGCACTACCTCAGTCTCATCGCGGAAGGCCAGCTCGATCTCTACACGGGCGACGCCGAGCGTGCCTGGACCCGCGTCTCGCTTCGCTGGCCCGCCCTCAAGCGGTCTCAGTTGTTGCGGGTCCAGGTCATTCGCGTAGAGGCCCTTCATCTGAGGGCCCGCAGCGCCCTGGCAGCAGCCCAAGGACGCCGGGGAGAGTGGGCACAACAGGTGGAAAGCGCGGCGCGGGACGGACGGCGTATCGCTGCGGAGCGGATGGCCTGGGTCCAACCCATCGCGGACCTGGTTCTCGCTGGCGTTCACGCGATTCAACGGGACGAACCGGGCGCCGCGCTATTGACGGAACGTGCGATGAAGGGCTTCGAGGCCACCGGGCTAGTGGCCTTCGCCATGGCTGCCAAGCGCCGCCTCGGGGCGCTGCGAGGAGGCGAAGCGGGAGCGAACCTCGTGGCGGCAGCGGACGGCTGGTTCCGCTCCGAGGGCGTCGCGAAGCCGGATCGGATCACCGCCATGCTGGCACCCGGATTTCATGACTAACCGCGGCGGCCAGGACACGGACTTCGCGGCGCTGCGACGCCACATCGTCGCCCAGGGCCTGCTGGACACGGCTCCCGTCTATTACTGGCGCAAGCTCGGCGCAGCCGCGGTGCTGCTGGTCGTGAGCGTGACGCTGGTGCTCACCGGCGAGAACCTCGCGATCCGAGCGCTTGCGGCGGTGATGCTGGCAGTGACCTTCACCCAGGTCGGGCTCGTCGCCCACGACGCCGGCCACGGACAGATCTTTCGCAGCCGTCGGAGGAACGATCTGCTCGGGCTCATTCTGGTCAATCTCGTCATGGGGTTCGGCTACAGTTGGTGGGTCGACAAGCACAATCGGCATCATCGGCACCCCAACCGTCCCGACTACGACCCGGATATCAGCTTGCCGTTCCTGGCGCTTTCGACGGGGCAGCTCGAGACCAAGTCATCGTTCCAACGGTTTTTCATCCGCAACCAGGCGTTCCTGTTCCCGCCGTTCCTGCTCCTGGTGGCGTACAGTCTCCGGCTGGACAGCGTGGCCTTCCTGCTGCGCGCCAGATTCCCTTATCGCACACTAGAAGTCGCATTGCTCTCGGCCCATCTGATCCTGTACAGCGCCGGCGTCATCGCCTTGCTGGGCGTTACGCATGGCCTGTACTTCGTCGCGATACACCAGGGATGCCTCGGCCTGTTCCTGGGATCGGCGTTCGCGGCAAACCACAAGGGGATGCCGATGCTCGATCCCGGTTCGTCGGCCACGTTCCTGTGGCGGCAGGTCGTGACGACCCGGAACCTGCGACGGCATCCAGTGACGGATTTCTGGTACGGACCGCTGGCCTGCCAGATCGAGCACCACCTGTTCCCCCGCATGCCCCGCTGCAACCTGCGGAAAGCCGCGCCGATCGTGCGCGCGTTCTGTGAATCTCACGGTGTGCCCTACCACGAGACCGGTGTCGTCCGAGCCTACACGGAAATCCTCCGCCATCTGCATCAGGTGAGCGGGGTGCTGCGCCGCCCCCGGCGTGAAAGGAGTTAGGGTGCGATATGGCCACGACTGCACAGATGGCGGACACCTATGACTACATGGACCGCTACTTCCGGCTCAGTATGGGCGAAACCGCTGACATTACCTGCGCTTTCTACGACGGCGAGTACACCAAGCCACTGGAGCGAGCGCAGCGCGACAAGCATGACTACATCTTCCGGAATCTCAGTCTCGGCCGTGGCTCGCGGGTGCTCGACATCGGCTGCGGGTGGGGACCGATGCTCAAGGCGATCGAGGAGCGCGGTGGGCACGGCGTTGGTCTCACGCTGAGCCCCAAGCACTTCGAGTCGTGCCGCCGCAACGGCTTCGAGGTGTACTTGCAAGACTGGAAGGAGAGCAGCGTCAGTGCGCTCGGTTCGTTCGACGGAGTCGTTTCGCTCGGGGCGTTCGAGCACTTCTGCTCCGTCGAAGAGTATCACGCAGGTCAGCAGAGTCGCATCTATCGCGAGTTCTTCAAGCTGTGCGGCGAGCTCTTGCCTTCGAAGGGAAGGCTGTTTCTGCAAACGGTGATTTGGGGACGCGCGGCACCTCCATGCTGGAGCTGCACCGTGCACGCTCGCAAGGGATCTAATGAGTACCTCGTCGGCGTGCTGAAGAAATTCTACCCAGGTTCGTGGTTGCCGGAGAGTCTGCAGCAAATCGAGGAAGCGGCCTGGCCCCACTTCACGATCGTGTCGCACAACAACGGTCGGCTCGACTACATCGAGACGCTGATGCAATGGCATCGCCGCGTCTCCCGGCCCAGCGCCGCCAAACTGGTCGAGGCGCTGCGGGTAGTGCCCCGCTACCTGTCGAGCCGCGATTTTCGCTACAAGATGAAGTCGCTCCTGTCGAGTGGGGGCTATATGCGGGAGTGCCTCGTGCGTGAGGTTATGGATCACCAACGAATCACGCTGGAGAAGTGCGCCTAGCGCGGAGGGTTTATGCGCGGTCTCGGCTCAATTTTCGTGGCGACACTCCCGGTAGTTCTTATAGCGCATCAGGCTACGCCATTCGGACGCTTTCAAGGCGTGGTGCAAACCCAATGGCTCGATGACGGCAGGCGCATGCGCCTGGTTGCCGACTTCGGCTTTGTCCAGCCGGACAGTACAGTGTGGATCGCTCCCAAGGATTCGATCATTGATGGTGCGTCCATCCCGCGCGTCTTCTGGTCCTTTATCGGTGGACCGTTCGAAGGCCGCTACCGGAATGCATCGGTCGTTCACGATGTCGCTTGTGTGGTTAAGAACCGGCCCTGGAGAGCGGTGCACCGCATGTTCTTTCTCGCCTCTCGAGCTGGAGGCGTGGGAGCGCTCAATGCGAAGGTGATGTTTGGTGCGGTCTTTCTTTTCGGTCCGCGGTGGCCAACGCCGGCTCACGTGCCCGGACACTCGGGAGGCGCTGCGAGGTTCGTCATCGCCCGAGACACTTTGCAGCCCCCGCTCTCAAGCGACGAGGACTTTCTCCGAATGAGGGAGTACATTCGTAGCAATCCCGGGATGGAAGTCGAGTCAATAGAAAGACTCACTCGGGAGAGCCTGGTTCGCGCGATTCCGCAAGTACCGAAAGCATTCCGCGGCTTGGTCGAAGACCCGTTAGAGAGGTGAACACCCCGG
>Ga0070706_100004676_pt1 | contig 13126 bp, 9 predicted proteins | sample KBSK5501metaG_FD_65476 | JGI IMG/M metagenome (GOLD analysis project Ga0070706, IMG submission 65476) | Corn, switchgrass and miscanthus rhizosphere microbial communities from Kellogg Biological Station, Michigan, USA - KBS K5-50-1 metaG | ecosystem: Host-associated > Plants > Roots >...
CCCACTCGACCTCGACCAGCCGCTCGGGCTGGCCCCGCAGGAACTGGATGTTCGGGCAATCCTCCCGGTGGATACTCACCCCCCGCCCCCGGGTGATGTACCCGAGCACCCGGTCCCCCGGCAACGGGCTGCAACACCGTCCGAACCGCATCAGCACGTTGTCGACGCCGCGGACACGAACCCCGTGCGCGGTCGTGGTGGGGGACGCGGGGCGATCCGCTCCTTCCGGAACAGTCGGCGGTTCCTCTTCGGCCGGCTCCCCGCGCAGGGACTGCACGACTTGGAGCAGGGAAACGTCGCCGTTGCCGAGCGCGGCGAGCAGTTCGTCCTCGTCGGGGAGGCCGAACTGCGAGGCCACCTCGCGGAGCCGCTCGGCCTTCATCGCCGCCACGACGCTCCCGGTCCTGCGCAATTCCTTCTCCAGCAGCTCCTTCCCCCGCACGATGTTCTCGTCGCGCCGCTCCCGCTTGAACCATTGCCGGATCTTCGTCCGCGCGTTGCTGGTGCGGACGAACGCCAGCCAGTCGCGGCTGGGGCCAGCGCTGTTCTTGTTGGTCGTGACCTCCACGATATCCCCGGACTGCAGCGGATGGCTGAGGGGCACCAGCCGCCCGTTCACCTTCGCCCCGATGGTGTGGTTCCCGACATCGGTGTGAATCCGGAACGCGAAGTCGATCGGCGTGGCGCCCGCGGGGAGGTCGATCACGTCGCCCTTGGGCGTGAAGACGAACACCTCGTTCTGGAACAGATCGATCTTGACCGAATGGACAAACTCACGCGGATCCTGCAGTTCCTGGTGCCACTCCAGCAACTGGCGGAGCCATGAGAGCTTCTGCTCGAACCCAGGGTCGGACTTCTTGCCGCCTTCCTTGTACCGCCAGTGCGCGGCGATCCCGTGCTCGGCCGCCTGATGCATCTCGACCGTCCGGATCTGGATCTCGAGGGGCTGTCCTTCGCAGATCACCGACGTGTGCAGCGACTGATACCCGCTGGTTTTCGGGTTTGCGATGTAGTCGTCCACCTCGCCGGGGATCGGCTTCCACAGCGAATGCGCGACCCCGAGCGCTTCGTAGCACTCACGGACGTCATTCACGATCACCCGGATCGCGAGCCGGTCGTAGATCCGGCCGACGCCCTGCCCCTGGTACTTGGGACGCTGCATCTTTTGGTAGATGCTGTATACGTGCTTCGGACGACCGGTGATCCGCCCCCGATCCACTCGGATCCCGGCGCGATTCAACTCCCGGTGGAGGGTCTCGACCACGCTGGCCAGCACCACCACTTTCTCCTGGCTGGCGCGCTCGAACTCGCCGGCGATCTCGCGGAACGCGTCCGGCTCCAGGATGGCGAACGCCCGATCCTCCAACTCGCGCTTGATGCTTCCGATCCCCAACCGTTCGGTGAGCGGGGCGTAGATCTCAAGGGTTTCCGCGGCCGTGCGTTTCTGCTTCCACTCCGGAATGTACTCGATCGTGCGGAGGTTGTGCACGCGGTCTGCCAACTTGATCAAGATGATCCGGATGTCGTTGGCCATCGCCAGGAACATCTTGCGAAGGTTTTCCGCCTGGCGCTCTTCCCGGCTCTTCCATTCGATGCGGCCCAGTTTGGTGACACCGTCAACGAGTCCGGCGACCTCGGGACCGAACTTCGACCGGATCTCCTCGATCGTGCGCGGGGTGTCCTCGGGCACGTCGTGCAGCAACGCCGCCGTGATCGTGACCGCGTCGAGGCGCATCTCGGCCAGGATCGCGGCGACGGCGACGCTGTGGCTCACGTAGGGCTCGCCCGACGCCCGGGTCTGATCGGCGTGGGCCTCCCGTGCGAACAGGTACGCCCGCCGGAGGAGATCGACGTCCGCATGAGGCGTGAGCGCCTTGACGCGGGCCAGCAACTCGGCCGCGTCCGGCGGGAGCGTCTCCTCCGTGGTACCCCGGATGAATTGAAACCGCCTCATCGGTTCAGCACCGCGCGGGCCGGAGGTGCCGCCGGTCGACCGTCATCCGGCTGTCCGGCGATCGCCTGGAGTAGCTCGAAGGGACCTGCGCGGACGCCCCACTGCGCGCACACCTCGAACGCCTCGCGCTCCCGCCGCCCCTCGCGATAGCGGAGCGACGTCGCGAGATCCCGCCGGACCGTGGAGAGACACTGGATCTCGGTTCCGTCGCCGAGCGCTTCGCGGGACACCACCCCCGCTTCCTCAAAGATCACCAATGCCGCGGTAACGGCAGACGGAACGAGCCCGGGTGAGACCCCGCTGAGGTACGCCCACGTCGCGTCGTCGGGCCAGCGGAAGGGTTCGGTTCCGCGCCACTGCGCGAGGACGCGGTACAACGAGGCCAGCGCGGCGCGATCCGGGGCGCAGGCGTCGAGCGCACGCCGCCGTCCCGGGATCTCGTCCGGCCGGAACCCCACCGTGACCGAGACCGGACGGGCATCGAACCCGAGCGTGCCCAAGGCCTCGGCCAGGTATCCCCGGTGCGGCGGGAGGGACGATACGACCACGTGGCGGACATCTCCCGGAAGCGTCTCCTCGTCGAGGGCCGGCGTGGCCACCAAGACCCCGATCCGGTTCTCCCGGAACGCTTGAACGATGATCTGACGCACACGTCCCGGGAGGCCGCCGTGTAGGTACGCGACCCGCCCGTCCCCAGCGGCGCGCTCGCGCAGCCGCGTCGCCAGGTGCACGCACTCCTCGCGCCCGGTCGCATAAACTACGCACTTCTCGTCTCGGTTAATGACCTCCTCCACCAGCGCGTCGAGGGCGGCGCTTCTACGATCGATCAACCGCACTCCGGTCCGCACCGCGACGTCCTGCGCGAGCACCGCGGCAGGCGCCGGCGCACCGGGGTTCACGAAGCAGAGCTGTGCGCCCCGAGCCGCCTCCAGGAGCGGCGGAAGCGCTGATGCGGCAATCCCGTCGCACAGCACCATGGCGATCCGATCCGCGTGCGTCTCCGCCCATCCTCCGGCCGCGATTTCCCAACTGGCGACGACGACGTCTGCCTCGCCCGCCCGCAGCGCGGCCTCGGCGCGCTCGCGGTCCTGAACAGTCTGAAGCCCATGAGCGGAGACCACGCGGAGACCGAGGGGGTCCAGGCGTGTGCGGAGTTGGTCCGCGCGATGCACCACCTGGCGGCGCAGGGGCGCCACGACGAGCGCGCACCCGCGGTCGCGCGGGGCCGCGGCCGCCGCGGCGGCGAGCAGACTGGCCACCCCGCGCCCCGGAGGCATCGTGATCGCGATCGGCGCTCCGCGGACGATCGCCGCCATTGCCTCGGCGTGCACGGGCGCCAGCGGATATCGGTCTCGCAGGTGCGCGGTGGCCCGGTCGGCCCGATCACGGCTGTCGAGACGCCCCCACGCCCACCGCCCCGGCGGCCTGTCCCCCCACGGAGGCTCCGATGACTCGTCCTCCCGCTCCAGCAAAATGTTGATGCCCGAGGACCGGTCGCCTCCCCCCGTGACCGCGGCCACGGTCGCGCGGTACCGGGCCCCGGCATCGATGGAAGGCGACAAACGACCGGCGAGGCGCGCTCGAAGGTATCCCAGCGCCCGGCCATCCAGGGTGACAACCTGGACGGCATGCGGGTCATGCGGGTTCGCCGGTTCGCGGATCAATCTGAGGCGGTCACCGGGACGAAGCGTGCCGACGATCTGTTGCCGCCCGTCGAATGTCACGCCGACCACTTTGGTGTAGAGCGCGGCCGCGTCCTCCACGGCCGAGTCGCGGACCTCAGCCAAATACTCTGCCGCGCGGGCAAACAACCGGTCTATCAGGACTCCCGTGTCCGTGAGCATCCGCTCCGGGTCGATACCCGGCACGTCGAGCGCCACGACCCGCAACCGTACCCGCTCAGGATTGAGCGGGTCGAATTCGGGGATCACGGCGAGATCCACAGGAACTTCGGTAAACGTCAGCAGTTCAGCGGGCCCCGCCATGCCAAAGCCGATCGCCTCAAGGGTCGCTGCGCTGTCCGACACGTCCAGCCGGAGGTGGCGCCCATCTCCGATGACCCGCCGTTGGTGCGTCCGCACGCCTTTCACGGCGAGCACCGGCTCTGGGTTACCCGATCCAAATGGACCGAGGCGCTCCAGTTCACGCACCAGGGGGGCGGTAAGCTCCCCCAGCCGGACCTCGGCATCGACAAACAGGCGAAACGCGTCGGCGCGGTCCGCCCCCTGAGCCGCGGCCAGGTCATTGAAAGCCCTCCGAAACTCCGGGACGGCCTCCCGCGCGATCGACAACCCGGCCGCCATGGCGTGTCCCCCAAACCCGAGAAGGTGGGACTGACACGTCTCTAGCGCTTCCACCAGGTTGAATCCGGGTACGCTGCGGGCCGACCCCCGACCGGCGCCCTCGGCCAGGCCGATCGCGATCGCGGGACGGCGATACCGTTCCGCGAGGCGTCCGGCCACAAGACCGACGACGCCGGGATGCCATCCGTCGCCGGCCACAACGAACCCCGCGGCCGGGGCCTCCGTTTCAGCCTGCGTGATCGCCTCGGCGAGGGTCCGTTCGAGAATCTCCTGCCGCTCACGATTCGCGCGGTCCAGATCTTGGGCGAGAGCCCGAGCACACTCGGCGTCGTCCGTGGTCAGGAGCCGCAGCGCGGGCGACGGATCGCCGAGCCGCCCGGGCGCGTTCAACCGGGGGGCCAGCTGCCACGAGACGTGCCAGGTCGTGACGGGGCCGGTGATCCCGGCGATCTGGGCGAGCGCCCGGAGACCGACGAGCGGGGCGACGCTCATCTCCACGAGCCCGCCTGCGGCGATGCGGCGATTATCGTCAATCAGCGGCACAACATCGGCCACGGTCCCAAGGGCCGCGAGCGAGGCCATCCCCGCGGCCACCGTCGGGATCATCCCGAGCCGCTTCCGCAGGGCCGCCATGAACATGAACGCCAGGCCGGCCGCGCACAACAGCGTCTCAGCCCCGTCTTCACGCGCGGGCTCGATGATCAGGGCCGTTGGGCGTTCAGCGGCCGGGGTGTGATGATCCAGGACGATCACGTCTAGTCCCAGCATCCGGGCATGCTCGACCGCATCGGACGCGGTGATCCCACAGTCCGCGGCGATGAGGAGGCGCGCCCCTTGCGCGGCGAGCGCGTCGATGGCGCGGATCCCAAGCCCGTACCCATCGTCGAGGCGGTGCGGAAGATGCCACAGCGGATCGCCCCCGAGAGGACGGAGTCCCCGGAGCAAGATCGCGGTGGCCGTGATCCCGTCGACGTCGTAATCGCCGTGAATCGCGATCCGCTCGCCCGCGGTGACGGCGCGGGCGACACGATCCACGCCGGCCCGCATCCCTCGAAGGGACTCCGGATCGGAGAGTCCTTCGAGGCGCGGATTGAGGAAGCGTTGGGCGTCGGCGACGGTCGCGATACCGCGGCGGCGCAGGAGCGCTGCCGTGAGCGCATGAATCCCTAGCGCGGCCGCGAGGTCCCCCGCGGCATCGTCAGGCGGCGCGATCACCCATGTGGGCGTAGCCATCTTGTTACCATTATATCGCTCTGGGGAAGATCGGGCCCCTCAGGGCCTGCGCGGCTCTCCGGCGGCCCCGCCGGAGGCGGGCGCCACCGAAGCTCCGCCGCCGAGCGACGACGGCGCCTGCCTGGCCTCGTGTGCGCGGACGCTCTCGTGGAGGGCGCGGATCTGCCGCGCCTGGTGGGCGTGGTGTGCGAGCGATCCCACATAGGTCAGCACCGCCCCGAGCACCCCGGCGCCGACGATGATCATGCCGAGCGGCCCGGTGTAGACTGGCCACTGCCAAAACTTGACCGTCTCGATCGTCAGGTTGCTCAGGGCAAACACCGTGATCACCACGAGCCACAGCAGCAACCAAAACATCGTCCCGCCCATGACTGGGCCCCCCCTACCTCCGGCGGCGCCCGCCCCGGCGGCGCCTTCCCGTGGCGGGCTGGGGGCGACCTGCCCCCGCTCCGAGCGCGGCGGGCGTCGACTCCTCACGGTCGCCGGCGCTCGCCGTGGGCGCGGCGCGCTCCGGCGCTCGGTCCTCCGCCCGCGCGGGCTTGGCCTCCGCGCCCCCAGGACGGCGGTGCCGATCCGACCAGTTGTGCCAGTCCACGAGGATGGGGCTGGCGTTGAAGATCGAGGAATACCCGCCCGTGATGATGCTCACGACCAGGCCAAAGGCGACATCGCGAATCGTCTCGCCGCCGAATACGTACACCGCGCCGATCGCCAGCACCGCGGTCATCGCGGTGTTGATCGACCGGACGAGCGCTTCGAGCACGCTGCGGTTCACCAGGTGCTCATAGGGCTCCCTGGTCCGAAAGCCCAGGTTCTCGCGGATCCGGTCGAAGATCACAATGGTGTCGTTGATCGAGTATCCGGCGACCGTGAGGAGCACGGCGAGGAAGCTGCTGTTGACCTCTCGCTGGGTCAGCGCGAAGGCCCCGATGACGACCAGGAGGTCGTGGAGCAACGCGATGTCGGCGGCGATCGCGAATCGCACCGAATGGAAGCGGAACGAGATGTAAATGACCTGCAGGATGATCCCGATCGCGACGCCCAGGATGGCGATGTTCCGTAACTCGGTCCCGATCTCGGGCCCGACCGTGTCGGCCCGAAGCATCTTCGTGCCGGGAAACCGGGTGCCGACGGCATCGATGATCGCGTTGGTCTGCGCCTGCGTCAGCGGGCGCGTCCGGATGAAGACCTCCGTGTCCCCGGAGCGCTGGATGATCGCATCTCCCAACTGGAACCGCTCCATGACCTGGCGCACGTCGCCGACGGCAAATGCCTGGGGGATCCGCAACTCGAGGGAGTTGCCTCCCGTGAAATCCACCCCCCAGTTGAGGGCGTGATGGTCGCGGACGTGGTGGACGTACAACGCGATCAGCCCGGGGATGATCACCGCGAGCGAGAGCGCGTACCACCACCGTCGCCGGCCGATCAGGTCGAACGTCCGGGGCGCCACGGGCTACTCTCCCGCCCCGCTGGGCGCGGTAGGACGGCCCCGGCCGCCGACGACGCCGAGGCGCCGGATCCACCCCGCCGCCGACGTCTCGAGCGCGAGGTCGACAAACACTCGGGTCACCAGGATCGCGGTGAAGATGCTGGTCAGGATCCCCAGGATCAGGGTCACGGCGAACCCGCGAACCGGCCCGGTGCCCAGCCACAAGAGGACGAGGGCGCCGATCAGCGTCGTCGCGTTCGAGTCCAAGATGGTCACGATCGCCCGACTCCACCCCGTCCCGACCGCGGCGCGGAGCGTTTTCCCGCCCCGGAGCTCCTCTTTGACCTTTTCAAAGATGATGACGTTGGCGTCCACGGCTACGCCGAGGGAGAGGATGAACCCGGCGATCCCCGGCAGCGTCAGGGTCGCGCCGATCAGCGTGAGCAGCGCGAACAGGAGGAGAGTATAGACGCCGAGCGCGAGGTCTGCCAGGATTCCGCTGAACTCATAATACAGGGCCATAAAGAGGCCGACGAGCACGATCGCGATATACCCCGCGCGCAGGCTTCGGTCGATCGAGTCGCGCCCCAACAGCGGGCCAACCGTCCGGTTCTCCACGACATCCACGGGGACGGGCAGCGCGCCGCCGCGCAACAGCACCGCGAGGTCCCGCGCGGATTCCAACGTGAATCCACCTTCGATCACACCGTGCCCGCCGGGAATCGGGCTGTTGATCACGGGGGAACTGATCACCCGGTTGTCGAGGGCGATCGTGAGGTACTGGCGGAGGTGCGTGGTCGTGTAGTCCTCGAACTTCTTCGCGGCGCCGCTCTTGAAGGTGAAGGCCACGTTCGGGCGGCCGAACTGGTCGAACTGCTCCCGCGCGTCGACGAGATCCGCGCCGGTGAGGATGACCTTCTTGGGGACCGGAAGGGTCGTCTTGTTGTCGGGGAGGATGACGGTGTTGTTGTCTTTCCACTCCGCTCCCTGAGGGAGCGACTGCGTCCCGGTATCGATGAACTCGAGCAACGCGGTCTTGCCGATCAACTCGATCGCACGCTGCGGGTTCTCGATCCCGGGCAGCTCCGCCACGATGCGGTCGCGCCCCTGCCGCGTGATCACGGGCTCGGCCACCCCCAACTGGTCGATCCGGTTGCGGATCACCCGGAGCACCCCGTCCATCGCGTCGTTGGTGACGGTCGGGGTCTGCGCCGTCGGCTTCGCCTGCAACACGATATGGCTGCCGCCGCGGAGATCGAGGCCGAGGTTGAGATGGAGCGCGGGCGTTTGAATCTTCGGCGCGGTGGGCCCGTGGGGGAACACGATCGGTTCGAACGCGATCAAGAACGCCATCACCGTGATGATGATGACGCCGAGCAGCCGCACGGGATGACCGAGCCTCACCTAGGCGATCCCTCCAGGAAGACAACAAAAAAAGCCCTCGAGCCGCGCTTCATTATATCGGCGCCCTCGTCGCGATGTCAAACCAGCGGCGACGCCCTAGACGACCGGGACCGGCGGGCGAAACGGATCCCGGCGGGCGGCTTGACGGCCTCGCGGAAGATCGCCTTCGTGGCCGGGCGCCGGACGGTAATGGTGCTCGAAGAAGCGGAGCGCGCCCTCGGCCAGCAGGTGGTAGTACGCCGAGAACACCGCGCGAGCGTCGGTCCCGCTCCAGCCTTCGGGGAGCAGCTCCTGGGGCAGGCCCGGATCGATGAACAGGAACTTTCTAAACGCGTGCACGAGCGTGGTCTTCTCTACGAAGCACTTCGCGTCGGACGGTGCCTCGCCGCGCGAAGCGGCCGCGCGCTCCCGGTCCAGCCGCGGGCGCCACTCGGCGACAAACCCGGCATAGGCCTCGTGGATCGCGCCGAGATCCCAGTGGGCCGCCGCCCAGCGCGGGTCCGGGGTGGGACCCTCATGCTCGGCCGTCAACGCCTCGAACCGGCCCGCGAGCCCGTATCGCTCCGCCAGCGACGCGAGCCGGTCGAGAAGATCGTTCGGCGTCAGGTAGACCGCCCGCGACAGCGCACCGAACCCCATCCAACCGAGTTCCCGCCGGAGGCGTTCGCGTTGGGTGCGGTCCGGCTCCGCGGCGATCACGAGGATCCGCCACCGGCCATCCCATCGTTCTGGATGGAGCTTGAAGATCCGCGCCGCGGCTTCGTCGATCCGCTCCTGTCCGCGTGCGGATAAGGCATAGTAACTGGCACGGCCCGACCGGATCGACACCAGCCACCCCTGCCGGGTCATCCGGGACACCGCCGCCCGGATCGCCGACGGCGTAAAGCCCAACTCCGTCATCAGGGCGATGAGGCTTCCCACCCAGATGGTTCCGCCGTAATGGCGAACGTAGTCCCCGTACAGGGTGAACAGCATCGACCGGGCCTGCATCCTAGAGGAGGCCCTCGACCACGGTGGCGATCCCCTGCCCGACGCCGATGCACATGGTGGCCAGTCCCCACCGTGCTTGACGCCGCCGCATCTCGTACGCGAGGGTCACGAGAATGCGGGCCCCACTCGCCCCGATGGGATGACCGAGCGCGATGGCTCCCCCGTTGGGGTTCAGCCGGGTGCGGTCGATCTCCAGGTCGCGCACGCACGCGAGGACCTGGGCCGCAAACGCCTCGTTCAACTCGATCACCTCGATCTCATCGATCCGCCGGCCCGAGCGGGTCAGGGCCTTCCGCGTGGCCGGGACGGGCCCGATGCCCATATACGACGGATCGACGCCCGCCACCGCAGTCGCGGCGATGCGGGCGATCGGCCGGCGCCCTTCCCGCTCCGCCCATTCGGCGGACGCGACGAGCAACGCCGCGGCGCCGTCGTTGATCCCCGACGAGTTTCCGGCGGTCACGGTTCCCCCGGAGCGAAATGCCGGACGCAGCGCGGACAATCGTTCCAGCGTCGCATCAGGCCTCGGATGCTCGTCGGTGTCGACGGTAACGGCCTCACCCCGCGGCCGGGGGATCGTCACCGCCGCGATCTCCTCGGCGAAGCGTCCCTCTCGCATCGCGGCGGCGGCCCGTTGTTGGCTTTCCAACGCGAACACGTCCTGATCCTCGCGCGAGATCGCGTACCGCTCCGCCACATTTTCCGCCGTCTCCCCCATGCTATAGAGGGGATAGATTTCTGCGAGCTTCGGGTTCGGGAACCTCCACCCGATCGTCGTGTCTTGTAGGACCATCGGCCCGCGGGGGAACGCCTCCTCCGGTGAGGCGAGGACGTAGGGTGCGCGCGTCATGCTCTCCACCCCCCCGGCGATAAAGACGTCCCCGAGGCCGCAGGCGATGGCATGCGCCGCGGCGTGGACCGCCTGCATGCCCGAGCCACAGAGCCGGTTCACGGTCTGCCCGGGAACATCGACCGGGAGCCCGGCGAGGAGCGCCGCCATCCGCGCAACGTTGCGGTTGTCTTCACCCGCCTGGTTGGCGCACCCCATCACGACGTCCTCGATCACCGCGGGATCGAGGGTGTTCCGCCGGACGATCGCCTGCACGACGTGCGCGGCCAGATCGTCGGGGCGCACCTGCCGGAGCGCCCCGGCATACCGGCCGATGGGCGTCCGGACCCCATCCAAGATCACGACATCACGCATCTCCGAGTCCTCCCGTTTCCAGGCGCCTCAGCGTCCCGTGTATGCGGGCGTTCGCTTCGCGAGAAACGCGGCCACGCCCTCGCGGTGGTCGTCGGTTCGTCCCGCGATCTCCTGGAGTTGCGCTTCGTATTCGAGCGCGTCGCCAAATCCGGTGGCGACGGCCTGGTTGACCGCCCGCTTGGTCAACCCGTACGCCCGCGTGGGCCCCGCAGCAAGGCGGACGGCCCACTCCAGGGCGCGTGGGAGGAGGTCGTCGTGCGCAACGATCCGGTTGACCAGCCCCAACCGTTCCGCCGTGATGGCGTCGATGGGATCGGCGAAAAACATCATCTCGAGCGCTTTGCCGACCCCGACGAGTCGGGGCAGAAGCCATGTGCCGCCCGAATCGGGAATGAGCCCGACCCGCGAGAACACTTCAATAAATGACGCTCGGTCGGACGCGATCCGGAGATCGGCCGCCAGCGCCAGGTTACACCCCGCTCCCGCGGCCACCCCGTTGATCGCGGCGATGACCGGTTTTTCCATCGTCCGCATCCGCAGCACGATCCCATTGTACCGCGTCCGGAGTAGGTCTCCCAGCGAGGTCTGGCCGGGCGCCTGCTCCCGTAGATCGGCGCCGGCGCAGAACCCGCGCCCGGATGCCGCGAGCAGCACGCACCGCGCCTCCGGAGCGCGTTCCGCGTCGCGCAGCGCGTCCTGGAGCTCCTTTGCCAGTTGCGCGCTGATGGCGTTCAGCACGTCCGGTCGGTTCAGGGTGATGACCCGAACGCCGTCCTTCGCCTCCACCAGCAATGTCTCGTACATGATCGCGCGCCCTCCTTCACTCGCCCAGTCTGTGGGGATCCTCGAGCAACCGTCGAACCGCGTCAAATACACTATCGAGCATCCCTTCCGTCAGCCGCCCGGTGTTGGTATTTTGGCGGCTGGGATGGTACGACGCCACCAGCACGGGGAAGTCGGGCCCCAGCACGTGAACCGCGCCGTGCGCGAACCGCATCCCGTGCACAGGAGCGCCGAGCGAGCGGAGGAGCCGGCGGCAGACCGTGAACCCGATCTGCCCGAGCGCCACCATCACGCGGACTCTGGTGAGGAGGGCGGTTTCGCGAACGAGAAACCGGGCGCACCGCGCGACCTCCTGAGGGCGGGGGCGGTTGTCGGGGGGCGCGCAGCGCACGGCCGCGGTGATGTAGGCTCGGTGAAGGCGCAGGGCGTCGTCCCGGTGGACCGTGGTCGGCTGGTTGGCGAACCCCGCGCGGTGCATCGCCCGGATCAGCCACGTCCCCGAGGTGTCCCCCGTAAACATGCGCCCGGTGCGGTTGGCTCCGTGCGCCGCCGGCGCCAGACCAACGATCAGGACCTCGGCGCGCGGATCCCCGAAACCGGGAACAGGCTTCCCCCAGTACGTCCACCCGGCGTACTCGCGCTTACGCTCGGCGGCGACGCGTTCGCAGTATCGGCGGAGGCGGGGGCACGCCGTGCACGCGACCACATCGCGCGCTACCTGCGCGAGCGAGTCGCCCCGCGTCACCGCCCGGTGAACTGCGCCGGTCGCTTCTCGAGAAACGCCCGAACCCCTTCGCGCTTGTCCTCGGTGCCAAACAAGAGGTGAAAGCACCGCCGCTCGAACTCGAGCCCGCCGCCGAGCGTCGTCTCGAAGGCGTGGAGCACCGCCTCCTTGGCCATCCGGACGGCGATCGCGGGCTGCGCGGCGATCTCCCGAGCCAGACGTTTCGCTTCGTCGAGATACAGTTCGACGGGCATCACCCGCGACACCAACCCCCAGGCCAACGCGTCCTGGGCGGTAAAGTTCCGCCCGGTGAGGACCACCTCCATCGCCCTGGACTTCCCGATCGCCCGCGTCAGGCGCTGGGTGCCACCTGCCCCGGGCATCAGCCCGAGCCGGATCTCCGGCTGTCCGAATCTGGCCGTTTCCGACGCGATGATCATATCGCACGACATCGCGAGTTCGCACCCTCCGCCGAGCGCGAACCCGCTGACGGCCGCGATCACCGGCTTGCTGATCCTCCGGATCCGCTCCCACTGCTGGAACCGATAGCCCCGAACCATGTCGGCCGTCGTCGCATCCGCGAACTCGCGGACATCGGCGCCCGCGGCAAACGCCCGCTCGTTTCCCGTGACCACGAGGCAGCGGATGCCGTCGTCTCGGTCCATGGCCTCCATCGCGGTGGCGAGCTCCTCCATGAGCACCTGGTTAAGTGCGTTGAGTACGTGCGGCCGGTTCAGCGTGATGACGCCGACCCCCTCGGCGGTGGTGACGAGGATGTGCTCATAGGTCATACACGGCTCCCCCCGAACGGTTTGGTCCCTTCTTCTCCCCCTCACTTCCGTCTCTCCTCTGGATCGCGGAGAAAAACGCGAAGACGCGCGTGGCCGCGGGCACCGCTGCCGGCGCAAAGGCGCTGAGGGGGTGAGAGGGTGCGACGGAGCGGGCGGGTTACCGAGGCGTGAGCGACGCCTCGAACCCCTCCGCCTGAAGATTGGCGGCGAGGCGCTCGGCGGTGGTCCGATCGAGATACCCGCCGACCCACACACGGTACGGCGGTCCCTCGACAAGGGTCACCGCGTAGCCGCGGTCACGCAGCTGCCTG
>Ga0070706_100004677_pt1 | contig 13125 bp, 13 predicted proteins | sample KBSK5501metaG_FD_65476 | JGI IMG/M metagenome (GOLD analysis project Ga0070706, IMG submission 65476) | Corn, switchgrass and miscanthus rhizosphere microbial communities from Kellogg Biological Station, Michigan, USA - KBS K5-50-1 metaG | ecosystem: Host-associated > Plants > Roots >...
CGAAGTCGCTGCATCACGTCCACTCTGGCGTTCCGTAGCTAGCGTCGCGCGGTTCATCCACCGCAGTATCTTTTCCCACCAGTGACAGGTATCCCGCCTATGGCCACCCATCATGTCATTCAGGCGGCACTGCAATCGGCCGTTGATGACGGTGTATTTCCCGGTGCCCAGTTGGCGGTCCGTCTGCGTGGCGAGCTGCAATGTGTGGTTGTAGCCGGGCGATTGTCGTCAGAGCCTCCGGGCCTCCCCGTACAACGCGCCACTATCTATGACCTCGCCTCTCTCACGAAACCTCTGGCAACGGTTACATCAGTACTGCTTTTGATTCAGCGGGCCAAGGTTGCTCTTGTGGATCCCGTGCAAACGGTATTAACCGAACTTGAAGGGGCGCCGATCGGTCAGGTAACGGTGCGAGAGCTCTTGACCCATTGCTCGGGCTTGCCCGGATGGCGACCGTTATACGAGCGCCTTGATGCAAGAGGTGCTGTTCCGGGGCTCTCTGGCGGGGATCAGCCCGTCAAACAACATGTATTGCAAATGATTCGCGACGAACCGTTGATCTATGCACGCGGAGTGCGAAGTGTCTACAGCGACCTTGGATTCATCTTGCTAGGATTTCTGGTAGAGCGTCTCAGTGGAATGGCGCTGGATCTCTGGTGTGAGGACGCGATCGTTCGACCGCTACGGGCCGACCCACTGATGTTTTGCCCGACGGCAGGGCGAGCGCAACTCGATGTTGTACGCCCAATCGTTGATGTATTACGCCTAGCCCCGACCGAACAGGACGAGTGGCGCAATCGACTCTTACGTGGAGAGGTGCACGACGAGAATGCCGCAGCGATGGGTGGTGTCGCGGGCCATGCAGGGTTATTCGGGACTGCCGAATCGGTGCTGGCTGTCTCCGGAGCCTGGCTCCAAGGCTATCATGGAAGAGAGTCGATTCTGGATGGGGAACTTGTCAGGCAGTTTACGACCCGCCAAGGATCTGCCTCTCAATCGAGTTGGGCGTTGGGATGGGACACTCCGTCGGCGCCGTCCTCATCGGGATCCAGTTTTTCCGAGCGCTCGTTCGGGCATCTCGGCTACACCGGGACGTCGTTGTGGATTGATCCACTGTGCGAATTGGAGGTGGTACTGTTATCCAACCGGGTACATCCGAGCCGGAGGAACGAAAAGATTAAGGTCTTCCGCCCGTGTATTCACGACCTGGTATATCGGGAGTTTGTGTCTGCGTGATACTCGGGGCTACGCTAGGTCCTGGTAATCGAGCCAGGTTTCTTTTTCGGCGAGATACTTCGTGCCTTTGAAATTGGTGCGGGTTCTCAATTTAGTGAACCCGAATCCCTGCATCGCTTCGATGAGTTCTTTTACCGAAGCGGTTATGGTAGGATGCGAGTGTCCTTCGACAGTCAGGGCTTCATACATAACCTTGGCGGCGTAGCCTGAGGGTGTTCGGTTCACGAGGACTGTACGATTGAAATACCGATCGCTCGGGTCGACTCCTTCAACCTGGTGCTTTTCAATCAGTCCTTCTTTTTTGAAAAGCAGCGGAAGCGAACTCATCACGACCTCCATGACACTCAAATGGAATGACCCCAGAGCCCCAAGTATAGGGCGGGGCCTTGCCGACTGCAAGCCGTTGACAACCGCTTAACGCCCCCCTATCATTTTCCCCCGCTGCGGTAAGCCGCCGTGTTCCGGAAGATATGAATATCCCCAACAGCTTGACCATCCTCCGTATTCTCCTGATTCCCTGCTACATAGGGTTACTTGTCTATGGCAGATTTGGCCAAGCGCTTATCGTTCTTATCGTGGCCGGACTCACTGATGCGCTCGATGGGGCGATCGCCCGTGTGAAGAATCAGTATACTCGGCTCGGAGCCGTGCTGGACCCTCTGGCCGATAAGCTGCTACTCACCTCCGGGTTCATCACGCTTTCGATGATTCATTTGATTCCGTTGTGGGTCACCATCATCGTGGTCAGCCGAGACTTGATACTGATGCTGGGAACGGCGGTGGCGCACTTCACAGATTCTCGCGTGGACATTACTCCCACCTTCTTGGGCAAGGGCACTACGTTTCTCCAGCTGTCCTATGTCGTGATGGTAATATTCCTGAGTTCCCGTCAAATCGATCTCGCCATCATGCTGCCTCTCTTGCTCGGCATGGTCTCCTTCACGCTATTGTCCGGGTTGCATTATCTCTACCGAGGCTATCGGCACACGAGTGCGCTCAGCAGCTAGGGCTCTGTATTGCTTGAGCCTGCGTGCCTCGTCATCTGCGCAGAGATTGTGCATTTGTTTGACAGGTCCGGGGGTGGCCAGTAGACTCGCCTGGTAGGTATTCCCCGCCGTCTATAACCGGCCAGGCCGATGGCCACATCGAAGGGTGAGTGTTGGGTATGGCTACCTTTGCGTATGTCGGACGGACCAGATCGGGTGCCGTCAAGAAGGGCGAGCTGAGCGCTAAGACCCGAGATGAGGCGGTGGATCAACTCCGTAAGCAAAGCGTCGTCGTCACCAGCCTTGAAGAAAAGAAGAGTGGCGCGGGCGGATTCAAAATTAGTTTTGGGTCTGGTCTTACCGATAAAGACCTGGTTGTATTTACGAGACAATTCGGCACGATGATCAATGCGGGTCTGCCCTTGGTGCAGTGTCTCGAAATCCTCTCGACCCAGTCCGAGAATAAAGTGCTGCGAGAGACGATTGGAGAAGTGAAGACTCAGGTGGAGGCAGGTTCGACCTTTTCGGACGCCTTACGCCGCCATCCTAAGGTCTTCGACGATCTTTACGTCAACTTGGTGCATGCGGGCGAGGTGGGCGGCCTGCTCGATACGATCTTGACGCGTCTCGCAAAATACATTGAAAAAGCGATGAAGCTCAAAGGGCAGATCAAGTCTGCCATGGTCTATCCTGCCACAATCATGGGAGTTGCCGTTGTTGTTATCATTATTCTCATGCTTTTTGTCATTCCAATCTTTGCAAAGATGTTTCTTGAACTGTCAGGCGGGAAAGTGGCGTTGCCCGGCCCTACGCAACTGGTTATCGACCTCAGTAACTTCTTTATTGCGTACTGGTATGTCATTTTTGGCGGTATCGTGGGGATCCTTGTTGGTATTAAAAAATACTATGGGACCGTTAAAGGTCGGATGGTCATTGATAAGTTGCTTCTCAAGTTACCAGTGGTTGGAGACTTAATCAGAAAAGCCTCGGTTGCAAAGTTTACCCGTACACTCGGGACGTTGCTCTCTAGCGGGGTCCCATTACTCGATGGAATGACCATCTGTGCAAAGACCTCGGGTAATAAGGTTATTGAAGAAACGTTGATCAACGCTCGCGTCAGTATCAGTGGCGGAAAGACCATCGCCGATCCCTTGGCATCAAGCGGGGTTTTTCCGAAGATGGTTACGCATATGATCGCCGTCGGTGAGTCAACTGGTGCGCTGGACGCGATGTTGGGAAAAATTGCAGACTTTTACGAAGACGAAGTTGATCAGGCAGTTGCCTCGTTGACGGCACTACTTGAGCCAATGATGATGGTGTTCCTGGGGATTGTGATTGGGTTTATCGTGATTGCGATGTACCTCCCGATCTTCAAAATGGCGTCTGCAATCGGATAGGGCCGGCGTCTCGTCCGTTCCTCTCGCGGAGTTTTGGCCTAGTACCCAGCATGAAGGCTCTAAGCCTTTCTGGCGAAACCACTCGGCGCTCCGTCAAATGTGCGATGACACAGTTCCTGGCCCCATATCCGAGGAGAATGAACGAGGCACATCTCTCTTCATGCCCCGCCGATCTCCTTCTCGCCCGGTGGTCTTCTACTCATGAATGATTTGCGCAAAAGACTGTATTGGATCATGGGGCTTCGGATGGCCCTCGTGACCCTGATGCTCGGCCTGTCTCTCGTTTTTCAAGCCGGGAAGGGCGGGCAGGTCGAAACGTTCTACACCCTGATTATTGTCACCTACATTCTGACGATCCCTTCCGCCATTCTGCTCCGTGCGCTTACCTCACCGGCAGCTCTCACGATACTTTTTTGGACTCAGGTGGGGATCGACTTCCTCCTTGAAACGGTGTTGGTTATTAGGACAGGCGGGATCGAGAGTCCCTTCGCGGTGCTGTATGTCATGACAGTGGCGGTCGCCAGTCTCGTTCCCCGTCGGCGAGTGGGGCTTCTTACCGCCTGTTTTTGCATTATTTTATTTGGGCTCTTAACGAACATTCAACTGTATGGTCTTGTTGAGGGTTGGGGGTGGATGCCGCCGAGTCGGCTGACTATGCCTGAAACATTTCAAACATTCGGCGTCTATGCACTCTCCCTTCTTGTCGTCGGGATTCTTGGCGGAACCTTAGCAGATCAACTTCAACAGGCGGACCAATCGTTACGTGAGAAGGAACAGGGACTAACTCGCCTCCAAGTCTTTCATGAGAATATCGTCCACAGCATCAGCAGCGGTGTGTTTACGGCAGATGCCACGGGGTGCATCACCTCGTTCAACCCAGCGGCACAGGAAGCGACTGGGTATACGATCACTCACGTCGCCGGGCGTCCCTGGCGCGAGGTCTTCAACTGGCATCCTAGCCAACAATCAGACGAACAACTCAGTGGTGTCGTGTCGACGACAAAGCGATTCGAAGTGGAATGTAAGCGTGCTGACGGCAATCGCTTGATCCTCGGTATGACCCTTTCCCCATTGCACGAGCAGGGGAGGCAGACAGGCTTGGTTGGTGTGTTTAAAGATCTGACACAGATTCGGGATCTCGAAGAGGAAATGCGGCGCAAGGATTGGCTGGCGAGTTTGGGTGAGATGTCTGCCGGGATGGCCCATGAGATTCGGAATCCGCTTGGCGCGTTGGCCGGCGCGATGCAAATGCTTCGAAAAGATGCCATGGAAGACGAAACGAATCGCCGGTTGATGGACATTGCGATACGGGAGGCCACCCGGCTCGATAACATCATTACCGAATTCCTCCAGTATGCACGTCCGCCGGCGCTCAATCTCACAGAGCGTGATCTCAACAAAGTACTTGCTGAGACGCTCGATCTCGTTCAACATGAAGCGCGAACACGTTCCAAGATCAAGATCGTCACGTCTCTGGCAACCGGGGCGCTCACGGCCCTGGTTGATCAAGATCAGCTCCGCCAAGTCTTCTGGAATATGGCGACGAACGCGTTTGAAGCAATGCCGGAGGGAGGACAGTTGACGATCTCGACGAGCTGCCGCCACGTTGATGCCGGCGGCCGCAAGGGCGATGTCATCGAAATTGCGTTTCAAGACACTGGGGAAGGTATTCCAAAACAGAACCTCGACAAGATCTTTCTTCCGTTTTTCACGACGAAGAAAGAAGGGTCAGGGCTGGGTCTCGCAGCTGTGCATCGCATCGTCGATCTGCACGGGGGGTGGATTAAGGTCGAAAGTCAGGAGCGTCAAGGCTCACGGTTTGTCGTATGTATGCCGCGTTCTGGGGATGCCGGGGTGCGGTTGTGGCATGAGGGACGGACGCCGTGGAAAAGATCCTAGTTGTTGATGACGAGCGGGGGCTGCGCGAAGTTCTGAGCATCATGCTCAAACGCGCGGGCTATGTCGTGACTGAAGCGTCGGATGGCGAAGAGGCCATCGGTCATATAAGCAAGGAAATCTTCGATCTCGTCATAACCGACCTCCGCATGCCGAAAGCCGATGGCATGGCGGTCCTGAAGGCGGTGAAGTCTTCTTCTCCTGAAACCGTGGTCCTCGTCATTACGGCGTTTGCGACCGCGGACTCGGCGGTCGATGCGATGAAACAGGGCGCGTACGACTACCTGACCAAGCCGTTCCAGGTCGATGAAGTGCAGTTTATCATCCGCAACGCCCTGGAGAAGCGGCGTCTCTCGACGGAAAATATTCTATTAAAGCGCGAGATGGCGAGCCAGTCGTCGTTTGCACAGATCGTCGGCCAGAGCGAGAGCATGCAGAAGGTGTTCGACGTGGTGCGCAAAGTCGCGGACGCCAAGAGCAATGTGCTGATTTGTGGAGAAAGCGGAACGGGAAAAGAGTTGGTGGCGCGCGCGATTCACTATAACAGTGCCCGGAGTCCGATGCCCTTTGTGGCGGTGAGTTGCAGTGCAGTGCCGGAGACGTTGCTCGAAAGTGAACTCTTCGGGCACATGAAGGGGTCTTTTACCGGTGCCATGGCCAATAAGGCGGGGTTGTTTGAAGTTGCCAATGGCGGCACGATATTTTTGGATGAAATTGGCGATACAACCCCAACAATTCAAGTCAAGCTGCTGCGCGTCATTCAGGAACGAGAGTTCCGGCGTGTGGGCGGCAACCAGGATGTAAAGGTCGATGTGCGCATTGTGGCCGCGACCAATAAGGATCTTGAAAAAGCCGTAGCCGACGGCTCATTTCGCGAAGATTTGTACTACCGCTTAGACGTGATCCCGATTCGGCTTCCCCCGTTGCGGCTTCGAACGGGAGACATCCCGCTTCTCGTGAAACATTTCCTCGAGAAGTTTTCACAGGAAAGTGGCAAGCCGGCTCCCGTCTTGACATCGGAGGCGATGCACGTGTTGTTGGGCCATGAGTGGCGCGGCAACGTGCGCGAGCTTGAAAACTTGATTGAGCGGGTTGTCACCTTTTCCGTCGGTGCGCCTGTCTCGGATGAGGATATTCGTGGCTGGCTTCATCGAGTCGTGACCCCTCAGCAGCAGGGGGTGCCCACCGATTTACCTGAAGACGGGTTGGATTTGGAAGGGCTTATCAACGGCATTGAAAAAGACCTGCTCTTGAAGGCGCTCGAACGAGCCATGTGGGTGAAGAAAAAAGCTGCACGGCTCCTGAGACTCAACACGCGATCGTTTCGCTATCGACTAGAGAAGTATGCCATCAAGGGAGGCCGTGATTAACCCGCAGCCGAGTCCATCCGATATCACCGTCTTCGCTCCTGCCAAAATCAACGTGATCCTGCGAATCCTCGGCCGCCGCCCCGACGGGTTCCACAATCTCTGGTCGATCATGCAGACGGTTGCCCTCGAAGACGAAGTGGAGATCAGGTTGCGTGCTGACCGACAGGATATCCAGCTGAGGTGTGATGCGACGCAGCTGGCTGCAGACCAGAGTAACCTCGTCTATCGCGCAGCTACCGCAGTGTTGGCCCGAGCCCAGCAATCGATCGGGATCGACATTGAGCTGCGTAAGCGCATTCCCATGGGAGCCGGCCTCGGTGGCGGGAGCAGCGATGCCGCAGCCACCATTATAGGGTTGAGCCACCTCCTGCAGCTGGAGTGGTCTCCGACGCAGATGGCTGATGTCGGGCAATTGTTAGGTAGCGATGTGCCATTTTTTCTCTTTGCCCCCTCGGCGTTTGTGGAGGGTCGGGGAGAAACAGTTCGGCCGGTCGTCGTTGAAGGGGTGCGATGGGTCGTGCTCGTGAACCCGGGGTTTGGGGTCAATACCAAGTGGGCATATCAAGAATTGGCTGCCACCAGGACCGCTGTGACGCCGCTGTCGTTGGTCCAGCGAGAACTCGACCGGCAATTGCGCGTGAGCTGGGCCCAATTGATTGCCGCGGCAGAGAATGATTTCGAGGCGCCAGTCTTCGCCGCACATGGGAAGCTTCGGGAGATTAAACGGACCTTGCAGGCCTGCGGAGCCGAGATCGCGCTGCTGTCCGGAAGCGGGGCGATGGTGTTCGGGGTGTTCGCGGACGAGGCACGCGCGCGCCAGGCCCAGGCCCAGTTCGTAAATGAGAATTTGATGAACGCTTTTCTCGCTCCCACCTGTTCAGGCCCGCTCGGCTGGCGGTCCGGACTACCAAGATAAGCCGTAGCTCGGTTGACAACTCCCCGTGCGTTCCGCTAGAGTTTGACTCCCTAGTTGGCTTCCTCAACAGCGCGCAGCGAACGAGGTAGGCGGATTACGATCACGCCCACCGACGCCCGCCGTCGAGACGAACCATATAATACGAAATCAGAACGTGACGCAGTCGCATCCACGGACCCTCTGAGGAGTCGATGAGCAGAGAGCTAAAGATATTCTCTGGCAACGCGAATCCAGCACTGGCCCATGAGATTTGTGCCTACCTTGGGACCAAGCTCGGCGCGGCCACGGTGTCGTCATTCAGTGACGGCGAAATTCGCGTCAAAATTGAGGAGAACGTTCGTGGCGGCGATGTGTTCGTCGTGCAGTCGAGTTGCCAGCCCGTCAACGACTCCCTTATGGAGTTGCTGATTATTATTGATGCGCTCAAACGATCCTCCGCAAATCGCATCACCGCGGTCATCCCGTATTTCGGCTATGCTCGCCAGGATCGCAAAGATCAGCCACGCGTGCCAATTTCAGCGAAGCTCGTGGCCGATCTCATCAGCACCGCCGGCACAGACCGCGTCCTCACGATGGATCTCCATGCGGGGCAGATCCAGGGATTCTTCAATGTGCCGGTGGACCATCTCTATGCACTACCCGTATTGTTGGATTACATTACGAAGAAGAAGGTGAGCGACCTGGTGGTCGTCTCGCCAGACGCCGGTGGAGTGGAACGGGCCCGCGCCTTTGCGAAGCGGCTCGAAGCGAACTTGGCGATTATCGACAAGCGACGTGAAGGACCGAATCAGACGCAGATCATGAACATCATCGGCGACGTCGCGGGTAAGAGTGCGCTGTTACTGGACGATATGATCGACACGGCCGGCACTATTGTGAAGGGGGCGCAGGCCTGTATGGATCATGGGGCTCGGGAAGTGTGGACCGCCTGTACCCACGCGGTGCTCACCGGGCCGGCGTTGGATCGGATTCAGCAATCCTGCTTGAAGCAAGTGATCGTGACCAATTCGATTCCGTTACGGGGCAAAGAGCAGTTCTGCCCGAAGTTACATCAATTATCGGTCGCCCCACTGTTAGGTGAGGCGATTCGGCGAATCCATGAAGATGAGTCGGTGAGTTCATTGTTTGCATAACTCGAGACCGATGCATCGAGAGACCAGCGAGAAGAGGACGGAGGCCCTATATGAAGTTTGATCTAGCAGTCACGGTGAGAGAGAAGACGGGAAAGGGTGCGGCGCGCCAACTTCGGCGTGAGGGCAAGGTCCCGGGCGTGTTGTATGGGCAGGGCGAATGCCTGCTCTTGACGATTGAACCCGATAGCCTGGTTAAGATTTTGAAAGCACAGGCAGGGGGGGCCGCGCTCGTGTCGCTCACGCTAGCTGGTGCAAAGTCGAAACCGAACCGGACTGCACTTTTACGCGATTTCCAGGTCGATCCGGTCGAAGGGAATGTACTGCATGCGGATCTGTTTGAAATCTCGATGAACAAGCCGATTCGCGTGAAGGTGCCCCTGCATTTGACCGGCGGGATGCCTGCCGGCGTCAAAGAAGGCGGCATCCTCCACCACAATATGCGCGAGTTGCATATTGAGTGTCTGCCAGCTGATTTGCCGGACTTCATCGAAGTCGATGCTTCGGGGCTCGCCATTGCGCAAGGCCTCCATCTGAAGGACGTGGCTGCTCGCGAAGGGGTCCGCTATCTCGATGATCCTGAGCAGATGGTCGTGAGTGTGGCGGCGCCGATGACGGAAGCCAAGCTCGAATCGCTCCTCGCGAGCAGCGCAGCTGGGCCGGAGGGTGCAAAAGAGCCTGAGGTGGTCACGAAGGGCAAAGTGGCGGGTGAAGCCCCTGAGGGTGGCGAAGCGGCGAAAGCCGGTGCGGCTGCTGTTGTTCCTGCTGCTGCTGATGCGAAAGGTGGCGAGAAGAAAGGCGCTGCAGCGCCAAAAGCTGAGAAGAAAGAAACCGAAAAGAAGAAGTAACGTTGCGCCTCATCGTTGGGCTGGGCAACCCGGGCGCTGCCTATGCCCGAACCCGCCACAATGTCGGCATGTGGGTCATCGAGCGGGCCGCGGCTCGGTGGTCCATCCGTCTCGCCAAGCGCGGCATGGCTCATCGTGGATCGGGACGGCTTGGGTCGGAACTCCTGGAACTCGCCGGCACCCTCGACTGGATGAACATCACTGGTCCTCCACTCAAAGGCCTCGTGCGTGAGTTTTCGCTGACCGCCGACGACCTGATTCTCGTCCATGACGATCTTGATCTTGATCTGGGTCGTCTCCGGATCAAACAAGCCGGTGGCCATGGGGGACATAACGGGATCAAGTCGGTCATTGACACAATCGGGACGCCCCAGTTTGTGCGGGTCAAGATCGGAATCGGTCGACCGGCACCACGTCAGGAATCGGCAGACTATGTGTTGCAGGCATTCACGAGAGAAGAGATCGAGGTGTTGAATCCCTGTCTCGATCGCGCCGTCGATGCGGTGGAATGTCTGATCCACCGGGGGACAGCTGTGGCGATGAATCAGTTTAATGTGCGTGAACCTGAAAACGGCAACGATGAGCAATGAACGAGAAACGCTGAATCTGCGGAAATTGTCGTGGATCAGCATGGATCTTTGTTCAGCCATCATCGTTCAAGGTTGTAGGTAAGACATGGGGCTCTGTTGCGGCATGATCGGACTCCCGAACGTGGGGAAGACCACCGTCTTCAATGCGCTTGTTGGCGCGGGGGCGGTGGTGGCGAATTACCCGTTCTCGACGGTCGAAACGAATGTCGGGATCGCACAGGTGCCCGACCCGCGGGTGGATCGGCTTGTCGAGATTTTCAAATCCAAAAAAAAGACACCCAGCACATTGGAAGTCCGTGACATCGCGGGCCTGGTCGAGGGAGCCAGCACGGGAGAAGGGCTGGGCAATCAGTTCCTCGGACAGATCAGGGAAGTCGACGTGCTGATGCACGTGGTGCGCTGTTTCCAAGGTGGGGATGTCGTTCATGTGAGCGGTAGCGTCAATCCGATTCGCGACATCGGCACCATCGAAACCGAGCTGATGCTCGCCGATTTGGAGACGCTGGACCGCCGCAAGCAAAGGACCGAGAAGAAAGTCCGTGCCGGGGATAAGAAAGCGGCGTTTGAGTTGGCCTTTGTGCAGAAGCTGATGGATCTCCTCGACGAGGGCGAATGGCTTGGCAATTTGCCGTATACACCGGAAGAACGGCTAATTCTGGAGGAATGTCAGTTGCTCGCTGCCAAGCCCGTGCTCTTCGTCGCCAATGTGACAGAAGGGGCCAATGCGGATGAGGCGATGGTCAAAACGGTGCGAGAGTTTGCCGAGAAGCGCGGTGCGTGGCTTGTCACGATCTGCGGCCAGCTCGAAGCGGAGTTGTCCACACTTCCGGACAGTGAGCGGGCCGATTATCTGAAGGAAATGGGGCTGACGGAGTCGGGCCTTGTTCGCCTCGCGCGCGAGGCCTACGCACTGTTGAACCTCATCACGTTTTTTACCGCCGGCGAGACAGAGTCGCGAGCCTGGCCGCTGCGGAAAGGGCTTACGGCCCCACAGGCGGCGGGGAAAATTCATTCCGACATGGAACGAGGATTCATCCGCGCCGAGGTGTATACCTATGACGATCTGATGGTCTGCGGATCGGAAGCTAAGGTAAAGGAGAAGGGGCTGTTTCGCCTCGAAGGAAAAGACTACGTGATTAAAGAAGCCGATGTTGTCTATTTCCGCTTCAACGTGTAGCAGGCTGCTGAAAAAGGCCCCCAACTTCGTTCTCAGCTCGTCGAAATCCTCAACGTACCTCAGAGGGTACGCCTCCGGTTTCAACTCGCCTGCGGCCTCGTTGGATTGCTTTTTTGAGCAGCCTGACCAGAATGATGTATTTCTAATTCAACCCCCGCAAAGTTTGCAGAGGCCCAGCTTGTACGGCAAAGTTCGCCCAGAGCCTCGGCACATCCTGGCATCTGATAAGGCAAACAAATTAAGTGTCTGGGGATGATGCTAATCCCCTTCTACTGTGTGCTAACCACTTGTCGATACCCTTTTTGTCATAGTGAATAGCCTTGATTCGTTTTTCAAGAAGGCTACGGAAGTCTCTCCGCTTCTTCACTTCCCCTCGCCGAACTCTTTGGTTATAAGTAAACCAGTGCCATGCCAGAAGATCAGCGCACTGTACTTGGCTGCTATCGGCCTTGTTCTCGAACTTGTGCGAAGAATACTTGAAGTCCCGCCTCATCTGAGGATGCTTAAAAACCTTATCCATGAATGCCTTAGCTTCTGACTGATGTTGTTCGCCGCTCTCAAAAACATATGCAACATCCCCATCAAAGTCATTGTTGCTGGCCCAAAATTTGACGCCAAGAAACATTTGCAAGCATGCGAATGAATATGCAGTATCAAAAAGTCCAAGATTTGGGATGAGATGGAAATCTTCCATAACGAATGACGCAGCAAAGCCGTAGGCCGCATAAGTCTTCACGAGATCAATCGCCCTGATTTCAAGGTTGGTCCTATCGATTTTCGACCAGCCCTTGAATGGTCCGGTTCCGTGCGCGCAATCTGACATGCGGAAGAAAGGTAACCCATTTTCTTCAAGCATCCATCGCCACGCAGCATCTAGGGCGGTAGCGTTGCCCTTCTGAAACAAATAGCCAGCTACGCATACAAAAGGCGAGCCATCATGCGTACTGCTTTCATCAAAATACGCTTCCATCACGGCCATACTGCAATCCCTTCATCCGGTAATAGATCTGCAAAAGCAGGTTGGTGTGTCTTTCGTCGTTGCGTTCGGAGATGGAATCGTAACATGCCGATTATTCTTTGAGAAGAAAGTAAGGCTCGCCGGGGCTCAGAGCGGACTTTGCCGAAGGAGCGGGGACCCACCGAGGCTGAAGTGAGGAGGAAACTGGAACTGACTGAACCCCCGCGGGTCGTGGGACCACGACGACAGGAATTCCGGAAGGCTTCCGATTCAGACCGCCGTGGATGGGGAGTCGCGGGAAGTGCGGGAGGAAGAGCCTGACGCCGCAGTGCTCCACTCCGAGAGGTGAGGTAGCGACGAGCCCAGACAACCCCCCCGCCGGCGATTATCGCGCCGATTCGTTGACAGCCAGAGTTTGGCTGTGATACCGTCCACCGTTCTTTGAGCCTCATATAGAGGCACCTACACCTCGCTCCGGGCTGGTCCCGGGGCCTTTGTCCAGGAGGATTGCTGCATGGAGCTCTACGAGTCTCTGTTCATTATTCGTGCGTCTGTCTCCGACCAGGAGACCGCTGCCTTGATCGAGAAGATGAAGGCGGTGGCAGAGAAGACCGGCGCGCA
>Ga0070706_100004678_pt1 | contig 13124 bp, 13 predicted proteins | sample KBSK5501metaG_FD_65476 | JGI IMG/M metagenome (GOLD analysis project Ga0070706, IMG submission 65476) | Corn, switchgrass and miscanthus rhizosphere microbial communities from Kellogg Biological Station, Michigan, USA - KBS K5-50-1 metaG | ecosystem: Host-associated > Plants > Roots >...
ACCTCGATGCGGCGGCCAATGGACACTTCCTGCTCGGCATTCAGCAGCGGCACCTTACCGATCTCCTTCAGGTAGAGGCGGACCGGATCTTCCCCTGGCGCCGCCGAAGGCTTGAGGGCCGACTCGGGTAGGACCGGGGTCTCTTCCAGCTCCACCGCGACCTCGACCACCCGGTCGTCGGCGTCGCCCGCGACAACGGGATGCGCTTCCTTCCCCACCTTGCTCACCTTTGACTTACGCTTTGGCTCTGCCGAGATCGCGCCGGATTGGCCGGGCCGGGAACTCGACGAGCCTTCGATTTCTCGGAAGGTCATGACGGCCTCACTGGTCAGATGCGTCACTGCATCATGGTCGGAGGGGCCCACGACGGTCCCTTCCGGCCTTCAGTTCGGATACTCCTGTCACACGTTTAGACGCGACAAGCCCGGTACAAGTTTCCGGGCTCTATGGAACTCGGCGGCCAGGGTGTTGGTTCCCTAACCCCGCGCCAAACAAGGAGACGAGGGTCCCGGGACGGCTATTCACCAGGCGGGCCGTTTTGCTATGATTCGAGTCCGGGAGGAGCGCCGTGCAGGCTGAGATCGTGTCGGTGGGGTCCGAGCTTCTGCTTGGCCAGATCGTTGACACCAACTCGGCCTATATCGCTCGGGAGTTCGCAGCCCTCGGCCTGGACCTCTACTACAAGACCACCGTAGGCGATAACCTCGGCCGGCTCGAGGCGGCCCTCCGCCAGGCCCTGGACCGCTCCCAAGTAGTTATTACCACTGGCGGCATCGGGCCTACCGCGGACGATGTCACCCGCGAAGCCGTGGCCGCGGCGACCGACCGCGATCTGGTGTTCTCCCAGCCGCTGATGGACCAGATCGAGGCCTTTTTCGCCGCCCGCGGATTCAAGCTCTCCCCCTCCAATCGCCGTCAGGCCTTTATCCCGGCGGGCGCCATAGCTGTCGAAAACCCCGTGGGGACCGCCCCGGCCTTCATCGTCGAGGTCGACGAGCGCTGCGTGATCACCCTGCCGGGCGTCCCGCGGGAGATGCAGCACCTGATCCAGACGCGCGTCCTGCCCTATCTGCGCCAGCGCTACCGGCTGGGTGGCGAGATCCGGCTGCGCGTGCTCAAGACGGTGGGGCTCGGCGAGAGCCGGATCGGCGAGGCCGTCGCGGACTTCATGGAAAAAGGGAAGAATCCGACGATCGGCACGCTCGCCCATTTGGGGCAGGTGGACATCCGCATCGCCGCGAAAGGCGTCGATGCGCAGGAGGCCGAGCGACTGATCGAGCCCGTCGAAGCCGAGATCCGACGTCGCCTGGGCGACATCGTCTTCGGCGTGGACGCCGACACGCTCGAGAGCCAGGTCGCGGCCCGGCTGCGCGCGGCGGGGGCGCTGGCCGCCGTGGCCGAGCTGGGCAGTGCGGGGGCGGTGGCCGAGCGGTTTTCCACCGGAATCGCCGAAGCCTTCGCGGGCGGAGTGACTCTGGTCCGGCAGGCAGATGCGGCCCGCATTGGCGCCGAGCTCGGCGCCGCCGTCGACCCTCAGGGGAAAGCGGTCCTGCTCGCGGAGGCGGTGAGGAAGTGGAGCGGCGTCTCCGTGGGCCTGGCCACGTACTTCGAGGACATGCCCGCCTCGACACCGCCCGTGACCCTGGTCTGCCTGGCCGTGTCGCACGACGGGCGGTCGGAAACGCGCGAGTACCGCTTCGGTGGTGATCTGGCCTCGCTGCGAATCCGCGCCGCGACCTTGGCGCTCGACCTGCTCCGACGCTCGCTGGCGCCCAGCGGCTAGCGCGGCGCCGGCCGGCGGCTACTCGGCGGACGCGAGATTCAAGTTAAAGCTCACCAGCACCGAGTCCTTCACCTTGAGCATCAGCCGGCGTGGCGGCGAGATTCCGAAGTCACTCATCTTGATCCGGCTCTCGCCCCGCACCCACAGCTTGCCGTCGCGCAGCCGGATGCGCCCCGGAAACGTCATGGAGCGGGTGACGCCGTGGATCGCGAGTCTGCCGTGGATGGTGAGCAGCGCGTCGGTCTGATCGGTCACCGTAGGGAATGAGGTCTCGACCCGCTCGATTTCGAAGCGGATATCGGGGAAGCGCTCCCCTTCGAAGGCCTTCCACATGTCACGATCACGGGCTTGATCGCCGGTCTTGATGGTCTTGACCGCCACCGCGAGCCAGCCCTTGACGCCTTTCTTCAGGTCGGCGGCATCGCCCTCGAACTCTCCCGTCGGATGCTCGCTCGCCCCGGAGAAGTCGCCCAACGGGTGGGAGGCGTCGAAGCCCACCGTGCTCGTGCCTGGCACGGGCGTCCAGCGGCGAGGCTCGGCCCACGTGTCCCGCGCGAGCGGTGCGGTGAGAAGCGCCGAGGCCAGCAGACCGAAAAGGAGGGAGCGAACCACACGGCTGAGATATCACGGCGAACCGCCAGGGTCAACGCACCGGGGGAAATTTGTTGACAGGAGAGAGACCGGGTTTTACCGTCTAAAGGCTCGGTATGGTCGGCATTTTTCTCACCCTCTGCGAGGCTCCCTGATGGCGGTCGCTCCTAGCGCCTCCTACAGCTTCACCATCCGTCTGGAGATCCGGAACAAGCCGGGCATGCTCGGCCGCGCCACCTCAGTCATCGGCAAGGCCGGCGGGGACATCGGCGCCGTGGACCTGGTGGAGATGACGGGAACGAGCGTGATTCGGGACATGACGGTCAAGGCTCGGGACAGCGAGCACGCGCACCGCATCATCGACCTGCTGAAGAAGGTGGCCGGTGTTCGCGTGGCCAATATCTCCGACCGCACCTTCCTCATGCACCTGGGGGGCAAGATTGAGGTCCAGAGCAAGGTGCCGATCCGGTCGCGGGACGACCTCAGCATGGCATACACGCCGGGAGTGGCGCGCGTCTGCCTCGCCATCAAGGAGGACCCCCAGCGCGCCTTCACGCTGACGATTAAGCAGAATACGGTCGCGGTCGTGACCGACGGCACGGCCGTGCTCGGCCTGGGCGACATCGGACCTGAAGCCGCGATGCCCGTGATGGAAGGCAAAGCCATGCTGTTCAAAGAGCTGGGCGGCGTGGACGCCTTCCCCATCTGCCTGAACACGAAGGACCCCGACAAAATCGTCGAGACGGTCAAGTACATCGCCCCCGCCTTCGGAGGCATCAATCTCGAAGACATCTCGGCGCCGCGGTGCTTCGAGATCGAGGAGCGGCTCAAGAAGGAGCTGGACATCCCCGTGTTCCACGACGACCAGCACGGGACGGCCACGGTCGTCGCCGCGGCGCTGCTCAACGCGCTTAAGATCGTGAAGAAGGATCTTCGGCGCCTCAAGGTCGTCGTGTCGGGCGTGGGCGCGGCGGGGACGGCGACCATCAAGATCCTGCTGGCGCTCGGAGTGCGGAATATCGTCGGCGCGGACGAGCACGGCACCATTTACCGCGGCCGGCCCGCCGGCATGGACTTCATGAAGACCTGGGTGGCCAGCGCCACGAACCCCCAGAACCTCAAGGGGAAGATGTCGGACGCGGTGAAGGGCGCCGACGTGTTCATCGGCCTCTCCGTTCCTCGCGTGCTCACCGTGCGCGACGTGAAGAGTATGGCGCGGGATCGGATCATCTTTGCCATGGCCAATCCCGTGCCCGAGATCCAGCCCGAGGAGGCCGACCGCTTCGTGCGGGTCATGGCGACCGGGCGCTCCGATTATCCGAACCAAATCAACAACGTGCTCTGCTTCCCGGGTTTCTTCCGCGGCCTGCTCGACTCTCGGGCGCGGACGGTGAACGAGGAGATGAAGATCGCCGCCGCGCACGCCATCGCCTCCTGTGTGGCTCGCCGGGAGCTCGGCCCCGAGTACATCATCCCGTCCGTGTTCAACAAGCAGGTGGCGCCCGCCGTGGCGCGCGAGGTAGCCAAGGCGGCGCAGAAGACGGGCGTGGCCCGTCGCCGCCGCCGCTCCGATACGCTGGTCTGGTCGTAGCCGGCCCGTGGTCTTGCCGCGCGTCGAGTGGTCCGTGGTCATCCCGGCCTATAACGAAGCGCTTCGCCTGCCGGCCTATCTCAAGGACATAGTGGCCTATTTCGAAGGTCGGGACGCGCCGTACGAGCTCTTGGTGGTCGATGACGGCAGCACGGATGGCACGGCTGAGCGCGTCCGGGAGATCGCGGCCGGGCGTCCGTTCATCGGCGTCCATGCGCTTCCCGCGAACCGCGGCAAGGGCGCCGCGGTGCGCGAGGGGATGAGGCGGGCGCGGGGGGCGCTGCGGCTCATGGCCGACGCCGACGGCGCGACCCCTATCGGCGAGATGGAACGGCTCGAGGGAGCCATCCGGCGCGGCGCCGACCTCGCGGTGGGTTCGCGGGTGCTCCGTGATCCCACCGTGGTCCGGCAGACGCGACTGCACCGCAGGCTCTCCGGGCACGTCTTCAATTTCATCGTGCGCCGCCTGGGCGTGTCCGGGGTCGTGGACACCCAGTGCGGCTTCAAGCTCTTTCGCGGTCCCGTCGCCGACGACCTCTTCGGCGCCCTGTCCACCGACGGATTCGGATTCGATGTGGAGCTGCTGCTGCTGGCCCAGCGGCGGGGCTACCGCGTCGTCGAGGTGCCGATCAGCTGGGTGGATCAGCCCGGTTCAAAGGTGGGCGTGCTCAGCGATGGCCCGCGTATGCTGCGGGATATTTTGGCCGCCCGCTGGCGGCTGAGCCGGCGCGGCGCGGCCCGGAGCAGGACGTGATCGCCAGGCGCACCCAAGGGATCGAGCCGTTCCTCGCGGTGGAGGTGTTCCAGCGCGCCCAGGCCATGGAGCGCGAGGGGATCGACGTCATTCACCTCGAGTTCGGCGAGCCCGATTTCGAGACGCCGCCCGTCATCCGCGAGGCGGCCGAGAAGGCGCTCAAGGACGGCCGGACCCGGTACGCCCACACGCTCGGCATCCTGCCCCTGCGCGAGGCTATCGCCGAGCATTACCACACGCGCTACGGCGTGACGGTATCGCCCGATCAGATCCTCGTCACCGCCGGCACGTCACCCGCCATGCTGTTGCTGTTCACGGCGCTGCTCGACCCGGGCGACCAGGTGATCCTCTCGGACCCCTATTACGCGTGCTACCCGAAGTTCGTGAAGTTCGCCGAGGGGGATCCGGTGTACGTCCCAGTGGCCGAGGACGACACCTTTCAGTTCCGGCCCGAGGCCGTCCGTGACCGCCTCACTGTCTGCACCAAGGGCATCCTGATCAACTCACCCGCCAACCCGACGGGCACCGTGCTCACGGCCGGTCGGATGGCGGCGCTGGCTCAGCTCGGCCCGTGGATGATCTCCGACGAGATCTACCACGGCCTGACCTACGAGGGCCCCGAGCACACCGTGCTCGAGTTCACCGACCACGCCTTCGTGCTCAACGGATTTTCCAAGGCGTTCGCCATGACCGGCTGGCGCGTGGGGTATCTCATCGCCCCGACGGAGTTCATGCGGGCGCTTACCGCGATGCACGGGAACTTCTTCATCTCGAGCAACGAGTTCGTCCAGTGGGCCGCCCTCGCCGCGCTGCGCGAGGCGCAGGAGGACTCGGCGCGATTCCGCCGCATCTTCGACGAGCGGCGGCAGGTGATGGTAGCCGGGTTGCGCCGAATCGGACTCGGCGTGGGCGTGCCGCCCACCGGCGCGTTCTACGTGCTGGCCAATGCGCGGCGCTACACGCAGGACTCGCTGGCGTTCGCGTTCGAGATCCTGGACAAGGCCCACGTGGGAGTGACGCCGGGTGTGGACTTCGGCCCGAACGCCGAGGGCTACCTCCGGTTCTCCTACGCCAATTCGCTCAAGCGCATCGAGGAAGGGCTGGGCCGCATCGGTCGCTTCCTGGAGGGCCGGTCCCGGTGAGCCGTCCCTCCGCCGCCGACTGCCCGATGTGCCACAAGCTCGAGACGGAGTCCGATCTGTTCATCGCCGATCTCGGCACCAGCCGCGTGTACCTGAACGAGGACCAGTTCTTCCCGGGCTGGGTCTTCGTCGTCCTGCGCCGTCACGCGACCGAGCTGTACGAGCTCTCCGCCGCGGAGCGCGCGGTCCTGATCGAGGACGTGAATCGCGCGGCCGAATCCCTGGCCCGCGTGTACCGGCCCGTGAAGATGAACTACGAGCTCCTCGGCAACCAGGTTGCCCACATCCACTGGCACCTGATCCCGCGGCTGGCGGGCGACCCGGATCCGCGCTGGCCCGTCTGGCGCGTGGCGCACGAGGCGTCGCCGCTGCCTTCCGATGAGGCGCGCAAGCGCGTCGCTGCCATCCGGCAGGCGCTTGGGGTGCACGCCTGACGCGGATGGATCCCGGCTATGCCGCCGTCCACGCGGAGCAGGACCGCGGCCATTGGTGGTTCATCGGCCGGCGGGCGATCCTCCTCGCGGAAATGGCGCGGTGGCTGCCGCGACGGCGCTGCCGCGTGGCCGAGCTGGGCTGCGGCAGCGGCGGGTTGTTGGAGGCCCTGGGCCGCTTCGGCTCGGCCGTGGGCGTCGAAGCTGACCCGGCACTTCTCGAGACGGCGCGACAGCGCGGCCTCGACTGCCGTCTCGGCAGCCTGCCCTCGGACGTGCCGCTTCCCTCGGGAGAGTGGGACGCGGTGTGCCTCTTCGACGTTCTTGAGCATCTCGACGACGAATCCGCCGCGCTCGGCGCGTGCCGCCGGCTGCTCGCATCGGACGGCCTGCTGTTCGTGGCGGTGCCGGCGTACGCCTGGCTCTGGAGCCGGCACGACGAGCTGCTGGGCCACCGGCGGCGCTATACGGCGCCGCGGCTGCGCCGGGTGGTCGAGGCGGCCGGGCTCCTGGTCGAGCGCGTGAGTTATTTCAACGCGCTCCTGGCCGCGCCGATCATCGCGGTGCGTCTGTTGCGGCGGGCGCTTCGGCGCGACGGGCACGATCTGAGCCGCCCGCCGGCGCCACTCAATCACCTGCTGGCGGCGGTCTTTTCCGCCGAGTCTCGTCTCCTCCGCCGCCGCTCCTTGCCCTTCGGCGTCTCGCTGCTGCTGGTGGCCCGTCGCATTCAATGACGCGGCGTCACGCTCTCGCTCTGGCGGTGCTCGCGGGCGCGCTCGGCGCGCTCTTGCTCTTCTGGCTCGCGGTGGACCGCCGCCCGCCCGAATGGGACTACGCCAACCACCTGGAGCGGGCGGTCCTCTGCCACCGGAGCCTGGTCGAGCCGGGTCATTCGAGGCTCGACGAGATCATCGCCGAGTCGAGCTTCTACCCGCCCGGCGTAACATGCGCCGCCGGACTCCTCTACGTCGCCTTTCCGGTCACGCCGCTCACCGCGCAGTCGGTGATCTGGGCCTTCCTCGTCATCGGTCTCCTCGCGATCTACGGTATCGGCCGCCGGCTCGTCGACGGACCCACGGGGCTGCTCGCCGCCTTCCTGTTCGCGACCGCGCCCTTCGTCGTCACCTCGCTGCTCTCCTTCCAACTCGATTTGCCTCTGGCCGCCATGGTGGCGCTGGCGCTCTATACGCTAGTGCGCGCCGAAGGGTTTTCACGCTGGGACTGGTCGCTCGCCACCGGGATGGCGCTTGGTCTCGGGATGCTGACCAAGCCGCCCTTCGCCGCCTACATGCTTGGGCCGGTGCTGTGGGCGGGCTGGGTGGCGGTGAGCGCCCCGGACCGCGCCGCGCGAATCCGGAGGCTCGCCGCGGCGCTCGGTCTTGGCGCCCTGATCGCGCTGCCGTGGTACGGTCCGCGGCTGGCCGCGCTGCCCATGCAGATCCTCAACCGCTCCTTCAAGCAGGCCGCCGAGTCTGGGCACGCCCCCGCCTTGAGCTCCACCGGGCTCCTGTTCTATCCGCGCCTGCTCGTGCCCCAGTTCGGGCTGCTCGCCGCGCTGCTTCTCCTCTGGGGTCTCATCGCCCTCGGGCGGCTGCGGCGCGCGGGGCCGCTGCTCTGGAGCGCGCTGGCGCCCTTCATCATTTTCCTGCTGATCCAGAACAAGAATCTGCGGTACACGCTCCCGCTCCTGCCCGCCGCCGCGCTGACCGCCGCCTGCGGCGCCGCCGCGCTCTCCCCGCGCTGGCGTCGCGCGCTCGCCTGGGCATGCGTGGTGCTCGGCGCCCTGCAGGTCTCAACGGCGGCACTCGCTGTGCCCCGGTCGCCGACGCTGGATCTTTTTCTCGGGACCGCGGCGATATCCTGGCCGCCCAATAGCGCGGATTGGCGCCACCGCGAGGTGCTGGACGCCATCCGGCGCGACAGCGGCGGCAGGCCGGTGACCGTGGCGGTGGTGCCCAACGACAATTTCTTCTCGGTCTCGAACTTCCGCTACGACGTGGTGCGCGACCGGCTCCCATTCCGGATGACGCGAGGCTGGGACGAGGCCCCGCTCGGCGTGGACTACGCCATCGTGAAGACTGGGGACCAGGGGCCCGATGCGGCCTCGGCCAGGCCCGACCGGATCATGGCGGCCTTCAATGGCGGCGACCCCTGGCTGGCGGCCGCCTATCCCGTGATCGCGCGCTTCCCGCTTCCCGACGGCGCCGAAGGAATGGTGCGAGCGCGGCGCATCGAGCCGGCCAAAGGCATCGGCGCCAGGCAGCTGGCGCTCATGCTCCCGGAAGCCATCAAATCCGCACTGGCCGGCAATGTCCGGGAAGCGGTCGATTTGAAGATCACGCTTCGCGCCGACCAAGTGCGGGACGGCAAGATCGCCGCCGTCGTGGTCGAGGCGCGGTCAGCCCTGGTGGGCGAGTTCACGCGCCGCCGCGCGGGCGCGCCGCTCAGGATCCGTGGAGTTCGCCTGCGGGCCCGTGACCTGCTCTTCAATCCGGGCCGGCTCGCCGACACGGGCCGGTTCGAGCTGCTCGATGTCAAGTCTCTCGCCGTCGAGGGCCTAGTGGTGACCGAGGCCGATCTGCGGGAGTTTCTCCGCGGCCAGCGGGGACTCGGGAATATCACGATGGCGCTCGAGGAGGGGCGCGCGCGTGTCGCGCTGGCGCTGCCGGGGCCGGACTTGATGGCGGAGCTCCGGCTGATGCCGGGCTCGGCCGGCAGCCCGTTCACGCTCGAGGCCGACGAGCTCCGGTATGGCTCGCTCCGGCTTCCCCGGCTTCTGGTGGACTGGATCGTGAGAAACTTCGACCCGACGCCGCGGCTGCGCCAGCTGCCGGTGGCAGTGACGCTCGGGCCGGTGCGGATCGCGCCGGGCCAAATCGAAGTTGGCGGAGCGCCAGGGGAGAAGCGGTGATGGCGGAGACGGCACAGGCCAAAAAGGCGCGAGCCAAGAAAATTTTGGCGCGGCTCAAGCACGCGTACCCGGACGCCAAGATCGCCCTCCGCTTCCGCAACCCACTCGAGCTGCTCGCGGCGACCATCCTGTCGGCGCAATGCACCGACGAGCGAGTCAATGCGGTGACGGCGACGCTCTTCAAGCGCTACCGCTCGGCCGCCGACTGGGCGTCGGCCGATCCCGCCACGCTCGAACGGGAGATCCATTCGACCGGCTTCTTCAAGGCCAAGGCCCGCGCCCTGATGGGGATGGGCCGGGCGCTGGCGGAGCGTCACGGGGGAAAAGTGCCGCGCACGCTCGAGGAGCTGACGGCGCTGCCCGGCGTGGGACGGAAGACGGCCAATGTCGTGCTGGGCAATGCCTTCGGCATCCCGGCCATCGCGGTGGACACTCATGTCTTCCGCGTCTCCCAGCGCCTCGGGCTGGCCCGCGCCGACGATCCCGAGAGGATCCACGATCAGCTCTGCCAGGTGCTGTCCCAGCCTGAGTGGACGCAGGCGACGCATCTGCTCATCACCCATGGCCGACGCACCTGCCAGGCCCGGAAGCCGGATTGTCCGCGCTGTGCGGTGCGGCCGCTGTGCCCGTGGCCCGGCAAGACTGCGGCCCCGAGGCGCCCAAAGCCAGGAAGTAGTTGACGCTGTTGGGGTTTTCCTCTATGATTACCCGTTGCCAATTTCGTCTGCCCGTCTGCCTGATAAGAAGGCGGAAAGGCTCATCAATTCGAGCGGAGACCCATGACGACGGTGATGCCGGAAGAGAGCGCGGTTGAGCGGAAGTGGTTCCTGGTGGACGCGCAGGGCAAGGTATTGGGCCGGCTGGCCAGCCAGGTGGCCGCCATCCTGCGCGGCAAGCACAAGCCGACCTTCGCGCATCATCTCGACGTGGGCGATCACGTGGTGGTGATCAATGCCGAGAAGATCCATCTGACCGGTCGCAAGATGACGGACAAGATCTACCGGTGGCACTCCGGCTATATCGGCGGCCTTCGCGAAGTCAGCGCCGAGCGAATGATCAAAACCCACCCTGAGCGTGTCGTCGAGTGGGCGGTGCAGGGGATGCTCCCGAAGGGACGCCTCGGTCGCGCCATGGGGAAGAAGCTCAAGGTATACAAGGGCACGGAGCATCCGCACGCCGCCCAGAAACCCGAACCCCTCGCCCTCGGCGGGCGCGCCGCCCGGTAAAGGAGCCTCATGGCCGAAGCGACCCTCTTCTACGGGACCGGACGGCGCAAGACATCCGTGGCCCGTGTCTGGCTGCGTCCGGGCGGCGGGCGGATCTTGATCAACCGCCGGCCATTCGAGGATTATTTCCCCCGCGAGACGCTGCGGATGGTGATCTGCCAGCCGCTACAGTTGACCAATACCTTCGGGCAGTTCGACGCCATGGTCAACGTGGGCGGCGGCGGCCCGACGGGCCAGGCCGGCGCGGTCCGCCACGGCATCGCGCGCGCGCTCCTGCAGTTCGACGACAAGCTGCGCCAGACGCTCAAGCGCGCCGGGCTGCTCACCCGCGATCCGCGGATGAAGGAGCGGAAGAAGTACGGCCAGCCGGGCGCCCGGTCCAAGTTCCAGTACTCCAAGCGGTAGGTCGGGCGTGCTCAGAGTCGCCGTCGCGGGAGCCAGCGGGTACATGGGAGCGGAGCTGCTGCGCCTGCTCTCCGTCCACCCGAAGATCCAGCTCACGGCCGTGACGTCCGAGCGCCTGTCTGGCGAGCGGCTGGATCGGGTTTTCCCGCACCTGCGCGGGCTCTCTGACCTGGTCTTCGCGGAGCTCAAGGCCGAGCGGCTCGCCGACGAGGCCGATCTTGTCTTTCTCGCGTTGCCTCACATGGAGTCGCAGCAGGCGGTGCCGATGCTGCGACGGCTGGGCCGCAAGGCGATCGACCTCTCGGCGGATTACCGCCTGAGGGACGCGGCGCTCTACACCACCTGGTACAAGGCGCCGCACGTGGACGCGGCCGGACTCAAGGAGGCCGTCTACGGGTTGCCCGAGCTGCACCGCAAGGAGATCGTGGGCGCCGCGCTCGTGGCGTCGCCCGGCTGTTACGCGATGGGCGCGGTGCTGGCCATCGTCCCTCTCCTCAAGAGCGGTCTCGGCCGCGCCGAGGGGATCGTGATCGACGGCAAGTCTGGGGTCACCGGCGCCGGCGCCCAGGGCCGCAAGGTCGAGCCCATGTATCTCTTCGCCGAAGCCAACGAGAACGTGCAGGCCTATGGCATCGGCACCCACCGGCACACGCCCGAGATCGAGCAGGAGCTCTCGCTTGCGGCCGGCAGGGCCGTGGTGGTGAGCTTCACGCCGCATCTCCTTCCGCTCAACCGCGGCCTCTACACGACGGCCTCGGTGCCGCTCGCCACGCCCGCCACGACGGCCGAGTTGATCGGCGCCTACAAGGAGTTTTACGCGGGCGAGCCCTTCGTGCGCGTGCTGGACGAGGGACAGCGTCCCACAACGCGGTCGGTCGTGGGCTCCAACTTCTGCGACGTTACCGTGGTTGCCGACCCGCGCTCGGGCCGGGCCGTGTGCCTGTCGGCGCTCGACAATCTGGGCAAGGGCGGCTCCGCCAACGGCGTCCAGAGCCTCAACATCATGATGGGGTGGGATGAGCGGACCGGTCTCGAAGCGCCCCCGGTGTATCCGTAGTCCGCATGCCGGAGATCCAATGGCTCGAGGGAGGGATCACCGCGGTCCCGGGCATTCTCGCCGCGGGCGTCGCGGGCGGGATTAAGCCGAGCGGCAAGAAGGACCTGGCCCTCATCTATTCGTCCTCCCCGGCGCGGGCCGCCGCGGTGTTCACCGCCAATCAGGTGAAGGGCGCGCCCGTCCTCGTCTCGCAGGAGCACGTACGGGACGGCAAAGCGCAGGCCATCCTGGCGTCGAGCGGCTGCGCCAACGTCTGCACGGGCGAGCAGGGGATCAAGGACGCGCGCGAGATGACGCGGACGGTGGGCGAGCTCCTGCGGATCTCGCCGCGGCAGGTGCTGATCGCCGCCACGGGCGTCATCGGGCGACCACTGCCGATGGACAAAGTCCGCGGGGCGCTGCCCAAGCTCGTCAAGGCGCTCTCGCCCCAGGGCGGCCGGCACGCGGCCGAGGCGATCATGACCACCGACACGCGGATCAAAGAGGCCGCGCTGCGGATCGAGGTCGCCGGGCGGCCGGTGAGCATCGGCGGGATCGCCAAGGGAGTGGGGATGCTGGAGCCCCACCTGGCGACCATGTTCTGCTTCCTGGCCACTGACGTGACGGTCGCCTCCGACGCTCTCTCCAATGCGCTGAAGCGGGCGGTGGCGCGGACCTTCAACCGGATCACCGTGGACGGCGACCAGTCGACGAGCGACACGGTCGCGGTGCTGGCCAATGGGCTGGCGGAGAACGCCCCACTCGAGCGTGGCGGCAAGGGACTGCGCCAATTCGCGCGCGGGCTCGAGGCTGTCACGGCGCGCCTGGCGCGCATGCTCGTGCAGGACGGCGAGGGCGCGACCAAGGTCGTGGAGGTCGCGGTGCGCGGCGCCCGCACGAAACGGGAGGCGCTGCTGGCTGCCCGCAGCGTGGCCAATTCGCCGCTGGTCAAGACGGCGATCAACGGAGCCGACCCGAACTGGGGGCGGATCATGATGGCGCTCGGCAAATCGCTGGCGCGCGTGGCGCCTGATCGGGTGGCCATCGCCATCGGCGATGCTCCGCTCGTGGAGAAGGGCATGCTCGCGCCCGGCGTGTGCCTGGACCGGATCCACGAGGTGATGGGGCGCGGGGAATACGCCATTACCATCGACCTGGGGCTCGGGCGCGGCGAGGACCGAGTATGGACGTCGGACCTGAGCGAGGAGTACGTTCGGATCAACGCGAAGTACACGACCTAATACGCACGGTCGC
>Ga0070706_100004679_pt1 | contig 13122 bp, 10 predicted proteins | sample KBSK5501metaG_FD_65476 | JGI IMG/M metagenome (GOLD analysis project Ga0070706, IMG submission 65476) | Corn, switchgrass and miscanthus rhizosphere microbial communities from Kellogg Biological Station, Michigan, USA - KBS K5-50-1 metaG | ecosystem: Host-associated > Plants > Roots >...
GCGCCGGCGCCGGCCTCCTCGAACTTCAATGACGAACCGCTGAACTCGACCTGCATGCCCGCGGCCTCGACCATCTCGCGAATGCTTCGCATCTGTTCGAGAAGCATCTCTTTCTCGTTCTCCGACATCGCGCAGGTGATGTGCGGAATGGGAATCCCCCAAGCGTCTTTCCTCGCAGGATTGAGCGTGATGGTGTTCTCTGGATTGGGAAGCATCTCGCCGTACCCGACGAACGCGAACTTGGCCGGTCGATGACTTGCGGTGAATGTGCGGCCTATCGTTCCTTGATAGGCAAAGCCTCGGGCGAAGTTCGTGCTGCTTCGCCGTTCGAGGTTCTCGTAGCGAGGAACGTAGACGCCTCCGGAGACCCCATAGAACGGGTCTGGCTCGACAGTCGTATCGGTCTCCCAGCCAGCCCTTCCGGGTACCGTACCCATGATCAGGTTCGGCATCTGGTCCATGAAGTATCGACCGAGCAGTCCCGAACTGTTGCCGAGTCCACGGGCATGCTGCCTCGAAGTCGAGTTGAGCATCAGCCGGACGGTCTCGATCGGCGAAGCGCTCAGGACAACGACATCTGCGTGCACCTGTTCGACCGTGCCGGTGACACGATCGATGAACTCGACGCCGGTCGCTCTGCCTGAAACGTCGTCCGCCATGACCCGCCGAACGACAGCGTCGGTGCGCAGGGTGAGGTTTCCCGTCTTCTGCGCGGCGAGGAGCGGCTGCGGAATCCGCTTGGTATTGGGGGGCACGTAGCGCCATGTGGTCGCCCTCCGATCGGGCCACTTCCTCTGGATCGCCTGCTTGAAGTGCTCTTCGGCCCCTGTCAACCAGGCCTGCCCGATGAAGTCTCCATCGGGCAGACTCTCGAGTTGTTCGCTGCGCCCGTAGATGCCGAGAAAGCTTTCCACGCGAGAGTAGTACGGCGCCAGGTCGGCATAGCCGATCGGCCAGTCGATTCCGAACCCGTCGCGGCTGGCTGCCTTGAAGTCGTAGTCCGACCAGCGCAAGAGCATGCGGCCATAGGTGTGGAGGCGGCCACCCAGCTGCTTGCCGCGCAGCCAGAGAAACGGTGCGTCCTTCGGCGTGCTGTACGGATGCTCGCGATCGTTGACGAACAGGTGTCTCGTCTGCTTGCCAAAGAACGTTACCCTTGACTGGATCGGCTGGCCGGAGACCGCGGCCCTCGCTCGGTCCCAGAGGTCAATCCCCGCAGCCCTCGGCCCGCGAGGATCGACCTTGAAGTCATGGGGCGTGATGTTAGGCCCCGCCTCGAGCAGCAGGACCTGGAGGTCGCGCTCCGTCAGTTCTTTCGCAGCGAAACTTCCCGCTGCACCGGAACCAACGACGATCACATCAAAGTGCTTGTTCATGCGAGTGCATTCTTTTCATGTGCGTTGCTGTGCCGAGATCGCAGGCAGCAGCAACGCTTCGCCCTCCCGAAGGTGTCGTGCCTCGAACTCAGGAAGTCGTTGTGCGGCGTCTCAGCCTCGCCCGGGCGGCACAAGCGTGCTCTCGCGAACCACCAGTGCGCTCTCGACCACGGTGCGCAGCGGCGAGGCGACCGCCTTGCCCTCGACGATGCCGAGCAGCATCGTCGCGCCGGCCGCGCCCATCGTCTTGAACGGCTGCGCCAGCGTGGTCAGCCCCGGCTCGCAATAGCTCGCGCCTTCGATGCCGTCGAAGCCGGTGACCGCGACATCGTGCGGGATCTTCAGGCCCGCATCACGTATCGTCTTCATGAAGCCGATCGCCATGTAGTCGTTCCAGCAGACGACGGCGCTCGGGCGGTCCGGCCATTGCAGATAGACCCTCGCCGCAGCCTCGCCGTCGGCGACACCGAACCGGCCCGGATAGCGCCGCAGCGCCGCGGCGGGCAGGCCGGCCTCGGCCAGCGCCTCGCGCACGCCGGCATGGCGTTCCTCCTCGTGGTACTCGCCTTCCTGGCCACCGATGTAGAGGAAGCGCTTGTGCCCGAGTTCCAGCAGGTGTCGCGCCGCGCATTTCGTCGCCGCGCGATCGTCGGTGACCACGCTCGGTACGCCGAGCGCGCTGCGATCGACGAGCAGGCTCACGCTGGGCAAGGGCAGTTGCTGCAGCGATGCGCTGCCGTTCAGATGCGGGCCGATCATGATCATGCCGTCGACCAAGCCGCTGCACGCCAGTTCGAACAGCTGCCGGTCGGTGGACTGGATGCGGTTGAGGTGCGCCAGCAGAAGCCCATAGCCGCGCGGCATCAATGCCTCGTCAATGCCGGCGAGCGTCTGCACGACCGATTCGGAGGACTGCATCTCCGGCACCAACGCCATCAGCAGGCGCGACTGCCCGACGCGCAAGCTGCGCGCGACAGCATGCGTCGTGTAGTTCAGCCGGTTCGCTGCCTCGCTGACCTTGTTCAGGGTGCTCTTGCTGACGCGCCCGGGGTTCGACAACGCGCGGCTGACCGTCGACACGGCCAGGCCCAGCTCCTGCGCGATCTGCTTCATGTTGACCGGTCGTTCCGGCCGCGTGGCTCTGGGCTTCATGGCGCGCTGCTCCGTTGGGCGCGCGCCCTGATGGCTTCGGCCCGCTGCTGGATGGCGTCGACGATCTCGTCCTCGTCGACGGTGAGGATCTTGCGACCGCGCATCAACCAGCGGCCGTCGCACATCGAGGCTTCGACATTACGCGAATGCATGCTGTAGACCATCGCCGAGACCGGGTCGTGCACCGGCAGCGTCGCCGCATCGCGCGGATCGATGACGATGAGATCGGCTTTCTTGCCGACGCAGAGCGAGCCGATCTCGTCGTCCATCAGCACGGCTCGCGCACCGTCGAGTGTGGCCATGCGCAGCACGGCCTGCGCCGGCACGACCGCGGGGTCGAGGCGGCGGCCCTTGTGGATCAGAGCCGTGAGGTGCATCTCGTCGATCAGGTCCATGCGGTTGTTGCTGGGCGCGCCATCGGTACCGAGACCGACCGTGATGCCGCGGTCCAGCATCTCGGGCACGAACGCGAAGCCAAGCACTCGCATCGCCGCGGCCGGACAGTGCGAGACCTTGACGTCGTGCAGGGCGAACAGATCCACCTCGCGCTCCGTCAACCAGACCGCATGCACGGCAAGCAGGTTGCGGTCCAGCAGGCCCAGCCGGTGCAGGTGCTCGACGGTGCTGGACCCGCTGCGCGCCCGCATGAAGGCGATCTCGCCTGGGATCTCGGCCACGTGCATGTGAATGCCGACGCCAAGCCGGTCGGCCTCTGCCTTGGTGCGTCGCATCAGCTCGTCGGAGCAGTTGAATACCGTGCGCAGGCCGAACCAATGCCGCAGCCGGCCGTCGGCCGCGCCGTGCCATCGTTCGTGCTGGCGGCGCTGCAGGTCGATCAGCGCCTGCGGCGTATCGCTCCAGCCTTCGGGCAGGCCCTCGGCCAGGTCCATCGCCGACTGGGACAGCACAGCCCGCAGGCCCAGCCGCTCGACCGCTGTGCCCATGCCGTCGACGTGCCAGCCGCCGGCCTCGGCGAACGTCGTGACGCCGGAGCGAATCAGTTCGATGCCGCAGGCGAGCGTCGAAAAGTACGAATCGTCCGGCGTCAACGCGCTCTCGAACGGCCAGGTCCGCTCGCGCAGCCACGTCAACAGGTCCACGTCGTCGGCCAGCCCGCGGGCGAGCTGCTGCGAGGTGTGCACGTGAGTGTTGACCAGGCCGGGCAGCACCAGCTTTCCGGCCAGTTCGATGATCTCGCAGTCGGGCTGCAACCGGCCCGGCTGCACCGGGCCGATGGCGACGATGCGATCGCCTTCGACCATCAGGTCGGCACGCAGCGGTGCGCTGCGCGCCGGGTCCTGGGTCAGCAGCGTCGCACCGCGCAACAGGGTCTGGGAAGGTCGACCCATCACCCGTTCACCAGTTCACCGCGAGTTTCACGCCGAACGTTCGCGGCGCGGCGAACGTGTAGCGGTACGAGCCGGAGAATTGCGAGTCTTCGGCGTCGGTGAGGACGGTGCGGTCGGTCAGGTTGCGCACCCAGAACTGCAGGTTCCACTTGCCGTCCGCGGGTTCGTAGGCCACCGAAGCGTTGGCCCAGGCATAAGCCTTCTGATAGTCGGTGTCGTAGTTCCAGAACGTGAAGTGCTGCGACGACTGGACCTTCGCGTCGATGCGAGAGACGAGGGACCCGCTGCCCAAGGCCCAGCTCTTCTCCCAGCCCAGTGCCCCGGTCCAGGTCGGGCTCTGCGCCGGTCGGTTGCCGGCGAGCTGGACGTTGGTGCTGCCGCTCGCGACGACGAAGTCCGTGAAGCGCGCGTTCAGATACTGCAGCGACGCGTTGAAGCGTCCGAGGTCGCCGGCCAGTGCCACCAACTCGCCCTCGGCACCGTAGATCTTCGTCTTGCCCGCGTTCAGGATCTGCGTCCCGGTGCTGCCGTCGGCGCGGGTGGCGTTCTGGCTGACCTGCTGGCCGTCGTAGTGGTAGTAGAACGCCGCCAGGTTGGCCTGCAGCCGCTGGTTCAGGAAACGGCCCTTCGAACCCAGCTCGAAGCCGCGCACGTTCTCCGGGCCGTAGGGCGCGATGTCGGTGAACCCGCCGGCCTTGTAGGCGGTGTCGTACTTGGCATAGAGCATCAGGTCCTTCTGCAGATCCCAGTCGACGCCGACGTGGTAGTTCGTCTTGTTCCAGGATCCCGAGGCATTCGACGGAACTGCGAAGTAGGAGATCGGCGGTGTGTCCGTGGTGTTGATCAGGATGTTCCCGTCGCGCGACTTCTCGTCCTTCGTGTAGCGCAGACCCGCCGAGAGGCGCAGATTCTCCTGGATCTTGTACGAGGCCTGGCCGAAGACGGCGTCGGACTTTGCCTTTGTGGAGTACTCGAACGAGAACAGGCGGTTCACCAGATCGCCGTCGCCGGGCACCGCGTCGTAGCTGAAGAGGCTGGAGTTTTCGTCGAAGTGGTAGTAGCCGGCCTGCCAGTCGAGCGCACCGCCGGGCTTGCCCGACACACGCAGCTCGTGGTTCCAGGTCTTCGGGTATTCGTTCTGCACGAACGACTGCAACAGCGCCGAGCTGCTTTGCATGTCGGCATGGTGGAAGTCGATCTTCGCGTAGCCGCCGATGTAGCTCAAGTCCACCGTCGGTAGTGCGTACGAAAAGCGCCAGCGCACCAGGTCCTGGTTCATGTCCAGATAGGCCGGCGAGCGCAGCGGGAAACTGCGCGGGTCGTCGGGAAGCGCGATGCCGGTGTGCACGACATTGCCAGAGGCGTCGGTCTGGAACGGCACCATCAGCGGCTGCTGCCCGATACCGCGGATCGACGTCGTCTCGACGGTCACGAGCCCGTTGAAGGCCGTGCTGGGTTGGAACGCGAACGAGAGTCGTGCCGATCGGCTGTCCTCGTCGTTGCCGTTCTGTGCCGCCCCATTGTTCAGGTAGCCATCGTGCGAGCGCTGCGAGACGGCGGCGCGCATCTGCATCGTGTCCGACAGCGGCACGTTGAGCGCGCCTTCGACGTTGTGCGTCCGGTAGTTGCCGATCTCGAACGAGCCGTACCCGCCGAACACCTTGGTCGGTGCCGCGGTGACGATGTTGAGCGCGCCCCCGGTGGCGTTGCGCCCATACAGCGTGCCCTGCGGGCCGCGCAGGACCTCCACGCGTTCGAGGTCGTAGAGCGTCGAGGTGAGCGCGTACGGCCGGTTCGAGTAGGTGCCGTCGACGCTGACCGAGATCGCGGGGTCGCCGATCTCGGTGGTGTCGCGGCTGGAAATGCCGCGCAGTGTGAGCACCGGGGCGGCCCCGGAGCCGGATTCGGAGAAGCCCAGTCCGGGCGCCAGTGTCGATAGTGACCGCAGATCGCTGACGCCGCGCGCGGCCAGGCTTTCGCCGTCGTAGACGCTCATCGAGATCGCGGTCTTCTGCTCCGAAGAAACCTTCTTCTCGGCCGTGACGACGACGGTCTGCAGTTGCTGCTCTTCGCCCTTCTTCGGCGCCGCAGCGGACGCGGCAGCCGACGGCGCGGCCGCTGCGCTTTGCGCGTGTGCCGAAGGCGCCATCGACGCCGCGGCGGCGAAGCCCGCGCTCAATGCCAGGTTCAACGTGCTGCGACGCAGACGGCGCGGCGCGGCAGCGTTGCAGTCGTGGGCTCCGGCCACGGCGATCATCCCAATTTCAACCCTCATTCGACCCTCCAGTTGCACAAGTTGCTCAATGAACGACAAGACCTCGAACCGCGGAATGCCGTACGTATGGCGCTCCGGCGGCAAACGATTGCCATGCAGCCCGCAATGCGGGTCTGGCCAACCGGGTTCAGCCCGGCGCCGCACCTCCCATCACGCGACTCCGGCCAGGCGCTTCATCGCCATGGCACTGGTGCGCGCGAAGCGCACGTAGTCGTCGGGTTCGTCGTGCTCGGCGACCATGAGCTGCGAGCCGGCGGCGACCGACGCGGCCCACAGCGTCGGCCAGTCGACGATGCCTTCGCCGACGTCGGCCCAGCCGCCTTCGGTGACGACCGCCTGCTTCGGCGCGATGTCCTTCACGTGCACCGCCGGAATGCGCCCGGCGTAACGCTCGAGCCACGGCGTGGGATCGACGTCGGCTCGCAGCACCCAGGCGAGATCGGCCTCCCACAGCAAGTGGTCGCCCAGCAGATGCTCGATCGGGTACGAGCCGTCGGGCAGCACCTCGAACTCGAACTCGTGGTTGTGCCAGGCGAAGGTGTAGCCCCGCGACTCGCAGCGCGATGCGTAGCCCTGCAGCAGCCTGCCGTAGCGCTGCCAGCCGGCCACGTCGCTCGGCCGGTCGGCGGGCTGGATGTACGGCGCGACGAGCAAGTGCATGCCCAGCAGCTTCGCCGCGGCGATCACGCGCTCGAACTCGTCTTCGAACATCGAGACGTTGAAGTGGCCGGTCTTGGCGGTGAGGCCGATCTCGTCGATCAGCCTTTTCATGCCTTGCGGGTCGTCGTACTGCGAGTGGTACGGCTGCACGTCGGTGTAGCCGAACGACTTCAGGTTCCGGAGCTGCCGCTCCAATGGATCGGCCGCCCGGGCCGCGGACCACAGTTGGAAGGACAGATCGTCGTTGGGCAGCATCTCGATGACTCTCAGATTCGACGACCGCTCTCGCGGTCGAACATGGAGCAGAACCGGCCGTCCAGCCTCAGCCCCACCGGTTGACCCGCAGCGAATTCAAGGTGCGGTGCCTGCAGGCTCGACAACTCGATGCCGCCGCAACGCACCCACACCAGCGTTTGTGATCCCATGGGCTCCGTCAGCGTGACCGTGCCCGGCAGGCCAGCACCGTCGGCGTCCAACGCCACGTGCTCGGGCCGCACGCCCAGCACGATGTCGGCCGGCGTCGATGGCGACGCCGCACCCGCCAGGCCGTCCAGTCGCAGACGACCGATCGGCAGCTCCAGCGCCGGGCCGGTCGCGTCGTGGCACACTCCGCCGTCGATGAAGTTCATGGCCGGCGAGCCGATGAATGACGCGACGAAGCGGTTCGCGGGCTTCGTGAACACCTCCAGCGGCGTGCCGATCTGCTGCACGCGCCCCTGGTTCAGAACCACGAGGCGGTCGGCCAGCGTCATCGCCTCGACCTGGTCGTGCGTGACGTAGACCATCGTCTTGCGCAAGGTCTGATGCAAGCGCTTGAGCTCGACCCGCAACTCGTTGCGCAGCAGCGCGTCCAGGTTGGACAGCGGCTCGTCGAGCAGGTAGACCGCGGCATCACGCACCAGTGCACGACCAATCGCGATGCGTTGACGTTGCCCGCCCGAGAGCGCGCCCGGCCGTTGATCGAGCACCGGCTGCAGCTGCAGCAGCTGGGCGACGCTGTCCACACGGCGCGCGATCTCGGCGCGCGGCACACCGGCCACCTTGAGCGCGAAGCCGAGGTTCTGGCGCGCCGTCATGTGCGGGTAGAGCGCGTACGACTGGAACACCATGCCGATGCCGCGGTCCTTCGGGGGCACGCCGCCCACGTCGCGGCCACCGATCGCCAATTCGCCCGCGCTGTGGTCGATGAAGCCGGCGATCGTGTTCAGCAGCGTCGACTTGCCGCAGCCGGACGGGCCGACCAGCACGACGAACTCGCCTTCGGCGATGTCCAGGTCGATGTCATGCAGCACCTGTGCGGCACCGTAGCCGACACAGCAGGACCGGATCTCGATGGCTGCGCCCGTGGTCATCCCGCCCGTGGTCATCCCTTTACCGCTCCCGACAACACGCCGCGCACGAAGAGGCGGCCGGAATAGAAGTAGACGAGCAGCGGCAGCGCGGCCGTGAACAGGGCCGACGCCATCTCCACGTTGTAGGCGCGCTCGCCGAAGGTCGTGCCAACGATATTCGTGAGCTGCACCGTCATCGGTCGGTTCTCGGCCCCGGCGAACACGAGGCCGACGATGAAGTCGTTCCAGATGCCGGTGAACTGCAGCAGCATCACGACCGCGCACATCGGCATCGACACGGGCAGCACGACCGCGAAGAAGGTGCGCGCGAAGCCGGCGCCGTCGATCTGCGCGGCGCGCAGCAGCTCCAGTGGCAGCTGCTCGAAGTGGCCCTTGAAGAGGATCGTCGTCAGCGGCAGGCCGAACACCACATGCGCGAGCACCGCGCCCGCCAGCGAGCCGAAGAGGCCGACCCAGGCCAGGCCGAGCACGGCCGGGTAGAGGAAGAGCTGCAACGGGATGAACGCCGCGAGCACGAGCAGATTCGACAGCGCGCGGCTGCCGGCGCGCCAGCGGCTGAACGCGAGCGCATAGCCGGACACCGCGCCCAGCAGCGTCGACAGCAGCACCGCGGGCACGGTGATGAGCAGCGAGTTCACGAGGCCCGGCGACAGCGCATCGACCGCTTGGCGCCAGGCCTGCAGCGTCGGCCGCAACGGCGGCAGCAGGAGCGAGCCGTGACGGATCTCGTCCATGGACTTCAACGAGCCGGCCAACATCACCCACAGCGGCAGCAGGAACGCGGCCGCTGCGCCGACCAGCAGCACCGTCGGCAGATGGCGCGCCCAGCGTGCCTGCCGAGGCGCTGCGCGATTCGCCTGCCGCGTTGCGCTGGGCGAGCCGGCGGTTCGAGTTGTCATCGTTGGCGTGACCATGTCGCCCCCGTCAACGGCCCGTGGCGCGGCGCGCCGCCCAACCCGCCGCGAGCAGCACGGCCACGGTCAACAGGAGCATCGTCGCCGCGGCCGACGCGAGGCCGACGTTCTGGCGCACGAACAGATAGGCCATCACGAACTTCGCCGGCAGTTCGGTGGCGTTGCCGGGGCCGCCGTTCGTCATCGCCACCACGAGGTCGTAGACGCGCGCGGCGGCCATCGCCAGCAACAGCGTTGCCGCGACGAGCGCGCCGCGCACCTGTGGCAGCAGCAGCGAGACATAGGTGCGCCAGACGGGAATGCCGTCGAGCGCAGCGGCGCGGCGGATCTCGGGGTCGATGCCTTTCAGCGCCGCCAGCACGATGACCATCACCAGCCCGGCAGACTGCCACGCGCCGGCCAGTGCCACTGCGTAGATCGCCAGCCGCGGGTTCGACAACCATGCAAAGCCCGCGCCGCCGAACAGCGACTGAAGCCCGACCGTGGGGTTCAGCAGCCATTGCCAGACGAGACCGGCGACGATCATCGAGACCGCGTACGGGTAGAAGAAGATCGTGCGCCAGGCATTCTCGAAACGTGCCGCGCGGTCCACCAGCACCACCAGCAGCACGCCGGCCAGCAGGCTGAGCAGCACGTAGGCGATCGCATAGGCGGCCAGGTTTTCTACCGACGCGATCCAGCGCGCGTTGTGCCACAGCCGCACGTACTGCGCGGCACCCACCCAGTGGCCGATCGGCAGGGCGCGCGAACTCGTGAACGACAGCCCCACGGTCCAGACCATCGTGCCCACGAACACCAGCAGCGTCAGCACGAGCGCCGGCGCGATGAACAGGCCTTCGACCATGCGCTCGCGCATCGCCGAAGCTCGGTGGGTGTGTTGCGTGGCGGCGCTCACTGGAGTACCTTCGTGCTGCGCACTCCGGTATTCGACCCGGGGTCCACGAAGTGGGCCCCTTCGTGGCCCATGGCGGCCCGGCGGTCTCATGTCGCGGTGCGCAGCACGTCGGCGAAGCGGCGCGCCATCGTTTCGGCCGACATCGATGGATCGCTCCAGAACTCGGCGATCACGTCGTCGATCTCACCCAGCACATCGGGCGGCAACGTCATGTAGGGCGTCGGCACCGAGGTTGCGGCGTTGCGCATCAAGCCGGCTGCGTGCCTCATGCACGGGTGCAGATCCTCGACCGGTGCATCCAGCCGCGCCGGCAGCGGCCCGAGCCGGCGCGCGAACTCGTGCTGCACCTGCGGATCCAGGATCACCTCGGCCAGCAGGCGCTGGGCGCGTCGTGCCGCGTCGGTACGGGCACGCGGAAAGGCCATCACATCGCTGCCGACGACCGCCAGGTCGTCTCGCAGACCGGTGCGGCAGCTGAAGTCGGCCTCCGGCGACTTGCCCGCGAGTGCGAACTCCGAGAGTGCCCAGTCGCCCATCACGAGCAGCGCCGCGCGATCGGCGATGACAAGCTGCGTCGCGTCGTTCCAGTTGCGGCCCGGGGCATTGGCGTCGACGTAGCGGCGCAAGCGACCGAAGATCTCGACCGCCTGCCCGAATCCAGGGCCGAGGATCGTGGCCGGGTCGCGCTCGAGGTAGACCTTTTCGTAGCCCGACTTGCCGAGCACGGACGCCAGCACCGAGTTGAACAGGGTGCTCTCCTGCCATGCCTGCCCGCCCAGTGCGAGCGGGATCGCGCCGTGCGCCCGCACCGCATCGAGTGCGGCGAAGAACTCGGGCCAGTCCCCGGGTACACGCGACACGCCCGCCTTGGCGAGTACGGCGCGCGACCAGAAGAACAGGCTCTGCTCATGCAGATTCAACGGCACCGCCATCGGCTGGCCGCCTCGGGTGACGGCGGCCGTCAGCGCAGGCGGCAACTGGGATTGCCAGTCGCGCCCATCCGTCAGCTCGGTGATCGGCGTCAGCATCCCGCGGTCGGCCAGATCGTTCAGCGCCGGGCCGGCAACGAAGGCCATCGCGCTCGGCGGTTGACCTCCCACCATCCGATTGATGCCCAGCGCGCCGGCGTTGTCGAAACCCGCGACCGCGGCGTCGCGCCAGGCGCCGCCGCGGGCGTTGAAGGCATCGGCAACGGCGGCGATCGCTTTCAACTCGCCGCCGGACGTCCATGAGTGCACGACGTCGGCGGGCAGCGCGGCATTGTGGGCCGAACTACTCGCAGTGTTCGCGTCGTTGGGAACCGGCCGACAAGCGACCAGGGCTAGCGCCAATGCGACGGCAACTACCGCCGGACGAACACACCGCGGACGCGGACTCTCTGCGGCGCGGTTGGCGTGGCAATCGATTGCCAACAACGCACAACAAGCTCGTTCTGCCGTGCATGGGAGACGATATTTCGGATGGAAATCGATTGCCACAACCGGACTAAGCAAGTCACGCGCCAGGGATCGGCCCGTCGTGTCCGACGCAATGAAGATGGCAAACCAGCCCGCTCAAGCCCGTAGCCCGCGGCGCGAACGTCTGGCACGCGACGCGCGTTCAAACGGCGTGCCACGGGATCTGGTTGGCACCTCGATGAAGCATCGCCATGCCTGTCGGCACCTTGCGTGTGCAGGCCCGTTCTCCACTCTGCAGCGCCGGCGAGGGGACAAGCCGGTGCTCCATTGGCGTTTGATCGCAAACTTCGCGCCCGGCCAAGTCTGTAGCCGCGCTCACGCGGCGGCGCATTGCGCCGAAGGGTGCCACCGGTTGGCCGGTCACCGGGCGTCGTGTACGCGAGGAGGAAGTCGCACATCAGCCACCAGTCGCGATGACCAATCCGCTGGCAATTACGAGCGCACCGCCCAGCGCGACTCGCCACCTCAGGGTTCGCCAAGACGACGGCGAGCTTGTCGAAGGTGTTGGCGACGTAGCGCTTGATGGTGAAGGGGCTCAGATCCAAGGCGCGCAATGAGCTTGTTGCTGCCGCCATTGGCAATGAGCGCGAGCACCGGCCACCAAGCTCAAACGTGCCGCTTGTGCAGGGCTTCCAGCGCCTCCAACGCCACCTTCACGCGCGGCGGCATCAAGCGCGACGACGGCGTGACCGCACTGATTGGCATGGGGGTAGGGCGGTGCGATGGCATCACTTCCACCAGCCGACCACACGCCAGTTCATCGCTCGCCATGTAGTCGGGGATTTGCGCCAGACCCAACCCCATCACGGCGGCGGCGACCATGCCCTCGCCGTCGTTCACCAAGGTCCGGGGTTCCGGCTGGAGCTCGACTTGGCGTCGACCCTGGCGAACTTGCCACGGCCGGTGGCGACCGGACGTCGGCATGCGGAACACGATGGCCGAATGGCGTGCGAGGTCTTCGATGCGCGTGGGGGCGCCTTGCTCGCTCAGGTAGTCGGGACTTGCGACGATCACGAGCTGCTGCCAATCGACGCGACGCGCGACCAACGTCGAATCCCGCAATGGACCGACGCGGATCGCTAGGTCGACCCCGTCGCGCACCAGGTCGGCATAGCCGTCCTGCAGGCGAACGTCGAGCTTGAGCGCCGGATGCCGCCGCACAAGCTCCGCCAGCAGGGGCATCACGATGCGCCGGCCATAGGTGATCGGCAGGTCGATACGCAGGGTGCCCGACGGCGTGGCGCGTGCGCCGGCGGCCTCGGCTTGCAGGTCTTCCACTTCGGCCAGCACGCGTTCGCAACGGCGGTACAGCCGTTCGCCGTCACCCGTCAGGCTGACGCGGCGGGTCGTGCGATGGAAGAGCTTCACACCCAGCTGAGCCTCCAGGCGGGCGACGCTCTTGGCGACCGTGGAGGGCGAGCTACCGAGGTCGCGCGCGGCCTCCGCGAAGCTGCCCCGGCGCGCCGTCTGCGCGAAAGCGAAGAACTGCTGGACGCCGCTCACATCACCTCGCTGGATTGCCGACAAATTGTCGGCAATGATACGGCGCCGCGGGTACTTCTTTTATAAGCGCGCCGCGACCACACTGTCCCTGTCCCGGCGCCGAGGACTCCCTGAACCAAAACCTGGAGAAACCCATGAACGTGATCGAACAGACCCGCCCCGAAGCCAGCGAGATCCCCGGCGTGGCCC
>Ga0070706_100004682_pt1 | contig 13119 bp, 8 predicted proteins | sample KBSK5501metaG_FD_65476 | JGI IMG/M metagenome (GOLD analysis project Ga0070706, IMG submission 65476) | Corn, switchgrass and miscanthus rhizosphere microbial communities from Kellogg Biological Station, Michigan, USA - KBS K5-50-1 metaG | ecosystem: Host-associated > Plants > Roots >...
GATGCCAAGCGCTCGCGCCTTGTCCTGGTCGACCTCGAGGCGCAGCACCTTGACCGATTCGTTCCAGTTGTCGTTGACGCCGCGCATGTTCGGGTTGCGGCGCATGATCGCCTTGACCTCGTCTGCATACGCGCGCACCCGGGCCGGGTCAGGCCCGACGACCCGGAACTGCACCGGGTACGCCACCGGCGGCCCGTTCGGCAGCAGTTTCGCGCGTGCGCGCACCTCCGGGAACTCGCTCGCCAGCAATTCGGGCAGCAGCTTGCGCACGCGCTCGCGGGCGACGGCGTCCTTCGGCAGCACGATCATCTGGCTGACGTTGCTCTGCGGGAAGATCTGGTCGAGCACGAGCACGAAACGCTCGGCGCCACTGCCGATCCAGGTGGTGACGTGGTCGACGCCCTGCAAGCCCATCACGCGCTTCTCGATGCGCTGCGTCACGGCCTCGTTCGCGGCATACGACGTGCCCTCGGGGAACCAGACGTCGATGAGGATCTCCGGCCGGCTTGAATCGGGGAAGAACTGGTTCTGCACCTTGCTCATGCCGGCGATACCCAGCACGAGCGTCGCGACCGTCGCGCCTATCGTGATCCAGCGGTGCTGCACGCACCAGTCCACGGTGGCACGAAAGCGTTTGTAGAACGGCGTGTCGAAAAGTTCGTGCGGCTGCTCGCCGGCGGCATGCGGCTTGACCTGCAGCAGCCGCATGCCGAGGTACGGCACGAAATAGACCGACACGAACCACGAGATCAGAAGCGCCGCCGCGGTGACCGCGAAGATCGCGAACGTGTACTCGCCGACCGTCGACTTCGCGATGCCGATCGGCAGGAAGCCGACCGCGGTGATCAGCGTGCCGGTCAGCATCGGCATCGCCGTCGCCTCGTACGCGAAGGTCGCGGCGCGCATCTTGTCGTAGCCCTCCTCGAGCTTGCGCACCATCATCTCGACCGCGATGATCGCGTCGTCGACCAAGAGGCCGAGCGCGATGATCAGCGAACCGAGCGAGATCTTGTGCAGTCCGACGCCCCAGTAGTACATCGTGACGAACGTGATCGCGAGAACCAGCGGGATCGTGATGCCGACGACCAGTCCAGGCCGCCAGTCGATGCGAAAGCGCGGCTTGAAGTGCAGCCCGAGGCTGATGAAGCTGACGGCGAGCACGACCACCACCGCCTCGATCAGCACATGCACGAACTCGCTGACCGAGGTCGACACGACCTTGGCCTGGTTCTGGAACTGGTGCATCTCGAGGCCGGCCGGCAGCTCGGCGCGGATCGTCTCGACCGACTTGTCCAGCGCCTTGCCCATCTCGATGATGTCGCCGCCCTTGGCCATGGAGATGCCCAGCGCGATCACCTCCTTGCCCTGGTGATGCACTTTGACCTGCGGCGGGTCGATGTAGGCGCGCTTGATCGTCGCGATGTCGCCGAGCTTGAAGCTCGCGCCGTTCGCGCGGATCGGGAAGCGCTCGAGCTCGTCGACCGTGTTGAACTGACCGCCGACGCGCACCTGCACATAGTCGGTCGGCGCGGTGATCGCGCCGGCCGACTCGACCGCGTTCTGCTGGCCGAGCTGCGCGATGACCTGGTTGAAATCAAGACCGAGCTGCGCGAGGCGCTTCTGCGAGATCTCGACCCACAGCTTCTCGTCCTGCGCACCGAAGATCTGGACCTTGTTGACGTCCTTGACCTTGAGCAGCATCTGGCGCACGCGGTCAGCGTTGTCCTTCAGCTCCTGATAGGTGAAGCCGTCGGCCGACAGCACGTAGATGGAGCCGTAGACGTCGCCGAACTCGTCGTTGAAGAACGGGCCTTGCACGCCGGATGGGAGCGTGCCGCGGATGTCGCCGATCTTCTTGCGCACCGTGTACCAGATCTGCGGCATCTCCTTCGGCGGCGACGAGTCCAGGACCTGGAAGATGATCAGCGCCTCGCCCGGCTTCGAATAGCTGCGGATCTTGTCGGCGTACGGCACTTCCTGCAGCGTCTTCTCGAGCTTGTCGGTGACCTGCTCGGCGACCTGCTGCGCTGTGGCACCGGGCCAGAACACACGGATCGCCATCGCGCGGAAGGTGAACGGCGGGTCTTCGTCCTGGCCGAGCTGGAAGTACGCTGCGGCGCCCAGCACCAGCAGCACGATCAGCAGGTAGCGCGTCAGCGCCGCATGCTCGAGCGCCCAGCGCGAGATGTTGAAGCGCGAGGTGGCCGAGGCATCGGCACGACCGGCGCCGCCGGCGCCCGGATTGTCGATCACGGCGCTCACTTGACGCTCACCGGCGTGGCTTCGGCGGCCGACGCCGGCGGCGCGCCCGGATCGACGTAGAACTTCACCTTCTGACCCGGTGTCAGCACGTGCACGCCGGCGGTCACGACCACCTGCCCGGGCGTGAGGCCGGCACCGATCACCGCGTCGTTGCCGTCGGCGCCGACGAGCTGCACCTGCTGCGCCTTGACCGTCATCGTGGCCCGATCGACCAGCCACACCGTGCTGCGCCCGCCCTCCTCGCGCAGCGCCGACAGCGGCAGCTTCGCGATGCCGGCGACCTTGGGCAGCTCGACGACGACGGTCGCGGTCTGGCCGAGCCGGATATCGTTGGCCGTGGCCTCGGTGCCGATATCGGCCTTGACGAGGAATGTGCGTGTCGTCGCATCGGCCGCTGCCGAGATCTCGCGGATCGTCGCCGGCAGCGTTTTCTGCTCAGTACCCCAGAGGCGCACTTTGAAGCTGCCGGGCGCACCCGCGAGCTGCTTGATCAGCCCGACCTTGTCTTCCGGCACCGAGAAGATCACGTCGCGCGGGCCGTCATGGGCGAGCCGCAGCACTGGCGCGCCGGCCGCGACGACCATGCCCGGCTCGGCGTCCACGCCGGTGATGACGCCTTTCGCGTCGGCGAGCAGGCTCGAGTAAGCCGCCTGGTTGCCTTGCACGTTCGCCTGCGCCTTGGCCTGATCGAGCTGGGCTTTTGCCGCTTTCAACGACGTGTCGCGCCGCTCCAGGTCGGCCGAGCTGATGAAGCCCTGCTCGCGCAAGTCCTTGTAGCGCTTGAAGTCGGCGGCGTTCTGCTCGTAGCTGACCTGTGCCGCCGAGACGGCCGCACGCGCCACTTCTTGCCCGAGGCGCAGATCCTGCGGGTCCAACTGAGCGAGCACCTGGCCGGCCTTGACCGTGTCGCCGAGGTCGACCAGGCGCTTGACCATCTTGCCGCCGACCCGGAAGCTCAGGCGGGATTCGGTCCGCGCCCGCACTTCGCCCGCGTATTCGAATGCGCCGCCGGCGCTTTGCGCGGCGACCACCGTCGTGCGCACGGCCCGCACCGGATCCGGTGCCGGCTCGGTCTTCGAACATGCGCCGAGCGCGACCACGACCACTCCACTGACCAAGGGCCACAACAGGGCACGACGCGCATCAAGCATGACGGAACTCGCAAATGACCAATCGGTCAGTAATGTATTCGGCCGCCCCCGACCTGTCAAACAAGCTCCCGCCGCACGGACGACGCTTGCCAGCGTGGACAATCGCCCCCGTGAGCGTCGATCACTACGAAAACTTCCCTGTCGCCTCGTTCCTCTGCCCGCCCGCATTGCGGCCCGCGGTGGCGGCGATCTACTGGTTCGCGCGCACTGCGGACGACCTGGCGGATGAGGGTGACGCGAATGCCGACATGCGCTTGCGCGAGCTGAGTGCCTACCGTGCCGACCTGCTCGCCGTAGCCGCCGGTCGCGCGCCCTCGTCACGCTGGGCGGCGGTCTTCGAGCCGTTGGGCGGCAGCCTGCAACAGCACCGGCTGCCGATCGCGCTGCTGACCGATCTGCTCAGCGCATTCGAGCAGGACGTCGTCAAACAACGTTATGCCGATCGGGCCGAGCTGCTCGACTACTGCCGCCGCTCGGCGAACCCGGTCGGACGGCTGCTGCTGCACCTGTACGGCATCACCGACCCGGTGGCGCTGCGCCAGTCGGATGCGATCTGCACGGCGCTGCAGCTCGCGAACTTCTGGCAGGACCTGAGCGTCGACACGGCGCGCGATCGCCTGTACGTGCCGGCCACGGACGCGATGCGGCACGGCGTCGAGCCGGCGCAACTGCTGGTGCGCACCGACACGCCGGCAGCGCGCGCGCTGGTCGCTGAACTCGTCGCCTGGACTGGCGAACTGATGCGCAGTGGCGCACCACTTGCGCTGGCCATACCGGGGCGCGCCGGGTGGGAGCTGCGACTGGTCGTGCAGGGCGGCCTGCGCATCCTCGAAAAGATCGAACGCTCGCGCTATGCGAGCCTCTCGCAACGGCCGACCTTGCGCCGATGGGATGCGCCGCTGCTGCTCTGGCGCGCCCTCTCGATGCGCGCCGATCATGCGGCGGTCGCGCAGGAGTCTGCATGACACCCGAGCAGTACGTGCAGGACAAGGCCGCCAAGAGTGGCTCGAGCTTCTACTACGCGTTCCTGTTCCTGCCGCCGCCGCGCCGCGCTGCGATCACCGCGTTCTATGCATTCTGCCGTGAGGTCGACGACGTGGTCGACGAGGTCAACGACCCGGGCGTCGCCGCGACCAAGCTCGCCTGGTGGCGCAGCGAGGTCGCAACCGCGTTCCGCGGCGAGCCGGCGCATCCCGTCACGAAGGCACTGATGCCGCACGTGCAGACCTACGACATCCGCGCCGAGCACCTGCTCGCGGTGATCGACGGCTGCCAGATGGACCTCGAGCAATCGCGCTATCTCGACTTCGCCGGCCTTGCGCGCTACTGCCATCTGGTCGCAGGTATCGTCGGCGAGGTCGCCGCGTCGATCTTCGGCCGTACGCAGGCCGCGACCGTCGATTACGCGCACCGCCTGGGCCTGGCGATGCAGCTGACGAACATCATCCGCGACGTTGGCGACGACGCGCGCCGCGGCCGCATCTACCTGCCGGTGTCGGAGCTGAAGCAGTTCGACGTGAAGGCGCAGGAGATCCTGAACCGCGGCTACAGCGAGCGCTTCACCGCGCTGATGAAGTTCCAGGCCGAACGCGCGCACCGCACCTATGACGAAGCCTTCGCGCTGCTGCCCGAGGCCGACCGCACGGCACAGAAGCCGGGGCTGATGATGGCCAACATCTACCGCTCGCTGTTGCGAGAAATCGAGGCGAGCGGCTTCCAGGTGCTGCACCAGCGCACGTCGCTGACGCCGCTGCGCAAGCTCTGGATCGCGATGCGCACGAACTGGCGCAATGGCTGACCGGCGGGTCGACGCGAAGCCGCCAGGCCCTCGGGCCGCCCACAAGCGCATCGCGGTGATCGGCGGCGGCTGGGCCGGGCTCGCCGCCGCCGTCGAAGCGACCCGCCGCGGCCACGCGGTGACGCTGTTCGAGATGGCCGCGCAACTCGGCGGTCGCGCGCGCAGTGTCGCGGTCGACGGCCTCATGCTCGACAACGGCCAGCACATTCTGATCGGCGCGTACAGCGCGACGTTGGCACTGATGCGCACCGTCGGCATCGATCCCGAGCATGTGCTGGAACGGTTGCCTCTGACGCTGGTCGGGCCCGATGGCATCGGCCTGCGTCTGCCACGTGGCGCACCGACGCTCGCGTTCGTGCGCGGCGTGCTGAGCCATCGCGGCTGGCGTTTGCGCGATCGTCTGGGCCTGCTGGCGGCCGCGACAGGCTGGATGATGCGGGGTTTTCGCTGCGATGCGCGTTTGAGCGTCGCCGGGTTGACGGCCGGGCTGGGCATCGCGGTGCGCCATGAGCTGATCGAGCCGCTGTGTGTCGCTGCACTGAACACGCCGGCGCATGAAGCCAGCGCGACGGTTTTCCTGCGCGTGCTGAAGGACGCGCTGTTCTCCGGCCCCGGCTCGGCCGACCTGCTGCTGCCGCGCGCCGGGCTGAGTCAACTGTTGCCGGACCCGGCCGCCGCGTGGCTCGCGCAGCGCGGCGCTGAGCTGCGACTGTCGCGCCGCGTCGCCCGGTTGGCGCGCCTGAGTAATGAGACTTGGGGGACTCGGGGGACTTGGGGGACTTGGTCGGTCGATGACGAACCATTCGATCAGGTCGTGCTCGCGACGACTTCCGTCGAAGCCGCGCGACTGACCGAGACCATCTCGCCGGAGTGGTCACTGTCCGCATCGGCGCTGTGTTTCGAACCCATCGTCACCGTGTACCTGCAAGCCGACGGCGCGCGCCTGCCCGAACCGATGCTCGCGCTGCCGGCCGACAACGCCATCGCGCCGGCGCAGTTCGTATTCGATCGCGGCCGACTCGGCGGGCACGACGGCGTGCTCGCGTTCGTCGTCAGCGGCGCCGCGCCTTGGGTCGAGCGCGGCGTGCCGGCGACGGTGCTTGCGACCGAACAACAGGCGCGCCAGCGGCTGAATCTGCAGGCCGGGTCCACGCTGCGCGAGCTACGCAGCTTCACCGAGAAGCGAGCAACGTTCCGCTGCACGCCGGGACTGCCGCGCCCGTCGTCGTTCATCGCACCGGGCCTGCAGGCCGCCGCGGACTATGTCGACGGGCCATACCCGGCGACCCTCGAAGGCGCCATTCGCAGCGCGCTGCAGGCGGTCGCCGCGCTGGATGCCGACTGAACAGCTGGCGGTGATTTCGGTTCCCGGATTGCAGTCAAACCTTTCGCGATACAAAATCGCCCAAGGCTCGATCAGAAGCCTCGATCAAAGACGCAACCGTTGGAGAAGTACCGGCAGCATGGCCAAGAACGAAGCCAAGACCCCGACGATCCAGGTGCTCGAGCGAGCCTTCGGCCTGCTCGACGTGCTGGCCGCGCACCCCGACCCGGTGCCGCTGAAGGTGATCAGCGAGCAGACCGGGCTGCATCCGTCCACCGCGCACCGCATCCTGAACGACCTGACCATCGGTCGCTACGTCGACCGGCCCGAAGCCGGCAGCTACCGGCTCGGCATGCGGCTGCTCGAGCTCGGCAACCTCGTGAAGGCACGGCTGGATGTGCGCGAGGCGGCGATCGGCCCGATGCGCGAGCTGCACAAGCTGACGCATCAGCCGGTCAACCTCTCGATGCGGCAAGGCGACGAGATCGTCTACATCGAGCGCACCTACAGCGAACGCTCGGGCATGCAGGTGGTTCGCGCAGTCGGCGGGCGAGCGCCGCTGCATCTCACGTCGGTCGGCAAGCTCTTCCTCGCGCAGGACGACGCGCAGCGCGTGCGTGCCTATGCCGCACGCACCGGGCTCGCCGGCCACACGCGCAACAGCATCACGGAGCTCGCACCGCTCGAACGCGAGCTCGCGCGGGTCCACCAGTACGGCACCGCGCGCGACGACGAGGAACTCGAGCTCGGCGTGCGCTGCATGGCGGCCGGCATCCTGGACGACCAGGGCAAGCTGGTCGCCGGGCTGTCGATCTCGGCGCCGGCAGACCGGCTCGAGGATGGCTGGCTCGAGCGGCTGAAGGCGACCGCGGCGCAGATCTCCGAGGCGCTCGGGCATCGCCACAACGGCAGCAGCAACACCACCCGCGCGGCCTGACGACGCGAGCGGCGGCGCCACAACGCAAAAGCCGCCTCGAGGGCGCCTTTCGTTTCTTTTGTCAGGTCAGGATCAAGAGGCGGCCTTCACCACGACCTCCGCCGTTGGCGGGTGCGCCGGCAACTCGGTCGAGATCCAGCGCCGCACACGCTCCGCGTCGCCGAGACGCGAATACTTGCCGGCCGAGTCGAGGAACACCATGATCAGCTGGCGCCCGGCGAGCTTGGCCTGCATCACGAGGCAGCGGCCGGCCTCGGTGATGTAACCGGTCTTCTGCAGGCCGATCTCCCACATGGGGCTCTTCACGAGCGAATTGGTCGTGTGGAACTGGGCCGTGCGGTTGCCGAGCTCGACCGCGTATTCCGGCGAGGTCGAGAACTCGCGGATCAGCGGATATTCATGCGCCGTCTTCACCAGCACCGCGAGATCGCGCGCGCTCGACTGGTTGCGGCTGGACAGCCCGGTCGGCTCGACATAGTGCGTGTCGGTCATGCCGAGGCTTTGCGCGCGCTGGTTCATCGCCGCCACGAACGCGTCGAGCCCGCCCGGGTAGTGGCGGCCGAGCGCATGCGCGGCGCGGTTCTCCGACGACATCAGCGCCAGGTGCAGCATTTCCTCGCGGGTCAGCTGCGTGCCGACTCTCAGGCGCGAGTGGCTGCCCTTCTCGGTGTCGATATCGTCGTCGGTGACGGTCAGCACCTCGTCAAGCGGCTGCTTCGCTTCGGTGACGACCAGCGCGGTCATCAGCTTGGTCAGCGAGGCGATCGGCAGCACCGCTTGCGAATTCTTGCTGTACAGGACTTCGTTGGTGTCTTGGTCAAGCACCAGCGCGACGCTGGACTTCAGATCGAGCGAGTCGGCTATGCCGTGCAGGCCGTAGAGCTGGCCAAACGACGGCCGGGCGGATTCGACGCGAACAACCGAGGCAACGTGCCGAGTGCTGACGCGCCGTGCCGAGCGCGGGCCGGCCAGCTTGGCGGAGCGTGTCGAGGCGATCGCCTTGGCGCTCGCCTGTGTCTTCTTCTTGACGGCTACGCCCTCCGCGGCGTTGGCAACGGACGGCAACGCGAGCGAAACGGCTGCGACCAGAGCGAAGATGCCGGTTGTCACAAACTTCTTGAGGGGGGTCACAGCAGTCCTTCTTGCGCCAGTGGGCGCGAGTGTATGGCATAGAAAAAAACCGCGCAAGATCAAAAACTTACGCGCTCTTCCTCAAGTCACCACTGGCGACTGTACAGACTGCTCAAGAAGTCACGATTTCGTTACCCTTGTGCAGCCACGCGCTCGGTTTTGCTGTGCAGCTTGTTCAACGCGGAGAGATACGCCTTGGCCGACGCCACGACGATGTCCGGGTCCGCTCCCACGCCGTTGACGACCCGCCCGCCATGTTGCAGGCGCACCGTCACTTCGCCCTGCGAGTCTGTACGACCGCTGGTGATCGCATTGACCGAATAGAGCAGCATTTCGGCCCCACTTTGCACACGCGACTCGATCGCCTTCAGGCTCGCGTCGACCGGGCCGTTGCCGTCGGCTTCGGCGTGGTGTTCGACCTCGCCGGCCGCGAATGCGACGCTCGCGTGCGGCTGCTCGCCGGTCTCGGAATGCTGCGAGAGCGCCAACAGGCGGTAATGCTCATGCTCAGCCACCACCGCCTCGTCCATCACGAGCGCGACGATGTCTTCGTCGAAGATGTCGCTCTTGCGATCGGCGAGATCCTTGAAGCGCGCGAACGCTGCGTTGATCTCGGCCTCCGAGTCCATTTCGATGCCGAGCTCTTGCAAGCGCTGCTTGAAGGCGTTGCGACCCGAGAGCTTGCCCAGCACGATCTTGTTCGCGGCCCAGCCGACGTCTTCGGCGCGCATGATCTCGTAGGTGTCGCGCGCTTTCAGCACGCCGTCCTGGTGGATGCCGCTCGCATGCGCGAACGCGTTCGCGCCGACCACCGCCTTGTTCGGCTGCACGACGAAGCCGGTGGTCTGCGAGACCAGTCGCGAGACCGGCACGATCTGCGTCGTGTCGATGCCGAGCTCGAGGCCGAAGTAGTCGCGGCGCGTCTTCACCGCCATCACGACCTCCTCGAGCGAGCAGTTGCCGGCGCGCTCGCCCAGGCCGTTGATCGTGCATTCGACCTGGCGTGCGCCGCCGAGCTTGACGCCGGCCAGCGAGTTCGCGACCGCCATGCCCAGGTCGTTGTGGCAGTGCACCGACCAGACCGCCTTGTCGGCGTTCGGGATGCGCTCGCGCAGCTGCCGGATGAAGTGGCCGTACAGCTCGGGGATTGCGTAGCCGACCGTGTCGGGGATGTTGATCGTCGTCGCGCCTTCCGCGATCACCGCCTCGAGCACGCGGCACAGAAAGTCGGGGTCGGAGCGGTAGCCGTCCTCGGGCGAGAACTCGACGTCGCCCGACAGGTTGCGAGCGAACCGCGTCGACAGTCGCGCCTGCTCGTACACCTGGTCCGGCGTCATCCGCAGCTTCTTCTCCATGTGCAGCGGGCTGGTCGCGAGGAACAGGTGGATGCGCGTGGACGCCCCGCCCTGCAGCGCCTCGGCGGCGCGCGAGATATCGCGGTCGTTCGCACGCGCCAGCGAGCAGACGGTGCTGTCCCGGATCGCGTGCGCGATCGAGCGCACCGCCTCGAAGTCGCCGTTCGACGAGGCGGCGAAGCCGGCCTCGATCACGTCGACCTTCAGGCGTTCGAGCTGGCGCGCGATGCGCAGCTTCTCGTCCTTGGTCATCGACGCGCCGGGGGATTGTTCGCCGTCGCGCAAGGTGGTGTCGAAGATGATCAGCTTGTCGGCCATCGGGATGCTCCTGTCGAATGTTGTCGTGGCGCCGGTTGACTGCGGATGTTAGGCGGTGACCGGCGCGGCTGCTCGGCGTGGGCAGGCCGCGTCTTTCGCGCGCGCGAGCCCCGAGACGATCGCCTTCAGCGACGCGGCAACGATGTTGGTATCGATGCCGACGCCGAACACGGTCTCGGCCGCGCCGACGCGCAACTCGAGGTACGCGACCGCGCGCGCATCGGCGCCGCTGCCGATCGCATGCTCGTGGTAGTCGAGCACGCGCACCGCGATTCCCATCTGCGCATTGAGACCGTCGACGAACGCATCGATCGGCCCGCGACCTTTGCCCTGGACCGTCAGCACGTCGTCGCCGATGCGGGCTTCGGCACGCACCTGGACGCCATGCCCTGCGGCATCGTCGACGATCGCGACCCGCGACACGCTCGCCGCACCCGCGTCGCCGAGCCCGTACTCGAGCTCGAAGATGCGCCACAGCTGCGCCGCGGTCAGCTCCTTGCCCTCTTCATCCATCACCCGCTGGACGACCTGACTGAACTCGATCTGCAAGCGGCGCGGCAGCTCGAGTCCATACTCCGTCTCGAGCAGGTAGCTGATGCCACCCTTGCCCGACTGGCTGTTGACCCGGATCACCGCGTCATAGTTGCGGCCGAGATCCTTCGGGTCGATCGGGAGGTACGGCATGTCCCACACGTCGCCGTCGCGCCGCGCGGCGAATGCCTTCTTGATCGCGTCCTGGTGCGAGCCGGAGAACGACGTGTACACCAGGTCGCCGGCATACGGATGACGCGGATGCACCGGCAACTGGTTGCAATGCTCGACGCAGCGGCGCACCTCGTCGATGTCGGAGAAGTCGAGCTGTGGGGCCACGCCTTGCGTGTACAGGTTCAGCGCAACGTTGACGAGATCGAGGTTGCCGGTGCGCTCGCCATTGCCGAACAGGCAGCCCTCGAGCCGGTCGGCGCCGGCCATCAGCGCGAGCTCGGCAGCGGCGGTGCCGGTGCCGCGATCGTTGTGCGGGTGCACCGAGAGGACCACGCCGTCGCGCCGCGCGATGTGGCGATGCATCCACTCGATCATGTCGGCGAAGACGTTCGGCGTCGAATGCTCGACGGTGGACGGCAGGTTGATGATGCAGGTGTGCTCGGGCGTCGGCGCCCAGACCTCGGTCACGGCATCGACGACACGCCGGCTGAACGCGAGCTCAGTGCCCGAGAACATCTCGGGCGAATACTGGAAGCGCCAGTCGGTTCCGGGCTGCTTCGCCGCAAGATCGCGGATCAGCGTCGCGTGCTCGACCGCCAGCGCGACGATGCCGTCCTCGTCCAGGCCGAGCACGACCTTGCGCATCACCGGCGCGACCGCGTTGTACAGGTGCACGATGGCGCGCGGCGCGCCGACCAGCGATTCGAACGTGCGCTCGATCAGGTGCGAGCGCGCCTGCGTCAGCACCTGGATCGTCACGTCGTCGGGAATGCGCTGTTCATCGACGAGCTTGCGGACGAAGTCGAACTCGACCTGCGACGCCGACGGGAACCCGACCTCGATCTCCTTGAAACCGACCTTCACCAGCATCTCGAACATGCGCAGCTTGCGCGACACGTCCATCGGCTCGATCAGCGCCTGATTGCCGTCGCGCAGATCGGTGCTGAGCCAGATCGGCGGCTTCGTCAGCACCGCATCGGGCCAGCGGCGGTCGGTCAAGTGGATGGGCGCGAAGGCGCGGTACTTGGCTTGCGGTTGCTTCAACATCATGGCGGTGGTGCTCCCGGTGGATTCGGTGGATTCACAACCGGCAGCACGAGAAATGACAAACGGCCCGCTGCAGGTTGCATACGGGCCGTTGAGTGCGAAAACGTGCAGACGTGGTCGATCAGCGAACCCGTGGTTCTCCTAGAAGCAGGGCTAGCGCGATCGGGGCACGAAAGGTCATGGGCGCGAATGTAGCACGAAAGTTTGCGTATGAGCCTGGCCCGCTAGCGATGCAGGCCTTGCTCGTCGGGCTCGTCGGTCGACACCGCGATCACGCTCGCCGGCTTGCCCTTCATGCGGCGCCATCCGTAGACCACATACCCGGACAGCCCGTACGCACAGAAGATCGCGAACAGCACGCGCGGCGGATCGAGCATCACGACCGCGATCCCGAGCGCGATCGCGACGAGGACGACGAACGGCACCGTGCGCCGTGCGCCGACCACCTTGAAGCTGTAGAACGGCGCGTTCGTCACCATGGTCAGCCCGGCATACAGCGTGACCGCGAACGCGGTCCAGGCGAGCAGCGGAATCGTCGACACGTTCTTGTAGCCCACGTCGTCGACCACCCAAATCAGCCCGATCACGAGCGCCGCCGCGGCCGGGCTCGGCAGCCCTTGGAAGAAGCGCTTGTCGATGACGCCGATGTTCACGTTGAAGCGCGCGAGCCGCAGCGCCGCGCCGGCGATGTAGACGAACGGCGGGACGAAGCCCCACCGCCCCAGATCCTTCAGCGCCCAGATGTAGACGATCAGCGCCGGCGCAGCGCCGAAGCTGACCATGTCCGACAGGCTGTCCATCTGCTCGCCGAACGCGCTTTGCGTGTGAGTCATGCGGGCGACGCGCCCGTCGAGGCTGTCGAGTACCGCGGCGACGAACACCGCGATGCACGCCAGCTCGAACCGCCCGTTGATCGCCATCACGACCGCATAGAAGCCCGAGAACAACGCCGCCAGTGTGATGCCGTTCGGCAGCACGTACAGCCCCTTGCGGCGAGGCCGAAGATCAGCGGGCGCGGGGTTGGAATCCTCGGCGGACAGGGGATCTTCGTTCATCGGCGCGAAGGATACGCGAGTCGGCGCCGGCGCCGA
>Ga0070706_100004684_pt1 | contig 13117 bp, 13 predicted proteins | sample KBSK5501metaG_FD_65476 | JGI IMG/M metagenome (GOLD analysis project Ga0070706, IMG submission 65476) | Corn, switchgrass and miscanthus rhizosphere microbial communities from Kellogg Biological Station, Michigan, USA - KBS K5-50-1 metaG | ecosystem: Host-associated > Plants > Roots >...
GAGCTCGGGCTGCTCGCGCGCGACGTCCTCAGCACGATTCAAGATGACGCCGGCTTCTGCGAGCTTCGGCGCGAGGCGCACGTGCACGAGGTCTGCATCCATCCGGACCCCGAGGCCCAGACGGTCACCCTTTTGGCCGATCGCGAGCGCGCGCACCTCGGGAGGAAGGTCCTCGAGCTCTGCGACCGGCTCGTTCACCGGCGGGATCGGGTCGAACCGCTCGACATCGAGCTTGCGGATGTCCGTGTGCTTCCACTCTTCGAGCGTCTGATCCGGCCACGGAAGCGCGCTGAATCGTTCGAAGGCCGCGCGACGCCGCTCGGCGATCCATTCCGGTTCGCCGGTGCGCTCAGACAGGCGCGCGACCGTATCAGCGTCGAACAGTGCAGTCATCGTCGTGCGCGCGGTGGTGTTATCCGACCGCGCCCTCCATCTGAAGCTGGATCAAACGGGTCAGTTCGACCGCGTACTCCATCGGCAATTCCTTCGTGATCGGCTCGATGAAGCCGTTCACGATCATGCTCATGGCTTCGGTCTCATTGATCCCGCGGCTCATCAAGTAGAACAGCTGCTCCTCACCGATCTTGGACACCGTCGCTTCGTGGCCGATCTCGGCCGTCTGGTTCTCGATGTCCATGTACGGATAGGTGTCCGAGCGGGAGTCCTCGTCGAGGATCAACGCATCGCAGCGCACGAAGTCCCTGCTGTTCTCCGCGTCGGCCTCGACCTTGACCAAACCTCGGTACCCGGTCCGGCCGCCCTGCGCAGAAACCGACTTCGAGATGATCTGACCCGACGTGTTCGGCGCCGCGTGAACGATCTTTCCACCGGCGTCTTGGTGCTGGCCTTCGCCTGCGAACGCGACCGACAGAACCTCGCCGCGCGCGCCTTCCCCCATGAGGTAGATCGACGGGTACTTCATCGTGACCTTGGAGCCGATGTTGCCGTCCACCCACTCCATCACGCCGTTCTCGTAGACCTTGGTGCGCTTCGTCACGAGGTTGTAGACGTTGTTCGACCAGTTCTGGATCGTCGTGTAGCGGGCGCGCGCATTCTTGTGGACGATGATCTCGACCACCGCGGAGTGCAGCGAGTCGGTCGTGTAGATCGGCGCCGAGCAGCCCTCGACGTAGTGAACGTACGCACCCTCGTCCACGATGATGAGCGTGCGCTCGAACTGGCCCATGTTCTCTTTGTTGATCCGGAAGTACGCCTGCAGCGGGATGTCGACGGACACGCCCGGCGGCACGTAGATGAACGACCCCCCAGACCACACCGCAGAGTTCAGCGCCGCGAACTTGTTGTCGTTCGGTGGGATGACGGTTCCGAAGTAGCGCTTGACGAGTTCGGGATGCTCGCGCAGCGCCGTGTCCATGTCGGAGAAGAAGATCCCCTTCTCTTCCAAGTCCTTGCGAACTGAGTGATAAACGACCTCAGACTCGTACTGCGCGGTGACGCCGCCCAGCATCTCGCGCTCCGCTTCGGGGATGCCGAGCTTCACGTACGTGTTCTTGATGTCGTCGGGCAGGTCTTCCCACGACTTCACCTGCTCTGCGAGCGGCTTGATGTAGTAGTAGATGTTGTCGAAGTCGATGTCGGAAAGGTCCGCGCCCCAGTTCGGCATCGGGCGGCGCAAGAAATGCTCGTACGCCTTCACGCGGAACTTGGTCATCCACGCCGGCTCGCCCTTCGAGTGCGAGATCTCTTCCACGATCTCGCGAGTAAGGCCGCGCTGGGGCACGTTGATGCTGGTGGACTCGTCGTGCCACCCGTACCGATACCCCTTGCCCAGATCCAGATCTGCCGGCTTGGTAACCATCTCGAAAAAAGCCCCACTTCCTTGGTCGTTTCTAATTCCTAGTCTAGCAGGCGGAATTACCCTGAACACCGCCTCTGACCTGCATATTCATAACCCTACCCCGGCGCTCAAGATTCCCACAAAACGCCGTGGAGAAAAGGAGGCGGGGCCGGGTTGCGCACCCGACCCCGCCGAAGCCTCGTACTGACCCCTCAGCGCTCGATCGGCGCGGCGACCAGGGAGCCCCACTCGGTCCACGAGCCGTCGTAGTTGCGGACCTTCGGGTACCCGAGCAGCTCGTGCAGGACCAACCACGTGAGCGCGCTGCGCTCGCCGATCCGGCAGTACGCAACGATCTCCTTGTCCGGCGTGATGCCGTTCTCCTCGTACAGCTTCCGAAGCTCTGCTGCGGGGAGGAACTGGCCGGTGTCGGTGTTGACGTTCTTGCCCCACGGGATGTTCGCGGCGCCGGGGATGTGTCCCGGCTTCTGCGACTGCTCCTGCGGCAGGTGCGCCGGCGCGAGCAACTCGCCGCGGTACTCCTCCGGTGAGCGAACGTCGACCAACCCGTAGCCGCCCGCACCCAGGACGTTGTCCTTGATGTAGTCGCGGAACGCGCGGATCTCATCGTCTTCTTTCGCGACCTTGTAGCCGCTCGAGGGAACGATCTTCGGCGGATCCTGCGTCAGCTCGCGGCCTTCCAGCTCCCACTTCTTGCGACCACCGTCGAGCAGCTTCGTGTTGTCGTGGCCGTAGTAGCGGAAGTACCAGTAGGCGTAGGAAGCGAACCAGTTGTTGTTCCCGCCGTAGAGGACGACGGTGGTGTCCTTGCTGACCCCGCTCTTGTTGAGCAGCTTTTCGAAGTCCGGTCCGCTGATGAAGTCGCGACGCAGCGAATCCTGAAGGTCGCTTTTCCAGTTCACGCCCAGCGCGTTGCGGATGTGCCCGCGCTCGTAGGCTTCGGTGTCCTCATCGACTTCGACGATCCGAACATCCGGGTTATCGATGTTCTCGGCCAGCCAATCGGTACTGACCAAAACGTCGTTGGCGTACTCGCCCATAGCTTCTCTCCCTCTCCCCTTGTTTCGCGTGTCCCTACTCTATGCCCAGCGGGGTTTGTCATGCAACCCCTATGCATACAGTGTTTACTCCCGCTGGCCAGCGCCGGCCGCCGTTCTTGGTGTCGTTTCGCGCCCTATGCGGTGCACACGGAGACGAGAACGACCTCCCGTGGAAGTTGGGCCTAGAACATGCCCATCGCCAGGCGCGCTTCTTCGCTCATACGCTCCGGCGACCAGGGTGGGGTGAAGACCATCTCGGACTCGACGTTCGAGATACCGGGCAGCGTGGTCAGGACCTGCTGCATCTGCTGCTCGATCAGGGGTCCGACCGGGCAGCCCATGCTGGTGAGGGTGTAGGTGATCTTGACGACCTCGTCCTCGACGGCCACGTCGTAGACCAATCCGAGATCCACGATGTTGATCCCCAGCTCTGGGTCGACGACCACTTTCAGCGCCTCGGTGACCTGCTCGGCCGTGGGGGCGCCGCCTTCTTTGTCCTGGGTAGTCGTCTCGTCACTCATCTCAACCATGCTACTCCCCAGCCGAAGCGCCTTCGTCTTCGACTTCGATCTCGAATGTCAGGTCCACTACCGGTCGCAACGTCGCCGAGATAGAGCAGTATTTCTCCTCCGAAAGCGCCAGGGCCTTGCGAGCCTTGGCTGGGTCGACCGTGCCGCGCGCGACGTACTTCACGGCGATCCTTTGGAACCGCCACGGAGCCTCATGTTCCTGAACCGACTCCATCGTCGCCTCCAGTTCACGCAAGTCCTGCCGCTGCTTATGGAGGATGTTGACGATGTCGTATGCGGTGCAGGCCGCCAACGAGATGGGTAGGAGGTCACTCGGTTTGGCGCCTTTGCCGTCCATGTGGGCGTCGATCGCTACGTCTCGGCCGCGCGAGTCGCTCGCGGTGAACCGGAAATGCTCGTGCCAGACGAGCTTCGTTGTGCTCATTTCGGCGAGCTGGCCACGAACGGCGGCCGCACGACGTGCGCGCGCCCGACCTTGCCACGCACGTCGATCTCGACGACGTCGCCCTCGGTCGCGGATCCCGGCTCGACGTACGCAAGAGCGATGCCGATCCGAAGCGTCGGCGAGAACGTCCCCGACGTGACGATCCCGATCGAGCGGCCGTCGCTACGCACCTCGTGCCCGTGCCGCGGGATCAGACGGTCGGTCATCCGCAAGCCGACGAGCGTCTTCGCCGGCGCCTGCGTTGCGATCGCGCGCGCGCCCGGGAACTCGCGGCCCTCGAGAGAAACGGCCCACATCAGCCCGGCTTCCGCCGGCGTCGTCTGCGGATCGATGTCGTTGCCGTGAAGCGGGTACCCCATCTCCAGCCGGAGCGTGTCGCGCGCGGCCAATCCTACGGGCTCGCCGCCGGCATCGCGAACCCCGGCGAGCAGGCGCTCCCACGCGTCGGGGGCGGCGGCGTCGGTCGTGAAGACCTCGAATCCGAACTCGCCGGTGTAGCCGGATCGCGAGACCACGGTGTCCTCGTCTCGAGCAACGCGCATGTACCCGAGGCCCTTGGACGCCGGGTAGAGCGCCTCGACGATCTCGCGCGAGCGCGGCCCTTGGACGGCGAGCGTCGACCACTCGAGGATCTCAACTTTGAGGTTCGCGGGCGCTGCGGCGGCAAGCCGCTCGAAAACGGCATCACGATTGGAGGCGTTGGGGACGACGAGCATCTCGTCTGGGCCGATCGCATACACGATCAAGTCGTCCAAGATCCCGGCGTCCTCGTTGCAGATCAGGGTGTAGCGCGCGCGCCCGACCTGGAGGTCGGCCATATGGTTCGTCAGCTGAGAATCGAGGAACAGAGCGGCTTCGGGCCCGGAAACGAGCAGCTTTCCGAGGTGTGAGACGTCGAAGATCCCGGCGCGCTCGCGGACGGCGGTGTGCTCGGCGACCGTCCCGGCAGGGTACGAGATCGGCATGTCCCACCCAGCGAAAGCGCCCATCTTGGCCCGAAGTGCGCGGTGCCGGGCGTCGAGAGGCGACAGTTTCAGCATGCGCGCAACGCTAGGGCGCGGTGGTCACGCCGTCAAAGAGAAAGAGATTTAGGCCAGGATGCGTTCGAAGGCGCTGCGGATCTCGGCGATAAGGGTCGCCGACTCTTCTGGCCAGCACGCGCGCACAACGCGGTAGTCCCTCCCCTGTATGGGCCGCGCCCACCAGAGGTCGGCGAACTCGTCCACGATGAGCGTGTCACCGTGCCGAAGCACGAGCGGCCAGCCGTGCGACCCTTGATCGATAAGTCGTACCTGCGCGCGGACGCCGCGGGCGTTCGCTTTCGCGACGAACGGCCCGGCGATCGCGGAGGCACCAGCGTCAGTGCGCACCGTTTTCCCCCCTAAGGGAACGATTCCTGCAGGAATGTCAACGTACGACCCCGCCAACGGTGACGCGCCTGGGACACACGTCCCAGGCAGGTCGTTCGTAAGTCCCTGACTGTTCCTTTTTTCCTGACTCCTTCGGCTCATTTAGTGCGAACGGGCTATATCTTGCGCGCCCTGAGTGAACGGATACTCGTTTGAGTGTTTGAGCATGTACATCCCGCGGACCGGCCAGAGCGCCACCGCCCGATAGCGAGGTGGAACACAGTGAAGAGAAACAGGGCAGCAAGAGCTGCATTCGCAGCTGCTTTCCTTGCCTCATCGTTCGTGATGGCGTGGTCGGGGACGGCAATGGCCGCCAGTGGCCCCCACTGCGCCGGCGTCTTCAAGGGTAAGACCCCGAACAACCCGATCACGAAGACTGCGGACAGGACCCAAGCGTACGGTGGCCAGATCGTCACTTTCACGGTCTCGTTCAAGTCGACCGGTCCGGCAAAGAACGTCGTGACCGACTGTTACCGCGTTGATGGCGGGTTGAACAGCACCCTGAACGCGCTGGTCACGGGCTTCAACAAGACCACGACGACGGACAATGTCGGCCCGAAGGGCACGCTCCAGCAGGTCCAGTTCTCGATCGAAATCCCGACCGACCCGAGCCTGATCGGGCACTCGATCGTGGACCGTGCGAAGGCGACCAAAGGCAGCGTCGAGTCTCGGAGCGACAACGTCTCCGTTTCGATCGTCGCTCCCCCAGGTGCCCCCTGCACGAGCAACTGTGGCGGCTCGACCGGCTGCACCAGCAACTGCCCCGGGACGCCCGGCCCCACGACCGTCCAGGGCAAGCAGATCCACAAGAAGACCGTGGTGAAGGGTGCTCAGCTGGCTCACACCGGTCCGGTGTCAGCTAAGGCCGCGTTCTTCGGCTCGCTGATGATCATGGTCGGTCTCGTGACGCGCATCAGGCGTCCGCAGACGGCCAGCCCGATGGTCGCGACCGCGGACAACAGCGGTTCGTCCTACCTCGCTCGGTACGACAGCTACCTGCGAGCGGCACTGAAGCGGTAAGCAAGTAACCGAATCAAAAAGAGGAGCGGCCCAAGGGCCGCTCCTCTGCTTTGCGCAGGTGCATTGATCTCACAGAGTGACAAGTCGACCTCTCTACGTGAAGCGGACCTATGGGCTATGTACAACCTTCCAGCCCTTCGCTAAGAATGGCGCCCTGCGAGCTGGGATGGGAGGCGCACCGGGCGCCGCTCGCAGGTCCAAGGGGGGACTCACATGATCAGCTCCAATCGCGCGCGCCGTGGGATAGCGAGGGTCGCCGTGCTCGGGCTTTTGCTCAGCGGCGTCACGCTCATCGCGCACAGCGCAGCCTTCGCTGCCGTGAACTGCGACAGCGTGTTCGAGGGTCAGACGCCGGCCGACCCGATCATCAAGACAGTGGATAAGACCGAGGCCTACGCGGGCCAGACGGTCACTTACACGCTGACCTTCAAGTCCACCGGTACGGCCGACAACGTTACGGCGGACTGCTATCGAGTAGACGACGGCAGCAACGACACGCTCAATGCGTTGGTCACAGGCTTCAACGACGAGAAGACAACGGCGAACGAGGGGCCGAACGGCACCGTCCAGCACGTGACGTACACGATTACGATCCCCGATGGCCTCGCCGGCCATTCGATCGTCGACCGCGCGAAGGCAACGTCTGGAAGTGTGGAGTCGAGAAGCGATCTCGTCTCCGTCGACATCGTCGAGCCGCCGTGCACGGAGAACTGCCCTACTCCGTCACCGACCCCGACACCGACCGTGACGCAAACGCCGGGTCCCTCAGTGAGCCCGACCACATCGGTCAAGGGCGTCACGCTGGGCAAGACCGGGACGTCGGACAGGCCGCTGCTCGGGCTTGGCATCTTCCTCGTCCTTAGCGGTCTCGTGCTGAGCGCCGTTACGATGCGCCGCCGCTGGCTGCAGCGGTAACACAACTCGATTCTCCAGAGGAGCGGCCCGCAGGGCCGCTCCTCTTGCATCGGCGGGTCTTCGATCCACGCGCCTGGGTAGGATGACGATGCAAGCCGCAACGAGGAGATACCGATGGCAGACGACTTCGATCTGATCGTCCTAGGTGCCGGAACCGGCGGATACTCGGCAGCCATCAGAGGCGCCGGCTTGGGCCTCAAGGTCGCCCTCGTCGAGCGCGACAAGGTCGGCGGTACGTGCCTCCACCGCGGCTGCATCCCGACCAAAGCGCTCCTCCACTCGGCCGAAGTCTTCGACACGATCGGCGACGCAGGCTCCTTCGGGATCAGCGCAGAGAACCGGACATATGACTGGCCCGGCGTTCAGACCTACAAGGACAAAGTCGTCACGAAGATGTTCAAAGGCCTCGAGGCTCTGATCAAGCATCAGAAGATCGAGGTCGTGCGCGGCACGGGAACGATGCGCGACGCGCGCACGATCACCGTCGAGGGCCGCGATCTAACCGCAAAGAACATCGTCGTCGCGACCGGATCCGAACCCAAGATGATCCCCGGCCTGAAGCGTGGCGGGCGCGTTATCACGAGCGACGAAGCCTTGGTGAACGGCGTGCCTCAGAGCGCGATCGTTCTCGGTGCCGGTTCGGTCGGTGTCGAGTTCGCGAGCATCTGGGCGTCGTTCGGTGCAACCGTCACCGTCGTCGAGATGCTACCGTCGATGCTGCCTCTCGAAGACCCAGATCTCGGCAAGGAGATCGCGAAGCAGTTCACGAAGCGCGGCATCAAGTGCTTGACCGGAGCCAAGCTCGAGGAGGCGGCGGTTACCGACGACGGCGTGCGCGCGACCGTTTCGCTCGACGGCAAAACCGAGACAATCGACGCGGAGGTTTTGCTCGTCGCGGTCGGACGCGGACCGGTCACCGAAGGCGCCGGCCTGGACGCCGCCGGGATCAAGCTTGATCAACGCGGTTTCGTACAGATCGACGAGAAGCTTCAGACAACCGCGCCGGGCGTCTACGCCGTCGGCGACTGCATCAACACGCCCGGTCTTGCGCACGTCTCGTTCGGCGAAGGGATGTACGTCGCCGAGCAGCTTGCCGGACACAAGACGGCGCCGGTCGACTACAACGCCGTTCCGCGCGCGACGTACTCATCGCCGGAAGTCGCTGCAGTGGGTATGACCGAAGCGCAGGCCCGAGAAAAAGGCTTTGACGTCGTGACCAAGACGGTGCAGATGGCGGGGATCGGCAAGGCCGTCATCCTTCAGACATCTGGATTCTGCAAGATCGTCGCGGAGAAGGGTGGACGCGTGCTCGGTGTGCACTTCATCGGCGCGCGCGTCACGGAGTTGGTCGCCGAAGCGATGCTCGCGGTCGGATGGGAAGCGATGCCAGAAGAGATCGCTGCGCTGATCCACCCGCACCCGACGCTTTCGGAGTCCTTCGGCGAAACTGCCCTCGCCCTATCCGGCCGCGCTTTGCACACGCTTTGATCGACAGGAGGATCTCGTGACGACGTCGGTGACGCTTCCGAAGATGGGCGAAAGCGTCGTTGAAGGCACGATCATCCGCTGGCTGAAACAAGAAGGCGAGTTCGTCAAAGAAGACGAGCCGCTGGTCGAGATCTCAACGGACAAGATCGATACGGAGCTTCCCTCCCCCGCGTCGGGCGTGCTGTCGAAGATCCTCGCCGGGCAAGACGAGACGGTCGAGGTCGGCGCGGAGATCGCCGTTATCGACGAGAGCGCCGGTGAAGGCGAAACGCCCGCTCCCAAAGCGAAAGAGCCGAAGAAGGAAGAGCCTGCGCCAGAGGAACCGAAGGCTGCAGCGTCCGCACCGCCGGAAGAGAAGGCTGCTCCGCCGAAGAAAGTGGAACCCGCTCCCCAGCCAACCGCCGCGCCAGCAGCCGCCGCGCAAGCAGCCCCTTCGCCCGAGCAGCCGTCAGACGGCGGCGCGCTCTCGCCGCTCGTCCGCAAGCTCGCGCGCGAACGAGGCGTCGACCTTGCCGCGATCCGCGGGACGGGAGCCGGCGGGCGTGTCACGAAGGACGACGTGCTTGCGGCGGCCGACGGCGGTGCGAAGGTCGCTCAACCTGCGGCGCCGGTCGTGTCGCGCCCCGTCGCCCCTATGCCGACGTCTCAGTTCACGGTCCCGGCCACCGCGCACGAGGATGTTCCCTTCTCGCGCATACGCAAGGCGATCGCCGAGCACATGGTCCGCAGCCTGCAGACGGCTGCTCAGCTGACGAACGTCATCGAGGTCGATATGACGCGCGTCGCCGGTTTGCGCGCGCGCGCCAAAGACACGTTCCAGGCTTCCGAAGGGTTCTCGCTGACGTTCATGCCGTTCATCGCATCAGCGGTCGTCGAAGCGTTGCGCGTGCTCCCTGAGTTCAACGCGCACATCCTCGAGGACGGCGCCACCGCCCGCCTCTACAAGGAAGTGAACCTCGGCATCGCCGTCGGGCGCGACGAGGGTTTGATCGTCCCAGTCGTGCACGGCGCAGACGGGATGAACTTGATCGGACTCGCGCGCGCGATCCATGACATCGGGACGCGCGCGCGCGCGAAAGGCGGGCTGAAGCCCGACGACGTCACCGGCGGTACGTTCTCGATCACCAACTATGGCTCGTTCGGCGGCATCACCGACACGCCGATCATCTCGATGCCGCAGGTTGCGATCCTCGGCGTCGGCGCGATCGTGAAGCGTCCGATGGTCCTGGAGGTCGATGGCCACGATGCCGTCGCGATCCGACAGATGATGTATCTCAGCCTCACGTACGACCATCGGTGGATCGATGGGCACAAAGCCGCGCAATTCAACGGACGCCTCAGGGCGATCTTGGAAGAGGCGGACTACGCGCACGAACTGGGCATCGAGCCTGCGCTGTAGGCCCGGCCGCCGATGAAAGCCGGTGCTACGGTAATCGTATGAACGCTTCTTGGTTGGGACGCATCGCGTACGCGCCGGCGTTCGACCTGCAGCGCGCGCTGGCCGACCGTCGAGCAGCCGGCGAGATCGACGACACGCTCCTTCTGCTCGAGCACGACGCCGTGTACACGCTCGGGCGGCGCGCAACCGAGGGAGAGGTCTTGCTGGACGCCGAAGCGCTCGCGGCGCGCGGGATCGCCGTCGAGCACACCGACCGCGGCGGCCGAGTCACGTACCACGGGCCGGGGCAGCTCGTCGGGTATCCGATCATCGACCTCGGTCAGAACGGCGATCTGGTCGGGTATGTGCGGACGCTCGAGCGCGCGCTGATCGCCACGGTGGCGGAGTACGGGATCGCGGCCGGCACTATCGAAGGCCTGACGGGCGTCTGGGCCGGCGACTCGAAGCTCGGAGCGATCGGCGTTCACGTTTCGCGCGGGATCACGACACACGGATTCGCGCTCAACGTCACCGCGGACCTCGACGCGTTCAACGGGATCATTCCCTGCGGGATCGTGGACCGCGGCGTGACGTCGATCGAAGCGCTGACGAGCTTGAGGCCCGAGGTCGAAGAAGTCGGGATGCGGGCTGCGACACATCTCGCGGATCTCCTCGGCACGCGGCTCGCGTGGGTATCGCCGGTGACGCTGGAGGTCGCCGGTGTCTGAGCGTCGATCACTGCCTCTGCTAACCGTTCAAGGTCCCGCGCGCACGATGCCGATGGACGAGATGGTCGAGGGCCGCAAGCCGCCATGGCTCAAGGTTCGCTTCAAGACGGGCCCGAACTTTCAAGAGCTGCGCCAGATCGCGCGCGCCGGAGGCCTGCACACGATCTGCGAAGAGGCGATGTGCCCGAACATTTCCGAGTGTTGGGAAGAGCGCGAAGCGACGTTCTTGATCGGCGGCGATCGCTGCACGCGCCGGTGCGCGTTCTGCGACGTCACGACCGCTCCCCCACTTGGGTACGACACCGACGAGCCGCATCGCATCGCCGACGGCGTTCGTCAGATGGGCCTGCGCTATGCCGTCATCACCGGCGTCGCGCGCGACGACCTTCCCGACGGCGGCGCGTGGCTGTACGCGGAAGTAACACGTCAGATCCGAGCAGCCGTCCCCGGTTGCGGTGTCGAGCTGCTCACGCCCGACTTCAAAGGATCTGCAGAGGCGCTCGCGACCGTCGTCGAGGTCGAGCCGGATGTCCTCGCGCACAACATCGAGACCGTCCCTCGTTTGATCAAGCGGATCCGCCCCGCGTTCACCTACAAGCGGTCGCTCGAGTTCCTCCAGCGCGCGCGCACAACGCTTCCGGAAACCTCGTACACGAAGTCGAACATCATCGTCGGCATGGGCGAGCATCCCGCTGAAGTCGTGCAAACGATGCAGGATCTTCGCGACGCCGGGTGTGACCTGCTCACGATCGGACAATATCTGCGGCCGAGCCCGTTGCAGATGCCCGTGTCGCGCTACGTGCCTCCGGAGCAGTTCGACGAGTGGAAGATCGCCGGCGAGGCCATGGGGTTCGCGTGGGTCGAGGCGGGGCCGCTCGTCCGTTCCAGCTATCACGCCGGCAAGCAGCACCGCGCGGCGCGCGCGCGCTCCACACCTGTCTGAAAGCAAAAGAGGGAGCCGGGGGCGACTCCCTCTTTGCGGGGGGGCGGTCTCAGGCGTCGACGCAGCACTTCCCTTCTGGAGACTCGGCGCGGTGCTCCGAAGCGTCGCGCCCGTCGCAGCACTTCTCTCCATCTGCGTGCGGGTGCGTTTCACTGTGGCTGATCATTGGGCCCTCCCTCCTTCTGATTGAGAAACGTGAGGTTGCATGGGGGCGCGCTCCCCGTAGACACGGAAGCCGATCCGATAAACGAGTACACCGCCGAAGTACTGACCGAGCGTGAGCGTGATGACCCCGATGGCGCCGAGTACGATCCAGAGTGCGTGCGCGCGCGGGTCGTACCGATGACTCCAGCGCACGACGGCATTGACGACAAAGATCAAGGCGGTGCCGAGCTGCAGAAGAAGGTGCTTGTTCGCGACCTTCCGCGTTCGCGATCCCGGCTTCATCCCCCACCAGTCGACGAGCCCCGTCGGTACTGCGAGAAGGGAGCCGGCGAATGCGCCGAAGATCAACCATGTCGCGGCGAGGGGTGCCTGGGTGAAATGCCCGACCCGAGAAACGATGTCCAGACCGAGCGCTCCGATGTAGAGCGCCACGGGGAAGTGGACGAACATCGCATGGCTAGGGTGGCCGATCGGCTTCCCTTGCACGATCTCTTTGAGGGTCCAGCGGCGGCGCTCCCCGGAAGGGCCTTGCGTATGGAGCAAGCTCATGGTGGCTCCCTCGCTGTAAAACTAATGTACACTAGTTTTAGAAGGAGCCGGGTGTCAAGTTGATGGGAGCGCAAGGCCGTACGATGACTCAACCGATGAAAGACAAGCTCGCGCAACTTGCCTCGTTGGCGGAACCCGTTCGCCGCGATCTCTACAAGTTCGTGCTCCGCCAAGACCATGAAGTCTCACGAGACGAGGCATCGAAAGCGACGAAGATCAGCCGCGCGCTTGCAGCGTTCCATCTCGATAGATTGGTTGCCGACGGGCTGCTCGACGTGGTCTATCGGCGTCCGGCAGGCCGGAGCGGTCCCGGTGCAGGACGGCCGTCGAAGCTCTACAAGCGTTCTGCCGAGCCGGTCGAGTTCAGCGCTCCCCCGCAGAACTACGCGCTTTTGGCCGGGATCTTTGCGGCGTCGTCAGGGAGCAAGCGGAGCAAGGAGGCGGCCGACGAGGAGGCTCGACGGAAAGGCCTCGAAATCGGATCCGAAGTTCGCAAGCGCTCGGGCAAGACGCCGAGCGATCGCGCGCTGGTCGGCCGCCTCGCGGACGTTCTCCGCGAGAACGGCTTCGAGCCCGTCCGGAAAGGCAGCGAGGTGCGGCTACGAAACTGCCCGTTCGACGCGTTGGCGAATGACTACCGGGACCTGGTCTGCGGGATGAACCTCGCGATGCAGCAAGGGGTTCTCGA
>Ga0070706_100004689_pt1 | contig 13110 bp, 15 predicted proteins | sample KBSK5501metaG_FD_65476 | JGI IMG/M metagenome (GOLD analysis project Ga0070706, IMG submission 65476) | Corn, switchgrass and miscanthus rhizosphere microbial communities from Kellogg Biological Station, Michigan, USA - KBS K5-50-1 metaG | ecosystem: Host-associated > Plants > Roots >...
CTGCCGCTGAAAGGTAACCATAAACAGGCACTAGGGTCTCGTGTCGCATGGAAGCGCTGCGTGAGCGAGTTCCTGCCCTTAGCCGGGATATTGTGTGAGGTGCGGGGCATCAGGTGCATACTTGCGGAGGTACGCTAGCAAGCTGCTGTCGTTGTGGTCGCGGCGCGCTTTTTGGACAGCCTGTCGTTCATCGTCGAAGGCTTTCGGACTCAGGTGCCCTTGCGCCAATTGGTTGGCGAGCGCGAACATGAGTGTGTTGAGGCTCTCCGCTCGCCACCACTCCCGCTCGTTCGGTCCCGGAGTGCTCATCGCGCTCTCCCGCATCATGTATTTCATGCTCTTGAACGCAGCCATTTTGCGCATCTGGAGGCAGTATAGACCCTCTTGCATAGCTGTCAACGGGCTATGACGCAAGCAGAGCGTGCCCAGGGCAGATGTCGCACCCTCGCGCCAGGAAAGCGGGCAAGAAGAAAGGGCGGCAGTTCACCTGCCGCCCCCCGTGTCGTGCCGAAGCACCTTACCGCACTACAGCGGCCACCACAGCCTCGCGTTCGCAGCTATCCAGCTGATCGCTGGAGTGCCGGTGCGCGATCAGCGCCGTCTCTAACCTGTCGTTCAGCTCACGCCACAGCTCGTGCTGTCGCGGCGTCTCCGCGTCGCTCTCGAGCATGAGAAACCGCAAGGCACGGTAGTAAGAATCAACTGCTACCCGCTTGGCGTACCACTCCTGCAACAGCTCGTCGCAGAGAATGTTGGTGTCTGGATCGTTGACTTGCTCGTACATGAATCCCTGATAAACCTCGCTCTGCTCCTCCCCTCACATCTTGATGATGAGAGCGCAGAAACCACACTCGTAAGAACATTCCAATCAATACGTAGTATACGCCGAAACGATGCCGGTTGCCAGTTGTGGCGCGTCGCGGCACGCGGCGGCTGCCTGTAAGGCCCGCCATACCCTTGCCGCCCCGCCATTCGTCCTACCCGCCCGCTCGGTGTGGGTATACTAGCTTCCGCGATGTCTATCACGGTGTGGCTGCGCATGATTGAGTGAGATGGGGTGTGCGCCATGGCTCATGTGCTCGTCTTCTATGATGACTCGTCAATAGCGATGTTGATTGCTGAGATCTGCGAGGAAGAAGGCCATGCCGTCACCGTGGTGCATTCTAAAGAAGACGCACTCATGCTCCTCCGCTCGTCGTTGCATCCAATGATTGCCCTATGTGAGCGCGATCACAGCTCGCGCGATCCCGCAGGGCCATTCTTCGTCATCATTCGCGACCACCCCGAGCTCTACAGCCAGCATCGCTACATCGCCTTCACGAGCTGGAACCTCTCGGATGACGAGCAGGCGTTGCTGGATGGCCTGGGCGTGCGGCTGCTCGGCGTGCCGTTCAGCGTGCAACAGCTGATATACGCCATTGCTGCGACGGGGCTGGCATAGGCCCGTCTCGGCCACGAAGGCCGCCCGCATCCCGCCTTCGCGCCGCTCTTGGATGCCCACTTCCGCCTCGTCGAGGTCGAGACCTTCTGCTGCTCCAGCGCACCCTTCTTCGACCCCGCCCGCTACCTGCCCTCCGGCGCTGACCTGCTGTGAAGCCGTTGACGAGATTGGCTCGCCCTCGCACCGCGCGAGTGGACCTTGCCGCCGCGCCGCTGTTGAGTCTACAGTCCCAACTGCGCGAGCAAGGGCAATAGGAGAACGCGACGATGTGGGTTGAGCCGGTGACGCTCCGGGGGCAGGTCGTGCGCGTCGAGCCGCTGGCGCCCTCCCACGCCGCGGACCTCTTCGCCGCCGGGCAGGATCCCGCCATCTGGGCGTACATGCCGGCCAACCCCAGTGCGTCCGCGGCCGCCGTCACCGCCTGGATACGCGACGCGCTCGCGGGGCGCGCCGCCGGTACACAGCTCCCCTTCGCCATCGTCGAGCTGGCCTCCGGCGTCGCCGTTGGCTCGACACGCTACCTCAACATCACCCCGCGCGACCGCGGCATCGAGATCGGCTGGACCTGGCTCGCACCGCGCGTACAGCGCAGCGCCGTCAACACCGAGTGCAAGTACCTGCTCCTGCGTCACGCCTTCGAAACCCTCGGCGCCATCCGCGTCCAGCTCAAGACCGACGCGCGCAATCTCACCTCGCAGCGCGCCATCGAGCGACTCGGCGCCGTCCGCGAGGGGGTGCTGCGCAAGCACATGATCGTCCTGCATGGCCACCAGCGCGACACCGTCATGTACAGCATCACCGACGACGAGTGGCCCGCGGTGAAAGCCCAGCTAGCGGGCATGCTGGCGCGCGTATAGTGCGACTCGCCCTCGATCTGCCTGATCTGCCGCCCGCAATGTGTTACACTGCGCCCAGGCAGCTCGTGTGCGGCAGTGCCCCGCTCTTCTCCTAGGCAGGTCCCATATCCGGCGCCGGCCAGCCAGGCCGCAAACAGTTCTCGGCTTGCTGGCTGGCGTAACATATTCCCCCTTCCCACGGCGGCGGGAAGGGCCAGCCGGTTAGGCTAGGTAGCGACGTTCCGTTCATGGCGTGCGCGAGAGAGGCATGCGAATGGACGCGTTTCACTCCACCTTCCACGCCCAGGAGGTCCTCTTTGGCGCGGGAGCGGTGTCCCGGCTCGGCGAGCTGTGCGCGCGCGACGGCTACCGCCGGGTGATGCTCTGCACGACCGCGCACTCGCGCGCCCGGGGGTACGTCGCACCGATCGAGGCCGCGCTGGGCGAGCACTTGCTGGTGACCTACGAACACGTCCTGCCGCATGTCCCGGAGTTCCAGGTTGCCGAAGCCGCCGCGCTCGCCGCCGAGCACCAGGTGGACGCGATCATCGGCCTGGGTGGGGGCAGCTCCATTGGCACGGCCAAGGCCGTCAGCCGCGCCTCCCAGGCGCGGCGCCGCAAGTCCCCAGCGCAGGCACAGCACGCGCACGTGCCGTCCCCGATCGATCAGCCCCTCGTCCCCGTCATCGCCATTCCGACCACCTATGCCGGATCGGAGATGACGCCTGTCTACGGCATCACCTACTCCGTGAACGGCCCTGCCCGTAAGGTCACCACCACCGATCCTCAGGCCGTGCCCCGGCTGACCATCTATGATCCACGGCTCACGCTCGACCTGTCGCCACACATGACCGCCGGCACCGGCATCAACGCGGTGGCCCACTGCATCGAAGCCCTGTACTCGATCACGCGCAACCCGCTCTCCACCGCGGCGGCGCTGGCCGGCCTACGCGCCATTGCGTGCGCGCTGCCGCGCTGTTACGCCGCTGGCGACGACCTGGAGGCGCGTGCGGAGATGCTGGTTGGCGCCTTCCTGGCCGGCACGGCGCTCGCCAGCGTGGCGATGGGGCTGCACCACGGCCTTTGCCATGTCCTGGGCGGAACGACTGGCGCGGCGCATGGCGACGCCAACAGCGTCATGCTGCCCCACGTGATGCGCTTCAACCTGGAGGCAACCGCCCCGCAGCTTGCGCCGGCCGCGGAAGCGATGGGCCTCGCCGCTGCCGGGCTCCGCCCGGATGTTGCTGCCGCACTCGTGGCCCACCAGGTGACGGCGTGGGTCGAGCAGATGCGCCTGCCGCGGCGCTTGCGCGAGATCGGCGTGCGCGAGGAGCGGCTGCCGGAGCTCAGCGCACTGGCGTTCGCCAGCCGCACCGTGCAGAACAACCCCAAACCGGTCGATTCCGCCGAGCAGATCGAGGCTCTGTTGCGCGCGGCGTGGTGAATGGGCGGAGGCGCCCGCCGTGGCGCCCCGCGACGTGTAGTCAGAGTCCTGTAGTGCGGCCCGGCTCCCCAAAGCGGGAGCAGCCTACCCGAAGGGTCGTGCGACGCTTCTCGCACGGCGCCAAGACGATGCGTAGGAGGTCCACATGCCCAATTGGCCTTGGTCGAAACGTGAGCAGCCAGCTGCCAGCACACCGGCTCCACAAGCGAGTGCACCGGAGAGCCCACCGTCGGTCGCGCCGGAGATTCCCCCGGCTGAGCCGGTAGCACAAGCAAGTCCGCCGCCGGAGCCGGTCGCGCAAATGAGTCCGCCGGCTGAGCTGGCCGCGCAGCCGGTGTCGCCGGAGGCTCCGCAGGCAGCAAGCCCGCCGCCGGAGCCGGCTCCGCAAGCGAGTGTGCAGGAGAGTCCGCAGGAGAGTCCGCAAGGGAGGTCACCCGTGGCGATCAATCCGATGGACTACAGTGCGAAGGATCTCGTGCTCGACGTGGTGCGCGCCGACCGCGCGGGGTTCTATCAGATCATCGACATCCCCGAAAACTGGGAGGCGCCCACCCGCAGCGGCCACTGGCAGGTGCGCGACCTGGTCGGCCACATGATCGACGTGACCGAGGGCTACCTGACACGCTGGGACATGGCACGGCGCGGTGACCCCGCGACGCCGCTCGGGCTGCTCGTCATGGCCCAGGAGCTCGATCGTGTGGCCCTGACCTTTCGCAATCTGCCGCGCGAGGAGGCCATTAGCCGGCTGAAGTCCTCCTCCGACCGGCTGATGGCCAAGTTTGACGCGCTGACCGCCGACGAGTGGGGCGGCTTCAACATCACACATGTGTTCATGGGCCCCTTGCCGACCTTTTTCTACCCCGCCTTCCAGATCATGGACTACGGGGTGCACACCTGGGACATGCGCTGGGGGCTGGGCGAAAAAGATGCGAAGCTGGACGACCGGACCGCCGGCGTGCTCGTGCCGTACATGTTCATCCTGATGCAGTCCACGGTGGATCAGGATTCCGCGCAAGGGGTCGATATCGAGTACGGAATCGTCGTAGACGGCGACTGGGGTGGCCAGTGGCGCGTCCACGTCAAGGACGGCCAGTTCACCTATGCGCCGGCCGACGATCTTGCCAGCGTCCCGGCCGTCTTCCACTTCCGCGATGCTTCCGACTTCGTGCTCACCACGTTCGGGCGCATTGAGGCCGGTGAGGCGAGCGGCGACACACAGGTGACGGATAAGGCGCGGCGCCTGTTCTTCCGCATCTGACGTCCCGTCGCACGGACGTACGGCGCGGGCGGACCACAGACCGAGATGCCCGATCTCAGATCCCAGGAGGCGCCATCGTGAGCAGACTCCAGGTGCAGGGCGTGCATCACCTCACGTTCGTCGGCTCGAACCGTGAGGCTGTCATCGAGTTCTACCAGGGTTTCCTCGGTATGCGGCTGGTGCTCGACCAGCCGAACCTGGACGTGCCGGGGGAAGAGCACTTGTATTTCGACGCTGGGGACGGTCGTCTGCTCACCTACTTCGTCCGTCCCACGCGCGAGAACGATACGACGCCCAATCCACAGGGCATCGGCAATCTCCATCACATGGCGCTGACCGTCTCGCACGCGGTCTACACACAGGTGGTCGAGCGGCTCAAAGAGCGTGGCATCGAGAACACCGGCCCGATCGATCGCGGCTTCATGGACTCGATCTATTTCCGCGACCCGAACGGGCAGCTTCTTGAGCTGGCCTGCTACAAGTTCGTGCCGCCGGATGGCTTCACCATCGCCGATGTCCTGGCGACGGCGCACCGCATCCGCGTGGCGGCCGGGGACTATAACGTCGACGACCGCCACCTGGCCCAGGCCATCGAGGAGCTGAGCCAGCGCAAGGTGTCCATCGAAGCGGTGCACGCGCCGGCGGCGGCTGGCTGACGCACGATCGGCCATCACGATGCGCGTTACCGAGTGCACAGCGCGAACGACGGCCGTCGTTCGCGCTGTGCTCCCTTGCCGCCGTGGTGGCGACCAGGCGGCTGAGGAGGAGCCAGAGCATGCCCTTTCGACGTCCGTGGGCCTTCGAGCGCGGCACGCTGTGGGCGATGGATCTGGACGGCGCAGCCCCCGCGCCAGCAGCGTCGCATACCGCCGCCACCTTTGGCGAGGTCCCATGGGATGAGGCGGATGCGCTCGCCGCCGCTATGGGGCTGACAGATCCCGGCGCCGCACGGCGACGCCTCGTGGACGGGCGGCGCTGCTTTGCGGTGTGGGTCGCGGGCGAGATAGCTGCCTATGGCTGGGTATCACAGGGCGAGGAAAGCGTCGGCGAGCTCGAGCGCGCGTTTCGCCTGCAACCGGACGCGGCCTACATCTGGGACTGCGCGACACTGCCGCCGTTTCGCCGCCGCGGCCTCTATAGCGGCCTGTTGCGTCACATCGCCGGCACGCTGCGCGCCGAGGGCGTGCGCCGGCTCTGGATCGGCGCATCGCGGCGGAACCGCCCGTCTATTGTGGGCTTTGCCAACGCCGGTTTCCAACCGGTCATCAACCTGACCTACGTCCGCGTTCTGGGGCTGCGTCACACGCGGATAATCGACGACAAGGCTGCGCCGGCCGGGCTCGTCGCGGAGGCGCGGTCGTTGCTCGGCTCTGCGGACCGCAGGGGCAAGACGGCTGCCCTGCATGCGGCGAGACCCGCGCGCGCCGAAGGCTCCGCCGAGGACGCGGGCCGCTAACGGCACAGCGTGCCGGCGCTGGTAGGTCTGTCGCGTGGTATGGTTTCCGGACGAAGACGCGGAGGTGGCGCACGTGGGAGGAGACGGCCTGAACAATGGCGATGCACTCTGATGCGATCGATGGCCCGCACCAGGGCCAGTCGGTGCTGACCGCGGGTGAGCCGCTGGCTCGTGCGCGGGCGGCGCTGCTGATGCTGCATGGGCGCGGGGCCTCGGCGGAAGACATCCTATCGCTCGCTGGGGAGCTGGCACAGCCCGGATTCGCTTATCTGGCACCCCAGGCCGCCGGCTACTCCTGGTACCCCAATAGCTTCCTCGCTCCGCTCGCCAGCAACGAGCCGTACCTCTCGTCCGCGCTTGCCCTGGTCGACACGGTACTGGCCCAGATCGCCGCGGCAGGCATCCCGCTCGAGCGGACGATACTGCTTGGCTTCTCCCAGGGCGCGTGTCTCGGGCTGGAATACGTGGCTCGCCACGCGCGGCGCTACGGGGGCGTCGTCGGCTGGAGCGGGGGACTGATCGGCCCAAATGGCACCCCGCGGGACTATCAGGGGACGCTGGCGGGTATACCGGTATTTTTGGGCTGTAGCGACGTCGATCCCCACGTCCCCAAGGCGCGGGTGGACCTGTCCGCGGAGGTGCTGCGGGGGCTTGGCGGCGACGTCACCGAGCGCATCTATCCGCACTTGGGCCACACCGTCAACGCCGATGAGATCGCGTTCGCGCGTGGGCTGATGGCCTCGCTCTCCAAAGAGCCAACGTGAGGTCGGGAGTCGTGATATGTAGTGGTCACAAGAGCGACTTTTATAGGAGGGGATGGCCAGCGGTGGAGGGACGGGCGCGACTGTGTGGCAGGCGTGAGCGACGCCGGGCAGCCTGGATGTCGGCCTCCAGCTTGCTGGTAACGCAGGAGATATCTTGCATTCAGGCGGCACGCTTGCTCTGCCGATCCTGCACCGAGCTCACGTGATGGGCGTCATCCACAAAGTCCATACTCGCGCCTCACGAGGGCCGGCACGTGCACGCCGCGCGAGTGAGTCCGCTGGGGGCTCGCTGAGCACGCGCTTTGGGTGGGGGCGCACATCTCCGCACGAGGACGGCTGGAGTGCGCGCCCTTCCCCTCACTGGTATGATGGCGCACGAGCGAGGCTCTTCGTCCGCGGACCGAATCAGGCCTCGCGCGCTCGTATCGGTTATGGCGCGATGCTGCGCCGGAGCGCCACGCGGTGTCTTCTGCCGTCGCCCTGTTTTGGTGGCGGTGACGGTGCGGCAGTGGGAGTGCGCGGGGGAGTGTGCGAGCCCGTCATGAGCACGAAAGGGGGCCAAGGGCCTATGACAACACCGGTGGGCGATGGCTATACGGTGCTTGTGGTGGACGATAGCGCCGATCTGCGTATACTCGTGGCGGAATCCCTACGCAAGCTGGGCGGCTTCACCGTGGTGACGGCGGAGGACGGCGCGGAAGGGCTGGAGCGGTACTTCGAGATTCGGCCCGATTGCGTCGTGATCGACGTGAAGATGCCCGGTCTGGATGGCTATCAACTCATTCGGGCGCTGCGTGGGGATCCCGCTTCGAGTGCAACTCCGCTCGTCATCTTGTCGGCGATGGTGCAGGAACGAGATCGGCTTGCCGGCTTCCTCTCCGGTGTGGACGAGTATCTGCTGAAGCCAGTCAGCCCGCGCGAGCTCGTGCGGACGATCCAGCATGTTATTGCCCGCGGTGAAGCGGATCGTCAGCAGCGTCTGCAGACGCTGCTGGATAGACTGGACTCGCAGCCAGAGGAGTGAGCCGCATGAGCGAGCCCGTGCTTCCCATCGCTACCGAGCGCGAGATCTATCGCGACTACGAGCGGAATCGCCGTCTCTACCTTGCCAGGATTCTGCTCCCCGTTTTCGCGCTGGTTCAGTTCGCCGTCTTTTTCGTGAGCGTTATCGTCGTTCTCAGCGCGCATTTCGAGCCACCGATTGTACAGATCTTCGTGTTCAATACAGCCCTTGTCGGTATAGGTGCGGCACTACACGCGGTGGGACTGCTCTTCGTGCGCCGCGGAGAGGTGCGATACGCTACCGTCTGCCTGATTGTCCCGGCGGGTATCACGATCGTAGCGCCCGCGCTGATTTGGGATTTCTTCTATCAGGCTGGGCCGCAGATGGTCAGTCCGATCCTCGCGATCACGCTATCCGAAGTGGCCGCGACACCGGTGCTGATCGTGCTCGCGGGGCTGCTGGCGACCAATCGGTGGACCCTCGTGGGCACGACCCTGCTGATGAACGGATATACGCTCTTCATCCTGACAAACGCGCTGCGCAGCCCTGAGGCGGGCGCCGCGCTGCGCAGCAACGCTGCCCTTCTGCTCGCGTTCCCTATCTTTGTGCAATGGGCGGTCATGGGCATCCTGATCGCCGCCGCGGGGACCTATGTACAGACATTGCGTGAGCTCGGTGACGTGCGCGTGGCGTTCGCACGAGCGCAACAGCTCGATCAGTTGAAGAATCAATTCATTGCGCACGTGAACCACGAGCTACGCAGCCCCGTGATGGCCCTGCAAGGACATGTCGAGCTGCTGCTCCTGCTGGAAGACAACCTCGCGCCGGAAGAGCGCCACACCTATCTGGAACGGGCCAAGCACGCCGGTGACGACCTCGTCTCGCTCGTGACGAGCATTCTCTCCGTGCAGCGGCTGGAAGCGGATCGAGAGACGCTTGTGCCGGCAGCGGTGGGCGTTCGCGCCACCCTGGATGCGGCAATACACCTCGTTGACCCGCGCGAAGGGCGCTCGATTGAGCGCGAGCTGCGTGTGCACGTCCCTGACGAGCTGGACGTGTGGGCAGAGCCGGTGCGCGTACGGCAGATCCTCATCAATTTGCTCTCCAACGCCGTCAAATACTCGCCGCCCGGCACGCCGGTGGAGGTTGCGGCGGAGATAGTACCCGCAAAAACGGCTGGGCAGCCAGACGCGAAGCCCCGGCCGCGTCTACGTTCGTCACGCTCGCAGACCTCCCAGGCGAGCGAGCCGCGCCGCTGGGTGCAGATCACAGTGCGCGACTTTGGACTGGGCATCCCTGCGGGACAGATTCCCCTGCTGTTCAAGCAGTTCGTGCGGCTGCCGCGCGACCTGGCGTCGAACGTACCGGGCAACGGCCTTGGTTTGTACCTCTGCCGGACACTTGCCGAAGCGATGGGAGGCACGATCTGGGTGGAGAGCGCGGGAGTCGAGGGCGAGGGAACGACGATCTATCTGCAGCTTCCAGCGCCACCAGAAGCGCGCGTCTCCCCGTCTCAGCCACAGTGACGCTGAGACTGCGGCGCTCAGGCCCCGACCAAATCTGGGAGTGAACTACGAGCCGCGAAGACCTCTCAAACACGCTCTCAATACCTACCCCATCGTTCGTACTTTTCTGACACCCCGCCTGCCCGAGTACCTGCTATGCTGATGCCGACAGCGGCTGAATTCCTGGCGAAGGGTAGGCGGCATGAGCGAGACCGGCGCAATGGCGGGCTATATCGAGCTTCTTCAGGCGTGCTTCCCCAATCTGGGGGTGGAGCGCTACGTCCCTCTTGGCGAAGGCTGGGACAGCGTCGCGCTGCTCGTCAACGACCAGGAGGTCTTCCGCTTCGCCAAGCGACCCGACGTCGCCGTGCGCCAGGGGCGTGAGGCTGAGCTGCTGCCACTGCTGGCGGACCGGCTGCCACTGATGATTCCACGCTATTCCCATACCTGGACTGACCCCGCCTGGCCGGGCAAGCGCATCGTCGGCTACCGGCTGATTCCTGGCGAGCAGCTCATTCCCGACCGCGCTCGCCCTGAGCATCGCGCAACCCAGGCGGCGCAGCTTGGCGAGTTCGTGAGCGCGCTGCACGCCGTTCCGGTCGAGGAAGCCCGGCGGCACGGCGCGCTGGGCGGCGATGCCGCAAGCCGGCGTGAGGCGTATCGAGGCTTCTTCGCCAGGGTCCGCTCGCACATGTTGCCGCTCTTCAATGCTCAGGAGCAGGCGGCAATTGTCGCCTTCTGGTCACGCTATCTGGACGACGACACCTGCTTTGCCTTCACTCCCACGCTGGTCCACCGCGACCTCAACACTGAGCACGTTCTCTTTGATCCCGCGACGGGTAACCTTACGGGCGTCATTGACTGGGGTGACGCTGGCATTGACGACCCAGCGGTTGATTTTGCCGGCATCCGGCGCCAGCTAGGCGACGATTTCGCGCGGCAGATGCTGGCCGCGTACCGCCATCCTCCCGATACGACCTTGCTCCGACGGATGGACTTCTATGCTGGAATGGAGCCGTTCCACGAGATACACTTCGGACAGGTGGATGGCGATGCTGCTCATCTAGCGCACGGCATTGAGTGGGTGCGGCGACAATGCGCGGAGGCGTGACATCTTGGCAAACGAGACGATGCCCGCGAGCGACAGATTGGTCCGCTTCGGCGACTGCCTGGAGGCAGCAGCCACGCGAGGAATTCACCATGAGGTTGGGATACGCGCCGCGGCGTGCTGCTGATGTGCTACACTGTACTCTGCTCGAGCAGGTCGTTTGTGGGAGCGTCGCGATGATCGGTCGCTTTGTACGCACAACCAGCACGCAGCAGCAGCGCCAGCCGTACCACAGGTCTGGCTAGACGCCGCGCGTCTCCCGCGTGACCAGCATGTTCGCCCGCCAGGCCTCCAGTGGTCCGGCGGGCGTTTTTGTTTGCCCGCGAGCCACGTGACCCTGGCGCTGACCTTGGAGCTCCTCACATGGACATCCACCTGCTGCTACGCGGCGTGTTGCTCGGCTTCGCGATCGCCGCGCCGGTTGGGCCTATCGGCGTGCTCTGCATCCGGCGCACACTAGCGTTCGGCCGCATCACGGGCCTCGTCACGGGGCTGGGCGCCGCCACCGCCGACATGTGCTACGGCGCCGTCGCCGCGTTTGGGCTAGCCGCCGTCTCCAGCCTGCTCATCAACCAGCAGCACTGGATTCGCCTCATCGGCGGCGCGTTCCTGTGCTATCTCGGCGTCACCACCATCCTGGCGCGCCCGGCCTCTGCCGCCGCATCTGCCCGCTCCGGCGGCCTGGCCGCCGCGTACGCCTCGACATTGGCGCTGACCCTCACCAATCCGCTGACGATATTCTCGTTCGCGGCGATCTTCGCGGGGCTCGGGTTTGCCAGCACCAGCACCAGCTATGCCTCCGCGGCGCTGCTGGTGCTCGGCGTGTTCCTCGGCTCCGCCCTCTGGTGGCTGCTGCTCAGCACTGGCGTCGGTCTGCTGCGCCAGCGGCTCGATCTCGCCGCGCTGCGCTGGGTGAACCGCCTATCGGGTATGATGATCCTGGGCTTCGGTGTGTTCGCGCTCGCCAGCGTCCTGCGCTAGCGCCGCGTGGAGACCGTCATGAGTGAGATTGTTCCCGCTAGCGGCACGGCAGACATCGCCGAAGTGCGTGCCCTCTTTGCCGAGTACGCCGCCAGCCTCGGCGTGGACCTGTGTTTCCAGCGCTTCGACGAGGAGCTGGCCGGGCTCCCTGGCGGCTACGCTCCACCAGAGGGCCGCCTGCTGCTCGCCTGGGTGGATAGCCGGCCCGCCGGCTGTGTCGCTCTGCGCCGCCTGGACCGCGACATCGCCGAGATGAAGCGACTCTATGTCCGCCCGGCGTTCCGCGGCCTGCGCCTCGGCCGGGCACTGGCGGAAGCCGTCATCGCGGAGGCGCGCGCCGCTGGCTATCGACGCCTGCGCCTGGATACGCTCGCCACCATGCGCGAGGCACGCTCCCTGTACCAGGCGCTCGGCTTCGTTCCCATCGCGCCCTATTACGACAATCCGCTCCCCGGCACGGACTACCTGGAGATTGTACTCGCGGCATCGCCGCGCCGCGCGGGAGCAGAGCCGCGGGGGCCGGAGCGAAGCGAGTATCCATGAGCATGTACTCCAGCGATCCAGCCGCTTCACGTAAGCGCCCGGTGCTCGATCTGCCGCCCTCCAGGCTGGAGATCGTGCTGCGAGTGCTAGTCGTGGTAGGAATCGCCATCTGTGCCCTGCAGCTAGTGCTCGCGTGGGACGCGCTGCCCGCTCGTGTGCCGATTCACTTCGGCGTCACGGGTCGCCCCGATCGCTACGGCAGCAAGAGCATTCTGCTCATCCTGCCCGCCGTCGCCGTCGCGTTGACGCTGCTCCTCACGCTGGTCGCGCGCTTCCCGCAGTCCTTCAACTATCCCGTGCGCGTCACGCCGGAGAACGCGCCCCGGCTCTACCGCCAGGGTCGCCTGTTGCTGGCCTGGCTGAACGTGCTGGTGGTCTGGCTCTTCGCCGCCATCGAGCAGCAGACGGTGGAGATCGAGTTGGGCCACGCCCATGCGTTCTCCACCGGCTTCGTGGTGCTCCTCGTCGCTGTTGCCGTCGGGGTGCCGCTCAGCATCGGCGTCCTCGCTGTGGCTTGGGCGCGGCGCGGCTGATCCGACGCGCGCACGCTGGAAACAACCGCCGCGGCCGGATGAGCCGTGCGCTGCTGCCGTGGTTCTGGCGCACATTCCCCCATGCGCCCTGCTACACTACTAAGGGACGGGCGGGAACGGTGCCGTTGTACGGTAGTTGCCCCGCGCTATGTGAGCGCGGGCGGTAGGTGACCCAGAGCAGGAGCGGTGGCATGGCGAGCGAACGGACGATAGTGGTGGTCGGCTTAGGCCCGGGGCG
>Ga0070706_100004690_pt1 | contig 13109 bp, 9 predicted proteins | sample KBSK5501metaG_FD_65476 | JGI IMG/M metagenome (GOLD analysis project Ga0070706, IMG submission 65476) | Corn, switchgrass and miscanthus rhizosphere microbial communities from Kellogg Biological Station, Michigan, USA - KBS K5-50-1 metaG | ecosystem: Host-associated > Plants > Roots >...
GCATCGCGGCACCTGCGGATCCGGCGTCGCCGGTGCTGCTGCGTGGAGGCTGTCGTGGTCAGCCCGGCGATCCGGTCGACACGTTCTACTATCCACCGGGCGAGGGCGGTGGCGCCGTCTACCTGATCGCGGCGAACGGGATCACATTGCAGAGCGGTGCAATTATCAACGCGTCTGGCGGCGGCGGCACGGCGCAGGCAGGCGCGCGCGGTGGCGGTGGCGGTGGCTCGGGTGGCATGGTCGTGTTGTGGGCGCCTTCGATCATCGCGACGGGAAGCTTCGTCCTCGCGAACGGTGGCGGCGGCGCCGAGGGCGGAGCGAGTACCGGCATCGGCACAGATGGCGGCAACCCGAATCCGACATCGCCATTCGTGGCGGCACCGGGCGGCTCGGGTACGCAGGGTGGGGACGGTGGTCACGGTTTCGCGCAAGGCGCGCCGGCTGCGAACGGCTCGTCGGCGAACAATAACAACGGCGGCGGTGCAGGGGGCGGGGGCGCCGGTCACATCAAGACCAACCAGCCGTTGACCGGCGCGTCAGTGTCGCCAGCGCCGTCGTAACGTGTGCATGGCGTCGATTATGCGGAGAGCACTTCAGCCGACAGCTTGTATCCATGGCTTCAGGAGCTCACGCTCGAGCAACGTCACGGCGTTGTCGAGTAGCGCGTCCAGCGCATCGTAGCGCGCGAGTTCGACGAGCGAGCGGAGGAAGCCTGGCGTGGGCATTGCGCCGCTTGTCGGCCGGGCTCGGCGCGGGTTGCGCTCTTATTTTTCGTGCGATTGCGGCAGTACAAGTCCCGGCACTGAGCCCGTGTGGGCCGACGCGTGCGGCGTGGCCCTTGCGACACTGCCCGGCAGTGCCCACGGTCGCTAGTCCACATGCTTTGGTTGTGGCTGGGCTTCCTCGCACTCGTCGGCGTGCTCTTGCTTGTTCAGCGCAAGATCTCCGCGCCGACGTTCCATGGCGCTGCCTACTGGATGGCCGCGTGGTTCGTCATCGGCATCGCATTCGTCGGTCTCGTGTATCCGATGTACGAGCACGCGTGGTTGGGCGCGAGGCTCGACGACCCAAGCGACAACCCGGGCGCCGACGCGTCGATGATGTTCGCCTCGGCTTACCTTCTGGAGTACGCACTCGCGTTCGACACAGTTGTTGTCATCTCGCTCCAGTGTCGACTGCATCGCGTTCCGAAGCGCCATCAGCCACGCGTGCTGTTCTGGGGACTCGTGGGCGCGATCTTCTTCCGAGTCATGGCCCTAACCGGCGCTGCGTGTCTAGTGCGTGCGTTCGCGTGGGCATTCTACGTGTTCGGAGCTTTCCTCATCTACTCGGCGATACGGGTGCTGAGGGACGACGACAACGACGTCGCGCCTGCTGAGGATCTCAGCGAGGTCGGCCACAGGAAACACATGCCCCTCACCAGCATGCTGTGGCGCTTCCGCCGGCTCACAGATCACGACTTCAGTGGCGAGTTTTTAGCGATCCGCAATGGACGCCGTGTGCTCACGATGGGTGCCGCGTGCGTCCTCTCGCTAGTGCTCATCGATGTCGTGTTCGCGCTCGACAGTGCGGTTGCTGTCGTGTCCGTTAGCAAGACCACATTCATCGTCGTCACGTCGAACATCCTCGCGACGATCGCGGTCCGCAGTTTGGTTTTCGTACTCGACAAGGTCGAGAACTTCCAGTTTCCGGAAATGGCAACCGTGCTCTTACTCCTAGTCGTCGGAGCGAAGATGCTCGCGTACAAGCACCTGCACGTGCCGCACGCCGTATTGCTCGCATTGATCGCCGGAATCGTTGGCCTCGGGATTGCGGGATGTGTCTTCGCTGCGCGTCGACGCGCACGATAGTTCTGTCGCGGCGTAGCGATCCGCCGTGCTCGAAGCGGTGAGGTGCGAGTAGGAAGCGCGAGGCGTCGTGCATCGGCGACAACGAAGCTCGACAGGGCAACTACGTGCACTGCCAGAGCGTCCCACTGATCAGACAACTGGCGCACCAGTAGACATAGAGGATGCCCCCGCTTCCCCACATCCAGTCGATCTTCTTATCGATGTCGAGCGAATCGAGCTGCATCACGAACATCATCGTGCGGCGACACGCTGGGCATCGAGGAAACTCTGGTTGTTGAATCCATGTCGGTTCCCCGCCGAGCCGATTCAAATTCTCGCGCCCGTTACTGCATCCCCAATCCTGAAGTCGCCAACGTCCAGGCGTCTCGACGAAACTCACTTCTCCGCTTCCGGGAGAGGAGCTGCTCAGATTCATGGCTGCAACACCCCCTGGGGGGCGTAAACCACCTTGATGAAGTTCGCGACGGAGCCGAATGACCCATCCTTCTCATCGAGAAACTCGTTGTCGGGGATCTTTTGTACCGTCGCGTCTTCGCCGGTCAGCGTGTTCACACGGCGGGGATGTTGCTGCTGCGTTCCGCGAAGAAACATCATCGTCGAGTTACCACTGTCGAGTCCAAATGCGCGCTGGGCGTGGAGCACATCTCTGAAGAAATGCGCCAGCTGATTGGCCGTCGCGCCGTGGCCGCCCTGGATGCCTTCACCATCGGTGACGACGAGGTATAGCGTCGAGTCCGCCAAGATTCCGTTGTTCTTCACACCGACGGCGGTGCGTGGAAACACGTAGTCGTAGTCGCCGTTCGGACTGGTCGCGTTGAAGTTCCCGTACGCGTAGACCTTGTCATCCCAGACGAGCGGAGGCTGTGAAATTTGAAGCGCGTATTGGGCATCCGTGATGCCGTTTTGGTCGTCGTCCCAGATCGCGGTCGTCGATGACGTTCGCGTCCACTGGCCGCCGCCGAATTCCAAGAAATTCGAGTGCGCCTGGTGGATCGCGAACTGCTGGCCAGATTGTCCAGAGGCCGTGAGCAACGGTTCGTGGTCCGCCGGGAACAGCAGCTGGCCACCCTCGGCGTTAAATTGATTACCGCCGGTGCAGAACGTTTCAAAAGGATCGGGCGCGCGTGGAAGGCCACCGTCGCAGAACGGCAAGGCTGGCAGCTGCGCGCCGTTGTACATGTAGCCGAGCGATTTGCCCGTGCAGTGATCCCACCAGACTGCATTCATGACGGCGAGTGTGTCGCTCGCTTCTGCCTGACTCGAAAGCGTCCGAAAATGTGGACAAAGCGGGTTGCCACCACTTGGCGATCCTGCCTCGGTGCACTTGATCGGATCCGTTGGACCACCGGCAGGGCCGGTCAGCTCTCCGCATGTTCCTGGATCCGAGGCGGCCTGGAAGAGTCGAATGGCTGCGTCAGAGAACGAGCTGATCGACAGAACGTGGAGGATGAGGCGGTTTCGCGCGTAGTCGATATACGTCGTGTAAGCCGCGCCGACCGATCGTAGCGGGGTGAATGGCTCCTCGAGGGGCGTATCGAGCTCGAAGCCCCACATCGGTACTTTGACGTTGACCGCGATCGAGGGAGAGTGATTCGGCTCGGTTACTTCGACGGTATACGGGCCGCCTATGAGATTCGGGAACCACCAGAACCCGGAGCTATCCGAGGTGGCGGGCGGCTCGTTGGATCCGACGATTCTGATTTGCGCACCGGCGATGGGGCCTCCACGTCGATAGAATGCAGGCTGATCGCTTTCCGTTCTCAAGGTCGAAGGGATGCGCTCTGTGACCCAGCCGTACAGTCCTGCGTGTAGCGTCGTGCAGACGATTTTCAATCCGTAGTCGGGATTCGTCGGTAACGTATCGGTTTTCCACTCGAGGTCGTTCCGGAGCTGATAGCCGAGCACGTACGAGCCTGTTTGGTTGCACGAGATCGCGAAACGACGATGCGTCGACGCGCTGATCGGCCAGAACGTGCTGCCGTCGTGGATCGTTAACCCCGGCGATGCGAGGAGAACTGGGTTGGCCTCGACCTGAGCGACCTCGACACACCTGTTCCCGTCGCATCTACCGTCAGCGCCGTTCGAGAAAACGCAAGCCGTCTGGCCCGTAGCGCACATGCTGTTGCTACTCGCCGTGCCCGGTTGCAATACGATGTCGACGGTGTAGCGCTCGCCGACTGTGAGGATCGTGGTCTCGACATTGCTCGCGTCAAAGACTTTGATCGAAGTGATGTTGGGACGAGTCGTGTCCGTGAGCTCCCGACTCCGATTTGGCATCTCGATCTGACCGAGGCTGGGCCACACGTCCCACGCGCCGAAGGTCGTTGCCGCGTAGTCGGCGAACCAAGTGCCCGTCGGGAGATCGACGACGCTCAGATCGGTGAGACCGTCATGGTCGTAATCGCCAGGGACCGCTTTCGAACTTGGGCCGTAGCCGGCGAGGAATGGTTGATCCCAGCTGCCAAACGTCGGCGCGAGGTCGATCATCCAGGTGCCAAGAGAATCCTTCTCGCCGATGTCGGCCTTCCCGTCGCTGTTGTAGTCAGCGGGGATGGGCGTTGCTGTGCCGTATCCGCTAAGCGGACCGATGTCCCATTGGAACTTGATCGCTCTCGTAGCCTTTCCAACGCCGTTCCACATTAGATCGATGGCCCAAGTGCCGGTCGTGTTGTTCTTGATCGCCATGTCCATCCTGCCGTCGCCGTCGTAGTCGGCGGGGACCGCGATCGAATTGCCGTCACCGTAGTTCCAGCCCCAAATCTGCGTTGGTTCGATGTTCCATCCGGTGAAGAAGTCGCTCGCATAGTCGATCGCGAAGAATCCATCCGAACCTTTGACAGCGATATCGTCCTTGCCATCGCCGTCGTAGTCGCCGGGGATTGGTGTGCCGGCGCCATAGCCGCCGTGGACATCGTCCCAACCACCGAATCCGTTGGACGACCAATCGATGTACCACCAGCCGTTCGTTTCCTTCACGGCCAGATCTGTGAAGCCATCGCCGTCGTAGTCGGCGGGCGCCGGCACTGCGGTGTTCGAGCCGTAGCCCGCATACGCGAAGTCCCATCTGGTGGCTGGCGGTGGATTTGCGGTGTTGAAATAGCCGTTGGCGCCGTAGTCGATGTACCAGACGTTGTTCGCTTTGAACGAGATGTCGAGGTACTTCCGGCAACGCTGACCCGTTGGACACTGAGAATCGAGGCGGCAAGTCGAACCAGAGCCGGAGCAAGTTCCATTGCCGCAGGTCTGTCCGGTTGCGCACTGGGCGTCGAGATAGCAAACAGATCCTCCGCTGCACTTACCTGCGTTGCAGCTCTGTCCTCCCGGACAATCCGTGTCCCAGCGACAGCTGGCTTTGCATTTTCCCGCCTCGCACACCTGTCCCGCGTTGCACTGTGAATTTGTGGCGCACGTTGTTTGGCTCCACGCCGAGCACGTGCCGATGTAGTTGCCGGGCGTCGGCGTCGCGTTCGTGGGCAGCTGCGATCGGTTCCAGGTCATCGTGGCTGCTTGCTGTGACACGCTGAGTGCTTCTTCACCTGCGTCGCTCTGACAACCGACTGCGAAGACCAAACATACGGACGCGAACGCAATCACCTGCTTCGTCATGGTGCCTCCCAGGCGAAACAGTATCGAAGGCGCAAATGCAGGTGGTCAACGAGCCGGAGACGCTCCCGCTGTGAGGGCGCCGCAACAATATGCTGCAGCTCTAACTCGGCGGCGATTACGCCCTATGAAGCGCGAGCCGTCGCGTATCGCGCGAGTCCGACCAAGACGAGGAACAGCGCCACGAGACCTGCAGGCAACAACGGCTCGTGACCATCCGACCTGGATGTTGTAGCGACCTCGCGGTCGTCGTTGGCCACGGCAATGCTCGACGCGGTCTCTTGGCGCATCGTCGTAGATCACCTCTTCAGTGCATTTCGTTCGAACGTTATCTGGCTCATGCCAGACCAACTCCGAGAACTTTCGGCCGCGAACATCCGATGGTTGGTCGAGCGCGCAAACGGGAAAGCCGGTAGCGCCGATCCCCCGATCTCTGAGCGTGCGCCCCGATCGTCAGACCGCTAAACTACGGTTAGCTATGGCCAGGGCTCGGACCCGCAAACCGAAGCAGCGAACGATCACGATCGAGCAGTTCGATCGCGACATGCTCGCCGCGCTTGCGGCCGCACGCAAACCAGGTGGTGTGGTCATTATTGATGCCGACGGAAACGTCCGATTCCGCATGAGCATCCCGCATACCGAGCTTCCCGAATCCGGGCAGTAGTGTCATGCCTTCCGACGAACACCTTCGCCAGTGGCTGGCGGAGGGCATGACCGGTTGCCAATTCGCGAAACTGATCGCGCAAAAGAAGGACCGCATCGTCACGGCCGCGTTCTCCGGGTTGGCGAAGGAAGAGGACGTCTCTCGCCTCTTCGAAGCGGGGACGCGAGGTCATCTGCCTGTGATCGCGATCTTCATCGACATCCGAACCGAGGACGCGCTTGTTGAGCAGCTTCGCGTGCTGGCGCGAGGCTCGCGCTGGAGGCTCACTCGCGACTATCCCGAGGGCCTCGTTACTGACGACGTCATGGTCGGGATGGAATGGCGTGTTCGTGAGGGCTTGGTGTCGTCGCCGATGGGCTTCGCGCCATTCGGAACGATGCCCGTGACGCGCCGTGCGCCGTACGTGTGCATCGCAGCGTGGCCCGGCGAGCACGAGAACGCCAACTGGACTCGATACGAGAAGGGTCTCGTCCACTTCCTCGATACGGACCTCTCGACACTGAGGCTCACGAAGGCGAAGTACCGATCGCTCACGAAGATGAGCAACGACAGCACGTCGGCACTCTTGTCAGAGCTCGGCGACGATGCTCGCTACTACCGCCGCACGGCGTTTCGCCTAAGCGCAGCGGTGGCAACGCTGCTCACAAGCGTTTGGTCGTAGCGCCCAACGACCCGACACGAGTCACGAGAACATGTCAGGTGCTTCCGTTTCCGCGCCGTCGTCATATTCGACGAACGGTTCGTAGGTCGACTCTGAGATCCCAAGCGGCGCTTCGCCGCGCGCGTAACCAATCGCGCGATAGCCGCGCAGCCGTTTCTTGAACATGCGGAGTGTTTCGGCCTGCGGCTTCGCGTCCACCGTGAACCGCACGGGACCGAGCTGACCGCCGACAGGTGGTGACACTCGCCGACGATCACGTGACCGTGTCGGCGAGGATGTCGTCGACCGAGTCTTTGCGCACGACCGATCGGTCCGACCTCGCGGTCTAGATTGCTGGTCAGTTGCCAACCACTTCAGCCGACAGCTTGTATCCATGGCTTTAGGAGCTCATGTTCTACGAGCTCGAGACTCGTCATGCGCAGCATGGTGAGAAAATCGGTACCAAGCGTGAACAACATCAGCTCGAGGTCGTCACGGGCAACCACGACCGTTTCGACCGCAGGCGACCATGTTGCGTCCCAAGAAACGCAGGTCACCGTAACGATCGGTTCGTTACTTACTCGGAACATTAGCTCGCGCTCGATACCTTGTTCGTAGAAGTTGATGTCAAAGTTCTTCCGCGCTCGCAGACGGGTAAGCGCGGCTGGCAGCTGCTCGAGGACGACCGAGAGATCGGTCCGCACATCGACGGGCCATGGCTCGTCGACGAACCCCGATACTACGAACTCGACGCCACCGGATTCAGCAAGTACCTCGCAGGCATCTGCAATCACCGATGTGACATCGTCGAGCTCTGGGTCGTAGGCTCGGATTTCCTCCTTCGATCGCGGCAGCGCCGCGATCGTTTGGACGACCTTTAGGGAGAGTAGATCTCTCACGATGCGCTCACGGCTTGAGGAATGACTCGTATCCACCCGAATCGTGTGGCACGAGTCTGGCCCATGTTGCTGGGACGATGTTTCCGTTCGGCATGATCACTTGGCAACCGCGCGCTCGCCGGGCCATGTAGGTTACTCGCTGCTCGTCTCGGCGGAGTTCCCCACAGGACCTCGAACGTGGGGAGACGCGAGCGCGCATCCCGTTCTGCGGCGCTACTCGTCGTCGGAACTGTGATGACGACCGAAACCGGCGGCCTGTTTCGCGACGGTCGACGAATCGCGCCGTGACTGCTGCGACAGGGCACGGCGGCGTGCGAGGCAAAGCGCGACCACGTGCGCCCGCCGCGGTCAGCCTGATCGTCGGCTAGCGAGTCGCGCGACGGAACTCGATGCCGCGCCCATGCTTGACGCGACACTCGACCCTGCGGCGCGTTACCGCCAGGTATCGCCGTCGCGGACGATCGAGATCGCCGCCGGCGTGGCAGGTGCAACGACCGCGACCGGTGTCGCGCGATCTAAGACTCGTTGCCGACCATCCATTGCGCGTGCTCAGTAGACACGTTGGCGAGTTGCGTTCGTTGAACGGCAGGCGACGCTACGCAGAGATCCTGAGTGGCAGGCTGGAGGCGCCTACAAAAAGTAAAGCCCGAGTCGCAGCTTGTTGCGGCACGCGAGCGACCACAGTTCGCGCGTACGTGGAGCATGAACATGCGCTGCTGACCGCAGAGAAACGAACTAGTATGCGTACGCCATGGCACGGGATGCGGGCAGCGATCGCGGCTTCGTACCAACAACACCGGTCATTTCGTTGCCGAAGGGCGGTGGCGCGATTCGCGGGATGGGCGAGAAGCTGACGGTGCATTCAGCCTCGGGGAGCGCGTCATGCGCGATTCCGATAGCAGTGTCGTACGGTCGCGCTGGATTTCATCCCGACCTCGCACTCTCGTATGAATCGAGTGCGGGCAATGGACCTTTTGGGCTCGGCTGGCGACTGAACGTTCCGGCGATCACGCGCAAGACGGAGCTCGGGCTGCCTCGCTATCAAGACGAGCACGCGTCTGACGTGTTCCTGCTCTCGAGTGCCGAGGACCTGGTGCCGAAGCTCGTGATGACAAGCGCCGGTTACGAACATGAAGTCGTCGACGACGGTGCAGAACGTGCGTACCTCTACCGGCCCCGCGTCGAGCACGACTACACGCGCATCGAACGAGTTCGCACGGTGAGCGGTGAAACATATTGGCGGACGTTGTCGCCCACAAACGTCACCACGATCTACGGGCGGAGCTCGCACGCGCGAATCGCCAACCCGGCCGATCCGACGCAAGTGTACTCGTGGCTCGTGGAAGAGAGCTACGACGACCTGGGCAACGCGATTCGCTACGACTACAAGTCGGAGACTCTCGATGGCGTCGATCCGCACCTCGCGTTCGAACGCAGCCGCATTCTTGCGGGAAATCCGCCCGCACAGCGCTACCTCAAGCGCATCCGATACGGTAATGCGAGGCCGCGACGAAGCGACGGCAGTTTCGAGCTCGAGCGCTGGCACTTCGAGGTGGTGTTCGACTACGGCGAGCATCCCGGTGACGAGCCGAGCTACAGCGAATCTGCGCTGTGGCCGGTTCGCGCGGACCCGATGTCGTCGTTTCGTGCAGGATTCGAAGTTCGCACCTACAGGCTCTGTCGCCGAATCCTGATGTTTCATCGCTTCGACGCGCTTGGCGCAGGCCCACAGTTGGTGCGATCAACGGACCTGCATCATCACGAGAATGCGACGGCGACCGTGCTCGTCTCGACGACACGGACCGGCTACGGTGGCCCAGGCGACAAGCCGATTTCGCTGCCCGCGACCGCTTTTACATATAGCGTGGCCGCCACGCGGGACGAGGCGGTGATCGCCGACGAGACAATCCTCGACGGCTTGCCGCAGGGGTTCGATGACGATGCGTACCGCTTTGTCGATCTCGACGGTGAAGCACTGCCGGGCATCCTCACGGAGCAAGCCAATGCTTGGTTCTATAAGCGCAGCCTAGGCGGAGCGCGCTTCGCGCCACCCGAGCGGCTCGCGTTACGTCCATCCCTTCCTCTTTCGCACGCACAATTCATCGACCTCGAAGGCACGGGCCAACAAGCGTTGGTCGCGCTGGGCGGCACGCCGAGCGGATCCTTCGAGCGCACGCGCGACGGCGGCTGGGCGCCATTCGTGCCGTTTGCATCCGAGCCACGTGACGTGTGGAACGATCGCAACTTGCGCCTGATCGACCTCGATGGCGATGGCCGGCCCGACGCACTGATCACCGAAGACGAAGTTCTGCGCTGGCATCCTTCGCTCGGTCGTGAGGGATTTGGGGCTGCGCACCTCGTTCGGCGCGATAGCGACGAGGACAAAGGGCCGGCGCTGGTCTTTGCAGACGGATCTGAATCGATTCACCTCGCCGATATGAGTGGCGATGGACTCACCGACCTCGTTCGGATCCGCAATGGCGAGGTGTGCTACTGGCCGAATCTGGGATTTGGGCGATTCGGCGCCAAGATCGTGATGGAGGGCGCGCCGCTCTTCGATGCACCCGATCTGTTCCGTCACGATCGCATTCGACTCGCCGATATCGATGGCTCGGGCACGACCGATATCCTGTATCTGGGTCACGGCACAGTTCGGTTCTGGATCAATCAATCGGGCAATCGCTTCAGCGCGGGCGATCCACTGAAGACGTTCCCCGAGGTCGATTCGTTGTCGTCCGTGGCTGTGTTCGATCTACTCGGCAGCGGGACGGCGTGCCTCGTGTGGTCTTCGCCGTTGCCCGGGCACGCACGCCGACAGCTTCGCTATATCGATCTGATGGGCGGTGTGAAGCCGCACTTGCTCACGGTCATCGAGAACAACCTCGGCGCTGTCACGCGGATCGAGTACGCACCGTCCACTCAGTATTTTCTACGCGACCGAGCGGCCGGGATTCCGTGGGCCACGCGGTTGCCGTTCGTCATGCAACTCGTCGCACGCGTGGAGACGCGAGACCAGATTACGGGAAGCCAGCACGTCACCACGTACAAGTATCGACACGGCCATTATGATGGACGCGAGCACGAGTTCAGGGGCTTCGCTTTTGTCGAGCAGCAGGACAGCGAGCTGATCTCAGGCGTACCAGTCGCGCCCGTCATGTCACGCAGCTGGTTTCACGTCGGCGCGTACTTCGACGATCGCTCACTGATCGAGCGGATCGGCTCCGAGCTCTATGCGGGTGACCGGCCGGCACTGCCCGGGCCGCCGTTGATCCCCGACGGCCTCCGCACCGACGAGTTGATCGACGCCTATCGCGCGCTGCGCGGCCAGCTGCTGCGCCAAGAGGTCTACGCGCTCGACGGCAATCCCGCACCCTACGTCGTTCGTGTCTCGAGACCCGCGGTGCGGCTCGTACAACCGGCGCACGCCGGTCCCCACGCAGTATTTGATACGTACGTCGCCGAAGATGTCACCTACCACTATGAACGTGACGCAAGCGATCCGCGCGTCGCGCATCATCTGACGCTCGAGATCGATTCCTTCGGCGTCGTGACGCGAGAAGCGGAGCTGGTCTACCCGCGACGCAAGCCCGCGATCCCGGAGCAAGCTCATGCCGCGATCGGTGTCGTCGAGAGCGACGTCGTCCATCGCGACGAGAAACGCTGGTTGCGACTCGGCGTGCCGATCGAGACGCGACGCTACGAGCTCACCGGGCTCGCCGTCGACGCCGGCAGTCTCATCACCACGGAGACACTGAGCTCTGCGCTCGCGGCGGCGACTGTGCTGCGCTTTCATCAGGCTCCTGGAACGGGCATCGCGAAGCGACTGCTCGAGCGCGCGCGGTATCAATACCTCGCCGACGACCTCTCGGGTCCGCTTCCGATCGGCACTGTTGAATCGCACGCGCTGCACTACCGCGCCTACCAGCTCTTGTTCACTACGAGTGAGCTGACCGGCGCATTCGGCAGTCTGGTCGACAAGAAGCTGCTCGCTGAAGGCCAGTTCGTGCCGGCAAGTTTTTTTGGGGAGAGCGACGATGCATGGTGGAGTCGCACGGGCCACGCACGATTTGATGCGACCCGCTTCTACCTGCCCACCGCGTTCGTGGATGTGTTCGGCAACGAATCGCGAGTGACCTACGACGCTACGAGCTTGTTCGTGGTCGAGAGTCGCGATGCGCTCGATAACGTCACTCGCGCGAGCATCGACTATCGCGTCCTGGCGCCGACTCTGATGACCGATCCGAATGGGAACCGAGCTGCTGCACGGTTCAATGCGCTTGGCCTCGTCGTCGCGACGGCGGTGATGGGCAAGCCCGGAGCGGGCGAAGGCGACACGCTCGACAAGCCGACACAGCGGATCGAGTACGACCTATTCGCGTGGCAAACGCGGAAACAGCCACCGTCGGTGCACGGGCTTGCACGCGAGATCCACGGCAGCGACACAACGCCTTGGCAAGAGAGCTACGTCTATTACGACGGCTTCGCTCGCGAGCTGCAACACAAGCTGCAAGCCGAGCCTGGTCCGGCGCCGGCGCGCGGTACTGATGGCGTGCTGCGCATGGTCGAGACCAGCAAGCGTTGGCTCGGCACGGGGCGCGTCGTCTATGACAACAAGGGAAACGCGATCAAACGCTTTGATCCCTTTTTCAGCACGACGAGCGCATACGACTCCGATGCCGACCTCACCGAGACAGGTCTCGTGACAGTCAGCCACTACGATCCGGTCGGCCGTGTTGTCGAGGTCGCTCATCCCAACGGGACGCTGTCACGCACGGTTTTTGGCGGGTGGCGTGAAGAGAGCTGGGACGAAAATGACACGCTTCTCGAGAGTCGCTGGTACGCCGAGCGACTGGCGCTGCCGGCAACCGACCCCGAGCACCGCGCTGCGGTCCTCGCGGCGAAGCACGCAAAGACTCCGAAGGTCACGCAGCTCGATTCGCTCGGGCGTGCAGTTCGGATCGCCGTGGTCGACGGAACCGGTGTTGCCGAAACCCGCTACGTCCTCGACTTCGAGGGTAACGCGCTCGCGGTGATCGATCCGCTCGGCCGCACTGCGCAGACGTCGGTCGTCGGGGCAGGGCATGCCGTGTTCAAGACGACCTCGCTCGACTGCGGGACCCGCTGGGGCCTCTCCGATGTCGCGGGCCGCTCGCTTCGATCGTGGAGTGGCGAGCACGTTGTGTCGTATCGCTACGACGCACTCGGCCGCACGACGCATCTGTTCGTCGAGACTGGCGGGGCACGGATCCTGGCCGAGCGCAACGTGTTCGGCGAGCTGCATCCCGCCGCGGCGGCGAATAACTTGCGATGCGCTCTGTACTGCAACTTCGACGCGTCGGGCTCGCTCGGATACAAGTACGACTTCAAGGGCAAGACCACATCAACGACGCGCAGGTTGGCACGTCGCTATACCGACGCGGTCGATTGGTCGTCGCTGGCCGAGCTCACCGATC
>Ga0070706_100004695_pt1 | contig 13105 bp, 11 predicted proteins | sample KBSK5501metaG_FD_65476 | JGI IMG/M metagenome (GOLD analysis project Ga0070706, IMG submission 65476) | Corn, switchgrass and miscanthus rhizosphere microbial communities from Kellogg Biological Station, Michigan, USA - KBS K5-50-1 metaG | ecosystem: Host-associated > Plants > Roots >...
GCTAATGAATGACGTAAAGACGACGTAAGGATGACGCGGGGTGGAACAGTTGCCAATGCCCCCTTCCCCGATCTGATGCTGAGCCCCCACAATGCTAATTGTGGGCAGGGCGTCGCTCGCGCAGCACGGACTGACGATGATCGAGGTTGATCCAGAGAGGCCGGGTCTCAACTTCTTCCAGGATTTCAGCCGGGGCCACGGCGTTTCCACCGCCTGGAGCCCCGCAGCGGCGGCGCAATCCAGGAAGGACCGCGTACAGTCCCCGGCTGGCGGTGCCCGTCGCGGGCAGGCCCACCCTCAGTAATTCACCAGCAGTGAGGCCATGATGCGCAGTGCCCTAAGCTGGGCTCGTCATGCGCGCCACGTTTGCTTACACCACCGCCAGGATCTTGCTGTTCGTCGCCGCGATGGGCCTGATCTACCTGGCCGGCGCGCGGGGGCTGCTGCTGCTCGGCCTGGCCCTGCTGCTGAGCGGGGCGGCCAGCTACGTACTCCTGTCCCGCCAGCGCAACGCCATGGCGGGCGCGCTGAGCCGGCGGCTGACCTCGTTCCGGTCCAGGCTCGACGAGGGCGCCCGGACAGAGGACGACGACTAGGCTGCGGGGTCCTTCAGCCAGCCACCGGCGATGAGCAGTCGAAGGACCGCTTCCACCGCCTCTTGCCTGCTCATGACCGACGTGTCGATGGTCAGGTCGGCGTTCCTCGGCTCCTCGTACGGGTCGGAGATCCCGGTGAAGTGATCGATGAGCCCCGCGCGGGCCTTGGCGTACAGGCCCTTGCGGTCGCGGGCCTCGCAGACCGCCACCGGCGTCGCGACGTGGATGAGCAGGAAGTCGCCTACCTCGCTGACCATGCGGCGCACCTGCGCCCGGGCGGCCTCGTAGGGGGCGATCGGCGCGCAGATCGCGATGCCGCCGTGCCGGGCGACCTCAGCGGCCACGTAACCGATCCGGGCGATGTTCAGGTCGCGGTCGGCGCGGGAGAAGGTGAGCCCGGCCGACAGGAGCTGCCGGACCAGGTCTCCGTCGAGCAGCGACACCGTCCGGTCGCCGCGCTCGGCCAGGGCGTCGCGCAGCGCCCGGGCGATCGTCGACTTGCCGGACCCGGACAGCCCGGTGAAGAAGACGACCACGCCGCGTTCCCGCCGCGGCGGCCGGGCCCGGCGCAGTTCCGCGGCCACCCCCAGCGGCGCGAACCACGCGGGCACGTCCTCGCCCCGGTCGAGCAGGTCTTCCAGCTCCCCAGCGGCCAGGTCGGACTGCTCGGTGCCGGGCTCGATGAGCGCGAGCGGGCGCCACACCTCGGCCGTCCGGTCGTATGCCCATTCGCCGCCGGGCATTACCGGGATCGGCGTCTCGACCCGCACGTCGTCGTACACCGGCCGGGCGCCGCGGTCCGCATCCCGCTCGTCCATGAGCAGGTGGGTGGCACCGTAGGCGGCCGCGACCACGGCCCGGATCGCGATTTCCCGCGCCGCGGTGGTGTCTCTGGGCGCGAGCGGGACCGGCACGAGCAGGGTGCCGGGGGGCAGGTGCTTGGCCGCCGCGCTCACCGCGCGCACCAGCGCCTCCGGCCTGATCACCACCTCGGCTGGGCCGCTGACCAGCGGCAGTAGCAGCAGCCTGGCCTTGAGCTGCCCGGCGAAATGCCGGAGCTGGCCGATCTGGTGGCCGCTGAGCGGGCGCCGGGTCGCGAACGCGAGCACCGGGCCCTCACCCAGTCCCGCTCGCACCTGCGCCGGGGTCTGCCGCAACGTACGGAACGGGCCATGCTCGGGCTCCCGGAACCCGGTCACCGGCCCGCTGAGCCGGACCATGACCGGGCCGGAGCCATCCGGCCGCGCAGGCCGCCCCGCCTGCCCGTGGTGTGCCGGCGGCGGCACCGGGGACCGGCCGGTGATGTCCAGGATGGCCAGGGGGGTGCCTTCGGGGTCGCTGAGCGCGAGCTTGGTCGCCGACGCCGGGACCGCATCCTCGGGGACATCGAGCACCACGGGCACCGGCCACGGTGTGCCGTCTGCGAGCGTTCCCTGTTCGATGACCCGCGCCACGTCGGCCGGGCCGAGGAATCCGGTCAGCGGCGCGAACGCGTCCAATAGCAGGAGTTCCAGGTCGCCGAGCTGACCGTCGTCGAGAGTCCAGGAGGGAAGGCCGGTGATGTCCACGGCCGGCCCGGCCGCCGCCTCAGCGGTCACATCCACCTCCGTCTGGGCCGGCCCACTTCACTGGGCCGTTATCCGGGCCCCGGCAACCGCCAGGCAAGCCCGAGGGTACTCCGGCAGTGACGGGCCGGTCTTTAAGCGCCCCGCAGAGCCGTGCCCCGGGCTCAGAGTATCCGGGCGAACCTGTCCTCCGGTTTGCGGATGACGTACAGCAGGTCCTCGTGTGCTGAGGTCAGCCGGCCGCGGGACAGCCTGGCCACGAGCTTCTGCACGGCAAGGTATCCGTGCGGGCCCCGCGGCAGCCCGCCGGCCAGCCCGCCCAGCGCCCCACGCTCCGCGATCACCAAGCCGTGCAGCAGCACATAGGCCTGAACGCCGCGAGCGGAGGCGAGCCGCTCATACACCGGAGCGTGGGGCCCGGGCTCACCCGGCTGCCGCTTGCGCCAGATGGCCTGTCGGCCCGGCCCGGGCAGCACCCGGTCGAGGAAGCCGGCCGCGCTGTCCCGGTCGGGGATCCGCAGCAGTAGGAGCCCGCCAGGCTTGACGGCACCGGTCAGCCGGTCCAGGACCAGTTCGGCATGCTCGATCCGGGCCAGCAACCCCGAACACTGGACGATGTCATAGGTGCGCGGTGGGAGCGGCACGTTGCGCAGGTCGCCGACGATGGCATCGGCGAGATGCTGATGCTGAGCGACGGCCGCGCGGGTGACCTCACCGTCTTCGTCGACCATGCTGACGCTCAGCTTGGCGCCGGCGGCGCGCAGCGCGTCCAGGCCCAGGTCCTCGGCGGTGGTGCAGCCCGCGTGCAGAATCGTGATCTGCTGCCCGGAGTTCTCCGCCGCATAGGACCGAGTGTGCCGGCCGAACAGGTCGCCCCGGGCCAGGCGTGGCACCGGCGCAGCGGGGAGCGCGCTCCCCGCGCCGGCCGGGCCAGGAGCGGTGCCCGTGGCAGCGGTGCCCGGGGAACCAGGACCAGCCGGAATAACGATGGCCGGAGGAATGGCCGCCGCAGGCGCGGCGGCCGGACGAGGCGCAGCGCGCGGTGCGGCGGCGGGGGCGGCGGTAGCCGGGGAAGTAGCGGCGGTAGCCGGGGGAGCGGTGGCGGTAGCCGGGGGAGTGCCGGCGGTAGCCGGGGGCCTGGCCGCAGCCCGGCCCGGTGCCGGTGCCGCGGATGCGGCCGGATCGAGGGCTGCCGCGCGGAACCTGGCCGGGGATGGCGTGCCAGCCGCACCAGAGCGTGTGTCCCGGCCGCGACCCGCGGGCGGTAGCAGCCGCACGCTGCCGGTGGAAGGGAACTCGTAGGGCACCGCGCTCGGCACCGGAGGCTGGAACCAGCCGGCGTCCGCGTCCGCCGCGGGATCGTCGGCTGCGGCGCTGGCAGTTGGTGCCGTTGGCTGAGCAGCAGCCGGGACCGCCGTCACCGGGCCGGTATTGGCCAGCGCGTCGGCCACCGGCTCAGGCGCGGGCGGCCTTGGTTTGGTGGTGGCGGGCATCAGCCGCCAGGTCGTATCGGCGGGTGGTTCCGGCGGGTCACTGGCCGGGGCCGGGCCGGCCCGCGACCCGGCCGCTGGGCCGCTGGCGGGCGCTGGCGGTTCGGTGGCCGGACGAGCGGGTGGCGGCGCGGCGGTGGCCGTTGTCTCCGGCGGCGCGGCGGGCGCTGGTGCCTTCGGGAGGGCGGCTGTCTTCGGTTGAGGAGCCTTGGGCCGGGCGGTGGCTGCCGCTGTCTTGGACCGGGCACCGGCCGCCGCGTTCTTGGGCGGCGCGCCGGCCGCTGCGGTCTTGGACCGGGTTGTGGCGTTCGCTCTCGGTGAGGCGGGGCCAGCGCCGTCGGCCGCGGCTGGTGGCCCAGCCGGCTCGACGGCGCGCGTGTCGCGCTGGTCATCGTCGGCGCGCGCGGCCCGTTGACGGCTGACCGTCCGGGCCTGGCTGACCGCACTGGCGGGCTGCCTCCTGGCGGCGCGCCTGGGGGCGGGACCGGTTCCCCCTCCCGTCGGGGTTTCCCCCGGGATCCCGTTCTCCGGTGTCACGGCACCATAGCGTAGCCTGAGGCTTTTGCGAACTTGTGGGGGAGAGCCAGAGAAGTTCCGCGGTCCCCGCGAAAACGTCCCTCGCGACCGGCGCAACCGCCGGTCAGAAGGCAATAAAATGGAAGTATCCCGCATCCGCGCCCAGCGCCCGCTGACGTTCGTGCGGGCCTTTCGTGCTGCCTACCCAGGGATATCATGAGCCTCGCCGGTCTCCTCAGCCCCATAGCGGACGACGCCCAGTTCCGTCAGGTCGCCGACCTCGCCTCGGTGGACGGTGGTGGCGTTGTCCCGGTCGACGGCGCGGACGTGACGGCGCCGGCCGCGCTCCGCCCGTTCCTGGCCGCGGCGCTGACCGGCCTGCCCGGTCTTGCCGCGCGGTTCCTGCTCGCGGTCACCGCCACCGCAAGGGAGGCGGAGGAGCTGGCCGGGGCTCTCGGTTCGCTGCTGCCCGCCGGCCGTGTGGCCTACTTCCCCGCCTGGGAGACGCTGCCGCACGAGCGGCTTTCCCCGCGCTCGGACACCTCCGGCCAGCGCCTGGCGATCCTGCGCAGGCTCGCCCACCCGGATCCCGCCAGTTCGCGGACCGCCGCGGTCACGGCGGTGGTGACTCCGGTGCGCGCCCTGCTTCAGCCGATGGTGAGCGGCCTGGCCGACGTGGAGCCGGTCAAGCTGGCCGAAGGCGACACCTGCGACCTGGACGAGGTGTTGGCCCGGCTGGTGGACATCGGCTACACCCGGACCGACCTGGTCGAGCGGCGCGGTGAGGTGGCGGTCCGCGGCGGCATCATCGACGTGTTCCCGCCGGTCGAGGAGCACCCGGTCCGGGTGGAGCTGTTCGGCGACATCGTCGAGGAGACCCGGTTCTTCCGCGTGGCCGACCAACGCAGCCTCGGGCCGGCCCCCGAGGGCCTCTGGGCACCGCCATGCCGGGAGTTGCTGTTGACGCCGGACGTGCGGGACCGGGCCAAGCACCTCGCCGCCGACCACCCGGGGCTCGCCGACGTGCTCGGCAAGCTGGCCGATGGGATCACGGTGGAGGGGATGGAGGCCCTCGCCCCGGTGCTCGCGCCGCGGATGGAACTACTGCTCGACCACGTGCCCGCCGGGGGCGTGATCCTCGCCTGCGATCCCGAGCGGATCCGCACGCGGGCCGCCGACCTGGTCCGCACCAGCCGGGAGTTCCTGGAGGCGTCCTGGGTGAACGCGGCGGCGGGCGGCCAGGCGCCGGTCGATCTCGGCGCGTCCGCGTTCCAGTCGATCACCCAGGTGCGGGCCGCCGCCGACCACCTGCGGCTGCCCTGGTGGACCATCACCCCGTTCGACGGTTCCGGTCCCGATGCCGGTCCGGCCGCGGTCGGCGCTGCTTCTACCAGCACGGACGGCGGGCCAGGCGAAGCGGGAGGGGACGAACCAGGCGCTTCGTATTTCCAAATACCAGACAGCGATTCCGGCCGCCAGGACCGGCCTGCGCTGCGGCTCGGCGCGGGACCGGCCCCTGCCTACCGTGGCGACACCGGCCGGGCGCTGGCCGACGTCCGGGGCTGGCTGGGCGAAGGCTGGCGCGTGGTGCTCGTCACCGAGGGACACGGCCCGGCCCAGCGCCTGGCGGAGGTACTGCGCGGTGAGGGCCTCGGCGCCCGGCTCGGTGACCTGGATGACGCGCCGGAGCCGGGGGTACCGTGCGTGACCACCGGGCTCATCTCGCACGGGTTCACCTGGGAGTCGGTGCGGCTGGCCGTGCTCACCGAGGCGGACCTGGTCGGCCAGCACACGGGCCCGCGGGAGGCCCGGCGGATGCCGAGCCGCAGGCGCGGCGGTATCGACCCGCTCCAGCTCACGCCGGGCGACTTCGTGGTGCACGAGCAGCACGGCGTCGGGCGGTACCAGGAGATGACCAGCCGCAGCATCCAGGGCGCGGTCAGGGAGTACCTGGTCATCGAGTACGCGCCGGGCAAGCGGGGCCAGCCGCCGGACCGGCTCTACGTGCCGACCGACCAGCTTGACCAGGTCACCCGGTACGTCGGCGGTGAGATGCCCACCCTGCACCGGCTCGGCGGGGCGGACTGGGCCAAGACCAAGGGACGCGCCCGCAAGGCCGTGCGGCAGATCGCGTCGGAACTGATCCGGCTGTACTCGGCGCGGATGGCCTCACCCGGCCATGCGTTCGGCCCGGATACGCCCTGGCAGCGGGAACTGGAAGACGCGTTCCCCTACGTGGAAACGGCCGACCAGCTGGCCGCGATCGACGAGGCGAAGCGGGACATGGAGCGGCCGGTGCCGATGGACCGGCTCATCTGCGGCGACGTCGGTTACGGCAAGACCGAGATCGCGGTGCGCGCCGCGTTCAAGGCGGTGCAGGACGGCCTGCAGGTGGCCGTGCTGGTGCCCACGACGCTGCTGGCGCAGCAGCACCAGTCCACGTTCAGCGAGCGGTACGCGCCGTTCCCCGTGGTGGTGCGGACGCTGAGCCGGTTCCAGAGCGACGCCGAGGTCGCCGAGACGCTGCGCGGGCTGGCCGACGGCACGGTCGACGTGGTGATCGGGACCCACCGGCTGCTGTCCCCGGACAGCCGGTTCGCGCGCCTGGGGCTGGTCATCCTCGACGAGGAGCAGCGATTCGGGGTCGAGCACAAGGAGTACCTGAAGCGGCTGCGCACCGAGGTGGACGTGCTGTCCATGTCCGCGACGCCCATCCCGCGCACGCTGGAGATGGGCGTGGCGGGGATCCGGGAGATGTCCACCATCTTGACCCCGCCCGAGGAACGGCACCCAGTGCTGACCATGGTCGGCCCGTACGACGAGAAGCAGATCGCCGCCGCCATCCGGCGCGAACTGCTCCGCGACGGCCAGGTCTTCTTCGTGCACAACCGGGTCTCCTCGATCAACAAGGCCGCCGCCAAGGTCGCGGATCTGGTGCCGGAGGCCAGGGTCGTGGCGGCGCACGGCCAGATGAACGAGCACATGCTCGAACGGATCATGCTCGAGTTCCTCGACCGCAAGCACGATGTGCTGGTGGCCACCACGATCGTCGAGTCGGGGCTGGACATTCCCAACGCCAACACGCTGATCGTGGACCGCGCCGACGTCTACGGGCTGGCCCAGCTCCATCAGCTGCGCGGCCGGGTCGGCCGGGCCAGTGAGCGCGCCTATGCCTATTTCCTGTTCCCGCCGGAGAAGCCGCTGACCGAGACGGCGCACGAGCGGCTGGCCACCATCGCCCAGCACACCGAGATGGGGGCCGGGATGTACGTGGCGCTGAAAGACCTGGAGATCCGCGGGGCCGGCAACCTGCTGGGCGGGGAGCAGTCCGGCCACATCGCCGGGGTCGGCTTCGACCTCTATGTGCGGATGATCGGCGAGGCGGTCGGCGAACTGCGTGACGCCGGCCCGGCCGAGCGCGCCGAGGTCCGGGTGGAACTGCCGGTCAACGCGCACATCCCGCACTCCTACGTGCCCGGTGAGCGGCTCCGGCTGGAGGCGTACACGCGCATCGCGGCGATCGACTCCGCCGCGGACATCACCGCCGTCAGCGAAGAGCTGACCGACCGCTACGGCCCGCTGCCCGACCCGGTGCTCGGCCTGCTCGCCGTGGCCAGCGTCCGGACGCAGGCCCGCAAGGCCGGGCTGACCGACATCACCCAGCAGGGCACCCACATCCGGTTCGCGCCGGTGGACCTGCCAGAATCCCGGCAGGTGCGGGTGCAGCGGCTGTACCCGAAGACGGTGCTCAAGCCGGCAGTGCGTACGATGCTCGTACCGGTGCCCAGGGACGCACCCGGTGTCCGCCCCGGGGCGCCTGCCCCGCCAGGTGCCCCGCTCCTGCGCGACCGGGAGCTGATTGCCTGGTGCGGACAGCTCATCGAGGCGGTGTTCGGCGAGAGCAGCCCGGTCACGCCGAACGTGCCGGCCACCTGAGGCCCACACGAGAAAGGATGCAGTCGTGCCTCGCACCTCCGTGTTCGTGCTCGCCGCGGCGGCCGCCGCCACGTGCGCCCTGTCCGCCTGCGGGCCGGTCAAGATGGGTTCGGCGGCGATCACCGGCGGGCAGCGGCTCACCATGACCACCCTGAGCGATCAGGTGACCGACCTGGAGAACGCCGTCCAGGCCGGCCGGGGGAAGATCCAGCTTCAGTTCCCGCGGTCGCAAGCGCCGCAGCAGGTACTGGGGTGGCTGCTGCGGTTCCGGATCCGTGACGAGCTTGCCGCCCGTAACCACGTCGTCGTGACGGCCGGGGAGAGCCAGCGGGCCCTGGCCGGCCTGGCCCGGCAGACCGGGCGCACCGGGCCCGCGTTCGTCCAGCTCGCCGTGGCCAACGGCCTCGCCCCGGACATGCTGCCGGAGCTGGGCAGGTACGAGGCCATCCAGAACGACATGTTCATCCGGCTCAACGGCGGCACGCTGCCACGCACCCAGGCCCGGGTCCAGATCCTCAGCGCGCAGTTCAACCGCCGGGAATGCGTGGCCGCGAAGAGCCTGAGCATCCAGGTCAACCCGCAGTACGGCCAGATGGACTACGGCACGTACTCGGTCATCCCGGCCCCGTCGGCGCTGTCGGCGCCGACCACGCCCTCGCCCTCGCCAACGCCCAAGCCGCAGCTCACCCCTGCGTGCTGACGGCCGGGGGGTGCGGAGTGCCGGGCCCGCGCGGTGATCCGGTGACCGAGAGCCAGGCTGGCCGGTCGCCGGGCAGCGGGACGCCGGGTGCTGCCCTGCTGCGGCTGGTCGAGGTCATGGACACCTTGCGGGTGAACTGCCCCTGGGACGCGCGGCAGACGCACCAGTCGCTCGCCCCCTACCTGCTGGAAGAATGTTACGAAGCGCTGGAGGCGCTGGAGGGCGGCGATGAGTCGGCGCTGCGCGACGAACTCGGCGATGTCCTGCTCCAGGTCGTGTTTCACGCCCGCGTCGCGGCCGAACGCTCCGACGGCACCGGTTTCGACATCGACGACGTGGCCACGGGGATCGTGGAGAAGCTGATCCGCAGGCACCCGCATGTGTTCGGCGATGTGCGCGTGTCCGGCCCGGAAGACGTCAAGCGCAACTGGGATGCGATCAAGGCGGCCGAACGGGGCGGCCAGGGCGGTGCGCTGCCCGCGGTGTTGGGGTCGGTGCCGTTCGGCCAGCCCGCGCTGTCCCTTGCCGCCCAGTTGCAGCGCCGCGCCGAGCGGGCCGGTGCCCCGGCGGACCTTGCCGACCTGCCCGCCGGTGGCGCCGCCCAGGGGCCAGACGGCTCCGCTGCCGACGGCCAGGCGCCAGATCGCTCCGCCGCCGACGGCCAGGCACCAGACGGCTCCGCCGCCGACGTCCAGGGGCCGGGCGGCGTCAGCGAGATCGGGGCGGCGCTGTTCTCCCTCGTGGCCCGGGCGCGCGCGGCGGGCCTCGACCCCGAACTGGAACTGCGCGCCGCCGCGCGGAGCTACCGGGACCGGGTCCAGCGCTGGGCGGAGGAACAGAACGGCGACCCGGCCTGACGGCACGGGCGGCGTGGCCGCTGCGACGGACGGCAACTGCTCGGCTAGGCTCCAATATCGACACCTCGCCGAAGTTTCCCAGGAGCAGTCTTGGCCGCCATCGATGCCATCCACGCCAGGCAGATCCTGGATTCGCGGGGCAACCCGACGATTGAGGTCGAGGTGGCGCTCGACGACGGGACCCAGGCCCGGGCCGCCGCCCCCAGCGGCGCCTCCACCGGCGCGTTCGAGGCGGTCGAACTCAGGGACGGCGGAGGTGCCTTCGGCGGCAAAGCGGTCACCAAGGCCGTCATGTCGGTGACCGAGGAGATCGAGCCGGACCTGCTCGGCTACGACGCCGACGACCAGCGGCTCATCGACCAGGCGATGATCGACCTGGACGGTACCCCGGACAAGTCCCGGCTGGGCGCCAACGCCATCACGGCGGTCAGCATGGCCGTCGCCAAGGCAGCGGCCGAATTCGCAGGGCTGCCGCCGTTCCGTTACCTCGGCGGCCCGAACGCGCACATCCTGCCGGTGCCGATGATGAACGTGCTGAACGGCGGGGCGCACGCGGACAACAGCGTGGACATCCAGGAGTTCATGATCGCGCCGGTCGGCGCGGGCACGTACAGCGACGCCCTCCGCTGGGGCGCGGAGACCTACCATGCCCTCAAGGCGGTGCTGAACCAGCACCAGCTGTCTACCGGGGTGGGCGACGAGGGCGGGTTCGCGCCCGACCTGGCGCACAACCGCGCCGCGCTGGACCTCCTGGTCGAGGCGATCGGCAAGGCAGGCTTCCAGCCCGGGCGCGACGTGGCGCTCGCGGTCGACGCGGCCGCCACCGAGTTCTACTCCGACGGCGCCTACCGCTTCGAGGGCGGCTCACGCACGTCGGAGCAGATGATGGAGGTGTACGCCGAATGGCTGGACGCCTACCCCATCGTGTCGCTTGAGGACCCGCTCGCCGAGGAAGACTGGGCAGGCTGGCGGTCGCTCACCGAAGCCCTGGGCGGCAAGGTGCAGATCGTCGGCGACGACCTGTTCGTCACCAACCCCGAACGGCTGCGCCGCGGCATCGCCGACCGCAGCGCGAATGCCCTCCTGGTCAAGGTCAACCAGATCGGCACGATCACCGAGACCCTGGACGCGGTGTCGCTCGCCCACCGCAGCGGTTTCGCGTGCATGATCAGTCACCGGTCGGGCGAGACCGAGGACACCACGATCGCCGACCTCGCGGTGGCCACCAACTGCGGGCAGATCAAGGCCGGGGCCCCGGCCCGCTCCGAGCGCGTCGCCAAGTACAACCAGCTCCTGCGGATCGAGGAACTACTCGATGACGCCGCCGCCTACGCCGGCGCCACGGCCTTCCCCAGGACGCCCGCGGGGCCGTGATCCCAGCGCTGGGCCGCTCACAGGGCGGGGACCGGGTCCGGTTCACCAGCCGGGCCGCGGTGCTCGCCGTGGTGATCTGCGCGATCGCGCTCAGCCTCGCCTACCCGGTCCGCGAGTACATCGCCCAGCGCCGGCAGATCGACCAGTTGCAGGCCGAACGCCAGATGCTCAATGGCCAGTTGCATGCCCTGCAGCATCAGCAGCAGCGGCTGACCGATCCCGTGTACGTCGAACAACTGGCCCGGAACGAGCTGCACATGTGCCTGCGCGGCGAGACCTGCTACATCGTCATCGGCGGGCAAACGGCCCGCCCCGGCAGCGCGGCCACCCTCACGCCGTGGTACGAGCGGCTGTGGCAGTCGGTGCAGGAGGCGAACCGGGGCAGCCAGCGGTGATGGCCGACGCCGACGTGGTCGCGCTGCAGCTTGGCCGGCCGCCACGAGGGCTGCGCCGCGTCGCCCACCGCTGCCCGTGCGGGCTGCCCGACGTGGTGGAAACCGCGCCGCGTCTGGCCGACGGCACCCCGTTCCCCACCCTCTACTACCTGACCTGCCCGCGGGCGACCGCCGCGATGAGCAGGCTCGAAGCCGCGGGCGTCATGCGGCAGATGCAACGGCGGCTGGCCGAGGACGCCGAACTGCGCGTGGCCTACCACGCCGCCCACCGTGACTACCTGGCCCGGCGCGCTGAGGCGGCGCGCGCCGCGGGGGTGGCGCCGCTGCCGCCCGGCACCCAAAGCGCGGGCGGCATGCCGGACCGGGTCAAGTGCCTGCACGCGCTGGCGGCGCACGAACTGGCGGTGCCCGGGGCCAATCCGCTGGGCCACGAGGCCATCACGCAGGCCGGGTCGTGGTGGCAAGCGGGCCCGTGCGTGGTTGTGGAGGACACGCCGCAGGCGCCGGGCCGAACGCCGCATAGTGCTGGCCAGCGCGCCTCCGGTACGACGCAGCCCCAGGCGCCGTTGCGGTGTCCCGGCGCCGAGACTCCGCTCGTCCGGGGGACGACCCCCGGACCCCCGCATCTGCCCCCCGAAGCCAGCGAAGCGCCCGTGAGGGGGGCAGACAATTGAGGGTGGCGGCGATCGACTGCGGTACGAACTCGGTGCGCCTGCTGGTGGCCGACGTGGACCCGGCCACGGGCCGCCTGTCCGATGTGGACCGGAGGCTGGAGATCGTCCGGCTCGGCCAGGGCGTCGACGCCACCGGCCGGCTCGCCGCCGATGCGCTGGCCCGGACCCTGCACGTGCTGCGCACGTACCGGCAGATCATCGAGGAAGCGTCCGCGTCGGCGATCCGCATGGTGGCCACCAGCGCCACCAGGGACGCGGCCAACGCCGGTGAGTTCGTCGCCGGGGTCCGCGACATCCTCGCGATCGAGCCCGAGGTGCTCAGCGGCGAGGACGAGGCGCGCCTGTCGTTCACCGGGGCGACCGCCGAACTGGCCGGTGACGCGGCCGGCCCATACCTGGTCACCGACATCGGCGGCGGCTCGACCGAGTTCGTGCTCGGCGACCCCGGCACCGTGACGGCCGCGGTCAGCGTGAACATCGGCTGCGTCCGGATGACCGAGCGGCACCTGCACCACGACCCGCCCCGCGACCGCGAGATCGCGGCGGCACGCGCCGACATCGACGCCGCGCTCCACGAGGTCGCCCGGCAGATCCCGGTAACCACCGCGCGCACCTTGGTGGGCCTGGCCGGATCGGTGACCACAGTGGCCGCGCTGGCGCTCGGGCTGGACGCGTACCAGGCCGAGAAGATCCATCACTCCCGGGTCAGCGCGGAAGCGGTCCGCGCGGTGGCGGCGAGCCTGCTGGCCCAGACCCGGGCGGAGCGAGCCCGGCTGGCGGTGATGCACCCGGGCCGGGTGGACGTGATCGGCGGCGGGGCCCTGGTGCTGGCCCAGATCATGGAGCGGTTCGGGTTCGGCGAGGTGCTGGTGAGCGAGCACGACATCCTGGACGGACTGGCCTGGTCCCTGGCACCGGGCGCGGACCGGTGACCGCGGAGGCCTTGGGCCTGCCGGTGCCGCCCGGGAGCGGCTGGCCGGAGGATCCGGCCACGCCCGCCAC
>Ga0070706_100004696_pt1 | contig 13103 bp, 11 predicted proteins | sample KBSK5501metaG_FD_65476 | JGI IMG/M metagenome (GOLD analysis project Ga0070706, IMG submission 65476) | Corn, switchgrass and miscanthus rhizosphere microbial communities from Kellogg Biological Station, Michigan, USA - KBS K5-50-1 metaG | ecosystem: Host-associated > Plants > Roots >...
CATTCCGCTGAACGCCTCGATCTCCGCGGGCGAGATCGCTTCGCAACTGAGCACGGCGAGGCTGACGAGCATGTTCGCGTCGCCGATCAGGATCCGCCGCTCCTCCTTCGTCCCCTTCTGCGCGATGCTGATCTTCTCCCGGATGGTCATAATCGAGATGCGCCGGTAGACGGCCGCGAGGTTGGAGCTCTGCGCGTCTTCGAGCACCGCGGCGGCGCGGTCCCCGTCGTCGGATGGAGCCGAGAGATCCGCACCCTCGGCGGGGGGGGCCTCCTCGAACACGACCCCCTCCGCCTCCTGTCGGGCGCGCCGCTCGTCCTCCTCGCGCCGGAGCCGCTCCTGATCCCGCTTTCGCTCCTCCTTCTCGAAGAACTCCTCGCGCAGCTCGAGAAGCCGACGCCGGCCGTCCGCGGTGAGCGCCGGATTTTCGAGAAGACCGTCGATCAGCGCCGGCTGCCGGAGCAGCCGGACCTGATTGACGATCAGCGCCTCCTGCGGGCCACCCGAAACCGATCTCGAGAGCCGCAGTAGCGTTTCGTCGGCCGCGTTGCGGTTTCGAATCAACCGTTCCAGGACGAGCGAGTCCTCGCTGTAGCGGCTGATGACGTCGATCTCGTCCCGGGTCGGATCGGCGTCGTCGAGGAAGCGGGCCAGATCGTCGGGCGAGATCTCCCTCAGCGTCTCCTCGGCCGGCCGGCGGACGTCCGGGTCGGGATCCTCGAGCACCGCCAGAAGCGCTCGCATCCGATCGTCACGATCGAGCGGCAGCAGCCCACGGGCGGCGAACAGACGCAAATCCCGGGTGGCGCCCGGCGTCCGGACGAGGGAGACGAGATCCTGCGGCTCGGCGGGCGGCGGAAGGTCGGCCACGGACTGGCCGGGGCTAGCTGAGGGTGGTTCCCGCGGCTGGAAGCGGCAGATCGCGGACAACCTCGCCCGCGCCGCCCAGCGGCTGCAACGCGTGGCCGTCCACCGTCACGCGCACCCCGCCGGCGTTGCCGAGCGTGATCCGAAATCCGCTTCGCGCCTCGAACGCGCGCTTCTCACCACGGCGCACGAGGCCGGAGAAGATCGGCTGTCCGTCGGCGGAGAGCTCGGTCCAGGAGTCGTCATCGAACTCGAGCACCAGCGACACGCTCTCCGAAGTCTTCGCCGTCGGTTCGGCAGCGGAGAGCGGGACCGATGGGGCGGGACCCGGCGACACCGCGACGTTCTTGAAACTGACGGACGCGACCGGACGCGCCGGCAGAACCATCGCCGCATAGGATTGACGTTGCGGGCGGGCGATCAGGCCGAGCAGGGTCAGGATTCCCGTGACCGTCACGACGAGCGTTCCAGCAACGCCGCGACGGCCGCGCAGAAAACGGGAGCGCCGGCTTCCCTTCCTCGGGACGGCCTCGCGCGTCTTTTCGGGCGCGAGGTCCGCGAGATACGCGTTGACCATCTCGTCGGCGTCGAGCCCGAGATGTCGGGAGTAGGCGCGGATGAATCCTCGGGTGAAGACGGGAGCGGGAAGCTTGGCGACGTCGCTTCGCTCGAGCGCCGTCAGGAGACGCACGGAGATCTTCGTCGAAGCCGAGATCTCCTCGAGGGTCACGTCCCGGATGAGCCTCTCCCGGCGGAGTTCCTCTCCGAACGTGAGGAGCGGTTTCTCACCCATGTAGCTCTCCCGATTGAGTGATGTCCGATCCTAGCCCTCCCCTTCCCTTCGCGCAAGAACTCTTTCCGCGCAGGCTCTGAGCAGGGCGGGAAAGTGAGGAGAATCACGAAGGCCTCGCAGATCCTCCAGACTCGCGCGACTCAAGAGCGAGAGGGCGAGCGGCCCCGGGAGCCGCGGATTCCGCAGCACGGCGCTTCGAACGGTCTGCCGGAGAGCCCAGCGCGGGTGCTCGGCAATCAGGGCGAGGGCCTCGGGAGCGGCGAAGGACGAGCCCGCCGCCTGGACCACGTCCGGCTCGGTCGTGAAGCGGTTCTCCAGGACCGAGGCGAGCACGCGGGGATCCGGATCCAGGCGGAGGTAGAGGAGGGCGCCCCGACCGACGTTGCGAGCCAGGTCGACCTTCTCCGCCACCGCCATCTCGGGAAGACGCCGGAGAAGATCCTGATCCGCCGCCCGCCGGATCGCGGGATGCACGCGCGAGTCGGCCGAGATCAGCGCGAGATCCCTCCAGAACAGGGTGGCGACCAGGGCCAGCGCCTCTCCGCGCGGCGTGCGCGGATGAGCCGCGAGCGCGCGGCGGACGGCATGGAACTTTCGGACGGCGCGGTCCGCGAGAATTTCCTCGAGGGTTTCCTGAGGCAGGTCCGCACGCCGAAGAAGCCTCAAGCACTCTCCTTCTGTGCGCATGCCCGCTATTTTGGCGGCAGGGTTCATCTCTTCCTGCAGGCCCTCGCGAGCGAGCTTGCGAGGCGTTCGACCGCTTCTTCTCGGCGCTCCTCCGCTTCCTCGGCGGCTCGGACGATCGCGGACCCCACGACCACTCCGTCGGCGAGAAGCGCGGCTTCGCGAGCCGCCGCCGGGCTCGAGATCCCGAAGCCGACCGCGATGGGAAGTCTTCCGGCGGCTTTTCGCGCGCGGGCGACTGTCTTCGGAAGCTCCGCATCGAGGGACACGCGCGCGCCGGTCGTGCCCGGCCGCGAGACCACGTAGAGGAAGCCGCTCGACAGGCGCGCCGCCGCGCGCATTCGGCTTGCGGGGGAGGTCGGCGAGACCAGGAAGATCGTGTCGAGGCCGGCCTTCCGCAGCGGCGGCTGAATCGGCCCGGCCTCTTCGGCAGGCAGATCCGTGATCAACGCGCCGTCGAACCCCGCCGCTCGCGCCTCTCGGGCGGCCGTCTCGATTCCGAGCCGCTCCAGCGGGTTGAGATACGAAAAAAGAACCAGAGCCAGAGACGTGTCCTGCCGGATGCGGCGCGCGATCGAGAACACGGTCCGCAGCGTGGTCCCGGCCGAAAGGGCGCGAGCCGCGGATCGCTGGAGCACCGGACCGTCCGCGATCGGATCGGAGAACGGCACACCAAGCTCCAGCACGTCGGCGCCCGCCCGGCACAGCGCGCGGGCGAGCCCCACCGTGGCGTCGGGGCTCGGGTCGCCCGCCGTCAGGTAGGGAACGAACGCGGCGCGATGCTCGCTTCGCGCCCGAGCGAACGCTTCGGCGAGACGCGTCATCCGGAGACGTCCCCGCGGACGCGCAGGACCTCGTCCAGATCCTTGTCTCCGCGGCCGGACAGGTTCACCAGGATCCAGGCCGGTCGGCGCATCTTCCGGGCAAGACTCGCCGCGAAGGCAACCGCGTGCGCGGATTCGAGCGCCGGCAGGATGCCCTCGGTCTGAGAGAGCAGCGCAAACGCATCCAGCGCCTCCGTGTCGGACGTCTTGACGTAGGTCACGCGCCCGGAGTCGTGCAGGAAGGCGTGCTCCGGCCCGACCGCAGGGTAGTCGAGGCCTGCGGAGACGGAATGCGTGGACAGCGTCTGGCCGGCCGCGTCCTGCAGCAGCATCGTGCGCGTTCCGTGCAGTACGCCCACGGAGCCGCCGGCGAAACGCGCCGCGTGCTCTCCGGGACCTTCCCCCCGACCTCCCGCTTCGACCCCGTAGAGCGCGACTTTCCCACGGAGGTAGGCGGAGAACAGGCCGATCGAGTTGGAGCCGCCGCCGACGCAGGCGACCGCCGCCTGGGGGTCGCGCCCCGCGAGCCTGCGAAACTGTGCGCGTGCCTCGCGGCCGATGACCGACTGGAACTCTCGGACCATCGTCGGGTACGGGTGAGGCCCCAGCGCGGAGCCGAGCACGTAGTGGGTCGTCGCGACGTTCTCGGTCCAGTCGCGCATCGCCTCGTTGATCGCGTCCTTGAGCGTCCGCGAGCCGGCATCCACGCCGACGACCTCGGCCCCGAGGAGGCGGATTCGCGCGACGTTCGGGCTCTGCCTCGCCATGTCCGTCGTCCCCATGTACACGCGGCAGGCGAGGCCCAGCTTCGCAGCGGCGGCCGCGGTCGCGACACCGTGCTGGCCCGCGCCGGTCTCCGCCACGACGCGGCTCTTGCCCATGCGGCGGGCGAGGAGCACCTGCCCCAGCGCGTTGTTGAGCTTGTGCGCACCGGTGTGAAGCAGGTCCTCCCGCTTCAAGGCGATCCGTGCACCCCCGACGCGCTCGCTCAGGCGGCTCGCGAAGGTGATCGGCGTCGGACGTCCGGCGTAGGTTCGGAGCAGCTCGTCGAGCTCACGCCGAAAACCGCGGTTCCGCCGGAACTTCTCGAAGGCTCGCTCGAGCTGTTCAAGAGGCGCCATCAGCGTCTCCGGGGCGAACCGGCCGCCGTACGGTCCGAAGTAGCCGCGACGCGATCCGGTCAAACGCCGGCCTCCCGTACGGCCTCGAAGAACAGTCGCATCCGTCGGGGGTCCTTGATACCAGGCGACGACTCGACACCGGAAGCCACGTCGACGCCGGAGGGGCGCAGCCGGCGAATCCAGTCGCCGACGTTGTCGGCGTCGAGGCCTCCGGCGACGAAGTACGGGATCGGAAGACCCGCGGGGGGCCGGAGATCGGCGTCCAGTCGCCGTCCTGTTCCGGAGCTGGAGTCCCAGAGGAGCGCATGGCATCGGCGCAGGACCTCCTCCGGAGGCAGCGCGACGGCGCCCTCCTCGAGGCGGACGGCGGCCACGATGGGAACCGGACACCAGTCGACGTCCTCCGACGTCACGCGACGGTGAAGCTGGACGAGATCGAGCGGGACCTCGGCGATCGCGCGCTCGATCGTCTCCCGCTTCTCGGCCGCGAACACGCCGACGCGGAGCACGCCTGCGCGCGAGTCCTCCACGACGGCGCGCGCCCACTCTACCGAAAGGCGCCGGGGCGAGCCCTCGACGAAGTTGAAGCCCAGCAAGGCCGCGCCGAGCTCAGATGCCAGCGCGACGTCTTCCCGGCGCGTGAGACCGCAGATCTTGATCGCCGTCATGACCGGAGCGATCGAAGCTCTTCCTCCGGATCGTCGGACTTCAGCAGGGCCTCACCGACGAGAAAGGCCTGAAATCCGGCGGCCGCGAGGCGAGAGACGTCCGCGCGCGTGAAGATGCCGCTCTCCGCCATCCTGACGGGTCCTTCGGGCATGCGCCGCGCGAGCGCCGCGACCGCATCCAGGTTTGTCTCGAAGCTCTCGAGGTCGCGCGCGTTGACGCCGAGCACGTCCGGTTCGACCGCGGCCGCCCGCGCGACGTCTTCTTCGTCATGCGCCTCGACCACCGCGCAGAGGTTCCGCCGTCGCGCGCCGCGACGCAGCTCTGCGAGGTCCGCGTCGGCCAGGATGCGAGCGATCAGCAGCACCGCGTCGGCGCCCAGGGAGACCGCGAAGTCGAGTTGGATCTCGGACAGGATGAAGTCCTTCATCAGCACGGGAAGCCCCGACATGCGCTTGGCGCGCGGGATCCAATCGGGCCGCCCCCCGAAGTGGTCCTGCTCGGTCACGACGGAGATCGCGGCCGCGTGGCCGCGGCGATACGCCAGCGCGAAGCTCTCGAGCTTGCCGTCGGCGCCCCCCACGATCTGCCCCGCGGAGGGGGACCGCGCCTTGAACTCGGCGACGATCCGCGCGCCCGGCTCCTTCAGCGACGCGAGAAAGCTCGCTCCGTCCGAGGGGCGGTCGGGAGTTGCGCCGGGTGCATATTCTCCTCGCGCGAGGCGCGCCCGTTTGGCTTCGACGATACGCTCCAGGACGTCGCTCATTCGCTTCCCGATTGCGCTCTCAGCCGCTCGAAGATCCGGGCCGCCGCCCCGCTGTCCAGCGAGGCGCACGCGCGTTCGTAGCCCTCGCGGACGTCGGCCGCGCGTCCCTCGACGATCAAGGCCACCGCAACGTTCAGGAGAACCGCTTCGCGCCGCGCGCCGTTCTCGCCCGAAAGCAGTCGCTCGAGCATCGCGGCGTTCGTCGCCGCGTCGCCTCCGGCGAGTTGCTCGACGGCGACCGGATCCTGCGAAAGGGCGCTCGGATCGAAGCGCCAGGGACGCGTCCAGCCGTCTCGCACCTCGACTCCGAACGCGGGCGTCCCCGGGACGAGCTCGTCGAGACCGTTCTCGGAGTGGAAGACGATGGCCCGCTCGCTTCCGAGCGAGGCGAGCGCATCGGCGAGGAGCGGCACGAGCTCCGGGCGCCCGACGCCGATCAGCTGTCGCTGTGCTCCCGCCGGATTGGCGAGCGGCCCCAGGGCGTTGAAGATCGTTCGGATCCCGAGCTCGCGGCGGACCGTCCCGAGCTCCTTCATGGCGGGATGGAAGGACGGCGCGAAGAGAAACACGAGGCCGACCTCGTCCAGGATGCGCGCCGCTCGCTGCGGCTCGAGCTCTACGGCGACGCCGCTCGCGGCGAGCATGTCCGCCGAACCCACGCGCGAGGAGATCGAGCGGTTCCCGTGCTTCGCAACCGCGGCGCCGGCACCGGCGGCGACCACCGCCGCGGCGGTCGAGAGATTGAAGAGATCGCGCCCCAGCCCCCCGGGCCCGCACGTGTCGAGCAGCGGCGCGCGCCGGCTCTGGACCCTCCGCATCCGGGCCCGCAGCGCCGCGACCGCACCGGCGACCTCCTCGGCCGTCTCGCCTCGCGTGGCGATCCCCAGCAGGAGCGCGCCCTTCTGCGCTTCGGTGGCTTTACCTTCCATCAGGTCTCCGAAGCACGCCTCGGCCAGGGTGCGAGGCAGAGACTTGCGCGCGGCGACGAGCCGGAGCGCTTCGGCGACCGAAGGCGTCATCGCGCGGCTCCCAGGAAGTTGGCGAGGAGGCGCTCGCCTTCCGGAGTCAGCACGGACTCCGGATGGAATTGCACGCCGAAGACCGGTCTCTCGCGGTGTCTCAAGCCCATGACGATGCCCTCTTCGCTTCTGGCGATCACGGCCAGTTCGACGGGAAGCCCCTCCTCCCGCACCGCGAGCGAATGGTATCGCCCCGCCTCGAACGGGTTGGAGATCCCGGCGAACAATTCCGAGCCGTCGTGACGAACGCGGGAGCTCTTGCCGTGCCGCGGCGCCGGCGCTCGCTCGACGACGCCGCCGTGAAACGCGGCGATCGCCTGGTGTCCGAGGCACACGCCGAGCAGCGGAACCGCTTCGCGCTCGGCGAGCCCGATCAGCTCGAGGGTGCGTCCGGCCTTCTCGGGGCGCCCGGGTCCCGGCGAGACGACGATGGCCCGAGGCGAGCGGCCGACGATCTCCCGAGGCTCGAAGCGGTCGTTGCGGGCGACCTCTACGCTCGGGTCGAGCTTGCCCAGCGCCTGGACCAGGTTGTAGGTGAACGAATCGTAGTTGTCGACCACGAAGATCATGGAAGACCGGAAGGCGGCAGGCGGAAGGCGGCAGGCGGCGATCCGAACCATTCGCCCGCCAACCGGACCGCGTCGAAGAGGGCCCGCGCCTTCGACTCCGCTTCCCGATACTCCTTCTCCGGCACGGAATCGGCGACGATACCGGCACCGGCCTGGATTCGGCAGACGCCGCGTTCCACGACGGCCGCCCGGATCGTGATCGCGAGGTCGGCGTTGCCGGCGGCGTCGAAATACCCGACGGCGCCCCCGTAGACGCCGCGGCGAGAGGACTCGAGGCGATCGATCAGCTCCATGGCGCGGATTTTCGGAGCGCCTGTCAGCGTGCCGGCCGGGAAACACGCCTCGACGGCGTCGGCGACGCTTCGACCAGGCGCCAGGACTCCCTCGACCTCGGAGACGAGATGCTGCACGTGGGAGAACTTCTCCACGGCTGCGTAACGATTGACGCGGACGCTCCCGATCTCGCAAACCCGGCCGAGGTCGTTGCGAGCGAGATCCACCAGCATCACGTGTTCGGCCCGCTCCTTCGGATCAGCCAGCAATGCCGAGGCGAGCGCCGCGTCCTCCTCGGGCGACCGGCCTCGGGGCGCGGTGCCCGCGATGGGGCGTGTCTCGACGCGGCGGCCGCGGCATCGCACGAGCATCTCGGGAGACGAGCCGAGCAGCGACGCCTCGCGCGTCTCGAGATAGAACAGGTAGGGTGAAGGGTTGAGCGTACGGAGCGCGCGATAGACATCGAAGGGATCCGCTTCCAGCCGTGCCGTCCAACGCTCAGAGAGGACGAGCTGGTAGACCTCTCCCTCCGCTATCGCCTCTTGAGCCTTCTCGACCGCCGCGAGGAACTCCTCTCGCCGCATGCGCGGCTCGAAAGACGGTGGCTCGCCGACGACGGCCCGAGCCGCATCACGATCGTCGGCCGAAAGAGTGGACTCCAGGCGATCCAGCCGCTCGATCGCATCGGCCGCGGCCGCCTCGGCAGACTCCCCGTCGGTCCGGTCGATCGTCGTCAGGAGCAGCAGCCTCTGGCGCGGATGATCGAACGCAACGACGGCGTCGTAGAGAAGGAACAGCGCGTCCGGCGCGTCTCCTTCGGGCGGATGACGGTCCGGAATCGATTCGAACATCCGCACGGCGTCGTACGACAGATAGCCCACCGCGCCGCTGGCTAAGGGCGGCAGCTCCGGATCCGGAACGAAGCCATCTCGGCACACGAGGCGCTCGAGAGCGCGTATCGGGGCTTCCGAAAGCGGCTCCACGCGTCCGTCTCGCTCGAGAATTCCCGAACCGCCGCGGACGACCAGTCGGGCGGCCGGGCCCGTCCCCAGAAACGTGTATCGCGCGAGAGCCTCTCCACCCTCGACGCTCTCCAGCAAGAAGGACTCGCGTCCCGCCTGGCGCATCCTTTGGAACGCCATGACCGGGGTGAGGCAGTCGGAGGGGAAGCACCGCGCGACCGGAACGCGGCAGCCGGCGCGGGAGCGCTCACGGAAGAGCCCGCGCTCCGCTTCTCGAGCGTTCACTTCTCGACCGCCTCGCGGAGGAATCGCTCCACCTCGGCCGAGGTGACCTCTCGCAGTCCGAAGAGCTGCGCCTGCCGAACCGCCTGCGCGGCGAACATCTTCAGACCGTCCACGACCGGACAACCGGCCGCCTTCGCGGCCCGGACGGTGGCGGTCTCCTCCCCGTCGCGCCGGTAGACGCAGTCGAAGACGAGAGGGCGGTTTTCCAGCACGCGAGACGGGATCGGCGAAGGCTCTCCGTCCCGCCAGCCCGACGATGTGGCGTTCACGTAGAGGTCCGCCTCGCTCGAGGCGACGTCGCTCCAGGCCATCGTGTCGACGCGCAGTTCCTCCGCTACCCTCTCCGCCCGCTCCTCGCGGCGCGCGGAGATCACGACCTCGTAGCCGAGCCTTCGCGCCGCGACCACCGCTGCCCGCGCCGCCCCGCCCGCGCCGAGCACGATCGCCATCCGGCCCTCGCCCGTGTCGTGATCGGCCAGCGGGTCGAAGATGCCGTCGACGTCGGTGTTCTCGGCACGCCACCCTCCTCGCGCCCGAACCAGCGTATTCGCCGCGCCCGTCAGCGCCACGTCTTCCGAAGCGACGCCGGCCCTCGCCGCGGCGAGCTTCCAGGGCTGCGTGACCGAGAAGCCGCGGAACGGCGGATCGAAGTCCAGCCGGTCCGGCCTGTCCCTCTCGAAATCGTCGACGGGCAGCGGCAGATACACGAATGGGAGCTCCCGGGCCCGGAATAGCGCGTTGTGCAGGAGCGGCGAGAGCGAGCGCCTAGGGTTCTCGGCGACGATGCCGTAGAACGCCTCGATTCGGCGCGGCCGCGCGCCGTCGTAGATCTCGAGAAAGTCCCGGATGGGAATCTGGCCCACCGCCGTTTCGTCTTCGACCGATCCGTACACGAGCGCGGAGCCGAAGAACGCCGAGACCAGCCGGCCGGGCGGACTCGCGGGGCCCATCGGAAAGATCGCGGCGGGTTCTCCGGCCATCTCCCTCTGGAGCGCCGCGATGCGCAGCGAGGACGCCAGGTCCGCCGCCCCGCCGACGAGCTTGGCGACGCGGGCTCCGGTCGCGCGCATGGCTTCGATGCGTGCTCGCCAGTCCTGCGGCAGCCCGAACGGCGCGTGCATCGAGACGATGACGCGCCGCCGGTCGGGAAGCGCCGATGCGTCCGACAGGAGACCGCTCGCGAGTTCCACGTCGACGACCGCGCCCGCGTCGTACGCTTCGGCGACGAGCCTGCGGTATTCGTCCGCGGATCCATCGAAACGCCCTCCCTCGCGGAGCGTGCGATACGTGAGGATCGCCGGCCGCTCGTCCCATTCGAGAAGCCGCCGCGGGTCGATCCGAGCTTCGGCCTGATCGAGCCGGTATTCGATCGCGGTGGCGCGCTCCGGTACCTTCGCGGCCAACCGCCTGGCGTCGCCGAGATCCCTCGGCGCGACCGAGGCGACGTAGGCCGGAATCGCGAGACTCCCGTTGGTCAAAATCAAAACCCCCGACCTTCGGGCCGGGGGTCTCGGTCTTTCGTGTTTTGGTTCGCCCCGCCCGAGATTCGCCGGCGGGACGCTGCGCGCCCTACCGGACTGCCTCCCGCCACCACCAGGCTCTCTGCAAGCGCAACTGCGAGAACATGAGCCCGCGCAGCCTACGCCGGGCAGCGGGACAGTGTCAAGGAACCGCCGCGCGAGCCGGTGCCGCCGCCGTGAAAGAGAGCGGCAGATGGATTCCCGGCTCGTTGGGCCATTCGGCGAAACGTCCACCGAACGAGATTGTCATGGCGCCGTCCGGACGGCGTGAGTAAATCCAGCGTGCGCCCGGGCAGACGCGAGAGTCCGCGTCGGCCAACTGTTGCGGCCAGCCGCCCTCCGGCGAGGCGTCCCTCACGGCGCGGGCATCGAGCACCTTCTCAGTCAGCTCGGCTTCGAGCGACAGGCGAAAGACACGGTGCGCCGTGCCGAGCAGGCTCGGCATCGCGATCCCGCCGAGACCCTCCTCGACGCCGCTGGGGAAGAAGGGTCTCCAAAAAGTCATGGACCTGCCGCGGGTAAAGTCGCATGCATTCTCCGCCGAGAGCGCGTCGCTTACGCGCCGGATCCCCACGATCGAGACGGCGACCTCCGGCGATCGGCGCGGGACGGACGGATCCGCGATGACGCCGATCAGATAGTCGTCGCGCAAAGAAGCCCAGAACGAGGAGCGCAGGTCGGCGAACCGCATCCTGGCGGACCACTTCCCGGCATCGAACGGCCCCATCCGCAAAGCCCCGCTCTGCAGCCTGGCGACCGCGATGGCCACGATCTGCGAAGTGAGCCCCGGACGGCGGTTCATGGCGATATTGAGCCGCCAGGACGCCTCCAGCGCTCGGGCCGCCCCGTCGAGATCGCCGGCTCGCGTCTCGATGAGCGCGCGGGAGATCAGCAGCTTCTGCAGACGCATGAGACCGAGCGGATCCGGCTCCGGCCCGGATCCCCGTCGAACGTCGATCGCCCACCGTGGCAGCTCCTCTTCGGTCAGGAGAGTGGTGATGGCATCCAGGGTCGGTGCCGATTCCGCGATCAGCCCCCGGAGTCTCTCCGGCGGCTCGGCGAGGAGATCGGTCTCCGCTTCCGCCTGCCGCATCGCGAAGGCCCCCGCCTCGCCCATCCGATTCTGCGGGCGAGCCCGCCGCGCCAGGCGGGCTCGGTGCGACATCGGCGGTGCGAGATTGATCCCCAGACGCGAGGCCAGCCGCTCGAGCTCGAAGGCCGCGGCATTCGTCGGCCGCGCGGGGAACCGGGCCTCGAGATCCGAGAGCGCCGTGGCGACCTCGGGGAGAGCCTGCGGAGTCCCGGCGGTCTCCCGAACGACCAGCGCCGCCAGAAAAAAGGCGGCGGCGGCGCTCATGTTCGGCCGACCGATCCGTTGCTGGGCGGGGGCGTCGGCGTCCGCGACGCTATGGGGGTCGGGGTCGGCGAGGGAGCTTCGACGAGGCTCCACACCGCGTCCTGCCGGTCGCGGAGAAACTCTCGAATCACGGCGGGCGGCTCCGCTATCGTGTCGTCCGGCGCCTGAACTTGCGAGTCCAGCCAAGGCCCGAAGCCGGCTTGGGCAAACGACCGCGCGTCCTCGGCTGTGGGATGTGGAGCCTTCGAGCCTCTCTCTTCGAAGTCGATCCCGAGGGTCCTGCTCCGCTCCGCAACGGTCTCGGCTGCGGAGTTCCATCCCCTGTGCGTGTCCGGCGGATCCGCCGTGGCGACGAGGAGGAGGGCCGTCGCCAGTGTTGGCATCCCTCGATTCTAGGCCCTCTTCCACCTCGTGCCGGCCGGGCCGTCCTCCAGAAGAATCCCCTGGCCGGCGAGCTCTTCGCGGATACGGTCCGCCTCGGCGAAATCGCGCCGCTTGCGGGCCGCGTTGCGTGCAGCGATCCGCGCCTCGATCTCCTCCGGCAACGCGGCTGTGGCCGCAGGCACCAGTCCGAGCACGGCGTCGGACTGGCGCAGCGCAGAGGCCGCGGCCGAGGCTCCCCCGGCGTCCAGGCTTCCTTCGTCGATCGCCGCGTTGATCTCGCGCAGGAATGGGAAGAGCGCGCCGAGGGCTTCCGAGGTGTTGAGGTCGTCATCCAGCGCGGACGAGAAATCCGAGAGAAACCTCTCGGCCCGAGCCGCGGCGTCGAATCCGCCCGGCCGCGCCGCGCCGCCGGCTGCGACCTCGCCGATTCGCGCTGCGGCCGACCGGATCCGATCCACTGCCGCCGCCGCCGCGGCGAGCGCGTCCCACGTGAAGTTCAACTTCCGGCGGTACGGCACCGACAGCAGCAGGTAGCGCACCGCCGCCGGATCGTTCCGTCGCGCGAGGACATCGTCGAGCGTCAGGAAGTTCCCTTTCGACTTGGCCATCTTCTCGCCCTCGACGATCAGGTGCTCCGCGTGCAGCCAGAGCTCGACGAACGGCTTTCCCGTCGCCGCCTCGCTCTGCGCGATCTCGTTCTCGTGGTGCGGGAAGATGTTGTCGACGGCTCCCGTGTGCACGTCGAAGTGTTCGCCGAGGTATTTCATGCTCATCGCCGAGCACTCGATGTGCCACCCGGGCCGGCCCGGCCCCCACGGGGACGGCCAGCTCGGCTCGCCGGGCTTCTCGGACTTCCAGAGGACGAAGTCCTTCACGTCTTCCTTCTCGTACTCGTCGTCGGCGACGCGTTCGCCTCGCCGGGCCTGGGTGAGGTCGATGCCTGAGAGGCGCCCGTAGGCGGGGAAGGTGGCGATCCGGAAGTAGACGGAGCCCTCCGCCTCGTAGGCATGTCC
>Ga0070706_100004701_pt1 | contig 13098 bp, 14 predicted proteins | sample KBSK5501metaG_FD_65476 | JGI IMG/M metagenome (GOLD analysis project Ga0070706, IMG submission 65476) | Corn, switchgrass and miscanthus rhizosphere microbial communities from Kellogg Biological Station, Michigan, USA - KBS K5-50-1 metaG | ecosystem: Host-associated > Plants > Roots >...
GCCCGCGAGCGCAAGGCGCGCAAGGCGCGAGCCAAAGCCGCCGCGATGGGCTACTAAGGGCTACTAGCAGACGTTTTCGCCCGCCGCATCACCCCAATTCCCTTCAGCGCCGCGTCTCTAGTACGTGTGAGCCGGCCAGGAATGACAGCTTAGAAGAGAGCTGCACGGTTCCTGGCCGGCGTGCTGTGTCTGCCGCTGGCGCATTTCTTCCTTCGACAGGGTGACCTCTTTCTCAAGTGAGCTTGATTCGATTAGTGTTCGCCTTCTAATGGCGATATGATGTCGCGTAAAGGAGAGAGCGGTATTTGACACTCCGCACCGGCTACAGCCCGGCGGATTCTCGGTTCTCCAAGGCCACCAAGGCAGCCCCTCCCCGATGGGCCTGCTGGCCCGCTCTATGTTCTTTGCAGCGTTGTGATCTCGATGGAGACTCGTCCCGCAATTGGGACACACATGCCACCGGACCGACAGACCCTTGTGGACGATCACGCCGCACCCGCTACAGGTTCGCGATGTGAACGCAGGCCTGAGTTCCTTTCATGGACGCGGATTCTTCCCATCTGGCATCAGTCTGCGTGACCCAGTAGCCGTTGTCGCTGCTATTGAAGCAGTCGTGGGACTGTTCATTGAGTTGGTTCTCATCGCCACCTTCACGCAGCGTTTCTTCGCTCGATAGGGTAGGGGACGCGCATAGCGCTGGCCTATGCTACGGGGAAGTTGGGGTAGGTCTTCAGCCGTTCGATCTGCGCCAGATGCATCAGATCGTGGTTGATCGCCAGGTAGACCCAGCCGCGCTGGCTCAGCATGCCGAAGAAGGTCGAGTCGCGCTGTGAGGACATATCGGCGTCGGCGGGGATCGACGCGATCTCGTCCAGCAGCGCCTGTGTCGCCTCACGCAACTGGTCAGAGAGTTCAGCCTTCGGGATGTCGTTGCGCGCCAGATCGCCTAGCCCGCGCACCATCACATCGAACATGCGTTTTTCTCCGCGCAGCCGCCACATGTGCATCCGATACCAGTTCTGCGTCGCGATCAGATGCGAGACCGCCTCCGTCGCCGACCAGCGATCCTCGCCGTTGGGACTGACGCTGCCCTCTGGTGGTTGCGCCCAGAGCTGCGCCTGGCTCCATCTGTCAACGATCTGCTGAATCCGCCCACGTGTCGAGCGCAAGGTATCGGCCAGTTCGGCGAGCGTGTAGCGCGTTCCCTCCGCCTCGACGTTAGACGCTCCTGAGCGAAAGCGCTGCTGGGACGCATCCAGTTCAACCGCTGGGATCTCCGCCATAGATGATTCCTCCCGATGTCCTCAGTGAGCCGTAGGCCGCCAACGCGCTATCGCTAGGGGTACGCCCATCCATTCTCGCGCGCCGATAGTGTACATCATCACGTGACCGTTGACGCGCCGGATGCATCGCTGCTATAACCCCGAAGGAGCGTGGGCGAATCATGGCCGGCGGTTGAAACCGCGCCTGCAGCGCGCCGCCACGAAACCCACCTGCGCGAGTTGCGCTCCCTCAATCCCTCGTAAACGGGGGAGGCCAGATCCAGCAGCAAACGGACGATGGCTCTCGCTCCCTCCCCGTAGATGGGGAGGACCAGGGTCTCCAAGCGTCCGCCTGCACACCCCGAGGGCAAATCCATTCACCTTCATCTCATACGTTTGGAGTCTTCTCATGATGGACCAACTGCGCGGACGCAACCTCGCCCACGTCGGCTGCACCATCGGCCTCACCGCCGGACTGGTACTCGGCATCGTGCTCGCGGCGCTGCTGGTCGTCCTGCTCAACTCCGACACTGGAGCGAGCCTCGCCACCATCCTCTTCTTCGCGTTCACCTTCGGCCTCGGCGCCTTGGGCTATATCCTCGGCGGCCGCGCCACCAAGCGCCTCGCCACCGACACCCATATTGCGAGTGATGAGCCGCACTAGCACTCTTCACCTCATTGGGATATTGGCAATTCGATAGCGCCGCCGGTGTCATAGGCGGTGAAGGTCACGGTCGTTGTGCTTGTGTTGTGCAGATTTGCGGGGCCCACGCCAAACGTCGTGATGACACGCGTGACGATTTCGGTGACATGCGCGGTATCACGGCGGACGAAGATATCGTTCGTCGTCGTGGTCGTGATTGGTGTTCCATGAGTGTCATTAGTCGTGGTCGACGCACTGATCTGCAGATGATAGACGCCGATGCCGTTCCTGGTCTCATCGGCGATATTTCTCGCACTCGACAGGCTCTCAGGAGCGATCCGAGCCAATCCCGTGACGTCGACACTGCTTGTATTTGAGAGTGTGCCAGGGGACGTGCGCCATGCGCCTACGCCAGTGACTTTGCAATTGTTCAAGGGATCGGACCCACCACTGATGCGGATATAGGTGGTATTGCTCGCCTCATCAATGACTCTCTCTGAGGTCGTCTGATCACCCGTGGCCGGATGGCAGAAGGACTGAAAGCGCAACACCTCGGTAATATGCCAGCGGCGTGGGGAAGTCGTGACCGCGCCGTCTCCGGTGATCTGCGCTGGTTGTCCTTGCGACTCGGCGATCATATAGGTAAAGGTGACGTCCTGAAAGCTCGCCTGCGCCACGCGCTGCAAGACCGTTTGCGCATCGAGCGACGGTGTCCCACTAGCTTTGGTTGTGGTCGGTGGCAGGCCGCAGCCGCCGAGTATGCAAACAACAAGCAATAGACTGAGACAAGCTGAGTTGCACATCTGTCTGCGATTAGTAGCGCTACAAGGATAAACAAGCATTCGTCTATCCTTAACTTTCAACGCTCAATGTCCCTCGAAGCGTGGTGGGCGGCGCTCGAAGAAGGCCGCGATGGCCTCCTGCAGGTCCAGCGATTGCAGGAACGCCGCGTTCCACACCGCCACGTAGCGCAGCCCCTCATCCACGCTCCGCCCGATACGCTCGTTCAGCACCCGCTTCGTCCCCTGGACCACCAGCGGCGCATTCGCCGCGATCTCGCTCGCCATCGCCCGCGCGCCCGCCAGCAGCGCCTCCGGCGACTCGTAGACCTCGTTCACCAGCCCCATGCGCAGCGCGCGCTCGGCGTCGATGTCCCTGCCCGTGAGCGCCAGCTCGCGCGTGTTTCCCTCGCCGATGATGTGCGGCAGGCGTTGCAGGCTGCCGATATCCGCCACAATCGCTATCTTCGTCTCGCGCAGGCTGAAGCGCGCCTCCGCCGAGGAGAGCCGGATGTCGCACGCCGCGATCAGGTCCAGCCCGCCGCCGATGCACCAGCCGGAGACCGCCGCGATCACCGGCTTGCGGCACGCCGCCACGCTCGTCACCGCCGCCTGCATGCGCAGGATACTGTCCAGGAAGCGCGTGCGCTCGGCGGCCAGGTTCTCACCCGCGACCGGCAGCTCGCCGACCATCGCGCCCAGATCCAGACCATAGGAGAAGTGCGCGCCCTCTCCTCGCACGATCACGGCGCGCACACCATCATCAGCCTCCAGCGCGGCGACGACCAGCGGCAGCTCGCGCCAGAAGTCTGGACCCATCGCGTTGCCCTTGCCCGGACCCGTCAGGACAACTTCGGCGACGCCATCCTGCTGTTCGACACGCAGCGAACGGTATGCGGATTCCTCTGGCATCCTGATCTTCTCCCTCGATCTCTTGTATCCGCCACGCTGGCGTGTCCTGGTCTGCGCTGTAGGCCGAGCATAGCACACATGCGCTTCAGGCGGGCGAGGAATCCCACAGGCAACATGACAGGAGATGTCATATTCGGCGCCCCATACTTGAGATGAGACCAATCGCCCAGTTAGAGAGACGGGCCAAGCGCATATCAAAAGGAGAACGCGTATGACGATCAGCGCACAACCACGCGAGACACTCCTGAGCCTCTTCGCGCAGACGCAAACCCTCATCCATGACTTCGAGACGGAGCGTACCCCCGCCGAGCGCGCCGAGCGTGGTGGCGCGCAGTGGTCCGCCGCCGAGGTCCTCGCGGCTAGCGGCGCCTGGATGGACTACACCGTCGAGCGCATCGGCTATTTCGCGCGCGGCGAGACAGCGCCCACCGGGGTCGACTTCGACGCCGTCAACGTCCGGGCGCTGGCGGAGGCCAGGGACTCCTCCTGGGAGGAGATCGTCGCCACGCTCGATGAGTCGCTTGCCCGGCTGAGCGCGACCGTCACCCAATGCTCGCCCGATCTGCTCGACAGCTATAACACCTACGGCGATGGGACTGGTGGCCCGCTGTGGGGCGAGGTTCGGGCCAACGGCTTTACCTGGCCCGTGCAGGAGATGCAGCGCTACGAGCGCAACCGTGGCCGCGCAGATACCGTCGCCGCGCTCCAGGCCGCGCTGACCCCGATCATTGGCGCGCCCGCCCAGTGTCAGCGCATCACACCTGCCGCGCTCGCCGACCAGCTTCGCACAGCGGACGCCCCACTCGTGCTGGACGTGCGCGACGCGGAAGAGTATGCCGAAGGTCATCTCGCCGGAGCGCTGAACTACCTGCTGGAAGACCTCATAACCGCGCAACCATCGCTGCCCACAGACCGCCTCATCGTGACCTACTGCAACATGCACACCGCTGGTTACTCGCGCGGCGAGCGCGCCGCCGAGGAACTGGGCGCGCGTGGCTATCGCGCCGTGACGCTGGAGGGCGGCTATCCCGCCTGGGCGGAGAGCGACCACCCTACTGAGACGGCGAAGGCGGACTGACATGGGTCCATCACAGCCATCGGCGACCTATTTGATATTTGAAGTCGCGCGACCTGTCGCGCCCGCTCTCAGCGTATGCGAAGACGCTTCCACTACCATGTCCATGCGCAGAGACGGTCACTCAAAACAGGCGCCAGCGCCGCGGTCAGTCGCCCTCCAGCCCGACGATAAACATGCGCAGCAGTCGCCGGTAGGTCTCGTCCAGGTTCAGTGGCAGGCCGAAGCCGCCCACCGCCTCAAGTGAGACGAAGCCGTGCGCCAGACTGCGCAATCCGCGCACCGCGTGCAAGGCCGCCTCGTCTGTCAGGCCAAACGGCCTCAGCAGCGCCATCAGCAGCTCCACCGCCTCGCGCGCAATCGCCTGGAACTCGCTATCATCCGGGTCGGCCGCACGCAGGGCTGCGGCGTAGAGACCGGGATGCTCATGCGCATAGGCGCGATATGCGGCGCCAATCGCGTAGATCGCCTCGGCGCCAGACTTGCCCTGCGCCGCTCTCGCCAGCCGCGCCGTCAACTCGCGCGCGCCCAACACTCTCAGATCGCGGCGCAACCCGTCGAGGCTGGTGATGTGGTTGTAGAGCGAGGGCGTGCGGATGGTGAGCCGCTCCGCCAGACGCGCCAGGCTCAGCTGCTCCCACCCCTCATCGTCCACCAGCGCCGCCGCCTCATGCAAGACCTGCTCCGCATTCAACCCTGGCCCCGGCTTACGCGCCATGGCGTACTCCGACCCTGACTTCATGCAGGAAGGCGATCACCTGCTCGCTCGTGATGTCGGGCATCTCGGCTTGTGGATAGTGCCCCGCGCCCGCGATCATCTGCGCCGTCCCGCGTGTCCGCTCGGCCACCAACGTCGCCTCCTGCGCCGGATCGGGGAAGTCGGGATCGCGCGTCCCCATCAGGACCAGCGTCGGCGCCACGACACGCGCCAATCGCGCCTCATCCGCCTTGGGCGCCAGCAGCATCGCGCGCAAGGTCGCCAGGCGTCCCGGCTCGCGCAGGTTGGCCTTCAGCGCCGCAACATACGCCTCGAAGTCCGCTGGCTTTACGGACGGATAGAGCCGGCGATAGTAGCTCGTCCACAGCTCCGCGCCCCATGGCCCGCGGAACGCGGCTGCGGCTAGCGACGCGAGCCAACTATTGCCCGTGTCGCGCACGAACGGGCCGATCAGGACCAGCCTAGCGACGCGCTCCGGCTCCTCCGTCGCCGCCCAGACCGCCGCTCCCGCCGCCATCGAGGTCCCGATGATTGTCGCGGGTCCGGCGTCCAGCGCCCGCGCTAGCTTGAGGATATCTGCGCCAACTCCCGCCGACGAGTAATCGGGCCAGCGCACGCTCGTCTCGCCATGCCCGCGCACGTCCAGCGTCACGACGCGGTAGCCCGCCGCGACTAGCCGGGGCGCGAGGAAGCGATACTCCGCGCGCACATCGCCCATCCCAGGAACACAGATCACCAGCGAGCCAGCGCCCGTGTCGTCGTACGCCAGCGTCCCGTCTGACGTCTGCAAGAACTGCGTCGCCATGCTCGTAGGTCCTTTCGCATCCCTCGCGGAAACGAACGCATCAGCCAAATACTAATGGCGTTAGTATAATAACTAATGGCATTAGTATTGTCAAGGGCTGTGGGGCATCCGCTCGACGATGGGTAGTGTGTCAGCGGCGAACCAGGCTCAGCAGACGCGCGTCCAGACTTTCTATGTAGGTCCGGCCAAACGCCGACTCCTCCAGCCCATTCACGAGATGCGCCGGTAGATCCTGCTCGACCTCAGCGCAGCATGATCCCGCCGCCAGCGCGATGGCCGCGACGGTATCCACATCTCCGGTGAAGTCCACACAGCGGCGCAGCAGGTCGCTCATGCGCTCGCTCGCGGTCAGCGCGGTGATCGCGGCGCGCACGCTCATCCAGCCCTTCGACTTCACCTTACCCGTCCAGGGAAGGGACCAGTCGCCGGGCACATGGGACTCCAGGAAGGCGCCGAGCGCATGCCTCGGCCCCAGGCGATAGAGGCAATAATGGCTCATCAGCGCAGCGGCGATGGCGGCGTTGATCCCATCCGGCGTGTTGTGCGTGATCGCGGCCTGGACGCGCGCTCGCTCGACGACCTCCGCGATGGTGGGGTAAACGCCAACAGGCGCGGCGCGCATCGCCGCTCCACTCTTATCGCTCTCGCCACGGATCTCGGCAAGGAACTGCGCGCCATCGCGCACGTGGCGCAGGAAATCGTAGAACCCGCTGGCGTAGCCCTCGCGCGGGTCGCGCTTGAAGGCGGCGACGAACGCGTTCGCCAGGTTCAGCGGCGTCCAATCGGCGCCGGAGACGATCACCTCGGCGATGGCGAGGCTCATCTGGGTGTCGTCGGTGTAGGCGCCGGGGAACAGGCGGTGGCGCGGGTGGCGCACGTAGCGCGAGAGATCGTTGTATGACGCCATCTCGGGCGCGTACTCGAAGCCCGCGCCATAAGCGTCACCGACGGCAAGTTCGCGCAACATCGGCGCCGCTCCTGTTCAGTCGTCGCGCGAAGCCCAACCAGGCGCGCTACAGGTCGAAGGCGCGCTGGACGGTGTCGGAGAAGAGGTAGTAGAGGATGATCCCGCCGACGATCAGCGCGAGGATCGGCCCGACGACGCCGGAGACCGGCTCGCCTGTGACGAAGGCGTAGAGATTATAGATCAGGCGGACGCCGTTGACGATGATGGCGAGCGATCCCGCGGCCAGGCCGAGTGGCCACGCCCAGCGCCGCAACCGCCACGCGCCGACGCTGAAGCCGATGTAGAGCAGGCCGATGATCAATTGCAGAATCGCGAGCAGGACCACGACGCCGGGTGGACGCGCGACCGGTGGCACGAGGAAGGAGACGACGGTCCCGCTGGCAAGCGTGACGACGCCAATGATGACGCCGATGACTCCGGCGAGCATGGCCAGCGCGGCGAGGACGGTGACCTGCGCGGGGCGTTCTCTCTGCTGATGCGCCTGCTGATCGACCTGCTGATCCATCGCGCGCCTCCTGTATGTATGCGGCGGCCCGGCACGGGGTGTGGGCTGAGTATAGCATGCACGGCATGGGCCACGTGGCTATTGGCTGGCGAACACCTCGCTTCCTCGCATATGCTGACGCCGGTGGATGTTCAGATGTGCAGTCAGCGACCCCAGCCGTAAATGGCGGGGCTTGAAAGAGTCCCGATGCTGACCAGTCCCCTGGCAGTTGCCAGGAGCCGTTGGCGAGGAGCGCCCAAGTTCGCACCCTGGGATGGCGTCTCAGTCCCAGGCTCTTCAATCCCGGTGTTAAACAGCGAGATGGGGTGTCGAAACGCAGTGCATCGGGAAGATGGCCGCTCGCCAACCAGGACGAGGGAACCCTTACCCGCGCAAGCGGAGGCGCGTAAGCGCAAAAAGGAGCGCACATGTCGTTTGTATTGGTGGTGGACGCTGAGCAACGCCCGCTTTCACCGACGCATCCTGGTCATGCGCGCAAGCTGCTGAGCAGGGGGAAAGCGGCGGTGTGGCGCCGCTATCCGTTCACCATCATCCTCAAGACCGTCGTGCCTCCTGCCCAGCCGGCCTCACTGCGCCTCAAGATTGACCCCGGCTCCAAGACGACCGGCATCGCCCTGGTCAATGACACCACCGGGCAGGTGGTGTGGGCCGCGGAGCTCGCCCATCGCGGGCAGCAGGTCACGGAACGCCTCGCGCAGCGCCGCGCCTGTCGACGCTCGCGGTGCCAGCGCCACACGCGCTACCGCCCAGCGCGCTTCGACAATCGCAGGCGGCGGGAGGGCTGGCTGCCGCCCTCGCTGGAGAGTCGCATCGCCAATGTGCTTACGTGGGTGGAGCGGTTGCGTCGGTGGTGTCCGATTGGCGCGCTCTCGCTCGAGCTGGTGAAATTTGATACGCAGCTCATGCAAGACGCGGAGATCAGCGGGGTGGAGTACCAACACGGCGAGTTGGCGGGGTACGAGGTCAAGGAATATCTGTTGGAGAAGTGGGGGCGGCGGTGCGCCTACTGTGGCGCGACCGACCGGCCGCTGCAAGTCGAGCATATTGCGCCGCAGGTGCGCCACGGCTCCGATCGGGTCTCCAACCTCGCCCTGGCCTGTCGTGACTGCAATGACGCCAAGGGCAAGCGCACGGCGGAGGAGTTTTGGTATCCCCAGACCCAGGCGCAGGCGCGGCAGCCGTTGCGTGACGCCGCGGCGGTCAATGTGACGCGCTGGGCGCTCTACCATCGCCTTATGGCCTTGGGACTGCCCCTCGAGACGGGAACCGGGGGACGAACGAAGTGGAACCGCACGCGGCGTGGCCTGCCCAAGACCCACTGGCTCGACGCCGCCTGTGTGGGCGCCAGCACGCCCGAGCCGCTGCGCGTGCACGGGATCGCGCCGCTGGCCATGCGGGCGACGGGACGGCACAGTCGGCAGATGTGCCGCACGAACGCCGCCGGGTTTCCCGACAAAGCGCCCAAGGCAACGAGTGTGGTGGACGGGTTCCGCACCGGGGACATGGTACGGGCGGTGGTACCAGCGACAAGCACGAAAGCAGGAGTGTATGTCGGGCAGATCGCCATCCGAGCGACTGGCTTCTGCAACCTCACGACGACGACCGGGACCGTGCAAGGCATCCACGTGCGATATTGTCAGCCGCTCCATCGGGGAGATGGCTATGCCTATGCGACAGGAGTGGCGCTGCCTCCCCAGGCGTGAACGCCGGGGTCTCCGCGCCAATGTGCAATGAACGAGGAGCAATATGGGAAGCGAGAGGGAGGCGCCGCCCGCGCTGGAGCCAATGCTGGTGCGCGATTTCGTCGCCAACGCGCATGGCGATCTGGAACCGATAAAGGCGTTGCTGGTGGAGCAGCCGAAACTCATCAATGCAGCGTGGGACTGGGGCGGCGGCGACTGGGAGACGGGGCTTGGCGCGGCCTCGCACGTGGGCCGGCGCGACATCGCGGAGTATCTGCTGGAGCAGGGAGCGCGGCTGGACCTCTTCGCGGCGGCGATGCTGGGGAAGTTGGAGATCGTGCGCGCGACGCTGGCGGCGTTCCCCGGCGCGCTGCGCGTTCCTGGCCCCCATGGCATCCCGCTGATCGCGCATGCGCGGGCAGGTGGCGAGGCTGCGGCGCAAGTGCTGGCCTATCTGGAGTCGCTGACCTAGTCCCCTCCCAGGGGGAGGGAAGGGGGAGGGAAGGGGGAGGGAAGGGGGAACTACAGTCGGAGATTTCTGCCGGTGGGACCATGTACCCGTGCGGTTGCCGATCAGCAGGAGGTAGGTATGGCGCCATACGGCACGATATTTCGTGTGCGTCTGCGACCCGACGCCGCGCCTCTACCACTGGGCGCCGCCCTGCCTCTCGCTCGGCAAGCGCCATAGGTGATCTCCATAATCTCCTGGCCTTGCCGGTGTCCAACTCTCTCCGTGCCTTTAGCATCATGTCTGAGCGCGCGACGGCTCCGCGCATCCCCTATCCTGCAATCGCCGTTAGCGCTCGCCGGCCCACTCGGCGTAGAACTCGGCCAGGAACGCCTCCATGTAGGCGTGGCGCGCCTCGGCCAGCCGCCGCGCATAGGGCGTGTGCATGCGCTCCTTGAGCAGCAGCAGCTTCTCGTAGAAGTGGTTGATCGTCGGGGCGTCGCTCGCGTGATACGCCTCCGCGCTCGCATGCGCTTGCGGTGGGATGTCGGGATCGTAGAGCAGCCGCCCGCGCGAGCCGCCATACGCGAAGGTCCGCGCGATCCCTACGGCGCCGATGGCGTCCAGCCGGTCGGCGTCCTGGACGACACGCCCCTCCAGCGTCGTCATCGGCGGACGGTTCCCCCCGGCGAAGGACATCGTCGCGATGATCTCCATCACCCGTTCGACACCCGATGGCTCGACCTCCTGCGCCACGAGCCAGTCGCGCACACGCCGCTGCCCCGTCGCCTCGTCTCCCGCGATTTTGGCGTCCGCCAGGTCGTGGAGCAGCGCGGCCATCTCGCAAATGTAGAGATCGGCGCCCTCCTCGCGGGCGATGATCCGCGCCAGGTTGCGCACGCGCTCGATGTGCCGCCAGTCGTGGCCGCTACCCTCGTGGCGCAACTCCGCGCGCGCATGCTCTTCCGCCGCGGCCAGCACGTGAGCCTGCTCTTCAGGCATCTCGCTCATTCGTCGGCTTCCGGAGTGTAGTTGGTGCGGATGGCCTGCTTCTCGGCGTGGCGCTCCAGCCCCAGCTGGATCAGGCGGTCGAGCAGCTCGGGATACGGGATGCCACTGGCCTCCCACAACTTGGGATACATGCTGATCTGGGTGAAGCCAGGCATGGTGTTGACCTCGTTGAGGTAGACGGCGCCAGAGTCCTTGTCGAGGAAGAAGTCCACCCGCGCCAACCCGCTCAGCTCGAGCGCGACGAACGCCTCCACCGCCATGCGCCGGATCGCCGCCGCGGTCTCCTGGGGGATCTCGGCGGGGATGTAGAGACGCGAGGCGTTGTCGAGGTACTTGGCGCGGTAGTCATAGAATTCGCGGCTGGGCACGACCTCGCCGACGACGCTGGCGATGGGTTCGGCATTCCCCAGCGCGGCGCACTCTAGCTCGCGGCAGTTCACCCCTGGCTCGACAATGGCCTTGCTGTCGTATTCGAGCGCGCTCAGCAGCGCCCGCTCCAGTTCGTCGCGCGCCTTCGCCTTGCCCACGCCGACGCTCGAGCCGGTGTTGGCCGGTTTGACGAAGACGGGATAGGGGAAGCGCGCCTCGATGCGGTCGAGGACGGCGGGAAGGTCGCGTTCCACCTCATGCCGTCGCGTGACCAGCCACTCGACGACGGGCAGCCCCACGGCGCGGAAGACCAGTTTGGCCTTCTCCTTGTCCATGCCGAGCGCCGCCCCTAGCACGCCACAGCCCGCGTAGGCGACGCCCGCCATCTCCAGCAGCCCCTGCAACGCGCCATCCTCGCCGTACGTCCCGTGCAGCACGGGCAGCACGATTTCGAGCGGGGGAATGGCGTCAGCGCTGAACGTGTCTTCCAGCGCGATCAGACCGTGGCGCGTGGGGTCGCCGGTGATCGCGACGGCGGTGGCGTTGGCTGCGCTTGCCGCCTCCTCCATCGTGGCGCCCTCCGCGAGCTGGCGTGGCTCGACGCCGGCCAGCCAGCGCCCCTCGCGTGTGATGCCGATGGGGACAATCTCGTACTTCTCCTTGTCGAGCGCCGCCATCACCGAGGCCGCCGAGGCGATGGAGACCTCGTGCTCGCCCGACCGCCCACCGAAGATCACGCCCACCCGCAATCTGCCCGCCATCCGCTTCGCTCCCTCTCGCTCTCTGTCTATCAGTTAGCCGCTCACGCGACTGAAGTCCCGGCGCACGAAGAACTTCAGTCCGGCATACGCCCACGGCGCTTCAGAGCCGGGAGCGCATACCCACCTCCGCCAACTCGGCTATCTACTTTTCTTGAATCGCCCGCGCCGCCGCTCTCTCCTCCGCCGACGGCTCGCCCGGCGCAAGCTCCACGTTCAGCGCCTCGGCGAATCCCTGCGCCATCGCCTGGGCCGCCGCGGCGAATGTGACGGTCCGGCCCAGCGCGTCGCCCAGCGTCGTTGCCCGCGCGCGCAAATGCGTTTCCAGAGCCTGTCGCTCATCCTCCGACGCGAATGTGAGGTAGCGCGCGACACGCGCGATGTCGCCGTAGAGGGGTAGCGAACCATGCTGCAAGACCTTTCCCGCCGGGCGCGTCTGCGCGCTGCCGATCAGCTTGCGCCCGCCCACGGTGATCTCGTACGCGGAAGGAACCTCGAAGCAGGCCGCGCTGGTGTTCTGCGCGCCACCTGGCGTGACAGGATTCATCTCCGCCTCGGCGCCCAGGAGCCGCAGCCCGGCGATCAGCCCCTGACTCAGCGTGCGGTAGGTGTCCAGGATCGCGCCACTGACGCGCGGGTCGTCGGACGCGAGGGCCACGCTGTAGGTCAGCTCGTCCGTATGCAGGATCGCCCAGCCACCGGTCGCGCGGCGCACGACATCCACGCCGTCGGCGCGACACGCCGTAATGTCTACGCCGTCCAGTGGCTGGCGCTTGCCGAGCGAGAGACAGGGCGGCGCCCACTGATAGAAGCGCAGCGTCGGCGGCGAGTCTTTACTGGCGACCGCTTCCATAATCGCCTCGTCCAGCGCCATGTTCTCCGCGCCGGTACGCGCGCCGGTATCCACGATAAGCCGCCAGCGCGCGGGAGGAAAGTGACGCTCGAACTCTGGCATTGCTTCTACGCCCTTGCTTATTGTCTATGACGCCTGCCCCTCACGACTGGCGCGTGAGCAGCATCACCAGTATCGCACGCTGGCGCGCGATGGTCTATTCATCTGGCGCCGGTCGCCCTCGATGAGGAGCGGGACATCAGGCCCGATGGCGCAACTGTCGCGCGCGACGCGCCGTAGTCCTGTGCGAGGCCCTGTGCGAGGCCCTGTGC
>Ga0070706_100004702_pt1 | contig 13097 bp, 7 predicted proteins | sample KBSK5501metaG_FD_65476 | JGI IMG/M metagenome (GOLD analysis project Ga0070706, IMG submission 65476) | Corn, switchgrass and miscanthus rhizosphere microbial communities from Kellogg Biological Station, Michigan, USA - KBS K5-50-1 metaG | ecosystem: Host-associated > Plants > Roots >...
CATGCGAAGAGTAAACCGCGCGAGTAGTTCGAGTTGTCCTTCGTTTCGATCACTTCGGCGCCGTTCCATGTAACGAACTTGCCGACATCTATTTGCAGCCCTGAACCGACCGGGGCGAGGTAACTGCCGTATGCCTGCTGAATGACTTTATAGACCTGACTTCCGCCCGGCTCTGATGCGTGAACCAGATCCGTGGCGGGCCCGTAATCCAGGTCGAGACGGAAGCCGACGCGCGAGTTAAGCGGGTTCGGCTTTTTCTCGATGACAATCTCCGCCAGGTTCAGGGCAAACTGATTAGAGCGTGTATCGAAGTTGCGCAATACATTAACGCGCCCGGCCGGCTTGTTGAAGTTATAGCTATAATACCCATCGATGAACCCGCTCACTTCGACTTCCTTGAAGAAGTTCAGGATACCCTTTTCATGCGGCGTGCCTGGCGGCGTGGCCGCTTCAGGACTGGCACTCGGTTCCGGCGATGTTGTCTCCTTTGGCTTCTCCACTGGCGCGACCGTTCGTTGCTGTGTCTCCAGCTTTTCCAAACGCTCCTTCAATTGCTTGATTTCCAGCCGCAGTTCGCCGTTTTCATCAATCCTGGTTGAAGATGGCTGCTGCGCGAAAGCGTTTGCTGAAAGCAGAATCAACAACACGCACATGACCCACGAAGCGATCATCAACCAGCGGCGCGGCGCAATGGTCGCAAGCCCGACCGCGCAGCCTCGATTGCTTTCTTGCTCGATCCCTTCCAGTAGACTTCTTACCGTTTCATGCCTGTTAGGCATACTTGACAAAGAGCATGACATAAGACCACTTTGCCTCCGTATCGTCTCGGATGAGACGCTATGATGTGGCCTACCTGTCTCGCGTCCTTCAAAGCCAGGACAGGTGGGCCATGTTTTTATCCTTCAACCATCGCGCAGACCATCCGATCTGATCGCAATGCTCGACCCTCTATGCACCGAGACGAAAACTGATCGCTCAGCTACAATCTGGGTGGCAGTTGCCAATTCGTTTCACAAATATCGTGCCAGCCACATTCGCAGATGCGTGCCGCGGGATAGGTCCCAAGTTTTGAACACTTTAGAAAGCAAGAGAGCTGGAAATCGACTTCAAACGGCTCGCGTGGCAGGCGACAATTGTGTTGGACTCGGAATGATGCGGGGCAAAATTGTCACCGCAAGTTAGGCTTGCTTGTCAAAAGAATAACCGTCGCGGCCCCAGTCTGGACGCAGACAACGTGGCTTGAGGCAACAAGCGATTCACGTCAGGCTTTGACCTGATTTCGCGCAGTCGAAATGCTTCACTGAAGTAGCATCGGGTTATCGGCACGAAGCACTCGTTCCGTTCAACCTACACTTTTGCATGCATTCAAGTGGAGGCCGACAAAACTGTAACTGGACCAGGTAAGTTAGTCACCAGAAGTACCTCTCGGCGGCTAAACTCTCATCGACTAACACCTGGTTTCAGCTACAGCGCGGTATATTGATTGCTGGTCACAGCCCGGCGTTCACTGACAGGTTCGCACCGGGAGCATTGCTGTTTCCGCCCGGTCATTTCTGTTGGGGGCCAATGACTTTCGCAATCGTTTGAGCGATGAAGCGACCAAAGATAAGAACCGCATCCGAAGTATTGTCTTCGAGAGCTATGCGAACCCACCGAGAGAAGGTTCTCGCACACGCTGCTGCACGCCTCGCCGACGTTGAGCAAGTTTCAAGTCCAGTCGAGCTTGCTCCGGAATTTCGGCGCTTTCTCAAGATCGAAGACCAGCGTTTGAGAATAGCGGATCGCTGCGGCGCTTCTGGCCGCTGGATCGCCTACGCGCGCAGCGTGGTGCTCGACGTCATTGTCGAGCGCGCCTTTCGCGCCGCGAATAGCTCGGCGGTGGTCAGTAGGGTTTCTGATAAGGCGGACAATACCTGCTCCATTATTGCGCTCGGTGGGTACGGTCGTTGCGAACTGGCGCCGTTTTCCGATCTCGATCTGCTATTTCTACACACGGGCCGGGGCGCAGATCGCATGCGCCAGTTGGTTGAGCGCATTCTGACCCTGCTCTGGGATTCGGGACTCACCGTCGGGCACAGTTTCCGGACGGTGAAGGAATGTATATCAGCAGCCCGCAGCGATCCGCATCTGCAAACCGCGCTGACCAGCATGCGGCTACTGGCAGGCAATAAGCCCCTTTTCGATTCTCTAGCCGCAGCGCTCGAACGAGCGCGACGCAAGCGAATTGGCGCCCTCATGGCTGCGGTGCAAAAGGAACGCGCCGAGCGCTATGGCAAATTCGGCGATGCCGTGTGCCTGCAGGAACCTAATCTGAAAGAGAGCGCGGGCGGTATCCGAGACTTACATACTGCGCTCTGGGTCGCGAACGCAAGATATGGTTGCAGGTCGCTCGAAGACTTAAGGTCGCATGACCTTATTTCGGAACAGGAAAAAAGGATCGCGGAACGAGCCTACGATTTCCTGCTGCGCGTCCGCTATCACACGCACTTGCTCACAGGCCGCAAAGTCGAGCACATCTCGCTTGAACTACAACCGGCACTGGCCGCTGAGTTTGGATACCGATCAGATTCACGTCTGCTCGCGTCGGAGAAGTTCATGCGCGATTACTACCGCCGCGCGCAGGAAATCTACCGATTCGGCGAATCTGTGCTCGCGCGAACGAGCGAAAAGGATAAGAGTTCTTCACGCTGGTTCGGGAGGCAGCGTGCAGTGTCTCTTGGCGAGCCCTTCTCGATTAAAGATGGAAAGCTACAGATGGAAAGTGACGCGCAGTTCTTTGCGAAAAACCCGTTACGCATGTTTGATGCTTTTGCTTTCGCGCAAGCAGCGAAGGTTCCTTTCAGTCATGGCATGCATGAAGCGATGCGCCATAGCCTCGCCAGGGTTAACCGGGACTTTCGCGCCTCAGTCGAAGCTGCCAACGCGTTTCTCAAGCTTCTGCGCCGGCGTGGGCGCGTGGGGCACGTCCTGAGGCTAATGCATCAAGTCGGATTTCTGGGTCGTTACCTGCCGGAGTTTGGCCGGATCAGTCTATTGATACAGCACGATCTCTATCATCATTACACGATTGACGAACATACGCTAAAAGTCGTCGAGGCGCTCGATGAGTTGAATTCCAGCGAGGACCGCCGCCGCGCGCATCTGCGCGCCGTCTTCGATGAAATAGAAGATCCCGCGCTGCTCTACCTCTCTCTCCTGCTTCACGACATTGGCAAGGGCCAGGGCAGTGGGCACGTGGCCCGGGGGGTTCAGATTGCCGAACGTATTTGCCGGCGACTACAACTCAGTGCGAAGGATGCCGCCAAGGTAGTGTTGATAGTGAGGCACCACATTACGATGGCGCACATCTCTCAACGCCGCGATTTGACTGAGCCTCAGGTCGCGGCACAATTCGCCGCGCAGATGGAAACGCTGGATGCGCTGAACATGCTGTTATTGCTGAGTTATTCGGACATGAATGGCGTCGGTCCAGGTGTTTGGAGCGAGTGGAAGGGCAATCTTTTGTGGGATCTTTATGAGCCCGCACGCTTGCAGATGGCCGGCAGTGAAGCGCCGCCGCATGGAGCTGCCAGGATTGCCCAGCTTAGAGAAAAGATTATGGCCTCCCTCGAAGGTCATTTGCCGCTGAGCGGCGTGGAGCGCCATCTCGCGTTACTCTCGGATCGCTACGTGCGCACTGCCAGTCCGGAGGCGGTTGCCAACCATCTCCGCTTAATTGAAGAGCTCGAATCAGATGCGTTCAGGTGGAAATGGGTGCAACACGGTCGCACGATCACTGAGCTGATAGTCTGCGCCCGCGATCGTCACGGTCTCTTCGCCGACATTGCTGGAACTTTAACTGCGCAGGGCGTTGAGATCTTGAGCGCCGAAATCAACACCCGCGAGGACGGCGTGGCTATCGACGTTTTCATGTTGCGCACGGCGGCAACACACCAGGCCATCGAAAGCCGCAAGTGGATCACTATCGAACGCGCATTGCGCGCGGCAATCAGAGGTGAAAGCGATGTGGCCGCGCTCGTCGAGAAATGGCAGACGCAGCATGCGCCTCGCCGTCGAGTCAGAGTTACAAACGGGCGCCGGCAAGAATTGCCAATTGTCGTTTGCGACAATAAAGCGGCGCAGTCTGCCACAGTCGTTGAGGTTCGCGCGGCGGATGAAGCCGGACTGGCCTACAAGATCGCCAGCGCGGTCACGGCACTGGGTTTTGAAATCGTTTATGCAAAGATCACCACGGAAAAAAGTGACGCCTTTGATGTCTTCTACGTTACCGACCCTCAAGGCATGAGGCTCTCGCCAACAGCAATGCAAGCGCTTGAGTTGGCAACGCTTGAAAAACTGTCCGGGAACAAACATCTCGAGCAAATCCAGACCATCAAGGCCAGGGACATTGGACGCAGCGCCCGCTCTCTAAATTAACCTGCCAGGAAGAAATTAGACTGGCAGGAAGAATGGTGGGATCGTTCAAAGCTGTAAAGCGATCCATGAAGCCACCCGAAAGCTTGGGCTAACGGCCATTTCGTGTGGTTCGTGGAACGCCTTACGTTTTCGACAGCCTATGGAAACTTGAAAGGGCTCGTTTACAGCGCCGCCTCGCCGCGCTCGCCGGTGCGGATGCGGATGACATCGTCCACTGGGACGACGAAGATTTTGCCGTCGCCAAATTTTCCTGTTCTGGCGGTCTTCGTGATTGCTTCGACGACGGAATCTTCAATATCATCGGGAATGATGACTTCGATCTTGATCTTTGGGATGAACTCGATCTGATACTCCGTGCCGCGATAGGTTTCTGTGTGCCCCTTCTGGCGACCGTAACCCTGAACTTCGCTGATGGTCATCCCTGCCACATTGACTTCGTGGAGAGCGTTTCTCACCGCATCCAAAAGGTGCGGTCGAATGATTGCTTCAACCTTCTTCATCGATTTACCTCCTAGATTCTACTGTTCAGCTTTTCCACGAACCTCGTTGATCAAGCCTCGGCACCCGCCATTCCCTCAGGCACAAAGTCCTCGGGATAACCAGGTAAGCCAAACTGGGGCACGTCGAGCCCCTCAAGTTCAACCTCACGATTAACGCGCATAGCTTTGATCTTGTTCACGACCGAAAAGACTACAAAGGTTGCGCCAAAGGCCCACACTGCGCACAGGGTTGCCCCAATCAGTTGGGTGATGAACTGCCGTGGATCGCCATGGAGCAGACCCGTGACACCCCGACCGGCAGTTCCCAGGTACGTATCAGCGCCGATACCGTTCCAGCCAGCACCGTAAGTGCCATCGGCAAAAATACCCACGCAAACCGCTCCCAGCCAGCCACAGTAACCATGTACCGAGATGGCGCCGCAGGGATCATCCACCTTAATCACCCTCTCATTAAAGAGTACACCTACGCATACGACGAGCCCGGCCAGAATCCCGATGACGACGGCGGAAGTTGGCGACACGAAAGCGCAAGGAGCAGTGATCGCTACAAGCCCGGCGAGCATTCCGTTACACGCCATGGTGATGTCCGGTTTGCCGAAGCGGAAGTACCAGAAGAACATAGCCGTAGCCGCGCCGGCCACAGCCGCGAGATTTGTATTGATGGCAATCACAGAAATTCGAAGGTCGGTCGCGCCCAGTGTCGAACCAGGATTAAAACCCATCCACCCGAACAGAAGAATGAAAGTACCCGTGACTACAAACGCAAGGTTGTGCGCTGGGAACGGTCGCGGCTTCCCATCTGGCCCATACTTGCCAAGGCGAGGACCCAATATCACTGCCAGGGCCATTGCGCAAAAGCCTCCCACGGCGTGAACCACGGTCGACCCGGCGAAATCCACATAGCCGTGGGCGAGATGCATCGTGACACCGAGCTGCGAAAGCCATCCTCCACCCCAGACCCAGCAGCCAAAGATCGGATAAAGAATTCCGCCGACGAAGAGTTCGCAGAGAAGGAACGACCAGAAGGTTATCCGCTCACAGATGGCGCCGACGATGATGTAACCGGCTGTCTCCATGAAGACTACTTCAAAGAGCGTCAGGCAAAGACTGCCGGCGTCATAGCCTGGACCACTCAGGAAGAAGCCTCTGCCGCCTAAGAATCCCCACCCACCGCCTCCGATAAGGAACTTATTCAGCGTCGGCGTGCCGCCCAGATTTCCCGGTGCGGCATTTATTGCCACCGCACCGAACTGGAACGCATATCCGACCGCATAGTAAGCGAGGAAGGCAAACACGTATGCCGCAAAATTCAGCATCATGAGATGAGCGGCGTTTTTCTTCCTCACCAGACCGCAAGTCAGGAGAGCGAATCCGGCTTGCATGAAAAGCACTAGATATCCAGTGAGGAGCGTCCACGAGAAGTTAGCGGCGATCCGTGTATGGCCCACAGCGTCAGCAAGCTTCGCGGCTAGTGGCTCTTTTGCCAACTGAGCCTGGTACTCGTCATAGGCCTTCTTTTTCTCGGCGTAGTCCGGCGCGGTTTTGTCAGTGGGCTCAGAAACAACAAAGGAATTGCCGCCGGCATCCACCGCACTTGTCTTATCTCCGGTGGCCGTACCGGCTGGATCACGTTGAGGCTCCTGAGCGCTAAGAGACGGCGTCCCCAACCCTCCCAGTACTGATACGGCAAGAAGTATCGTAGCGGTACGCAAGAACAGGGGTCGATGCAACGAGCGCCTCAGGGCGCGCCTTGCCATGTCTCCTTTCGTCGCTTTCGTCTCTTCCATTTCCATCATCCTCCTTTGTGAAAACATTTTCCGCGCCAAAACAAAGCAGTTAAAATCAAACACAGATACCGATGTAACAGCGAGACCTATGAGCGTCACCAAATTGCATTGCGGCAAGCTTTGCTGTCCGATGTCCGTCGCTAGCCTGCCGTGACCCACCGCCGTGAAGCCTTCGCGAAAACCCACAGATCAAAACCCAATCAGCTTCCTCGCCAGCAACATCTTTCCAGAAGTACGCGCACAAGTCTGGCTATGGATCAGCCCCAACCTGGACTTTAGCTTGCTGGCTCACTAGCTATTACCTTTGGCAGTGGCTGAGCCGCGCTTTCCCTGGGCAGTTCCTCTTCAGCCAAGCCAGCTGGCCGTGCCAAGGAGGAAATAACATATTCGGGATAGGCAGGAATTCCGTGCTCGTGCAGGTCGAGACCATACGTCTCACCTTCGGCAGAGATGCGAAGAAGTCCGATCGCTTTGATTGCGTACATGACCGCGAGTGAGACCGCGAAAGTGGCAGTTGTGATGATCAAACTTCCGATAGCTTGCGCCTTGAGGACGGCGAATCCGCCACCATAGAAAAGTCCAGCCAGAGGCGCCGAATTGTCGGCCGCTAACGGGCCCGTCGCCCCGTACTTACCGCAAGCGAAAAGGCCGAGCGAAAGCGTTCCCCAGATGCCGCAGAACCCGTGCACAGGAACAGCACCGATAGGATCGTCGACACGCATCCATTCCAGGGCCTCAACGCCTATAACAACTAACACTCCGGCCACTCCGCCAAGCAGGATGGCTCCGACCGGGCTGACCCAATAGCAGGGACAAGTGATGGCGACGAGTCCGGCCAGAAAGCCGTTCACGGTAAAACTCACGTCCCATTTCTTACTCAGAACGTAGGCGTAAGCAAGAGCCGTTAGGCCCGCCGCGCATGCCGCTAATGTGGTGTTAGTCGCAACGCGCCCGATGCCCTCGAAGTCCATCGCCGAAAGCGTGCTACCAGGATTAAAACCGTACCAGCCAAACCAAAGGATCAGCCCACCCACCGCGGCGATCGTCAAATCATGCGGCAGCATTGGCCCGCCGCCATCGCGCTTGAACTTGCGACCGAGACGAGGGCCGAGGGCTATGGCGCCCGCGAGTGCGATAAAACCACCGATCGTGTGTACCACTGTAGAGCCAGCGAAGTCGTGAAAGCCCGTCCCCAGCGATGGCAAAAAGTTTCCTTCGCTTCCCATCGTTGCCAGAAATCCGTCCGGGCCCCAGGCCCAGTGGCCGACGATTGGGTAGATGAAGCCGGACACGGCGACGCTATAGAGCAGGTCACCGACGAAACTCGTGCGTCCGATCATCGCACCAGAGGTGATCGTCGAGCACGTGTCGGCAAAGGCAAACTGGAAAAGCCAAAAGGCCAGGAACGCTACGCCAGTCGACTCATATGTCGCCGGCACGCCCTGTAAAAAGAACCAGTGGTAACCAATAATGCCGTTGCCGTGGCTGAACATGAAAGCAAATCCGAAAGCGAAGAAGAGGACACCGCAAAGGCAGGTGTCGACGATGCACTCCATCAACACGTTCACAGTCTCGCGCGAGCGGCAGAAGCCGGCCTCCAGCATTGTGAAACCTACCTGCATACCAAAAACCAGGAAGGCAGCTAAGAGTGTCCACACTGTGTTAAGCGGGTTGACGATATCATTAGCCTTGACGTCGCCATCGGCGGCAAATGCGTTAAGGCCGATCAAATCGGGAAGAAAAGCGACGCCTGCGAGTAGCAAGGCCACGCCCATCCCTTTCCCGATCAAAAGTAGCCTGCCGTATCGTCGCCATTCCCGATCGTGAAGCCGAACGCGCAACCGCGAGATTTTTTGTGAAAGTGTCAATCTCTTCTTCATTTGCATCTGCAAGTGCCTCCTTAAACTACTGCCCTGTTTGTCTGACCTCCGCTTGCCCGCTAACATCTGTTGATCGTCACGACATCCAGGAATAAATGTCAGTTGTTATCAATCACACGCGCTGCAGTCCTCCAGTCATTGGGTCGCTTCCCTGGCAATATCGCAGCCGACTTCCCTGAGGACCGTCTTGTCGACACCGACCTTGTTCGTTTGGATCAAACTTGCGACGCTGAGGTTCACGCTGTTTCGAACTTTGCAAATAACAATCTCCGTGCCAGACGGCAGCAAATTGCCGCAAATGCTCGATCATGCGGGTAATGGCGCTAGATATTGACTTAAGATGAGTCGAGGCGTCTCGACTGATGAAGCCAGGTGGGGTGTGCGTAGCCTGTACCCAGACATCTTTGTCAGAGCTAACAATGGCCACGACAAAAATGTATTCTCGCGAAGGGTTCGAGAACGCTATCTATGAGCGTGCATGTTTCAGCGGAACGAAGAAGAGCGTGCGGCCTGTTGGCAAATCTAGTGGAAGCCGCTGTCCGGTGGACAGAACCAATAGGACCATCGAGCATCGCTGGCCAATTGCGGGATTCGACCACCATTTCGCCCGCAATGGATAAGGGCCATGCCTCGTCGTCAATAAATTAGAGGCGGTCTGCCAACTTTCTCTTACCATCTTGTCGGAGAGCGGCCCTTAAGAGACAACTTCGTTGCTCGTGTCGCTGTAGCTGATTAGACGGTCTTTCAGCCGGGCTGGAATTCTTACTGGATGTTTCCAAATCATCAGCCGCACAGCACTGCCCCGCCGTTCACGTTGAGGACCTCGCCAGTGATGTGCTGTGCCCAATCAGAAGCGAGAAAGACGATTGACAGCGCGACATCATCAGCGGTCGCAATCCGCCGCAAAGGAATGGCTTCGGCAAGCTTCTCTTTAAAGCCATCTTCGCCGAACACAGCTTCGTTTAGATCAGTGTCAACCCAACCCGGAGCTACGCAATTAATCCTGATTTCCGGAGCCAGTTCGACCGCAAGAGATTTGGCGAAACTGATCTGACCGCCTTTTGAAGCCGCATAATTCGAGTAAGTCGCCTCACCGCGCTGTCCTGCCGTCGAACTAACGACGATGATCGAGCCGCGGCCCTCTCTTTTCATGAACGGCACAGCGGCGCGGCAGACAGCCCACGTGCCTTTCAGATTTGTTTCGATAACCCGATCCCACAGCTCTTCCGACATCTCTTCCAGGGGCGCTCCCTCCCAGATGCCCGCGTTGGCGACAAGGAGATCGAGCCGCCCGAAATGCTCGAACGCCGTCTCGGTAAGCGCCGTGGCTTGCTGAAAATCGCTTACATCGGCGCGCACTGCTAAGGCTCTAACGCCGAGTTCACCGCAAGCTTCCGCAACTTCTTCGGCCATCGACTGCCGACGCGCGTAGTTCACAATGACATGTGCTCCCGCTTCAGCCAGTCTTAGCGCCGTGGCGCGCCCAATACCGCGGGATCCCCCGGTTACGATCGCCACTCGGTTGCGCAGCAAAGCCTGCGGCAGCGCCACGGTTTGCGTTAATGGTTGGTTAAGTACGTAAGAACTCATTTCGGTTCCCCCCTAAACTGATGACTGTCACATCCCCAGATTCTTCAAATGGTACCGCTCCATGTCGTAGTAGCGTTCGACATCTACCGTGTTGAGCGTATCCAGCACAACAGAAATTTCCACCAGAGACAGATCGCATGCCGGAGCAATGCCTCGCGCCGACACCATCTTGCCGAAATCGGCATTGGCAATTGCGTTGGCTGCGCGCGCTCCAAACAACAATCCCATGATGCGGTCGATGGGTGTGGGAGGCCCACCACGCTGCGGATGCCCTAAAACGACCGCACGCGCATCATATGGTGTTTCAGCCACGATCGTTCGGGCCAGCGCTTCACCGATGCCTCCTAGTCGTGCGTGTCCAAACGCGTCCTGCCGATCATCAAAGGTCACCACACCTTCGTCTTCTGCGTATGCACCCTCGGCCACCACAATCACCGAATAGCTATGGTGTCCGTTGCGAACGTGCCGCGCCGGGTCTCCCAATCGCTCTTTCAAATGCTGGTAAATTCTTTCGTAACGAAAGGGATGTTCGGGAATCAAAATCAGATCCGCCTGCCCCGCAACTCCGGACCACAATGCCAGATGCCCGGCATGGCGTCCCATCACCTCGATGACTTGCACCCATCCATGTGAGCCGGCCGGCGTTCGCGAACGCTCAATTACCTCGGTCACATTTCTGAGCGCAGTGTCAAAGCCCAGTGTATAATCAGTTCCGGCTAAATCTTTGTCGATCGTTTTTGGTATTCCAACCACGCGCATACCCTTTTCCGACAAGCGCGCAGCCACGCTGAGAGTGTCTTCACCGCCGCACACGACAAGCGCATCGAGACCAAGCTTGCAGACGTTCTCAATCACTTCGCTTGATCTGTCGATCCGTTCGCCCGATTCGGAAGCCGTGTTGAAAGGATTTGTTCTCGTAGAACCCAGATTAGTCCCACCCTCACGATCCCACCGTCGCACTATCCCCCGATCAAGCGGCAGAACATCGGGCAGCGGGTTCAGCACACTACGCCAACCATCGTAGAGGCCAATAACTTCGATGTTAAGCTCCGCGGCACGGTAAACCAGTCCTTTGATGGCCGGATTAAGACCGGGAGCATCGCCACCGCCGGTCAAGACTCCAATGCGTTGTAACTTAGACAATGCCGCTCTCCTTAACAATACTCCCAGCTATGATTCTCCCGAAACAAACTCAGCAAATTGTTACTCCAGCGGCTAGCTCGGCCTCACCTTTCTCAATCAAATGTGGACTGATAAGCGACGCCAGCAGATCTGCCTCTGCGAGAAAGCCGTCATGACCATGCGATGATGAGAGTTCCTCGTACCATGCATCAACTCCGGCCCACTGCATCCGCTCACTGAGACTAAGTATGTCTTGCGCGGGAAAAAGCCAGTCAGAAGAGATGCCAACCAACAACACGCGCGCTCGAATTCGCCGCAATGCCACAGCTTCTGACTGATAACCTCGTGCCAGGTCGAAGGTATCCATAGCTCTTGACAACACCAAGTATGAATTGGCATCAAAGCGATGCGCGAAACTTGTGCCTTGATAGTCAAGGTAACCTGCGACGTCATAACGCTCGTCCAATGAAGAGCAAGGGTCTTCACCGTTGCGGTTCGGGTTCCGTCCAAAGCGCTCCGTGAAAAGCTCCGGCGACTTGTAAGAGCAAACTGCGATAGCACGCGCAAGTGCCAACCCTTTCAGTGGTTGATTGTCAGCATCGCAGCTGTCGTTACGCCACGCGGGATCGTTGCGGATCGCCTGGCACTGCAGATGGTTCAGGGCCAGCCCCATGGGTGACAACTTTGCTGCACCGATCGCGATACAGCTTTCGATTCGATCTGGAAAATCCACGGCCCACTGGAGAGCCTGCATGCCGCCAATAGAACCACCGATCACGGTGTGAAGCCTCCGCACGCCGAGAGAATCCAACAGTTCGACCTGAGCTCGAACCATGTCAGCGACGCTAACCAACGGAAACTTACCGCCGTAGGGTTTGCCTGTCCGCGGGTCGGATGAACATGGCCCTGTCGAACCGTAACATGATCCAATAACGTTTATGCCAATCACGCAGTAACGCTCAGTATCAAAGATCCCCGGGGGCCCAAACATCTTCGGCCACCAATCAGCTACGCGCGCCGATCCTGACAATGCGTGACAAACAAGGATGGCGTTATCGCGCTCCCTGTTTAGCCTGCCATAGAGTGCATAACGTAAAGTCACCTGTTGCAACTGCGCGCCAGACGTAAGTTGAAAAGGTGTGGCACCGGCGATCGTATACTCGTCCTCAATAGTTGGATTTAGATCCGAGCTCATCATTAAACCTCTTGGATTAACCAATCTCGGTCATAACACCGACGGCAACGAAATCGAAGGCGCTTCGGTACCAGTTGCCAAGTAAAAAGCCTCCCGCGCTAAAGACGCGCGGAAGGCTCTTAAATTTTCTCTGAGTCTAATCCAGCCCTTTAGCAGTTTTTTACGTGGAGCAATTCGCTCTAAATCGCCACGCCTCGGTTGTCAAAATAGCAAAACCAGTCTAAGCGACGGCACCCTCAGATTGTCAAGCCTTCTGTCTATCAGCGGTGCCGTCTTAAATACTTCAAATAGGACTCAATGTTTCTTTTATAGAAGTATCCCATTCTTACAGCTTTACTTCTGAATTGACGGAAGGTGCGGCCGAACGCCCACGCTATACCGGGTACCAGTCAGCAGTTCCAAACCCTCTACGTCAAGAGTGCGTTTGACTGCAGCCGAATGACCGGCCGTTTCTAAGATTGGCAGCAGCTTACGTCGTTCAAGTTCGCGGATGATCTTAGTCGCGCTAAATTCAACCCCTTCTCGATTCGACTCGATCACAACTTCCGGGGCAAAGGGCTCCTCGTATGGATCAGACACGCCAGTGAACCCCGTTAGCTCCCCGGCC
>Ga0070706_100004704_pt1 | contig 13096 bp, 9 predicted proteins | sample KBSK5501metaG_FD_65476 | JGI IMG/M metagenome (GOLD analysis project Ga0070706, IMG submission 65476) | Corn, switchgrass and miscanthus rhizosphere microbial communities from Kellogg Biological Station, Michigan, USA - KBS K5-50-1 metaG | ecosystem: Host-associated > Plants > Roots >...
ATGCCCCCCGTATGCAGAAAGACCGGGCGACTCACCTGTCGGGACGGCTCACCTGGAGTATCTGGCATTTCCAGGATGGAAACTGTAATGAGCGAGCGGATTCCCCAATCAAATCCCAACTCGCGCTTTTCCTGCTCAAGCGGAGAGACGTATTTCGCGGGAACATCGAGTATGACATCGAGCACCGCCACACGTTCGCCATCGAAGCTCCGCACCTCGCGCAGGGTCGGAGCCTGGGGGACCGCCCCATTTTCCAGGAACGCCTGGACGTGTAGGGGCAACGCGATGTCGCTTGACCTAGCCCCCCATTGCCATCGCCCGGCCTCGTCGGGGGCACGCAGTTTGAGCCACAGAGCGGCGCGGGTTTCTTCCTCGCGCGTCGTGACGGTGCTGGATTTCACCAATGCGACGCTGGCCCGGTAGGTCTGGCCTTGTTCCATCCCGTCATCGCCTGCAAATGGGAGCTGCCCTGCGGAGAGGACTGGGACGCTCTGAAGCTCTTCGTAGGTGGTCGGGAAGGGCTGCCCACGCAGGTACGCATTACATGCCTGCTCCAGCAGGTTCGTCAAGGCCATGAAACGCTCCGGGTCGTCTCTGGCCTCTTGCATCTGCTTCTGGAGAGCGCGAACCCGCTCACGGAGTTCCCGGTGGTCTTTGCGGGCCGGTCGCTTCCCTTGCGCCGGGATGATGAGGCCCGTCGTCAGCAGAGGAAGGATGATCTGGAAGAGCTGTTTACGCGTGGCCTGGGCGCGAAGGATTCTCCCGGCCTGCTCCATCTCATTGCGTTCCTGGCGATTGCCATGGCCGCTACGCCTGATCAGGTGCTTCTCCACCTGCTTCCACGCATGCCCTGAGCGATCTCCAGCAAACCGATCGAGCTGCGGCCACAGCTCCACGATGATGGCGTTGATGGCCTCTCGACTGGCGTCAAGCAAACGTAGCGCCTCCTGCTGCATCTGATCAGGCAGGCGGATGGGAAACGAGAGCGTTTGCGTTTTGTGCGACTTGGCCGTCGTCAGCGCACCTCATCTGCCATGACCTGCCTGGCGCAGGCCACGAGTGCCTGTTGTTTGTGCGAGCGCCTCCCATAGAGGCGGCCTGAGAACGACGCAATGAGGGAGAGCAAATCCTCGGTGAGTTCTTGCTCCGGTGTTCGCTCCGCCCCTGGATTGAGCACCGTCAGCGTGACGCCAAAGCAGGCGAACAAGGTCTGCAAATAGTCCTGGCCGATGCGGGTGAGCCGATCCTCAGAAGTAATGGCGATTTCTCCCACTTTGTCCTCACAGACCAGCTTGAGGAGCCGCGTGAGCTGGCGGCGCGAGGCTTTGAGTCCTGAACCAATGTCGGAAAGCACCGGTGTTTCCATCCCTTTGCGCTCCGTGGCCGCCCAGGTTTGGAGGCGCTCAAGTTGCACCTCCAGGTCGTCCTTTTGCCCGTGCCCGCTCACCCGCCCATACAAGACAAGGAGCCGCCCATCTGTATTTCCGACCATCCGCTCGATCTCTGCGCGCGGAATGCGCGCCTCACGACCGACCTGTACGACCCGGATGCGTCCGGCTTTGATCCAGCGCCGCACGGTCATAGGATGCAAACCGAGTTCATGGGCTGCTGCTCCGACCCGCAAGAGTTTCTGTCCCGGTTTTGCCATCAGGATCTCTCGTCCCTATCAAAAATTGAAGCTCGTGTATGATAATCTATGAAATTTGGCAACTGCCAGGTACCCCATTTCCAGATTCCCCAAATTACGCGATGACCCAACCAATATTGAGTGGGTTCGCCTCGACGTGAACGGAATGAAGGGTGACAGGACGCCTGACGCATTCCTTGCGCTCATCCATCGCATTTTGGAGTACCGCTCATGACGGGCAGTCCCGTCAGGCGCGAACGTGGGTGGATGCACCGAGCGTTGCCTGAGAAGCCCCGCCCTTGAGGGCTGGGGAGCATGTCACGGTAGTGTATCCGACCCCGACTGTCGGTTATTGCTGATGCACCTCACTTTTGATGGTGGCAGCATCTTTGATGGTGGCAGCATCGCTCTCGGCGGCTTCACTGCTCTTGCCTGGGTTGCTCTTGAAGATGACCCTGGTTCAGGCTACACTGGCTGCATCTCCCAGGGCAGGGTCCGGCAACCAGAGAGGCAGTGTTGTGAGGGCCTCCGATGAGACGATGCTATGCACGAGTTCAGGAGGGAGAAGCCCATGACCACTAGTCCCCAGGAACAGCAGGCCCTGCAAGATGAGGCGTTTCGGGCCGAATTGCGCGCCTGGCTGACGGCACATGTCACTGATGCGTTCCGCGAACAACGCACCATGACCTTTCAGGAGAAAATGGCCGTGCGGCGCGCTTGGCAAAAGACCCTCTTTGAATCTGGCTGGATTGGCATCGGCTGGCCCAGGGAGTATGGCGGGCGCGGCGCCACTCTGACGCAGGAATCGATCTATCACGAAGAGATGGCGCGCGCCCGGGCCCCGCTGGCAGCCAATGTCATCGGGCTGAATATGGCTGGCCCCACGCTGCTGGCGGTTGGGACTCCTGAACAGAAGGCCCGCTATCTGCCCAAGATCTTGAGCGCCGAAGAAATCTGGTGCCAGGGGTTCAGCGAACCGAACGCTGGCTCTGATGTGGCCTCCTTACAGACGCGGGCGGTGCGCGAAGGCGATCATTTTGTAGTCAACGGCCAGAAGGTCTGGACCAGCTACGGCTATGTGGCCGACTTTTGCATTTTACTGGTGCGCACCGATTTTGCGGTGCCCAAGCACAAGGGTTTGAGCTATTTGATCGTGGACATGCGCTCGCCTGGTGTGAGCACCCGGCCACTGGTCCAGATGACCGGTGAGGCTGAATTTGCTGAACTCTTTTTTGATGAGGTGCGCGTGCCAGTGGAAAACCTGGTCGGCTCGCTGAATCAGGGGTGGATGGTGGCCCTGACCACCCTCATGCACGAGCGAGCAACCCTCTCATTTAGCATCATTGTGCTGTTCGAGCAGCGCTTGCAGGCGCTCATCGAACTGAGCCGCCGCAGCACCCTGCATGGCGCGCCTGCCCTCAATGACGCGCAGGCGCGGCAGCGACTTGCCCGGCTCTATACCGATGTGAAGACGTTCAAGCTCAACACCATGCGCCAGATGGCCACCGTGGGTCAGGGCCACCTCCCCGGCCCGGAAGGCTCGCTGCTCAAATTACAGTGGAGCGAGCTCAACCAGCGCCTGGTTGAGCTGGCTTTTGAGCTGGAGGGCCCCTACTCCAGCCTTGCCCCCGACTCGGTCGAGGCACCTTTTGAGGGCCGCTGGCAGTACGAATACCTGCGGGCACGCGGCAATACGATTGAAGCAGGCACCAGCGAGGTGCAGCGTAATATCGTCGCTGAGCGTGTGCTTGGATTGCCGCGCCAAGGAGCGTGAACCATGTATTTAGCTCTCAACGATGAGCAACGCCTGCTGGCGCAAACGGTCCGCTCGTTTATTCAGAAGGAGTTGCCTGCTTCCAAAGTGCGCGAGATGATGGCGACGCAGGATGCGTTTGATGAACACCTGTGGCAGAAGATGGCCGAGCAGGGTTGGATGAGTGTGACCGTGCCGAGCGAGTTTGGCGGGATGGCCGAATCCTGGCTCACCGTCGCGGTCTTGTTCGAGGCATTCGGCTGGGGAATGGTGCCCGGCCCCTTCCTGGCGACGGTGGGTTTTGCGGCCCCGTTGCTATCGGCCGCCGGGAGCGCAGAACAGAAGTCGCGCTGGCTGTCCGCGATTGCGGAGGGGAACTGCCGGGCGAGCGTCGCCTATCTCGAACCGGAAGGCGGCTACGCGTTCGATTCGATACGCACGACGGCCAGCGAGACAAGCGGCAGCTATAGACTCAGTGGCACTAAGATGTTTGTGCTTGATGCCGGTGTGGCCGATGTGGTGATCGTGGCGGCCAAAGAGGCGGGCGCACTGAGCCTGTTCCTGGTGGAAAAGGGCGCCGCAGGCATGACGGTGGAAACCCTGCACGGCATGGATTTGAGCCGCCGGTTGACGCGCGTGACCTTGAACCAGACGCCAGCCCAGAAGATGGATACTGGCAAAGATGTCCGTCAGGCACTGGAACATGCTCTGAATACTGCCAGTCTGGCGCTGAGCGCGGAGGGCGTGGGTGGCATGCAGTGGATTTTGGATACGGCGGTGGCATTTGCCAAATCGCGTGAGCAGTACGGCCATCTGATCGGCAGTTACCAGGGAGTGGCTTATCCCCTGGTGGACCGGGCCCTAGACCTCACCAGCGCCCGCTCAGCCGTCTATAACGCCGCCTATGCGTTTGACCACCGACCCGATGAAATATGTGAGGCCGCGAGCATGGCGAAAGCGCTGGTCAGCGACAGTTATCGGCAGGCTGGCTATACCGGCGTGCAGACGCTGGGAGGCATCGGCTTCACCTGGGAGCACGATATGCAGCTCTACTTCCGGCGCGCCAGTGGAAGCTGGAGCCTTTTCGGCGACCCGATCTGGTATAGGGAGCGGTTATTGCAGTCCCTCCAGATCTAGCAAAAGTTCCGGCTGAGGCCCCCTCGGTTCATCCATGGGGGTGAAAGCCGGGCCGCCCGCAGGCGGCGAATAGTACCGACTGCTTGACAGATATGTCGTCCGTATAGTACAATAACAACATGGAAGACCCACCTGAGCACCAAACGATTCGCATCTGGACGCACACCTTGAGGAAGCTCCGCCTGGTGGCGGCGCTGACGGGGGAGCGCATGGTGGCGGTGTTGGATCGGCTCGTCTCGGACGAGTTGAAGCGTGTCGAGCGCGACGAGCAGGACGAGCGAGACCATGGCAGAGCAGGCCATCCGTAAGACCTTCAAGTACAAGCTGAAACCCACCGCCGAGCAAGAGCGCATGCTTGACCGGACCCTGATGCTCTGTCGCCACGTCTATAACGCCGCAGTTGGTGAGCGCCGCGAGGCGTGGCGGAGGCGTAGCGTCTCCGTGACCTACTATCAGCAGAAAGCCGAGTTGCCGGGTATCAAGGCCGCGATGCCGGAGTACGCTCAGGTCAACGGCCAGGTATTGCAGGATGTGGTGCTGCGCGTGGAGCGCGCCTTTCAAGCCTTCTTCCGCCGCATCAAGGAAGGTGACACGCCCGGCCATCCCAGGTTCCACGGGCGCGAGCGTTACAACAGCTTCACTTATCCGCAGGTGGGGGAGCATGGCGGTGCCCGGTTGGATAACGGCGCCCTAGTGCTGTCAAAGATTGGGCGTCTGGCGGTGCGCTGGTCTCGCCCACTGGAAGGGACACCCAAGACCGCTACCGTATCACGCGAGGCGGATGGCTGGTACGTCTGCATCTCGTGCGCGGAGGTGCCTGTCCGGCCTTTGCCACTCACGGGTGAGGAAACCGGCATCGACCTGGGTCTGGAATCGTTCGCCACGCTCGCCCATGGGAGCCAGATTGCCAACCCGCGCATCTTCCGCGTGGCGGAGTTGACCCTGAAGCGGGCACAGCGCCGGGTGGCGCGCCGCGTGTTGGGCAGCAAGCGGAGACGTAAGGCGGTGACACTGCTCGCCCGGAAGCACCAGCAGGCGAAGCGCCAGCGCCAGGACTTCCACCACAAGACGGCGCTCCGCCTTGTGCGAGCGTACGACACGATTTATCACGAAGACTTGCAGACGGCCAACATGCTGAAGAACCACCACCTTGCCAAGAGTATCAGCGATGTGGGGTGGAGTGCGTTCCTGAGCATCCTGAGCATCAAGGCAGCATGTGCCGGTCGCTCAGTGGTAGCGGTGCCGCCGGCGTTCACCTCGCAAGCCTGTTCAGGCTGCGGCGTCATCGTCAGGAAGGGCTTGTCCATCCGCTGGCATACGTGCCCGGAGTGTGGAACGAGCCTGCACCGAGACCACAACGCCGCCCTAAACATCCTGCGACTCGGGAGAGAAAGTGGGGCCGGGCGGGCCCCTCAGGCGCTAACGCAGCCCAGTGGGGCACACGTAGCCTGAGCATCCCCGGCGTTTACGCCTGGGGAGTGTCAAAGCATCACCCCTGTTCCGCTGGCAGGATCTTCCCGTTCCACCATGTGAGCAGCGCCGGATTATGCTCATCGGTGGCCGCGAAATAGACTGCGCAGCGCGAGGTGGGAAGGCGGAATCGGTCACGAGACGCGCCGGTGCTTCCTTACAGCGAGCGTTTCTGGCCGGGGTATAGGCCGGGCCTGCTCCACCCGCGCGGCGTCGAGCGCGTGAATGGTGACGTCGCTGAGGCGGTTTCGCGTTACCGTCGCCAGCGCCGTGCCCGCCAGGCGGACCTGCACGTCTGGCCGCCTGGCGGTGCGCGCGAGCCTTCCCCATGCTTCCCAATCGAGCTCCCACGTGATGCTGTCGGCGGGCTCTGGCTGGGCGAGTACACTGAGCCGTGTGTCAGGCGCGTAGTGCGCTTCCATCCGCCTGATCGCCACGTGCAATGAGGAGCGGCCCTCGTCAGAGAAGGCAGCGCGCAAGCGGGCGACCGTCCTGCTCACGGCGTTGCGCCCGCGGACTTCTGGCCAGCGCGGCGGAAAGCGCAACATCACGTCTGAGGCAACGCTGCCGTCGAGCGCCTCATCGCTGAGCGCAGGAGCGCGCCCGTTCACCACCTCTTCAACAAAACAGCGCACCGGCCAGAATAACGCTGCCTGGGCCTCTCCGTGCTGGATGAGCGCGCGCAAGAATGCGGGCTCCCGTTCAACCTTGGAGGGGGTATCCAGCCGAAGATGCGCCGGCAGACGCGCGGCATCCATCTCCACGCGGTGGATGGCGACCACCTTATGTGGGTCGTTTGGCGAGAACGAGCCATGCGCGACCCAATTGTTCACCGCTTCGATGGCCTCGATCTCCTGGTTGAGCGAGAGATTCCCGGTCAGCCGGGCGCGCCGGTCCTGAATGCTGTCTGCTGCCGTCGGGACCACCTTGATGACCTGGGGATTGATCTGCACGATCCAGATCTCGTCCGGCTTATCCTGGGCGTCTTCCTGCCCGGAGACGAAGTTCAGGAATGGGGGATTCTGGGAGAACAGGCCATCCCAGTAGAAGCGGCCGTTCACCTGCTGCGCCTGAAACATCCAGGGCAGACACGCAGAGGCGGCTATGCTGTCCACGCTGATCTCCCCCAGCAGCGAGCTGAACGCCTTGAACGTGCCAGCCAGCACGTCAACCGCTCCCACGAACAGCTCAGGCAACTGGCGCCGGGCAGCCGCAAGGTCTGCCTCGATCTCGTCGAGTTGTCTGCGCGTCCACACGGAATCGGTTGCGCGCTGCAGCACGACCTTGGGCCACTCGAAGTCGGTGATCTGCTGTACTGCGTCGTTGGCCCTGGCGACCCGCTCTTGGACCGCCTCCAGGTGGTCGTCCACGGTCGCCTGGCCGTCACTGTCGGTGACGGCCAGCAAATCCTGCAGCCCCTGGCGCCGCCGGTGCGTTCGCAGCTCGGCCTCGATCGCCTGAAAGTGCCCGAGCGCCGCGATGGCAGGGAAGGAGACGTGCGCCGCGAGCAAAGCCTTCAGGTCTACGAACTCCCGGCGTGGCGCCCAACTGGTGAGCAGCGTTTCCGTCCATGTGAGTGGAAACTCGTAGGGACTGAGGCGGACCTCCACTGGCAGGCGCTGGGACTCCACCAACCACCAGTTGACGGCGCGCTCCCACGAGTTGCTCACGGCGTTCTCGTACCAGAAGGCATCCAGCAGCTCACTCGACTTGGCCGCCCCCTCCGGGGTATTCGGCCCCCCCTGCAACTGCCCGTACCAGGCGAGCAGGGCGCAAATGGCTCCCCCCGACGTGCCGCTAAAGCCCATGATGCGATAAGGTCGCGTTGCCTGATGGCGCAGGATAGCCTTCAGCACGCCCGCAGTGTACGCCGCGTGGCTGCCGCCGCCCTGGCAGGCGAGGGCAACCCTCGCTTCCGGTGTGTCGTTCGCGCTGAACATCGAGGGTTTCCTTCCACTCCGTTCCGGTGCGCTGTGCCAGAGATGATCGCGATATCCATTCTCCCGAGGTAAGCGCAAGCGTCGTCCTCGAAAGAGGAGACCACCTCGGTTTACAGCGACGTGCGCAACTACCGTGCCGCTGTACTTACTGACCTCCGGCACCATCTAGGGCCTGTAAGCAACAGGATGGCTAGCGTAGTTCGCCATGGCACCTGTCGTCGCGGTCCTCAGGTCCATCTGGCACGCGAAGGCGTACCTGTGACGAAAACGTTGCCCGTGCGGGCATCGATGAGGATGAAGGCCGTGCTTGTGCTCGCCGCAGGAGCGGAACCAAGGCCTGGTGGGCCGAAGACGCGGAATGTTCCGCTTAGCTCGACGTAGCAGATGGGCAGGTCCGCCGGGTAGTTGGCCTCGAAATACCCCTCGCCGCATGCGCGGTCCAGTTCGCGGATGGTGGTAAAGACGACCTGGGTTATAGTCGGCTGACCGAGCACCCTGATTTTGCCGAGGGAGACGCCGCGACTGAGGTAGTCGCGCACATCGTGCTCGGTGAATGAAGGAATCGAGTCGCTGCGCGGTTGGATGGCTGGTGTACCCCGGTCTATTGTCTAACCCCTCCGTTGCGTGACCACCCGATTCTACCCGCCGTAACATGCGGCTTGGTTACAGATGATACCAGTGCGTCAATCTCGCCAATGACGCAAATAACGTGAGTTCGATGCTGTTGGCGAGCTCAGAAATATGGAGATAATGCCGTAGCGAGGCGGATCGTTTGGCCGCACGCACTGCGCCCTGCTATACTGCATGCAGACCAGCGGGTCGCAGGGCTGGCGTCTTCTCACGGCGAAGCGTTCCCCTATGGGCGGGGCGAGCGGGGGTAGCCAGTGTCGCTCGGAGAGGATGCGCGGACATGACGATCTCGCAGGGAGCTGCCGCGGCAGACTCGCAGCACGATGAGGATGTCTTGAAGGTTTCGCAAGGTCCGCTGACGCAGCGCGGCATGTCCGTGGTCCTGCCAGCCTACAACGAAGAAGCCGTGATCGCCGAGACCGTCGCCCATTGCGTCGCGGTGCTCAGCCAGCTCGCCCCTGACTATGAGATCATCGTCGTGGACGACGGCTCACGGGACCGTACAGGCGCCATCGCCGACACACTGGCCGCGCAGAACCCGCGCGTACGCGTCGTCCACAACCGGCCCAATCGCGGCTACGGCGGCGCGCTCATCGCCGGCTTTGGCGCTGCCACCAAGCCACTGACCTTTTTCATGGATGCCGACGGCCAGTTCGACCTGGGAGACCTGGCGCTGCTGTTGCCGCTGCGCGAGGCAGGGCACCGAGCCGTGTTGGGCTATCGCAAGCATCGGCAGGATGCCTTCCCCCGGCTGGTCAACGCGTGGGGTTGGAACGTGCTCGTGTCGCTGCTCTTTGGGCTGCGGGTGCGCGATGTGGACTGCGCCTTCAAGCTGTACGACACAGCGCTGCTGCGCGCGTGCGACGTCCGCTCGGAAGGGGCGATGGTCAACACGGAGCTGCTCGTCAAGCTCTCGAAGCTGGGCGTGCCGTTCGTGCAGGTGCCGGTGCGCCACCTGCCACGCAAGCATGGCAGCGCCACCGGCGCTCAGCTGCGAGTGATCGTGCATGCGTTCGGCGAGCTGCTGCGGCTGCGCATCCGGCTGCACAACTGGCATGCGGAGCTGCCCCCCGAGGAGTAGCGCCGTGGCGCTTGCGCCACGCGTCCCCTAGCCCACAAGCCTCTACGCCTGCGCCCGGGTGCGCCCTCAATCCTGCAGGCAGCCGCCCAGCACCCGGCAACGTTCACGCCCAGCACCGCCAGCACACCGACAAGGCGACTAGCACGCTCGACGCGCCGCCCGCGATGGGGTACGCTACGTATCATCCGGCGGTGGAAGCCGGAGACCATGCCCCGCACGCGCAGCATGCGGGAAGAGTAGCGTTCCAGCGCGAGCGTCCTGCCGGGCCCAAGGCTGTCTGGGGCCGCAGCGCTACATCAAAGCTTCGTGGCAAACGCATCACATTCCATGAGGTGACGGGATAATGGCCGAGCTGATCGCATGGTGGCTGGCGCTCGAAGTCATTGGCGTCGCCGCACTGCCACTGGCCGCCGTGCTGTTCGGCAACCTGCCGGATCGCGGCCTGGCGCTGGCGAAGCCCGCCGCGCTGCTCGTCTTTGGCTGGCTGGTCTGGGTCCCGCTCGCCACGATCTCCGCCCTACCCTACAGCCGCGGCTGGATCCTCGCGGTGTTCGTCGTCTTTGCCGCCGGCAATGTCGCCCTGTTGCGCCTGCCGGAGCCGCGCGCGACGCTGCGCCGCATGCTGCTGACGCAGCGCGCCTATCTCATCACGGCGGAGCTCGTCTTTACCGGCGCCTTCGCGCTCATGGCCTGGCTGCGCTCCTTCACTCCGGCGGTGGTCGACACCGAGAAGTTCATGGATGTGGCGTTCATCTCATCGCTCTGGCGCACGCCGCACCTGCCTGCGCCCGATCCCTGGCTCTCTGGTGAGCCGATCAACTACTACTACTTCGGCCACTTCCTGATCGCGACTCTGGCCAAGACTCTTGGCACTCAGCCGGGCACCGCGTTCAACATCGGCGTCGCAGCGGTTTTCGCGCTGGCCGCCACCGCTCTCTTCGCCGTCGCCGCCAACATCTTCGCGGTTGCGCGGCGGGACGACCGCGCGCTCGTGCGCGCGCTGCCGGCCGGCCTGCTGGCCGTCGTCCTGGTGCTGGTGGTGGGGAACCTCAACGGCGCGCAGGTGTGGTGGGAGAACGCGATGAGCGTGGTGCGGCAGCAGCCAGCGCTGCTCTCGTCGCCGTGGGGCTGGTGGCTGCGGCGCGATCTCTGGCTGGGCTACGACTGGTGGTCGCCCTCGCGCGCCGTGCCCAATACCATCACCGAGTTTCCTTCCTTCAGCTTCGTGCTGGCCGATCTGCACGCGCACGTGCTGGCGCTGCCGTTCGCGGCGCTGGCGGTCGGCGTCGCGTTCAATCTGCTCCTGGCGCGCGGCGAGGGACTGCGTGCCTTCGGGCGTGGCCTCCTCGGCGTGCTCACGCTGGTGGGCACCGCCACGCTCATCGGCGGGCTGTACGCCATCAACGGCTGGGATCTGCCGACGTACCTGGGGCTGACGCTGCTGGCGCTCGTGATCCAACAGTGGCTCGCGCATGGCCGCCGCGCCAGCTTGCTGCTCCTGCTCGATCTCTGCGCGGCGGGCGTGATGCTCGTCGCGCTCTGCTTCCTACTGTATCTGCCCTTCTATCGCGGCTTCGTCTCGCCGTCGCAGGGGTTCGTGCTCGTGGCGCCAGCCGACCGCTCGGCTATCGGCTACGAAGTCGCGATGTTCGGCCTGCCCGTCTTCATTCTCGGCTCGCTGCTGGTGCTGCGGCTCACGCGCGGCGTCGGCGGCGCCCTGCGGCCGACGGTGGCCGACGCGACCGGCGGTGGCGGTGGTGGTGGTGGTGGTGGTGACGGTCCACGGCGCTGGCTGGATGGTCGCGAATCGCTGGCGGGAGCCGTGCTGGTCGGCGTGGGGGCCGGCGCGCTCGCCCTGTGGACGGCCACGACGCAGGCCAACCTCGGTTGGACGCTCTTCTGGGCGCTCCTGCTGGTGCTGGGGTGCGCCGCCGTCGTGCTGCCCCGCGTGTGGCCTGCTGCCGAAGCCGCACCCGCCACACAAGCCGCGCCCGCCAGTGACCGCACCGAGGTGGATGCCGGCACGACGGGACACGGCGAGCTGTGGGTCTATCTGCTCTTCGGCACCGCCGCCGCCCTCGTCGCCGCTGCCGAGCTCGTCTACCTGCGCGATATCTTTGGCATCCGCATGAACACCGTCTTCAAGCTCTATTATCAAGCGTGGCTGCTGCTGGGCATGGCCGCGGGGCCTGCGCTGATCTGGCTGCTCAGCGCGGCTCGCCATGTGCTCGCGGAGGCCGCGACCCAGACGCGCCGGCTGACGTCTGCCGCCCCCGCTGCCCCGGCGCTACGACCCGGCGCCCTGGCGTTGGCGGCGGCCGGCGACCGGCCTCTCGACCGTCCCCTGTGGCATCTGCCGCCACTGGCGCGCTTCCTCAGCCGCCTGGCCCCGGCGGCAGAATCCAGCCTGGCGCCGCGGCTTGGCGGCGCATCCACACCCGCGTCGGCGCGCGCGCGGGGGCTCCCACCGGCGTTGCGCTGGCTGCGCGCAGGGGGTATCGTGCTCTGGATGGGGGTCCTGGTCGCGCTGGTCGCTGCCGCGCTCGTGTATCCCGTGCTGGCCACCTCGGCGCATACGCAGAACTTCAGTCTGCCGCGCACGCTCGACGGCACGGCGTACATGGCCACGGACTCCGTCAACGCCCCGCCAACATGTACGGTGGGCGGCGGCTCGAATCACGACGACAATCTGGCCATCGCGTGGCTCAACACCCATGTCAGCGGCAGTCCGGTGCTGCTGGAGGCGCCCGGCTGCGAGTGGAGCCACTTCAGCCGCGTCTCGGCGTTTACGGGCCTGCCGACGATACTGGGCTGGCCAGGCGGGCACGAGGCCGAGTGGCGCGCGAATTGGCTAGCGCTGCAAGGCGCGGGTGACATCCTCGCCGAGCGCACCGACGCGATCAACACGATCTATACGAGCGACGACCAGGCGACCGTGCGAAAGCTGCTGCGGCGCTACGACGTACGCTATGTCTACGTCGGCGTTGCCGAGCGCGCGCTCTATCCCAACGCCGACCTGCATCGTTTCGCCGCGTTTCTGCGTCTTATCTATGACAGAGGCGGCGTGACGATCTACCAAGTACCGTGACTGTGACGAGGAGCAGAGGAATGGGCATGGCGGGAGCCAAACGCAACGGCAGGACACGGCAGCGCGTCCGCAGCGCCGCCAGCGCTGGCGGCAAGCCGCGAGGGACATCGCTGGCCGGGGTTGAGTCGCGCGGGGGCGCAGCCGCCGTCGCTCCCGCTCAGTCTTTCGCGGCCGTCTCCTCCGGCCCGCCGTCCACCGCGCCGCGCGAAGCCGCCCCCGAGGCGCCTAGTGCGCCTGGCATGCTGCCGCCCGCCTGGAACCTGGAATCGCTCGGTGATCGGCTGGCTGCCTTCGGCCGGACGAGCGCCGTGCGCCTGCGCAGGCTGACTGTCGAGCAGTGGCTCTGGATCGGCGTGATCGCACTGGCGTT
>Ga0070706_100004706_pt1 | contig 13092 bp, 5 predicted proteins | sample KBSK5501metaG_FD_65476 | JGI IMG/M metagenome (GOLD analysis project Ga0070706, IMG submission 65476) | Corn, switchgrass and miscanthus rhizosphere microbial communities from Kellogg Biological Station, Michigan, USA - KBS K5-50-1 metaG | ecosystem: Host-associated > Plants > Roots >...
GAATTCCCGGCCGGGATTGCGCAGCAGGTACGCCAGGTAGTGCAGGCCCTTGACGTCCTTGAGCCGGAACCCCTGCCCGGCGAAGGCGATCGACCAGTACTCGCCCTCACGCCGGCACACCGACCACGACGCAACGCCGTCCGCTGCCCTGGCCTGCCGAGGCCGTGCCCGTCCCGGGTGGCCGCCCCCGCTGGCGCGGGCCAGGTCGTCCCCGGCCCGCTGGGCGAAGACCGTCATTCCGAGCCGCCTGGCCGTGCCGAGCGCGGCCGCTAGCAGCTCCGCTGCCCGCTCCCGGTCACCCGGCTGATCGCGCGCAAACAGCAAGGCGGCCAGGTCGGCCCTGGTCCGGGCCGCCCACGGGTGGGCGCCTATCCGGGTGTTCAGGTCCAGGGCGTCGCGCAGGTGCAGTTCCGCGGTTTCCATGTCGCCGGCGGTCAGCGCCGCGAGCCCGAGATAGCGGTCGACCGCGCCGGTGCTCGATTCCAGGGTGTCCACGACCAGGCCACGGTAGGGGAGCAGCAGGCCGTGCAGCACCGCGCCCCGGTCGGCGTCGCGGAGGAACCAGGCAACCTCGGCCAGGTGGCCCAGGCTGAGCAGCAGGTCATTGTTCACCGGGATGACCGCGAACCGGCCCGCGGCCAGCTGCTCGAACACGAGCCGGGCGCCGTCCTCGTCCCCGAGCTCGGTGAGCAGCCTGGCGAGCAGGCAGCGGAACAGCGGGCGGGTGGGAAACTCCTCCGCCGAGCGGCGGATCGCCGGCTCCAGCTCCGCCAGCCGGCCGTCCTCGATGCGGAGAGCGAACCGCTGCACCCGCGAGAAGATGACGGCGTCCCACGGCACGGAGCCGGCGCCGAACCGGAGCGCCGATTCGACCAGGGCCTCGGCGTCGGCGAACCGTCCCTCCAGCAGCGCCAGGCTCGTCTTGACCACGGCGGCCATGAACCGCGCCGCCGGCCGACGTACCTCGGCGGCCAGGCGCTCCGCCGCGTCGAGGGCCTCCCGGTACTCCGCCATCCGGCCGGTCTCCAGCAACACCATCGCGCGGTGGTGCTCACCTCCGCCTTCTAGCCCCTTGTCCCGCGCGGCGCGGGCCACCGCCCGCAGCTCCTCGGCGATCGCCAGCCGCCCCTGCGGGTCGCCGGGCCCCATCAGCGCGTTGACCCGGCAGGCAAGGGTGTAACCCAGCGTCGGCGGGTCGCCGGACGCCCGGGCCAGGGCGACCGCCTCCCGGCTGAGCCCATCGCGTGGCCCGCGGTCGGGCTGGTCGCGCAGCGCAACCGCCAGCTGGGCGAGAACCCGCGCGCGGACCGGCCCCGCGCCTTCTTTCTCTGCGAGCATGGCCCGCGCCTCCTGCAAGAGGGGAATCATATGCCGGTCGCTGGCGCCGCGCTCGAAGCCGCGGCCCGCATAGGTGAGCGCGGCCTGGCCCAGTTCCTCGGCCATCCGGTAGCGGCGTGCGATGCCGGCCGCGCGGAGAAGCTCTTCCCTGGCCGCCTCGCGCTCGCCCATCCTGGTCAGCGCATCACCCAGCGCGACCAGCAGCCGGCACCGGGCCTGGTCCTGCCCGGGCGGCCGGGCCAGGCTGAGGGCGGCCAGGGCCATCCGGTACAGCCGGGCCGCTTCTTCGTAGGCCACCAGCGCCATCGCGCGTCCCCCGGCGCGCTCGGCGTAGCCGACCGCCTGGCCGGCGTCGCCGCCCGCCGCTGCCTCGAAGAAATGGTGGGCCAGCTCGGCCAGGTGCGGGTCCAGATCCTGCCGGTAAAACGCTTCCAGGGCCTCGCCGGCTTGCTGGTGCAGCCGAAGGCGCTGCCCGGGCGGGATGCCCTCATACAGGGCGTCGCGGATCAGCGCGTGGGTGAACCGCAGCCTGCCGGTTGCGCCGGGAACCGCGGCCACCAGCCGGGCGGCGATGCCCACGTCCAGGACGTCGAGCAGCTCGCTCGCAGAGAGTTCGGAAAGCTGTTCCAGCGGGGGCAGCCAGAACTCGCGGCCGAACATCGACGCCAGGCCGAGGACCCTGCCGCATGGCTCCGGCAGGCGCGCCACCCGCCGCCCGATGACCGCGCGGATCCCTTCCGGGATGGCCAGCGCCAGCCCCGCCGGGTCGCCGGCCCGCTCCAGGCGGCCCTCGGCGGCCAGCAGCCGGGCCGCCTCCCCCACGAACAGCGGGTTGCCCTCGGTGCAGCGGTGCACGGCCGCCACCCCGCCTTCCCGCGGCACGACCCCGGTGATCTCCTGGATGAGGCGGGCGACGCCGGCCTCATCCAGGCCGGACAGCCGAACGTGCCGGGTCGCAGATTCCCGGGAAACCTCCGCGAGCGCGACGGCCAGCGGGTGGCCGCGGTCCAGCTCAATGTCGCGGTAGGCGCCCAGCACCAGGACCCGGGCCTCGCCGAGCTCCCGGGCGGCAAACCGCAGCAGCAAGATCGAGGGCGCGTCGGCGGCGTGCAGATCATCCAGCACGAGCATCAGCGGCTGCCCGGCCCCGGCGTTACGCAAGAACGCGGTCACGGCGTCGAACAGGCGGAACCGGGCGCCCTCCGCATCCATCGGCGGGGGCGGGCGGACATCCGGCAGCATCTCGGCCACCTCCGCCACGATCTGCGCCACGAACGGGGCGCCCGCCCCCAGCTGCGCCCGGAGCTGCTCGCTGTCGAGGCCGCGGACCAAGGCCCGCAGCGCCTGCACCCACGGCCAGTACGCCGGTGCCCCGCCGGCCTCCCAGCACCGCCCCCACGCCACCTTGAACCCGCGATCCCGGGCCCGCGCCGCCGCCTCACCGGCCAGGCGGCTCTTCCCGATCCCCGGGTTCCCGGCCAGCAGGAACAACCGGCCGGTCCCGCAGGCCGCGTCGTCAAGCCCGGCCAGCAGCTCAGCCAGCTCGCCATCCCGCCCGACCAATGCCGGTGCTGCCCTCAGCCGATCCTGCACCCGGCCCCCTTCTCCTGCCGCTAACCCCGATTGTGCTGGCGCCGTCGCTGAAGCGAAAGGGAGCCGGACGCCGACGCGGCCCAGACACGGCGACCCGGCCGCCCGGGCGGCCTGATCGCTGCAGGCTGTCCGGTTGATCGCGGCCACTGCCCGCACAGACAAGCGCGAGGCTGCGGACGGGACATCCTGGCCGGTGTTCCGGCGTGAGGGCGAGTGCTGGTCGATCGCCTTCGCCGGGCAGGGGTTCCGGCTCAAGGACGTCAAGGGCCTGCACTACCTGGCGTACCTGCTGCGCAATCCCGGCCGGGAATTCCACGTGCTGGACCTCGCGGCGGCCGGGCAAGGGTCCCGGGCAGGCGGCCCGCGGATGAGCCCGGCGCGGGAGGACGACCTGCATCACGCCCGGCCCTCAGATATAGGGCCCATCTTGGATGAGCAGGCGAAGACGGCCTACCGGATGCGGCTGCGCGAGCTGGAGGACGACCTGGCCGAGGCGACCTCGTGGGCGGACCCGGCCCGGGCGGCCAGAGCCCGCCAGGAGATGCAGTTCCTGACCGGCCAGCTGGCCGCGGCCGTGGGCCTGGGCGGCCGGGACCGCAGAGCCGGATCGGCGGCCGAGCGGGCCCGGGTGAACATCACCCGGGCCATCAGGGCCGCCCTGGCACGCATCCGCGCTCACAGCTCCGCCCTGGCCGACCACCTCGACGCGACCATCCACACCGGGACGTTCTGCTCCTACACCCCCGATCCACGAGCCCCGATCACTTGGCGCACCTGATCGCAGGGTCCAGCGTCCCGTTCATCGCCAGTGAACAACCGTTCCCTACCCGGTTACGGCTCCCATCCGAGCCAGGCGGCAGGCCAGGCGCTTGGCCACCTGCGGTGGCCGCGAAGTGGAGGTGATCGCCATGAGGCGACTCGGAGGGATCGCTGTGCTCGGCGCGCTGCTGGGTGGGGGAGTACAACACAGTCGGAGCCGACATCCGGCTGCCCGCCGTGGACTGCGGCGTCCCGCAGCGGAAGAGGTGAGGCGCATGACCGCCATGATCAGGCCCGCCGGGCTGGTCCTCGCCGCCTTGCTGCTCGTCGCGGGCTGCGGCGGCAGCGCCAGTACTGGCCACACTGCCCGGTCGGCCCTGTCCTGCCAGCAGCAGGCGGGCCGCATTCAGACGCTGCTCACGCAGTACTACTACGATTCAGGGAACGGCTACCAGCTCAAGGGCATCGCCGACCTGAACGGCGCCCGAGCCTTCTGGGACCGCATGCACAAGGCGCACTGCCCAGCATCCAGTTACGCCCAGGCAAACCGGGCCCTCAGAGGATTTGGGATCAGCTTTTGATGGGTAGCAGAGAGGACCGGCGGAGCATCACCGGCCCTCTCTCTGCCTACACTCCTCATCAGGGCCTTCCTGCGGCTCCCTCATCACCGTTGGGCCGGGCCGACACCGTCCCGGTATAGGCCGCCCGCGCGGGACTCGGTGTAACTGATCACGCGAACCGCTCTGATCACCACGGTCCCCGTCCCCACCGCCAGACAGGGACCGGCTGGCCCGTCGGCAGCCCGCACCGGCACCGCCGCGCATGCGGGCGGAGCGGCTTTGCGGGCGGCGCAGGCGCGCGTGACCCACTAATGCCCGCTCCTGCGGGGGCGACGAGCGAAGGAGGCCCAGATGCTGCTGAACGGGGTCAACCACGTGGCCATCCTGACCCATGACACCGACCGGCTCGTGGCGTTCTACCGGGAGGTCTTCGACGCCGAGATCGGCGCGCACCTGGTGGAGTTCGACGGCGCCATCCGGCTCACCTTCATCCGCATCGGCCAGACCGCCGAACTGAACGTCTTCCAGATCGAGGGAAATACCGAAGCCGACCGGCAGGCGCCGATGTTCGGCCGGGGCCGCATCGACCACCTCGGGCTGCAAGCCGCCTCTCTCGGCGCGTTCGACCAGATCCGGGACCGGATGATCGCCCGCGGCGCCAGCGACCGCTTCGTCACCGACTTCGGCCCCGTCCTCAGCGTCTTTTTCCGCGACCCCGACGGCCTGGAGGGTGAGGTGTGCGTCCAGAACCCCGACGCCGTGCCCGGTGTGCACAACCCGCCCGGCACCCCCGCCGCCCGGTACGCCGCTGATCAATAGCCGCCCAGCCCGAGCCCGGAGCCTTGCCCACTGGAGGGTCTTAAAGAGCGCGCAGAAGTGGCCGATCTGGGTGCAGCCATACCTGCAGTCACCACAGTGCTGAGACGCGCCGAGTCGGCACCTGCCTTGTGGGGCGTCTTGAGGGAGAGTCCGCTCACCGTCCGGGATGATCATTACCGGCGTGCGCAGACCGCGGCACCCCGCCCGGCGAGTTATCCACAGCCTCGCCGCCGGTGGCAGCGGGGTTGCGGTGAGTGCACCCCGTCAGCCTGGCCGTCAACGCCCGGCCGCGGCAAGCCTGCCGCCCAGCCCAGGAGGCGACAGTCAAGGACGGCAACGGCGGCGCCGTGAAGGTCGTGCCGGACCAGGCTGAGGTTCAAGTCCCAGCCCTGCGGGCGGCAGCCGGCTCGCTTGATCCGGGCCGCCACGATGCCCGGGTCGCACGGCGAGATGATGTCCTCGGCCGCCAGCCGGTCCAGGCAGGTGCGTACCGTCCGCTCCGCCAGCCCGGTGTAGGGGACCAGCGTGGCCACTGACGGGAACGCGCCCGTGCCGTCCGATCCGGCGTGGTTGGCTAGGCCGACGAGCACGAACTTGCACGCGCTGGATGGCTGCCCGCCTCGGTCAGCCGGGACCGGGGCCAGGTTCAGCGCCCAGGAGATCGCCTCGACGCTCACCGGGCGGCGCTCCTGAGCCGTGCCGCTCCATGGTGGGCCGCCTAGCCTCCTGTCTCAGTTTCTGTCTCATTCACCCCAGTCCGGGACCGTTCACCGATGTTCACCCAGATCGTGTTTGCGCAGTTCGCGGACGGTGGCGGACCTCGGTGAACGCTGGCCGGCATTGTTGGAAAGCGTGTTGGGGGCAACCCCTCAGGAGTTCGAATCTCCTATCTTCCGCCACCGCTGATCAGGCAAAACGCGTTTCTGCCGCTGGCCAGAGGCGACCCCTTCTCGCCGGTGGTCTCAAATGTGGGCCACATTTGCGCCTTGGCAGTGCCGCTGACCAGGCCATACCCGGTGGTTCACCGGAGGGTGAAAGCGTGCCGCCCGGGCTTTGATGACCGCAGGAGAGTAAGCCGGCCTGCGGGAGTTCAGCCGCATGCTCGAGTCGGTGCAGATGAAGGCATGCCAGCCCCGGAGGCCTTAACGGACCCACAGTTGGTCGATGAGCACGGACCAGTAGGGGTCGAACTGGTAGTTGCCGACACGTGCCGAGAGCATCACCAGGGAGCGCGGGTTGTAGGCCGGCACCCAGGGCGCCTGGCCGACGATCTCGCGGTCGATGTGCGCCCAGAGCGATCCGGCAGCGTAGGGTGCGCTGGGCTGGAGGGCGAGGGCCTGTTGGGTCTGGGCATCGATCCGCTGGTTGCAGAATTCGGCGGCGTTGAGGTTGGCCGGGTTGCCGGGGAGGAAGGAGTGGCATGTGAGGAGCGGGTTGATGAAGTCTGACGGGGCAGGGTAGTCCTGGTACCAGGCGAACCAGCCGACTTGCATGCGCTGGCGGGAGTCGTAGAGCCGCCTGTTGTATGCGTTCCACCCGGTGACCACTTGCAGCGATGCCCGGTATCCGAGCTGGTTGAGGACTGATACCAGGTAGTGGCCGGTCGCCTGGACCGGGATCCCCATGCCGAAGGCACCGGTGACGGTTACCTTGGCGCCTTGGGTGCCGGAGGCGCGGACGAGTTGCTCGGCCCTGGCGAGGTTGGGTGCCGTCCAGCCGCCACTGCGGCTGGGGTCGGTCGTGTAGGGGCAGTACCGCCGGTAGCCGGGCAGGGCCGGGGGGAGGATCTGGCAGGTTGGCTGCGCCATCAGCGGCCCGCCGATCAGCCGGATCAGGGCGGCCCGGTCGATGGCGTAGTTGAGGGCCTGCCGGGCGGCGAGAATATTGAACGGCCAGACGCGGGTATTGAGCACGAGCCCGATCGTGGCGCCCTCAGGGCCGCTGTGCAGCCGGCTCGGATAACGCGTCGCCAACTCGTGGATCCTGGCCCGGGGAGGGGAGAGGAGCACGTCGGCGCGGTTCTGCTCGACCGCGCTGACCGCCGGCCCGGGGGGGATGTCGAGGCGCAGGATGATCCGGCTGGGGTAGCCGCCGGGCTGCGCCTGGCCGGACCATTCACGGAATCTCGGGTTGCGGACGAGGACCCACCGGTGCAGCGGCACGAACGATTGCGTCATGTAGGGCCCGGTTGCGGGCAGCTGGGCCGGTCCGACCTGGTGATCGGGCGTTCCACCCAGGACCGCGTCCGCCAAGGGAAAGGCGAGCTTGTACAGGAACTCCGGGTCTGGTGCGGTGAGGTGGAAGGTGACCGTGTCCGCCTTGTCGCTGGTGACGATCCCGCGTGCCAGATCGCAGCGAGCAGGCGCCCGCGCGCACTGGCCGGCGCCGATGATGCCGGTGTAGTAGGCAACCGGCCCGGCGTTGATGGCGAATCCGCGCTCGATCGCGCGGCGGAAGTCTTCCGGCCTGACCGGCGTCCCGTTGGAGAACCTGATGCCGGGGCGGAGGTGGAAGGTATAGGTCCTGCCGCCGTCAGTCGGCGCCGGGAGTGCTGTCGCCAGGTCGGGGACGAGGGTGTCGCCGGCCGGCCCGGCGGTGCGCCGGTAGCCGACAAGCCCGTCGTTGGTCACGCTCAGCATCTGCCACATGGGAATCGTGTAGGCGGCCGCGGGATCGGTGGCCTGGTCGTGCGGCGACAGCTGCGCGATCAGCGTGAGGGTACCGCCACGGTGGCTCGCGAGCGACGGCAGCACCGTCACCAGCACGCCGCGCCCAGCCGGCGCGAGAACGGCTGGCTCGTTGCCGATATGGATGCGCAGCGCCGAGCCTGTCCGCGGGTCGATCCGCCATACGCTGCCGCCCTGACTGTCCGCGGCCCACACGGCGCCGTCGGCGAACGCGATGCCGGCCGGCGAGCCACCGGCCCTGACCTTCCGCGCGCGGCCGGTCACCGGATCCACCCGCGCCACAGCACCACCCGTATCACCGACCCAGACGCTGCCCGCGCCGACGGCTACCCCGGCCGATGAGACGCCGACCGGGAAGGAACGAGAGACCCGGTTGGTGACCGGGTCAACCAATAGCAGCTGCCCGGTATCCGGGCTCGTTACCCAGATCCCCCCTTCCCCCGCCGCCAGCCCGGCCGGGGTGGCGCCCAGGGGGATGGTGGCCAGCACGTGGCCGCTGCCCGGGTCGATCCTCGACAGGGTGCTATCGGTCGCGTTGGCGACCCACACCGACCCGTAGCCGACCGTGATCGCTTCCGGGCCGTTGCCCACGCCAATCGTTGCCACCGGGATCCCCGCGGCCGGGTTGACCTCCGAGACAGTGCCATCGAGCTGGTTGGCGACCCAGACCTCCCCGTCCCCGACAGCCACCCCGGCGGGACCGCGACCGACCGGGATCCGGTCTACTACTTGGCCGGCACGGTTTACCTGCAGCAACCGGTCATCGGCGGTATCGGTGATCCAGGTGGCGCCCGCCCCATACGCGACACCGCCCGGCCTGCCGGGTCCGGTCACCACTCCGGTCAGGGCATTCCGGCCAGCATCGATGACGCCAACCGTGTCCGGCCCGGCCATCAGAGACGCAGCAGGTCCCCGGGATGCCGAGGAGCCGCCCATCAGCAGCCCAACAGTGACCAGCAGGACCGCCACGGCCATGGTCAGCAGCCGGGCACGGTAGGCGGCAGCCCTCGATGAGGGCCGTTCCGCCCCGGCGGCGACCATCGCAGGCGGCACCGGGGGCTGGAGCGAGACGTCCTGCTCCAGGATGGCGCGCTCGGTCCGCTGCAGGCCCGGGCCCGGCTCGATGCCGAGCTCGTCCACCAGCACCCGGCGGGCCGACCGGTAGACAGCCAGTGCCTCCGCCTGCCGCCCGCAACGGTACAGGGCGATCATCAGCTGCTGGTAAGGGCGCTCGCGCAAGGGCTGGGCGGCGGCGAGTGCCTCCAGTTCACCGACCACATCCGCGTGACGGCCGAGCGCGAGTTCAGCTTCGATCCGGTCCTCGATGACACCGGCTCGCAGCTCATTCAGCCGCGCGATTTCTGCCTGCGCGAACGGTTCATCGCCGACATCGGCCAGCGGGGCGCCGCGCCACAGCGCCAGCGCCTCGCGGAGGCCTTCCGCCGCCCGGCCGGGTGCGCTGGCCGCGAGCGCACGACGGCCCTCCCCGGCAAGGCGCTCGAAACGGCGCACGTCGATGCGGTCGCTAGGAGCTCGCAGAAGATAGGCGCCGGGCCGGGTCAGCAGCACCGGGCCACCGGCTACCGGCTCAAGTGTCTTCCGGAGCCGGGAGACGTACACCTCAAGCGTATGCTGGGCGCCCGCCGGAGGCCGCTCCCCCCACAGCCGGTCGACCAGGACGTCGCGCGACACCGGCTGGTTCGCGCTCAGAAGAAGCACCACGAGCAGCGCCCGCTGCTTCTGGCCGCCGATGTCGAGGGCGTGGCCGTTGACACCAGCCTCGATCGGCCCCAGTAGCCGGTAATCGATCATTGCCGCGGCCCCCACCCAATGCGCGCCCGAGCACCGCTTGGCCCGACTGTACGCCCGGAACGGTAGGTCAGGAAGCGGCATTAGCCGCATATGGCACGTGTGAGCTTTCTGTGAGGTCCCCGCGCGAGGATTCAGCCCGTCAAAGTCAACGGGCTGGGGAGACTCACATGCGGCGCACACTCATCATCGTGCCAGCGGCCGTCGCCTCCGCACCGGCAGGTCCCGGGACAGCCGTGGCTACCCACTGACCAAGACCGGCCAACGATGCCGACAACACCCCCAAGCCCGCGAGATATCGCCCTCGGAATGCTGGCCTGCCTGCTCCTGGCACTGGGCGTATATGTCCTCGCACACATCTACGCCTGATGGTGAAGGAACGAACGGAGACACCGATGAATCGGCCAGGAACGAACAGGCTGGCGGTATCCGGGCTTGGGCTCTTGGCCGCGGCGGCGCTGGCTGCAGGCTGCTCGCCGGCCAGCACTGGCGGGCACGCCACCGCCTCTCCCAGCGAACCGCGGGCACGCCTGACCGTCACCTCCACCCTCGACGGGCACACCGCCCTACCGCACCGGATCCACTGGCAAGCCTTCCCCAGCGCGCCATCCTCGACGTCTCCGAGGTCGACTACCTGATCGACGGCAAGCTGCGCTGGGTCGAGCACAACGCCCCATACTTCTACGGCAGCGCCGAGCGATAACGATCTCACCGGGTGGTGCAACAACTCGCCGGGGTCATCGGCCCGCTACCGGTGGTCGGTGACCGGAACTCACCCGCGCTTCACCTTCGCGGGCGGCCACCCATGCCCCGGCTTCACCAAGTTCCTGACGGCCGCCTGGACCCGGGTTTCGTAGCGGCTCGATCAGATGAGAATTGCAGGGCAGAAACCAGCGGGCCGACAGGCGCGGTCGGCAGCAAGTTCTTCGATATCGCCTGGTTCGCCGGAGGCGGGGCCAGGCCGGGCCGAGGCGGGCTGCGGCGCCGATGTGAGCTTTTTGTGAGGTTCGCGCGCGAACATCGGCAGCATGGTCGGGTGGCCGCTGACGTGCGTGTTCACCCAGGCCCCGGGGTGAATTTCACGGTCGGCGGGACGGCACGCCCCTGGCCAGCCGGGGGGCAAGGTAAGGAGGGTCCGATGCGGAAATCTGCGGTCCAGCGGCGCGGCGGCAGCCGGCGGCTTATCTGGCCGGCCGGGCTTGCGGTGGCCCTGATGACGCTGGCGGCCGCGCCGCCGGCAAGCGCGGGCGCGGCGGCACTTGGGTCCGTTACGCCGCGGCCTGTCGCGCCGCGGCTCGTTCTGCCGGGCCCGGAACCGGCTGCGCGGTTCGGGGCGTTGCGGCCTGCGGAGGCCCGATTCTACGAGGGCTGGCAGACGCTCACGCGGCACCGCAACCTGGCTCGGGCCGGGAGCGCCGACGCGTCGGTGGTGCTGGACGGCAGTCCCGGCACCCCGGCGGCGAACCCGGCCACGAATACCCTCTACGTGCCGATCCAGTGCGCCACCAGCTTCTGCCCCTCCCAGAACGGCCACACCGTGGACGTCATCAACGCCGCGAAGTGCAACACGACGATCAGATCGGATTGCCAGGTGGTCGCCAGGGCTGCCGTCGGCAGCAGTCCGCTCGCCGCGGTCGTCGACCAGAAGACCGACACCGTCTACGTCATGAACGGCAACGACGGCACGGTCTCGGTCCTGAACGGCGCCCGGTGCAACGCCATGGTGACCAGCGGCTGCGGGCATGCCGTGGCAACGATCCAGGTCGGGAAGGTCCCGGTGGCCGCGGCCCTCAACCCGGCGACGCGCACGCTGTACGTGGCAAACCCGGTCGGGGGCACCGTCTCGGTGGTCAACGTGGCCGCCTGCAACGCCCGGACAACCAGCGGCTGCGGGCAGCCGGCGCGGACCGTGACCGACAACGCGGGCCCGGGCTGGATCGGCATCGACGAGGCGACCGACACGGTCTACGTGGCGAACACTCCCCCTTCGGGCAGTGGCACCGTGTCGGTGATCGACGGGGCCGCGTGCAACGGCCACACCGGCCGCGGCTGCGGGCGGGTTCCGGCAACAGTCACGGTGGGCACCAATCCGTTCGCCGTCGCGGTCGACCAGGCCAGCGACACCATCTACGTCTCCAACTCCGACAACGGGTTCCCCGGCGGGTCGGTGTCGGTCATCAACGGGGCCCGGTGCAACGGCCACACGACGGCTGGCTGCCGCCACACGCCGCCCGCCGTGCCCACCGGCATCGGGACGGGCATGGTCGCGGTCGACGACGCGCTGCACACCGTGTTCGCCATCAATACCGGCGACGACACGCTGTCGGCGATCAACACCAGGACCTGTTACCGCGTGGTGACATCCGGCTGCCGCACGCGGCCGCCGAACCAGAAGGCCGCGCCCGACCAGGGCCCCCGGTACAACCCGTTCCCGAACGCGTTCGCGCTCATGCAGGCGACCGGTACCGCCTACGTGATGAACATCGGCGGCGCGAACGTACTGTCGGTGACCGGCATCAGTTGCACGGCCGCTAGCACCTCAGGCTGCCGCCCCGAGGCTCCGGCCGTGCAGGCGCCGGGCGATGGGTTCCTGGTGTCCGCCGACCCGGCCACCAACACCATCTACGCCGCCAACACCAACCTTCCCCAGATCGACGTGCTGAACGGTGCCACCTGCCACACCGGCGACCTGTCCGGCTGCGCCCCGGTCGCGAAAATACCATTCGGGCATCCCTTCGCGAACGTGGGTATGGTCGATCACGCCACCCACACCCTGTACGCCGCCGACACGCTCTCCGACACCGTCTCGGTGATCAACACCGCCACCTGCAACGCCGGCAACACCTCCGGCTGCGCCCGGCCCTCCCCGACCATCACGGTGGGCCCCGGCCCCGGCCCGCCAGCGCTCAACCCGGCCACCCACACCCTCTACGTGCCCTACGGCATCAGCGGCAGCCGGGTCGCGGTCGTGAACGCAGCCATTTGCAACGCCACCGACACCTCCGGCTGCGGGCAGGCCCCGGCCGTGGTCAAGGTCGGGCAGTGCACGTTCACGCTCGCGGTCAGCGCCGCCACCGACACCGTCTACGCGCCAAGCGCGGGATCGGCCGCGAACAGCTGCACCGGCGGCGACACGGTCTCGGTGATCAACGGGGCGACCTGCAACGGCACCGACCATTCCGGCTGCGGGCACCTCGCCGCGACGGCGAGGGTCGGGCGCCGGCCCGAGGGAGCTGCCGTGGACGACCGCACCCACACCGTCTACGTGATCAACAACGCCAACGGCGGCGACCTGCCCGGGACGGTGTCGATCATCAACGGGGCGACCTGCAACGGCACCGACACCGCAGGCTGCGGCGGGCCTTTCCCCACGGCCCCCGCCGGCCGGGCGCCCCAGTTCGTCTCGCTGGACATCAGCACCGGCTTCGTCTACGTCGCGGATTCCGCCAGCGCCGCGGTGTCGGTGCTGAACGGGTCACGCTGCAACGCGGAGACCGCCGCCGGCTGCGAAGCGGCAGCCCGGGAAC
>Ga0070706_100004711_pt1 | contig 13086 bp, 11 predicted proteins | sample KBSK5501metaG_FD_65476 | JGI IMG/M metagenome (GOLD analysis project Ga0070706, IMG submission 65476) | Corn, switchgrass and miscanthus rhizosphere microbial communities from Kellogg Biological Station, Michigan, USA - KBS K5-50-1 metaG | ecosystem: Host-associated > Plants > Roots >...
TCCTCGCCATCGAGGACGAGCGCTTCTACGAGCACGGCGGGCTCGACCCGCGCGGGGTGCTCCGGGCCGTCTGGGCCAACGTACGCAAGGGGCGGGTGGTCGAGGGAGGCAGCACGATCACCCAGCAGCTCGTGAAGAGCCGGCTGCTCACCCCGGAGCGCACGTTCTCGCGCAAGCTCAACGAGGCGTTCCTCTCCACCGCGCTCGAGTGGCGGTACTCGAAGGACCAGATCCTCGAGGCGTACCTCAACGAGATCTACCTCGGGCAGGCGGGCGGCGCGGCGGTGCGCGGGGTCGGCGCCGCCTCGCGGGCCTACTTCGGCAAGGAGGTGCATCAGCTGACCCTGCCGGAGGCCGCGCTCCTGGCCGGCATGATCCGCGGTCCGAACAGCTACTCGCCCAACACCAACCCCGACCGCGCGCGCGATCGGCGGGACGTGGTGCTGACGCGCCTGCGCGACCTCGGCAAGATCTCGGAGGCGGACTACCGGCGGGCCCGGCGCGAGCCGGTCAAGGCGCGAACCGCCCCGGGCAGCGGCTTGACCGCACCCTACTTCCTCGACTACGTCCGCGCCGAGCTCGAGCGCTCCACCGAGGTGGACCTCGCCGATCAGCACGGAGTGCGCGTGTACACCACGCTCGACCCGGTGCTGCAGAAATTCGCCGAGGCCGCGGTGGTCAAGGGGATCGACCGGCTCGAGACCGCGCGGCCACGGCTGCGTCGCCAGAATTCGGAGGAGCGCCTGCAGGCCGCGCTGATCGTGCTCGACCCCGCCACCGGCCAGGTCCGCGCGATGGTGGGCGGCCGCGACTACCGGGTCAGCCAGTTCAACCGCGCGGTCCTCGCACGGCGGCAGCCGGGCTCGGCCTTCAAGCCCTTCGTGTTCCTCGCCGCGCTCACCCCCCGGGAGGAGGGGCCTCGCTTCACCGCCGCCTCGATGATCGAGGACGCCCCGATCACCGTGATGGTGGACGGCAAGCCGTGGAGCCCGAAGAACTACGACGATCGTTACCAGGGACCGGTGACAGTGCGGCGGGCGCTCGAAGGCTCGCTCAACACCGCGACCGTGCGGCTCGCCCAGGCGGTGGGCCTCGGCACCGTGGTCCAGACTGCGCGGAGCCTCGGGGTGGAGGGCGACCTCAAGCCGGTGCCGGCGCTCGCGCTCGGGGTGTTTGAGACCACCCCGCTCGATCTCGCGCGCGCCTACGTGCCGCTGGCCAACGGCGGCCTCGCCCCGAGCGGCGGCGCGGTCGAGACGGTCAGCGACGACGGCGGCCGCGCGATCTGGAGTGCGAGTCGCGAGACCCGGCCGGTGATCGGCGCGCCGGAGGCCTTCCTCATGACCTCGCTGCTCGAGGGCGTGGTGAACTCGGGCACCGGCGCCTCCGCGCGCGCGCTGGGCGTGTCGGGCGCGGTGGCGGGCAAGACCGGGACGACCAACGACGGGCGCGACGCGTGGTTCGTGGGCTATTCATCGAATGTGCTGGCCCTGGTGTGGGTGGGCTTCGACGACGGGACGCCGGCCGGACTCTCGGGGGCGGAAGGCGCGCTGCCGATCTGGTCGGAGTTCATGCGCCAGGCCCTCGACGTCTACCCGGCCAGCGCGTTCCCGGAGCCGCCCGGCATCACCTACGTAAAGATCGACGCGACGAACGGGCGGAAGGCGACGGCCTACTGCCCGGTCGTGGTTACCGAGGTCTTCCTGAACGGGACGGAGCCGCCGCCGTGCGAGGAGCACGGCGGCGTGTCGGAGCAGATCGGCCGCTGGTGGGATCGCGTCTGGGACTGGTTCAAGAAGTAGCGGGTTGCCCCGTTGGATCAGCTGGCGAGCAGGCGACCGGAGCGGCGCAGGCGGTCCTGGATGTCCCCCATGAAGAGGAAGGCGAGCCCGTCGGAATCGGTGCGCCAGACCAGGGCCGGCACGTTGAACGGGGTGCCGTCCGGCGGCCGGAAGCGGAGCTGCGCCGGCGTGCCGATGTCGAGGCGCTCCCGCGGCCGCACCTTCGCGCCGCGGGCCGAGATGTCCACCGTCTGGAGCAGGAAGCGGCGCTTCCCGGCCTCCACGACCACGAGCCAGGAGACGTCCGAGCGAGGGTGCCGGCGGCGATCGTTCTGTTGGGAGATCATCATGCGCCGGCATCCAGCAACCGACATGCCTGGTCTCGGAAGCTCAAGTTATCGGCCACTTGCGGGCATGTCAGGGCGCTGTCGGACTGTCACGAGCCCATCGTGACGGTGACAGTGTCCACCAGGTGGCGGCCAGTTTCCCTGCCGGCTCAAAGCGTGTAGAGTCGTCGAGAAATGAGCGCGGAGACGGCGGAGGTCGTGATCTGCGGGGCGGGCATCGCCGGGATCGCGGCGGCCTATCACCTGGCGGTCCGGCGGGGCGTCCGGTCCGTGGTCCTCGTCGACGAGCGGCCGCCGCTCACGCTGACCAGCGACAAGTCGGCCGAGTCCTACCGCAACTGGTGGCCGGGGCCGGGCGAGGACATGGCCGCCCTCATGAACCGCAGCATCGACCTGATGGAGGACCTGGCGCGCGAGAGCGACAACGTCTTCCTGATGAACCGCCGCGGCTATCTCTTCGCGACGGCCCAGCCGGAGCAGATCCCGGGCTACGTGAAGGCGGCCGAGGATGCGGCCGCGCGCGGCGTGGGGCCGCTGCGCCTGCACCGCTCGGCCGGCGGCGACTATCGGCCGTCGCCGGCCACCGGCTACGAGGGCCAGCCGACCGGGACCGACGTGGTCACCGACCCCGAGTTGATCCGCCGTCACTTCCCGTACCTTGCGGAGGACACGGTGGGGCTCCTGCACGCCCGCCGCTGCGGCTGGTTCAGCGGCCAGCAGCTCGGCATGTACATGCTCGAGCGCGCGCGCGAGGCCGGAGTGCGGCTGATCGAGGGACGGGTGGACGGGGTGGAGACCGCGGGGGGCCGCGTCATCGGCGCGCGGGTGAGCGGCGGCGGCGGGCGGCGCACGATCGGCACACCCCGGTTCGTGAACGCGGCGGGCCCGCACGTAAAGACGGTCGGGCGGCTCCTGGACGTCGAGATCCCGGTGTTCTGCGAGCGGCACGCCAAGGTCGCGTTCCACGACACGCAGGCCGTGGTGCCGCGTCACGCCCCGATGATGATCTGGACGGATCCGGTTCGGCTGCCGTGGTCCGACGACGAGCGCGAGGAGCTGGGTCAGGCCGAATCGCTCCGCCATCTCCTGGAGGAGATGCCCGCCGGCGTCCACGGTCGACCGGAGGGCGGCGGCGACAGCCCGATCATGCTCGGGGTGTGGACCTACGACGTGGAGCCGATGGAGCCGCGCTTCCCAGTGGAGTTCGACCCGGCCTACGCGGAGATCGTGATCCGCGGGATGACCCGCCTGATCCCCGGCCTGCGTGCCTACGTCCCGCGCCTGCCGAAACACTTCGTCGACGGCGGCTACTACACCAAGACCGAGGAGAACCGCCTGCTGTCGGGGCCGCTACCGGTGGAGGGCGCGTACGTGCTGGGCGGCCTCTCGGGCTACGGGATGATGTCCTCGAACGGCGCCGCCGATCTCCTCGCCGACTACATCGCAGAGCGCCCGCTGCCCGGCTACGCTCCCGCCTTCCGCCTCGAACGGTACGAAAGCCCCGCCTACCGCGCGCTCCTCGCCGACTGGGGCGACTCCGGGCAGCTCTAGCCCCAGAACTGCATCGAGTCTCGCAGGATCAGCTCGAGCTCCGGCTGCCCCACCGGCCGCGGCGCGCCCGACAGCAGGCGCGGCTGGCGCAGGGTGCCCTCGATGAGGGCCGGGACGTCGCGCTCGGTGTAGCCGATGCCGGTGAGGCCGTTCGGGATGCCGATGTCGCGCATGATCGACAGGAGCGCCCGCGGCAGCGCGTCGCGCCGCTCCGCCTCGCTCAGGTCGGCCACCGGCACCCCGAGCAGCTCGGCGGCGCGCAGGTGACGCTCGGGCGACGTGGCGTAAGTGAAGCGGAACGCGGCGGGCGCGGTGAGGATCACTGACATGCCGTGCGGCACCAGCGGGTGGCGCGTGCGGTAGCCGCTCGGGACGTAGTCGCGCACGAGGCCCGCGATCGGGTAGGCCACCGCATGGGGGATGTGCACCCCCGCGTTGCCGAAGCCGATGCCCGCGTAGTTGGCGGCCAGCGCCAGGTGCAGGCGCGCCTCCACGTCGAGGCCGTTCAGGACCGCGCGGCGGAGATAGCGCGCGGCGTACTCCATCGCCTTCTCGCACCAGATGTCGCTGGCCGGGTTCGCGCCGATGTAGGCGGGGCGGTCCGGCGGATGGTGCTTGGCGCGCGCATCGTAGGGCCGGGTGGTGTAGGACTCGATCGCGTGGGTGAGGATGTCAGCGCCCGCCGCCGCGGTGACCTCGGGCGGTACGCTCAGGGTGTTGAGCGGGTCCACCACGCCGAGGGCGGGACGCAGGAGGCGGTGGGACACGCCCGCCTTCACGTTCTGATCGATCACGTGGGTCACCGCCACCGCGGTCGTCTCGCTGCCGGTTCCCGCGGTGGTGGGCACCGCGATCAGGGGCCGCATCGGGCCGGGCACCGGCACGCCCTTGCCGACCGGTTTGTTGATGTAGTCGAGCAGCGGGGCCGGATGGCAGGTGAGGAGGTTGGCGGCCTTACAGGTATCGATGGTGCTGCCGCCGCCGACCGCGATGAGCCCGTCGAACTCCTTGGAGCGCGCGTACTCGCCCGCCTCCTCCATCGACCGGTCGGTGGGCTCCACCTCGACCCCGTCCCACACGTCGGCCTTGACGCCCTGCTCCTCGAGGAGGGCGCGGACCCGCTCGGGCAGGCCCAGCTCCGCCACGTGGCGATCGGTGAAGATCAGCGCCTTCCGGATGCCGAGCCGGGTCGCGTCGAAGCCGATCTCGTCCATGGCCCCGAGCCCGAACTTGATCGGCGAGTTCTCCATCACGAAGACGGTCTCGGTCGGCAGGGTCACGCCTTTCATGGCGGCCTCCAGTGGACGACGAGGGATCGGCGGCCGGCCCCGCGGCCGGCGTGGCCGACATTATAGCGTCGTCACGAGAGGACGACGAGGGCGGGCGACTACGACGGCAGGGCGACGCGGGAGAGCAGCTTGACGTCGTCCAGCAGGCATCCCGCACCGCGCACGACGCAGGTGAGGGGATCCTCGCTGACCCGGATGGGCAGCCCGGTCTGGTCGTGGAGCAGCGGGCCGAGGCCGCGCAGGAGCGCGCCGCCGCCGGAGACGACGATGCCCTTGTCCACGATGTCGGCGGCCAGCTCGGGCGGGATCTGCTCGAGGCACGTGTGCACCGCGCTCACGATGGCCATGATCGGCTCGCGCAGCGCCTCGCGGATCTCCTCGCCGGTGACCAGGATGGTCTTGGGGATGCCAACGATGAGGTCGCGCCCCTTGACCTCCATGGTGAGGTGCTCGCCCGGGATCGGGTAGGCCGAGCCGAGCTTGAGCTTGATCTCCTCGGCGTGACGCTCGCCCACGAGAAGGCTGTAGCTCTTGCGGATGTGCTGGATGACCGAGGCGTTCATTTCGTCGCCCGCGATCCGCACCGACTTGCAGTAGACGATGCCGGACAGCGACATCACCGCGACCTCGGTGGTGCCGCCGCCGATGTCGACGATCATGTTGGCGCCCGGCTCGGCCACCGGCAGGCCCGCGCCGAGCGCCGCCGCGATGGGCTCCTCGATGAGGAAGGCCTCGCGGGCGCCGGCCTGGCGCGCCGACTGACGCACCGCGCGCTTCTCGACCTGGGTGATGCCGGACGGCACGGTGACCACCACCCGCGGGTGGACGATGCTCCGGCGCTGGCGGGTCTTGGCGATGAAGTAGTGGAGCATCTTCTCGGTGCTGTCGAAGTCGGCGATGACCCCGTGCCGGAGTGGGCGTACGACCGAGATCGTGCCCGGCGCGCGGCCCAGCATGGCCTTGGCCTCGTGACCCGCCGCGAGCACTGCGCCATCCTTCATGGCCACGATCGAGGGCTCGCTGAGGACGATGCCTTGCCCCCGGACGTACACGAGGGTGTTGGCGGTGCCCAGGTCGACCGCGAGGTCGTCGGCGAGGAAGCCCATGAGAGATGTCAGACGCATGCCCCACTCCTTTCGCGGGGGGACAGAACGCAACGGATGTGCCAGGGAAGTGGGCTCTCGCGGAGACGCGGAATGGTTGCCGGGGACGGTACTCCCACAATAGACGGGGGTGACCGATCGGCGCGGACGATGGAAAGTGTCACGTCGTGTAGGTTTTACATGACACTCGTGTAAAAACTGCTCCAGATTTGACCCGAAGGGCCTTGTCAGGTCGAAAGGCCCATCGTACTCTTGGGACGCGCGCCGGGGCGGCGTGGGAGAAGGGGAAGGACAAAGACACCGGATGGAGGTCACGCGCAAGCCGCTCGCGAAGATCGAGGGCCGGAAGCGGATGCAGGTCAGCGGGTTGACCGTCGCATGGCACGGTACCCGTAGCCTGAAGGACTGGGTCGCGTACGTGGAGGACGGAGACGAGCATGGTCGCCTCGTCCTGGCCCACCAGGTCTCCGAGCGAACGGTGAAGAGCCTGCTCGCCCGCATTCAGAACCTCTCGCGGGACGAGCTCCACGCGATGGGCCGGCCGGTGGAAGTGGTTGCCCAGCAGGGCGGCGGACCCCCGGTGCGCCGGCCTCCCGGAGCCGGCCAGGCCACGCCCGGCTCCGAGATCGCGGTGCCGTCGACTGGCCGCCAGCTCGCGCTGACCGGCGATGGGGCGGGGGAGTCGATCCCGGCCGAGCGGCCGCGCCGGCGCCGGCTGACCGCCGCGGTGGCCACCGCCACCACGGCCCCCGAGAGGAGCCGCGCCTCGCGCTCGCCCTCTCCCCGGGACCTCGCCGGCACCGTGCGGCAGCTCCGCTCGCGGCTCGAGAGCCTGGAAGCAGAGCAGGAGCAACTGCGGGCCGAGCTGGCGGTGCTCCGGGGTGAGGCCGAGGTCTACGACGGGCCGCCCAGCATCTTCGTGAGCGGCTGGTTCCGCGCCACGCTGGTGCTGATCGTCTTGGCCATCGTGGTGGTGGTCACGGTGCCGTGGCTGATGGATCTCTTCGAGGGTGGATCACGCGAGCCGCGTCCACCCGCCCGCACCGAGGCGCCGGCGGGAACGCCGACGCCACCTGTGAGCCGCTGACGGGCGCTACGGCTGCTCCGCGCAGCGGAGGTCTGCGCGGGCGTACTCGATGCCCTTCGGGTGGTAGTGGATCGTGCCCGAGTCGCCGTCCCGCGTGAACTCCTCGGCGGACCAGCTGTCGTTGATCGTCTTGAGGGTGACGATGTGCCGCTCCAGCGCGACCTTGCACTCCTCCGCGGTCGGATAGATGCCGGCCACGATCCGGTCGGTCTGCAGGTGCGGCACGCGGGAGAGCCATCGCAGCATGATGGTGTCGAGGGGGTTGTCCTTGTCGATGATGGACAGATCAGACCAGAGGAGCCACACCAGGCTGAGGGCGCCGATCCATTTGCGCATGTGCGGTTGACTGTAGGGCCCGGGCCACGGGCCTGTCAAGGCAAGGCGCGCCCGCCACGGAACCCCGGCGCCCGCCTGCAAGTTGAACACGGCACGTGTGAGAAAGCGGGCCCCGGGGAGGTAGAATAGGCCGCGAATGGAGACGATCCTGGTGGTCGACGACGAGGCCCAGGTGCGGACCCTGGCCCGGGACATCCTGGTGGGCGCCGGCTATCGGGTGCTCGAGGCCGAGGACGGGGAGACCGCGCTCAAGCTCGCGGAGGAGCACCCGGGGACGATCCACCTGCTCCTGACCGACATCATGATGCCCGGGATCAACGGCAAGGAGCTGGCCGACCGGCTCGTCTCCGTGCGGCCCGACACCAAGATGATCTTCATGTCCGGGCGGGCCGCCGAGGTGATCAGCGACGCGGGCGTCCTCATCCCGGTCGACGCGTTCGTGGCGAAGCCCTTCACCGTCGAGCGCTTGCTGAACAAGGTGCGCGAGCGCCTCGAATATCGCTCGCCGTTTTCCCGCCCCCGGTAGGAGCCTTCCGGGCACCCGCCGGGCCCGCCCACCATGGCCCACGGTGACGCCGACCCGATCGAGGCCCTGTTCGACCGCGGGGTGACCGACGGCCTCCCCGGGGTGCCGCCCACCGCGGAGAGGGTCGCCGCCGCGGTCGCGGCCAGCGGGCGTGCCCCAGAGGAGCTGGTCGCCGAGATGCCGCCCCGCTTCGGGCGGGCCACCGTCCAGAAGATCGCGATCAACGCGGTGATGGCCGGCTGTCGGCCTGAGTACCTGCCGGTCGTGCTGGCCGCGGTGGAGGCGATCTGCGACGAGCGCTTCTGCCTGCTGGGCGTCTCCGGCACGACCGACGCGGTGGCGCCCCTCGTGATCGTCAACGGCCCCATCCGTGACGCGCTCGAGATCAACTCCGGAGCCGGCGTGTTCGGTCCCGGCTGGCGGGCCAACGCGACCATCGGGCGCGCGGTGCGGCTCTGCTGGGTGAACATCGGCGGCGCCCAGCCGGGGGTCATCAGCATGTCGACCTTCGGGGGACCGGGGCGATACACGTACTGCATCGGGGAGAACGAGGAGGCGAGCCCGTGGGAGCCGCTCCATGTGGAGCATGGGTTCGCCGCCTCGGACAGCACGGTCGGCGTCATGGCGGCCGAGGCGCCCCAGATCGTCGCCGACACCCGCAGCCGCTCCGCTCGGGATCTGCTCGCAACCATCGTCCACAGCGTGGAGGTGGTGGCCCACCACAAGGCGATGGGCCTGGGCGACACCGCGCTCGTCTTCTCCCCCGAGCACGTGAAGACCCTGGCCGCGGACGGGTGGTCGAAGCGTCAGGTGCGCGACTTCCTGTGGACGCGCCTGCAGAAGCCGGTGCACGCGCTGCTTCCGGGACCGGACGGGGGCGAGGGGCTCTCCGACGAGGCCCTCGCTGCATTCCCCGAGGGCGCGCGGAGCGCCCAGCTGGTGGCGAAGTTTCAGTCGCCGGAGAGCCTGAAGCTCCTGGTGGCCGGCGGGGCCGCGGGCCGATTCACCGCGATCGTGCCGGGATGGCCCTTCCGGAACGCGCCCTCCCGGCTAGTGTTCAGGAAGATCTTCTAGCCGCTGTCCATCTGCGCCCGGTTCACCCGGTCGCCGGGCCGCAGGTTGAGGATCGCCTCCGGGAACACCCGCGCCAGCCAGCCGACCACGTCGTTCACGGTGACGATGCCGATCGGCCGATGGTGGTCGTCGACGAGCGGGACGGTTCGATAGCCGGCCGCGTGCATGCGGTTGATCGCGAAGCAGATGCGATCGTGGGGCGCCAGGGCCTCCGGGTCGGCGGTCATCACGTCGCCGATGCGCGTGCGCGCCAGCTCTCGGCCGAGGCTGACCACGCGCGTCAGCAGGTCGCGCTCGGTAAAGATGCCCGTGAGCCGGCCGGTGGCGTCCACGATGACGACCGCGGCCCGCCGGTTGTCCACCATGCGAGCGACCGCATCGGCGACCGTCGCGTCCGGAGACACTCGGATCGGCTCGCTGGGAGCGAGGAGCCGGACTTCGTCGCTCAGGAGGGCGTCTTCGAGCTTGCGGAACTCACCGTCGAGGGATTCGGAGTACTCGTCGTGGAACTCGCTCATCACCGCCACCTCGGGGGGTGGCAGGCATGCTATGACCGGCCCACGGCGCTGTCAAGCCGCACCGCTCGTGGAAGATGGGAAGGTGCTTACCTACTCAGGGTGGCCGAGCGGCCAAGCACGGGTCGGCTGTTCCCATCAGATCGTGCGCACCCGATCGCGGGCCAGCGGTCAGCACCACGCGTAGGTCAAAATGACAGCTAAGGCGATCTCTCGCTCAGTAGGGCCTAAGTGTCGGAGTCGGTGGTGGTAATTCGGCACCCTCTTGATGCGATCTAACGTCGCGCCGGGGAAGCATTCTCACCGCTCCGACAGCACCCACATGAGGCTCGTCGTGGCACCGAGTTTGCCCGCTATCGGGCGCCTTGAAAGTCATCTGCCCGCGCTGTCGACAGGAGGGGAAGCCCTGCCTCCTGGTCACGATCGACATCCCGGGTGACGACCGCGAGGTGCACGGCCTCTGCTGGACCCACCGACTCCGCCTGCTCGCCCGCGGCGAAGAGTCCACGAGCGATTCCGGAAAGCGATGACCATGCTGCTCTCCGGCCGATTCCGACAGGTGTCGTTGTGGCTCTGGAGCAGCCCGACGCGAAGCCCGGTGCGGGTCTTCGTGCGGCCGGATCGACCCGCGCTCGTCGAGCGCATGCAGCGGCTCTTCGCGGAGGATCCGGGCGAGGTCGAGGTGATGCTGGACCGACGGCGCCGCGAGCGGCGGAGCACGTCGATGTCGCACCAGCCGGAGCGCCGGCGCTCGGATCGGCGCCGGCCGCGCGCCCCCCGGCAGGCCCAGGTGGCGGCGGTGGCGATCGGCCGCCCGTCGCCTCCGGGGCTGGATTACACTCCACTCAATCGTACGAAAGGAGAGGATCGGATGATGAGCGTCGAGTCCAAGCAGGTGCGCGATGGCGACGAGGTGCGGCGCTGGCTCGAGGCGGGGCAGACTCAGCTGGCCGCGCTGCTGGAGCTGCTGCACGAGCACGAGCGGCTGCGCGAGCGGGTGGAGGCCTCCGAGCGAGAGAACGAGCGGCTGCGCGGCGTGACCTATGAGAACGAGCAGCTGCGCAATCGGCTCGAGACCTCCGAGCGCCAGGCAGAGCACCTGCGGCAGAGCATGAGCGAGCTGCGGGGCGAGAACGAGCGGCACCAGAAGGAGCGGGAGGACGCGGCGGAGCGGCTCAACCATCTGGTCAACGAGATCGCCCAACGGCTGCGCCCGGGGGCGCCGCGCTCCTGAGCCTCCGGCCAGAGTCGTCGTCGGTCGACGTCTCCGTCCCGCGGCGAGCGGAACGCCAATTTTTGTCCGCTCTCTGGCGCGCGGTGCGCGCCAGAGAGCGGGCGCATGCGCGAGGTCAGCGATTTTTCAGGTAGGTTCGCGCTGGCACTCGCGTTGCACCAATCAGCAGGTCGACTGCCCCGCGCAGAACTTTCCCTATGACCGAACCCGTGCTCGAGACCGAAGAGAAGGCCCGCGTGCTCCTGGTGGACGACGAGGAGGGCGTGCGCATGAGCCTGCGCGCCCTGCTCGATCGCGAGTACCGGGTCACGAGCGTGGCGAGCGGCGAGGCGGCGGTCGAGGAGCTGCCCCGCTTCTGGCCCGACCTGGTGCTGCTCGACGTGAAGCTCCTGCCCAGCATGAGCGGGCTCGATACCCTGCAGCACATCAAGGCCTTCGACGAGCGGATCGAGGTGGTGATGATCACCGCGTTCGCCTCGCTCGCCACCCTCAACGAGGCCCTGCGCCGGGGCGCGTTCGGGTACCTGATCAAGCCCTTCCCGCGGCGCGACCTGGCCCTGATGGTCCGGGATGCGCTCGCCCGGCGCAACGGCCGGGTCGACGGGGCGTGATCGAATCCAGCCGGTCGTTGACAGGAGCGCGCGGCGCGGTGAGAATTTCCCCGGGGGCGTCCGACTCGGGGCGCGGGCCCGCCGGGTTCCGAACGTCGTGTCACTCACCGGGAGGACGTCATCCATGAGCCTCACGAGTCAAGTCGAGAAGTGGGTGGATGAGGTCGCCGCGCTGACCGGCCCGGGGAAGATCGCGTGGGCGGACGGCTCGAAGGCGGAGTACGACCGCCTGGTCGACGACATGCTGCGCGACGGCACCCTGCTCCCCCTGAACTCGCGGACCTACCCGAACTGTTACCTGCATCGCAGCAACCCCTCCGACGTGGCGCGCACCGAGCAGCTGACCTTCATCTGTACCCCGACGCGCGAGGAGGCCGGGCCCACCAACAACTGGATGGCGCCGGCGGAGGGCAAGGAGAAGCTCCGGGCCCTCTTCCGCGGCTGCATGCAGGGCCGCCCGATGTGGGTGATCCCGTACCTGATGGGGCCGGCCGGCTCCACGATGAGTCGGGTGGGCGTGATGGTCACGGATAGCGCCTACGTGGTGGCCAGCATGCACATCATGACGCGGGTGGGCGCGGTGGCGCTGGAGCACATGCGCGACGCCGACGACTTCGTGCGCGGCCTTCACTCGCTCGGCGACCTCTCCCCGGACCGCCGCTTCATCATGCACTTCCCGGAGGAGCGGCTCATCTGGAGCGTGGGCTCGGGCTACGGGGGCAACGCGCTGCTCGGCAAGAAGTGTCACGCCCTCCGCATCGCGTCGCACCAGGCGCGGACGGAAGGGTGGATGGCCGAGCACATGCTGATCCTCGGCGTCGAGGATCCGGATGGCCGCATCACCTACCTCGCGGCCGCGATGCCGAGCGCGTCCGGCAAGACGAACCTGGCGATGGTGGTGTCGAGCCTGCCCGGCTACCGGGTGTGGACGGTGGGCGACGACATCGCGTGGATCCACGTCGACAAGCACGGCCAGCTGCGCGCCACCAATCCCGAGCGCGGCTTCTTCGGAGTGGCGCCCAACACGAGCGCCAAGACGAACCCGAACGGCGCGGCGATGGTCCGCTCGAACACCATCTTCACCAACGTGGCCCTGACCCCGTCCAACGAGCCGTGGTGGGAAGGCATGGGGCCGGAGCCGCCCGCGGGCCTGCTGGACTGGCAGGGCAAGCCGTGGACGCCGGGTGCCGGCCCGGCCGCGCATCCCAACTCGCGCTTCACCGTCCCTGCCCAGCAGTGCCCGTCCATCGCGCCCAACTGGGAGGATCCCGAGGGCGTGCCGATCTCCGGGTTCATCTTCGGCTCGCGGCGCGCGCGGGTGGTGCCGCTGGTCTTCGAGGCGTTCGACTGGGACCACGGCGTGTTCCTCGGCTCGGCGATGGGCACCGAGACCACCGCGGCGATCACCGGCCAGGTCGGGGTGGTGCGGCGCGACCCGATGGCCATGATCCCGTTCTGCGGCTACAACATGGCGGACTACTTCACCCACTGGCTGTCATTCGGGCCCAAGCTCGAGAACCCGCCGAAGATCTTCCGGGTGAACTGGTTCCGCCGCGACGGCGAGGGCCGCTTCCTGTGGCCGGGCTACGGCGAGAACGTGCGGATCCTCAAGTGGATCGTCGAGCGGATCCG